>Ga0209347_1000034_pt1 | contig 352693 bp, 343 predicted proteins | sample AutmiccommuBRH23_FD_187382 | JGI IMG/M metagenome (GOLD analysis project Ga0209347, IMG submission 187382) | Deep subsurface microbial communities from Mt. Terri, Switzerland - Autotrophic microbial communities BRH/23 (SPAdes) (version 2) | ecosystem: Environmental > Aquatic > Deep subsurface...
GATCTTGCCACGCTCGGTCAATGAGTCGATCGGCTGGCTGCTGAAGGCGGCGCAGGCCGGGGAGGGGCGGGCCCTCTGCCAGGTCGCCCTGCTTGTCGGATTGGATGGTGGCGACGCCGATCTCGCCGAGAGCCTGCTCAGGGCCAGCGCCAAGGCAGGGTTCGACCCGGCCCGCGCCCTGCGCCGCGCGGGGCAGCAGCCTGCTTCGGCGCTTGCTTGGCCGCGGGTGGAAGCCGTGCTCGCCACTCTGCCGCTCACCTCGCCCATTGTGAGTGAGACCCGCCGCGAGAGCCCGTTGATTCGTCTGGTGGACGATCTGCTGCCGGGTTGGGCCTGCGACTATGTCCGCCTTCTGGCTGCCCCGCGGTTGCAACGGGGAAAGGTCGTGGTGGAAAGCGGCGATGAGGATGTTCGGGACGAACGCTCAAACCGCGTCATGAATTTTGGTCTGAGTGACAGCGATATCCTGCTGGAACTGATCAACAACCGGATCGCTGAAGCCGCTGAAATGCCAGCGGAAAATGCGGAGGGGCTGGGCGTCCTGCACTACGCGCCGGGTGAGCGCTATGCGCCGCATGTGGACTATATCCCCGATACCCCCCAGAACGCCCAGCATCTGGCCCAGCGCGGCCAACGGGTGCGTACGCTTCTTGTCTATCTCAACGAGGGGTTCGACGGCGGCGCCACCGAGTTTCCGCGCCTGGGCTTGAGTTTCAAGCCGCCGAGGGGGTCAGCCCTGATCTTCGACAGCGTCAAGCCTGACGGAACTGTCGACCCCCTGACCCTGCACACAGGCGCGCCGCCGACGCTCGGCGAGAAGTGGGTCATTTCCAAATGGTTTCGGACCCGCCCCCTGCGACCGCCACCGGCGCCGGGCGCCTGATGGCTCGAGGCGCCCGGTTTAGCGTCTATCGTTTGCGAACGAAGACCGTGCCCGCTGAATAGCCGGCGCCGAACGAGCAGATCAGGCCGGTCTCACCGCTGGCGAACCCGTCATTGGCCTTATGGAAGGCGATGATGGACCCGGCTGAGGATGTGTTGGCGTACTCATCCAGGATGATGACGTTTTCCTGCGGGCTTGGATCGCGACCCAGCACCTTGCGGCCGATCATGTCGTTCATATTGATATTGGCCTGATGCAGCCACATGCGCTTCAGCGCCGTGGGATCGAGTCCCAGATCGCTGGCGTGGTCCACGATCATCTCCGAAACCATCGGCACAACCTCGCGGAACACCTTGCGTCCCTCCTGGACAAACAGCTTGTCCTTGGCGCCGACGCCTTCTGGGGCGGCCCTGTTCAGGAAGCCAAAATTGTTGCGGATATTGTTGGAGAACACCGTCTTCAGCCGGGTGCCGATGATGTCCCAGCCCTGGCCAGGCGTCGCGTCCTCCTCGGCCTCCACGATCACGGCGGTGGCCACGTCGCCGAAGATGAAGTGACTGTCGCGGTCGCAGAAGTTCAGGTGGCCTGAGGTGATCTCCGGATTGACCATCAGCACCGCCTTGGCCGAGCCGGTCGCGATGTAGTCGGCGGCGGTCTTGATTCCGAAGGTGGCCGAGGAGCAGGCGACATTCATGTCAAACGCGAAGCCGTCGATCCCGAGCGCCTGCTGGACTTCGATGGCCATGGCCGGATAGGCCCGCTGCATGTTGGAGGCCGCGCAGATCACCGCGCCGATCTCACTTACAGGCTTGCCCCACGCTTCAATGGCCTGACGGGCGGCGGCCACGGCGATTTCGGCGAGGACTGAGATCTCCTCATTGGAACGCTCGGGGATCACCGGGCGCATGACGTCGGGATCGATCAGGCCGGACTTGTCGATCACGTAGCGTGACTTGATGCCCGAGGCCTTCTCGATAAAGGGCTCGGAGGAGGGGGTTAGGGCCTCGATCTCCCCCGCAGCGATGGCCTCTGCGTTGCGGGCGTTGAAACGCTCCACATAGGCGTTGAAGGTCGCCACCAGCTCCGCATTGGTCAGCGTGTGGGGCGGGGTGTAGAGGCCGGTGGCGGCGATGACGGCGTTACGCAAGTTCGCTTCTCCGATGGCAGCCTCTTCCGGGCTTGCGCCCCTTAAATAGCACAGCATCGGGAAAATGAAGGGCGGGGCGGAGTGGCGGAAATGCCACATAATGTGGCCGCCATGCAATTGTCCGGGCGCGGACAAGAATGCGCCCAGATTGGCGGCGATTGAGACCGGGTTCGAGGACACACGTCCTCAAGTCGGAGTATCCCCCATGAAGTCTCTTATCACCGCCGCCGCCACCCTCGCCGTGCTGGCCGTTGCGCCCGCCGCTGCGCAGGCCCAATCGGTGTCGGCCCCGGAAATCTATGGCTCGGTGGGCTACGCCCATGCCGACGCCGGCGATTTCGACCTTGGCGCGATCCAGGGTCGCCTGGGCGCCAAGCTCTCCCCGTATTTCGGCGTCGAGGGCGAATTGGCCGCTGGCGTGAAGGACGATTCGATCACGGTCGGCGGCGTCAATGCTGACGTCGAGCTGAACCATTCGGCGGCGATCTATGGCGTCGGCTTCCTGCCGGTCAGCCCCAATGCCGATCTGTTCGCCCGCGTCGGCTACGGCACGACCGAGGCCGAAGTCTCCGCGGTTGGCGCTTCCGCCAAGGCTGATGGCGAGAGCTGGAACTACGGTGTCGGCGGCCGTTATTTCATCGACGCCAACAACGGCTTCCGTGCGGACTACACCCGCCAGGAATTCCAGGACGACGGCGGCTCGGCCGACGTTTGGGCCGTGGGCTACGTTCGGAAGTTCTAAGCCTCGACGATCCATCGGATTGGTCTGAGGAGACGGCGCGTCCCGCGAGGGGCGCGCCGTTTTGCTTGACCCCACCGCCGCGCCGGGGGACCGTGCCCTTAAGGGGAGGAAAGCGCTGTGGACAAGGCGTTCCTGATACAATTTACCGGCTCAATGGCCGCCGTCGCGGTGCTCGTGGGCCTGGCTGCCTGGGCGCGGCTGGGGCGGCCGGCGCCTGGGCTGGATGAAGCGCGCGCGCGCGACCTGCTGGCCGAGGACTTCCCAGACTGGCGGATCGATCAGCTCTGGATCGCCCGAGAGGGACGGGGCGCCATCGCCCGGTCCGGGGCATGCGCGCTCGTGCTGATCCAGGTGGGTGACGGTTACGCTGCGCGACGCCTGTCCTGGTGTCAGGCCTCATCGGCCATGTTCCGCAACGGACAGCTCGACATCCGTCTGGGGGAGGTCGCCGCGCCTCGGGCGGTGCTCGCCTTCGACAACTGGCCCCCCAAGGATCTCGCCGCCTGATGGAAGAGATCGATCCGGTCGGCCTGGCCGTACCCTTCTTCATCCTGGCGATCGTGCTGGAGCTTCTGCTGGGACGTCTGGGCTGGGCCAAGGCCCGCTATGAGCCCAAGGACACCTTCACGTCGCTCGCCATGGGACTGGGCAGTTCGGTGGCGGGGTTGGCCACTGCGGGGGTGATTTTTGCCGCCAGTCTGTGGGTCTATCAACACCGGCTGTTCGACATCCCGATGACCGCGGTATGGGCATGGGTGCTGATCTTCCTGCTGGAGGACAAGACCTATTACTGGTTCCACCGCCTGTCGCATGAGCGCAGGTTCTGGTGGGCGAGCCACGTCAATCACCACACCTCGCAGCACTACAACCTCTCAACCGCCCTGCGGCAGACCTGGACGGGCGGGGTGGCCGGGACCTGGCTGCTTTGGCTGCCGCTCTCGCTGATCGGGTTTCCACCGGCCATGGTGGCGATCCAGAAGGGGATCAGTCTGGTCTATCAATTCTGGATCCACACCGAGGCGATCGGTCGGATGCCCCGCTGGTTCGAGGCGGTGTTCAACACCCCGTCCCATCACAGGGTCCATCACGCGCGCAATCCCCGCTATCTGGACCGCAACTATGCGGGAATTCTCATCATCTGGGACCGCATGTTCGGCACTTTCCAGAGCGAGCTGGAGAGCGAGCCTTGCCGCTATGGGGTTGTGAAGAACCTCGCGACCTTTAACCCCCTGCGGGTGGCCTTCCATGAATGGGCGGCTATCGGCCGCGACCTGATGCGCGCAAAGTCGCTTCGGGAAGCTGGGCTCTATGTCTTCGGGGCGCCGGGTTGGAGCCCTGACGGGTCGCGGGAAACCTCGCACCAGATTCGCGCCCGCTGGGCGGCAGGCCAGGTCCCAGACCCGCTCAGTCCCGCAGAAGCGGAAGCGACAGTCCCGAGACCGGGCGCGCATTCAGAGTCTCCCGCCTGAAGCGGAACAACTCGGCGGGCCGTCCGCCCGTGTCAGCGTCGATCCGCCCCAGGCCCTCCACCAGACCGCTGCGCTCCAGGGCGCGACGGAAGTTCTGCTTGTGAAGGGGCGCCCCTGCAATCGCCTCCACCGCGCGCTGCAGGGCCAGCAGGGTGAAGGCTTCAGGCATCAGTTCGAACACCACGGGCCGGTACTTGATCTTGCCCCGCAGCCGGCTCAGCGCCGTGGCCAGAATCCGGCGATGGTCTGAAATCATCGGCGCGCCCAGCGCCGCGCGCAGAGCCTCTGAGCGTTCCCCAGAGGCCTCGCCACGGTCCCGGGCGGCTTCAGGCGCCAGGCCCGCCCCGTAGAGCAGCTCATAGCGTTCCAGCACCCGCTCCTCGTTCCAAGGTGCGCCATCCAGGGCGAAGGCCAGACGCGCCCGGGCCAGGCGCAGGTCCCGCTGGGCCGGCGGCGCCCGCTCGGCCCAGCGGCGAAGGGCGTCTTCGATCAGCACAGCCGCAGCCGGACGGCCCTGTCGCCAGTCTTCCCAGGGAAAGAACCGGGTCCAGGGCGCCCAGGCGGTGTCGGGCGCTTCGGTGTCGACGGCCTGGGGGGTGAGCGCCAGATAGCCCACTGAAATCACACGGCTGGGCGGCTCGCCTGGGGCGCTCTCGGTTCCGGCGCCCATATCGGCCAAGGGGGCGTCCCGGCCGCGGTCGCCAAAGGTGTAAAGCTGTTCCACATAGCCCAGGTCAAACCGCGTCTGGGCCGTCACGAAGGCGCGCAGGGCCAGCTCAAAGGTGCGATGGCCGTCTGGGTCAAAGGGGCCGAAGGGCAGGCCGGCAGGCTCGGCGGCCAGACCGTCCTCCATCCCGCGGGGACGCACGGTCAAAACCATGGCCTCGGCGTCGCGCACCGCCACCACCACCGCTGAAAGGCCGATGACAACCGGGCTGTGGGTTGGCGCGCGGGCCATCAGTGCCGGGCTGCGAAGTCAAAGGGTGAGCCCAGGCTCACATAGCCGTTGCCGCCGATGGCGTTGATCGCATCGACCATGCGGCCGCCCCGGCCCAGCATGTCATCGGCCAGGGCGACGATTCGCCGGTTCGGATAGGCGTGGGGGGCCAGGCTTCGGAGGGTCCAGGCGATCTGGGCCTCATCGGTCTCGGGGCTGCGAGCGCAGGCCAGGGTGAAGGCGCTGGCCGTGGACCGGCTGACCCCAGCCCAGCAGTGCACCACCATGGGAGAGGTCTCATCCCAGGAGTTGGCGAACTCCAGCAGGCGGGTGACCAGATCAGCCTGTGGCGCGGTCATCCCCGCCATGGGTTGGGCGATGTCGTTCACGCCCAGCTGGAGGTGACGGTCTGGCGCGATGCCCTCGGGCGTCGGGATAGGCGTCGTCGGGTCCAAGAGCGTGACCACATGCGACGGGCGACGGGCGGCGATCACTCCAGGCAGGTCGGCCAGGCCGCAGACGATCATCGTCATGTCTGGCTACTCCGTATCGAAAGCCGCGTCGGCTGGGGCGAATCCCGCAGCCTCGGACAACACATGATAGCGCTGAATGTAACGCGCTTGCGCGACAGAGGGCGTTTGCGGGTCGATCTGCAGATCATACCCCTCTGGCGGGGCGCCGAAGAACTCCAGGGCTTCGTTGGGCGAGAACCCGGCCAACTGCGTGGCCTCGAAATAGGCGCAGGCGTGGTCGGCCCGCTTGATCAAGGTCTTCACCCAGGCGGGCGACTTGGCCGGCAGGCCAAAGCGCACATGGATGGCGGTCTCCAGCCGCTCCTCGAACAGCTTGTAGTCCAGCCCAAGCGCCTGTTTGAACGGCGAGATCATGTCGCCGATCACATACTCGGCGGCGTCATGCAGCAGGGCGGCGAGGCGCCAGCGGGGCTCGATGTCGGGCTGCAGGTGGGCGACGATCTCCTCCACCACGACGGAGTGTTGAGCCACCGAGAAGGCGTGATCCCCCACCGTCTGGCCATTCCAGCGGGCCACGCGGGCCAGCCCATGGGCGATATCCTCGACCTCGATATCCATGGGGGAGGGGTCCAGGAGGTCCAGGCGGCGGCCCGAGAGCATCCTCTGCCAGGCGCGGGGTTCGCGGGCCTTGCGACGCAGCCCTTTCCTCATCAAGGCGTTCCTTCCACACTGCTAAGGTCAAGGCGCTCGACCGCCTGGAGTTTGGTACAGATCAATGCACGGTTCGAACGCCGCTCGCATCATCGGGACCTGAGAAAAAGGGAAGCAAATGACCTGGGCGAAAATCATGGCGCCGCTGTCGGGCGGCGAGGGCGATCAGGTGGTGCTTGAGGCCGGCGCGCACGTGGCCGCCGCCTTCGGCGCCGAACTGGCTGGTGTCTATACCCCCGCCGACGTCGCCGACGTCATGCCGTGGATGGGCGAAGGCTTCATGGGGGGCGTGCAGGCCACGGCTCTGGAATCCCTGAAGGAGGCCGCCGCCGTCGGCGAGACCAAGGCGCGCGCCGCGGTGGACGCCCTGGCCTACGGGGCCAAGAGCTTCCTCGCCCTCCAGACCCCGGTCTGGGCCAATCTTTCAGCCGAGAGCCGGCTGTCGGATGTGGTCATCTTTTCCGATGAGCCGGGACGGGGGCGTGGTCCCCTGGCCGAGGCCTTCCAGGAGGTGCTGGCCGACGAGCAGCGCCCCGTGATCATCGCCCGGCCAGGTCTGAAGGTGGGAGGCGTGGTCGCTGTCGCCTGGGATGGTGGCAAGGAAGCCTCCCGAGCTGCGCGTCAGGCTGTGCCTCTGTTGCAGAAGGCGAGCAAGGTGGTGATCCTCACCGCCCCGCGGGCCACCACCCGCGCCTTGGATCCGGCCCGGTTGCAGGCCTATTACGCGGCCCGCGGCGTGACCGCCCAGTTCGAGATGTTGCCTGACTCCGGCGAGGCGGCGCCCATGCTGCTCTATGCCGCCCAGAAGGCTGGGGCCGAAATCCTGGTGGCCGGGGCCTTCGGCCATCCCCGCCTTCAGGAGTTCATCTTCGGCGGCACCACCCGATCCCTGCTGGCGGCCGACTCGCCGTCCCTGTTCCTGTCTCACTAGTTACGAGGTCGCCTATGGCCCTTTCGCGCATTGTCATGCGGCTTGCCCGCAATCCTGGAACCGAATTCGCCGGCGGCGACGATCATCGGGGCTACGCCCTGACTGCGCCGCTGACGGCGGATGGCTATCTGGATGAAGCCGCCTATGCTGAGGAAAAGGCCAAATGCGTGGTGCGCCGCTTTGCGCCAGATGAAGATCCGGCCGATGGACGCCTGGCCCGCCGGGGACGTCACTGGTTCTTCGACTACGACGCTGGCGACACCGAGGATGATGAGCCCGTCCACCGCCTGGGCGAACACCGCTTCGCCCTGGGGGAATATGTCACTGTCACCGACGAGGACGGTCGGCCTCTGACCTACAAGGTGATGGAGGTCGCAGCCGCCTGAGATCTAGGCGGGGTCGTTCAGACCCCGCCGTTTTCGCGGACCAGATCCTGAATATCATCAAGGATTTCCGCATCCTCACCGTCTGTGGCCGCCGAGACTATGGCCACCGCCAAGGGGCCAGTTTTGGGGCCGCCGGCTTCCAGGCCGACATAGGTCGTGCCCCCGGGCTGGTGCCCGCCCGCCAGGATATAGGTGGCGCGAACGCCGCGGCGCTCCCGAGACAGGGATTCGCCGCGCATGCGGACCTCCCGATAGATTCGCACGGTCGCGCCATCGTCTGAGGCGTCGATGTTGATGGGACCGATCTTGACCTGGGCCTCGTCCTCGGCCGCATCAATCTTCAGGCCTGGAAGGGCGATGCTGACCGACTCCTCGTTGGCGTCGACCTTACCCCCAGGCATGCTGACCTGCACGCTGTCTTCATCGCTGGGAGAGGCGTCGGCTTCAGCCTGGGCCAGGGTGCGGGCGGCGAGGGCGGCGGTGTCTTCGCTCACATCCGCATCCTGGGCGGAGGCCGTGACGCCTTCAGGGGGGGCGAGGCTGTCGAGTTCGGCCTCAAGCCGCGCCAGGGTCGCCCTGGGGCCGCCAGAAACGGGAACCAACCGCAGTTCGACGTCTGCGCCGTCGCGGGTGCGATATCGGCAGGATTGGCCGTCTTCCGCCATGCTCAGGCGGGTGAGCTGGCCCTTGGTTTCGGGACAGTTGAGACGCCCGCCGAGCACAGGCGGCGTTCCTGGCTGAGCACAACCCGCTAGGGTGATGAGGGCGCCCGCCGCGCCGGCCAATAGCAAGTGGTTCATCGGAAAGCTCCCGTACACCGTGGTCGTGACGGTGTACGGGAGCGACCGACAGGTCGAGTGAAATCGCCGTAAGCTTGGCCTACGGCAAGATCGTCCTACTGCCCCGGGCGGGAGCCGGCGCCTTCGCGCCGCGCCAGGAAGGCCAGGCGTTCGAACAGGTGAACGTCCTGCTCGTTCTTCAGCAGGGCGCCATGCAGCGGCGGGATGAGCTTGGTGGGATCACGCTCTTTCAGCGCATCGGCGTCGATATCCTCGACCATCAGCAGCTTCAGCCAGTCGAGGAGCTCGGAGGTTGAGGGCTTCTTCTTCAGGCCTGGCACCTTGCGCATGTCGTAGAAGATGCGCAGGGCCTCAGCGACCAGCTTCTGCTTGATCCCCGGATAGTGGACCTCGACGATCTGGTTCATCGTCTCGGCGTCGGGGAAGCGGATGTAGTGGAAGAAGCAACGGCGCAGGAAGGCGTCGGGCAGCTCTTTCTCGTTGTTCGAGGTGATGATGACGATGGGGCGGATCGCCGCCTTGATCGTCTCATTGGTCTCATAAACGTAGAATTCCATCCGATCGAGCTCCTGCAGGAGGTCGTTGGGGAATTCGATGTCGGCCTTATCGATCTCATCGATCAGCAGGACAGGGCGCTTGGGGGCGTCGAAGGCCTCCCAGAGCTTGCCCTTCTTGATGTAGTTCTTGACGTCCTTGACCCGCTCGTCGCCCAGCTGGCTGTCCCGCAGGCGGGTGACGGCGTCGTACTCGTAGAGGCCCTGATGGGCCTTGGTCGTCGACTTGACGTGCCAGGTGATCAGTTCGGCGTCGAGCGCCTTGGCGATCTCATAGGCCAGCACGGTCTTCCCAGTGCCGGGTTCGCCCTTGATCAGCAGGGGACGTTCCAGCGCGACCGCCGCGTTGACGGCGACCTTCAGATCCTCGGTGGCGACGTAATCGTCTGTGCCTTCGAAACGCTCGGCCATATGAGCTCCCAATGTCCGCGGGTTCAATGCGGCCCGCGTTCGAACAAATGTTTCAACTGACGCCAACCTAAAGGGCGGCGCGGGACATTCAAGCGGCTTGAGCGTCTGATGCGCCAGAGCCGTCCTGGCGCCTGCCACCAGCGTCTGCGCCGATGGCTAGATCCGACGCAGGTCAGGGCCGCCCGACTGGCCCAAGGCCTCGGCCATCTGGGAAAGCATCGGGCCCCAATCGCCAAGGGCGCTCGCGGTGAAGACCCGCATCTGCGGGTACCAGGGATAATGGTCGCTGCCCAAACGTGGCCAGGCCCCAGGCGCAGACGTAACCCAGGCGCTGGCGCCGCAGGCGCCGGCCAGGTTGACCGTGGCGTTGGGAAATCCGACCACCAGATCGAGAGCGCAGGTGAGGGCGGCGACCTCATCCAGGTCCTGTTTCAAGTCGATGCCCGGCGGGGTCCAGATTTCGACCCCCATGTCCTGGCGCGCTTGCTCCAGTTCGGCGGCGCAGTCGCCATACTGCAGGTTTATAAAGCTGATCCCGGGGACAGCCAGAACCTCTCGCCAGGCCTCAAAGGCGGAGAAATAGCGCCGACGGGCGCCGTTCATCAGGCCGCTCTTCCAGAGGAGACCCACCTTCAGCCCGGTTGGCGCTGCGTTGAGCACACCCCGCCAGTGGGCGACCCGCTCAGGGTCTGGCGTCAGAAAACCGGGGCGCGCTGGAAACGAGTCCACGCTCGGCCGGAACCGACGCAGCAGGGAGCCCATCGGCGCCCAGTGATCCATCGCCTCGCCTTCCGCCAGGAAAGGAGCGACCCGGACCGTCCGCCCCCCCACCGCATAGGTCGCATGGGCGCCGATGCGGGCTTGCGGAAAGCTGCGTTGAAAGAGCGGGACCAGCCTGGCCTCCACCGCCAGGGTCAGGCGGCCGTCGGGGCCCAGGGCTTCGATCACATCGGGGATCAAATTGGCGAACATCACCTCATCGCCCAGGCCCTGTTCGCCGAACACCAGAAGCGAACGCCCCGCGAGGTCGGTCTCGGGCGTCCAAGCCGCCCCTGGGGCCTGGAACTGGGTGGAGTCGGCGAACTGCGGATGGAGCCTCGCCTCGTAGTCTTCCCACCCCTCGGCGGTGCGTCCCAACTCCATCAGAATGGTGGCCCGCGACAGCCGCATCATCTGGCGCTCATCCTGCGCGGCGGTTCCCGCCAGGGCGGTGTCGCAATCGCTCAGCGCGCCCTCCGGCTCGCCCAGGGAAAGGCGGACATTGCCGCGATTGTACTGCGCCTTAGGGAAGTTGGGCTGCAGGCGAAGGGCCTCGTCAAAGAAGGTTCGCGCGGTTGCGAGATCTCCCTGCTCGGTGACGATGGTGCCCAGGGTGTTCCAGGGCATGGCCGCGGTGGGATTGGCTTCGATGGCTGGGCGCAGGATCTCAATGGCTTCGTCGGCCCGGTCCTGGTCGCGGATCGCGCAGGCCAGGTTGTTGGCGCCTTCAGGATGGTTTGGCTTGGCGGCGAGGAAGTGCCGAAAGAGCTTCTCCGCCTCGACCTTCATGCCCATTCGGAAAGCGAGGCGTCCCAGGTCGTTGGCCACATCGGCCTGATTGGGCAGCAGGGCCAGGGCCGACTCATAGCAGGTGATCGAATTGACGAAATCGCCCGCGCGCTCCCGGGAAATGGCCAGTAGATACCAGGCGAACCCGTTGCGCTCATCCTGCTCCAGGGCCTGGATGGCCAGGCGTCCGCCCGTCTCGTGATCCTCGGCTTCCAGGGCTGCGACGGCGCGGTTGAGCAGAGGCTCCACCGAAAGGGCCTTGAGCTCCCCGATCGCGGCGTTCAGTCGCTTCAGGGCCTCATGGGATCCCGCCGTCCCCATGGCGTCGGCCGCGCGGCCCGGGGTGACCAGTTTCGCCTGGGCGGCCGAGAGGGCGATGGCCGAGGTTTCGCCAGTCCGGTTAGGGCGCGTCATCCCCGACTCCATTTCCTGGGTGAACATAGGGATGCTTCGCGCCATTATGGTTACGCCTTGCTTAAACGCGGCCTTCCGCCGCATGGCCAGCAAGGGCTCGTTAACAGTCCCCGCCTAGCTTGGGCCTGTCCGGTCTTTCGCCTTGTCTGGCGTCGGTTCGGGCTCAGCGCGTCGGGGCGCGTAATTGGGGGTCGAGCATTGCCGCTCAAGCTGTCGCTGAAACCGGGCGAAAAGTTCGTTCTCAACGGCGCCGTCGTTCAGAACGGCGACCGCCGTGGCACCCTGGTGCTCCAGAACAAGGCGTCGGTCCTTCGCGAGAAGGACATCATGCAGCAGGACGAGGTCACGACTCCAGCGCGACGGGTCTATTTCCCGGTCATGATGATGTATCTCGATGAGCCGGCCGCTGAGCGTTACTACGACGAATTCGTCCGTCGACTTTCAGAGTTCATGAGCGCCGTTCGAAATCCGGCGGTGCTCGCGGACTGCGTCTCCATCTCTAAGCACGCCATGACGCGGGAATACTACAAGGCGCTCATGCTGTGCCGGAAGCTTATCGATTACGAGGACGAGGTGTTCGGTAATGTCCCTACGAGCCTACCAGCAGGCGGCGCAGAGAGCTGAATCCCCGCGGGAGGCGGAGTACCGCCTCTTTGCGCAGGTCACCCGCGCTCTGATCGAAGCGTCCAAGGCCGACCCGTTCGACTTCGGGACCCGCGCCGATGCGCTGGACTGGAATCGCCGGCTGTGGATCGCGCTCGGGGATGACTGCGCCCATGTCGACAACGGACTGCCCGAGGCCCTGCGGGCTCAGATCATCTCCTTGAGCATCTGGGTTCAGAAGCACACCAGCGCTGTAATCCGCCGCGAGGATGACTTCGAGGCCCTGATAGACGTGAACCGGATTATCATGCAGGGGCTCTCGCCCTCCGCGGCCGAGGCCGCCTGAGGCCCCACAGTTCCAACCCTGTTTCGCAAAAGGCTCGGCGCTCGCCGGGCCTTTTTTCATGCCCCACAGTTCCTGCCGCCCCGGCAGATTTGACTCGGCCGATCCTGCCCAGGTGGGGCGGCGCTTGGTTTCCCGACGGTGAAAAATATAGGTGAATCAGAGCTTTAGGAGCGAGGTGGGTGGGCGCAGGTCTGGCGCGGCCCTTGCGATGACATGGCTGAGCCACAAGGCTCCCCGGCGAAAAATCGCCGGATACCCGACCAGAATGGAAGGACAAGGCCATGCCGATGAATTCGGTCAACACCAATGTCGGCGCCATGGTGGCGCTGCAAAACCTCAACAAGACCAACACGGACCTCAACACCACTCAGAACCGGATCAATACGGGCCTGAAGGTCGGCAGCGCCAAGGACAATGGGGCCATCTGGGCGATCGCTCAGAACCAGCGGTCCAACTCCGGCGCGCTGAACGCCGTCAAGGAATCCCTTTCCCGGTCGATCTCGACCGTGGATGTGGCCCTTTCGGCGGGTGAGAGCGTCTCCGATCTGCTCCTGCAGATGAAGGAGAAGTCTCTCGCGGCCTCCGACACCACCCTGGACGCGGCCAGCCGCACGGCCCTGAACGATGACTTCAAGGCTCTGCGCGACCAAATCACCAAGGTGGTCACCAACGCCGTGTTCAACGGCGCTAACATGATCACGGCCACCACGCCGACCACGGTCGCGGCGCTCGCCAGCGCTGATGGGGTGAACAAGATCACGGTGGCGTCTCAGAGCCTGGCGCTTGGCGGCGCGAATGTGACGATTGCGGCGACCGCCTCGATCGGGACACAGACCACGGCGGCGGCGATGATCGCGACGATCAACACCTCCATCGCCAACGTCTCTGCGGCCCTGTCGAAGCTCGGCACCGGATCGAAGGCTCTGAGCTCGCACCTGTCGTTTGTCGGCAAGTTGCAGGACTCCATCGACGCCGGGGTCGGCAATCTGGTCGACGCGGATCTGGCTAAGGAAAGCGCCAAGCTCCAGTCGCTGCAGACGAAGCAGCAGCTGGGCATTCAGGCTCTGTCCATCGCCAACCAGTCGTCGGGTACGATCCTGTCGCTGTTCCGTTAACGTCTTGAGGCCGGGCGGCGCACCTGCGTCGCCCGGCAGACTTTTCACCGGGCAGTTCGCGCCCGGCGATTTTTGCCGGGTTCTGGTCGGTAAGATTTGCCGGGCATTTTGGCGGCCGGCAAAAAGTGCCGGGCCAAAACGTGCCTAATGCACCTATAACGCAATGAATCCAGATATTTGAGCGCGGGCATCCCGCCAGGGCGACTTGGCGCGCCCGTTGCTGCCTATAGGTCCGGGCAAAACGCCCACGGCGGTCAAAACGACGGCCGGCTTCCTTAAGAACAAGGACCTAGGCGCATGAATAGCGTTAACACCAACATCGGGGCGATGGTCGCCCTGCAGAACCTCAACAAGACCAGCAGCCAGCTCGGTGAAGTTCAGAACCGTATTAATACGGGCCTGAAGGTCGCCAGCGCCAAGGACAACGGCGCCGTCTGGGCCATCGCCCAGAACCAGCGTTCGAACTCCGGCGCCTTGAATGCGGTCAAGGACTCCCTCCAGCGCTCGATCTCGACGGTGGACGTGGCCCTGTCGGCCGGCGAAAGCATCTCCGACACCCTGCTCCAGATGAAGGAAAAGGCTCTGGCCGCTTCCGACACCACTCTGGACACCGCCAGCCGCACGGCGCTGAACGATGACTTCAAGGCCCTGCGCGACCAGCTGACCAAGGTCGTCAACAACGCCGAGTTCAACGGCGCCAACATGATCAAGGCTACGACCCCGACGACTGTCGCGGCTCTGGCCAGCGCCGACGGCGTGAACAAGATCACCGTGGCGGCGCAGAGCCTGGCGCTCGGCGGTGCGAACGTGACCGTGACCGCTACGGCGTCCATCGGCACGCAGACGACCGCTGCGGCGATGATCGCGACGATCAATACCTCCATCGCCAACGTCTCCTCGGCCCTGTCCAAGCTCGGCACCGGGTCCAAGGCTCTGTCTTCGCACTTCTCCTTCGTGAGCAAGCTGCAAGACACCATCGACGCCGGCGTGGGTAACCTCGTCGACGCCGACCTGGCCAAGGAAAGCGCCCGTCTCCAGTCGCTGCAGACCAAGCAGCAGCTGGGCATTCAGGCCCTGTCCATCGCCAACAGCTCCAGCTCCTCGCTGCTGGGCCTGTTCCGTTAATCCGCGTTCCGACCTCAGGCGTCTGACGCCTAAGGTCGGCTGTGGCGGGCGGGGAGAGCAATCTTCCCGCCAGCTGCGGTTCTCCAACAGGGAGGCCGGCGACAGAAAGGTCCCGGTCACGTCGATATGGAAAACAGAGTGGCGGCTGTGGCGGCCACGAACAGAGCCAGCTTCGAGCGGCCCGCGCCCCAGGCGACCAGGACCGTCCCGGAGATCGCTCCGCGTCCCGCCCCGAAGTCTGAACAGGCTGACCTGAGGCTGATCATCGAGGAAGACGCCAACGTTGGCGCCTACGTCTACAAGACCGTCGATCGCAATACCGGTGAGGTGATCTCGCAGATCCCGCGGGAAGAGGTCCTCAAAATGCGCGAGCGGCCGGAATACGAGATCGGCGACGTGGTGAGCACCCTGGTCTGATCCCCTGATCCGGGTGTCCCGGATCCGAAAGAAGATGAGTCCTTTCAACCGTCTCGGTCCCCCGAGGCGGGCGCAGCCGTTTGGGCGTTAACCATCTAGACACCATGATTCCATAGCTTGCCCTTCGAACAGCAACCCGCGACTCGTCCCGAGAGGCGAGGCGGGCGGCGGACGATGAAGGAGGTCCGGGCCATGGCGATCAGTGTTCACACCAACAAGTCTGCGTTGGTCGCACTGCAGAATCTGAACCGGACCAATGACGAGCTGTCCGGGGTTCAGAACCGCATCAGCACCGGCCTCAAGATCGGCAACGCCAAGGATAACGCCTCGGTCTGGTCCATCGCCCAGGGGCAGAGGGCCGATATCGGCGCCCTCGGGGCCGTTAAGATGAGCCTCAACCGGGCCCAGTCCATCTCGGAAGTCTCCATGGCGGCCGGTGAGTCGGTCTCCGACCTGCTGGTGCAGTTGAAGGAGAAGGTGGTGGCGGCGATGGATACGTCGCTGGACGCATCATCGCGGACCGCCCTGGACTCCGACTTCAAGTCCATTCTCCGGCAGATCACTCAGGTAGTTGAAAACTCTGAGTTTGACGGGGCCAACATTCTGGACGGCTCGGTGGCGGGCTCGATCCGCTTCCTGGCCAATGCCGACGCCAACGCCTACATCACGCTCTCGACCCAGAACATGTCCCTGGGCGGCGCCATCATCACGATGGCCTCCACCGCCTCTATCACCACGGCGACCCTGGCCACCGGCATCCTGACTCAGCTGGACGCCTCCATCGCCAATGTGAACCAGTCGCTGGGTAGCCTCGGCGCCCAGGCCAAGCAGATCGAGGCGCACAACAACTTCGTCACCAAGCTGACGGACGTTCTGACCTCAGGGGTGGGCAACCTGGTGGATGCGGACCTGGCCAAGGAGAGCGCGAGGCTGCAGGCCCTGCAGGTGCAGCAGCAGCTGGGCGCCCAGGCCCTGTCCATCGCCAATGAAGCGCCACAGGTCGTGCTGTCGCTCTTCCGATAAATTCGGGCCACTTAGTCTCGACGGGGCGTCGAAGCGGGTTCAGATCAGAAATGGTTTGAGCCCGTTTTCTTTGGCGGCTTAACAACCTGTAAGCCCCACTGGCCCGATCATGAGGGCGCAGGCGCCTGCCTGTGAGGGGATCATGGTGATCGGTTTCGATTCCAATTTGCTGGTGAACTACTACCAGTCGAAGTTGACCGGGCTTGGGGGCGCATTGGGCGCTTCAAACGGGTCGACTGAGGCGGGCGTGACCAAGTACGCCCCGACCGCCCCCTGGTCTCCGCAGGCGACGCCCATTGATTCCTCGGCGCTGCTCAAGGCGGCGCTGCAAGGCTCAAAGATCATTGATGAGAGCGCCGCGACCCTCGACCTGTCGGGGGCCAGCTCTGACTACAAGAAGCTCTTTGCGCTCTATCAGGGGCTCGGAACCCTGACCGCCCTGGCTGAACGGGCGAACACGAAAAACCTGACCAGTTTCGATTCAGCGCGGATCCTGTCGGCCTTCAACAAGGGGATGGCCGAGGTCGCTGGATATGTGGATACAGCCCGATTTGATGAAATCCGGCTGGGCTTCGCCGAGGTTGCCGACACCGCCCGCGCCTCGATCGGGATTTCCCGCGCCAAGACCGAGTATGTCACAGCCCCCTTGGTCACCGGCGTAGCTGACACCGCCGTGCCGGCCTTCGCGGGCGATGTGCGTTTCAACATCGCGGTTCAGCAGATCAATTCCAGCCAGACGGTTCAGATCGACCTGGCCGAGATGGGCGCCCAGACCCGGACGCTGCCCAATGTGATCAACCACATCAACGCCAAGCTGGAGGCGGCTGGCGTGACGACCCGTTTTGCCCAGGAGCGAATTCCGGGTGCTGAGCGCTCCTACCAGTCTGGGGGCAAGACCATCAAACTGGCTCCGGCCCCCGACCAGTGGGCCATGAAGATCAAGACTGACATCACCGAAAAGGTCACCTTCTCGGCTGTGACCACTGCTCCGGCCGTTTATCTGACCCAGAAGGTCGGAGACCCTGACCCAGATGGGAAGGCTGATACGGCTGACGGGGTCCAGGTCAACCAGCTCCTCAAGTTCCAGACCGAGGCGGGCGCTGTCGCCGCCCCGTTGCAGCCGACGGGGGAGGCCAACTGGGTCGAAGGCCGGATCTTCGCCAAGCCGCTGGCTGGCGCCATCGAGACTGTTCGCTCGACTCAGGTGGGGAGTGATGGGGCGGTCTATGTGCTTGCTGACATCACCGGGGAGACGGGCGGTCAGTCTATCAAGGGCGAACGCGACGTCGCCCTCATGAAGTACGATTCGGCCGGGCAACTACTCTATACCCGCGTCCTGGGCGCCTCAGAGGATGCTAAGGGGCTGGCCCTGGCCGTCTCCGCCGATGGCCAGGTGGCGGTGGCGGGCTCAGTGACCGGCGGGCTGAACGGGGCGGTGGACGGTCCCTTGAACTCCAGCACCTCAGCCGCCCTGGCCGACAAGAGCGACAGCTTCGTCACGGTCTTCAACGACAAGGGCGAGGAACTCTGGACCGCTCGGCGCGGGGCCCGGCTTGAGGACGAAGCCAGCCAGATCGCCTTTGGGGCCGATGGCAATGTCTATGTGGCGGGCCGAGCCAAATCCACCATGCCTGGAACCACCGCGCTCGGCGGCTGGGACTCCTATGTGGAAGGCTTCAGCGTCAACGCCAAGGGCGAACCTCAGGCCCTCTTCACCCAGGCCTTCGGAACGGCGGCCGATGACCGGCCGGCCGGCCTGGTCCTGGACGGAAACGCCCTGGTCACCGCCAGCGTCGAGGACGGCCGCGCCGTGGTGCGGCGGTTCGATATCTCTGGCGGCGCGCCAGTGCAGACCGCGACCCGTGATCTGGGCGACCTGCAGGGGGGCGCCATCACCGGCCTCGCCCTTGATGGCGGTCAGCTGGTGATCGCAGGCTCAACCCGAAATGCGGGTCTCGCCGCCGGAACGATCACCCGCGCCCATGCGGGCGGGGTCGACGCCTTCGCCGCTCAGATTTCCGCCGATCTCACGACGGCGCCCACCGACGCTGTGGCCTACTATGGCGGCGCCGGGGATGATCAGGCTGCGGGCCTCGCGGTCTCTGCCGGTCAGGTGTGGATCACTGGCCAGGCTGGCGGCGCTCTGCCCAACCTCACCACCATGGGTGAGGCGGACGGCTTCCTGGCCAGGCTGGACATCGCCGCCGGGGCCGTGGATTGGGCTCAACAGTTCACCGGCAAGGATGGCCACGCCGTTCCAGGCTCCATCGCTATCGCCCAGCAGGGCGCCAGCGTGCTCGACCGGTTGGGCCTGCCCACCGGCGAAATCAGTTTCAGCGGCTCGTCAAAGCTGACGGCGGTCAGCGCCCTGCGGGCGGGGGACCAGTTCAACATCGCCGCCAATGGCGGTCGGCCCAAGGCGATCACCATCGCCGTGGATGAGACGCTTGAGAGCCTGATGCTGAAAATCCGCCGGGCCACCGGCTTTCAGGTCAAGGTTGACACCGCCGTAAGCGAAGGTGTGCGCCGCCTGCAGATCAAGCCGCTGAATGATCGTTCGATCATCGAGCTGACGCCCGCCGCCGAAGGACAGGACGCCCTGTCGATCCTGGGACTCAAGGAAGGCGTCATCCGCGCCAGCAAGCTTGAGGATGGAAAGACCGTCGCGGCGGACGGCAAGGGGACCTTCTATGGTCTCGGGCTCCACTCGGGCATCAATCTCAGCAGCCCCGAGCAGATCCGCCACGCCCTGGCCGAACTGACCCAGGCCCAAGGGGTGATCCGCAAGATCTATTCCGAGCTGCGCGACGCCGATACGCCCCGGAGCGTCCTGGCTCAACGTGAGGCCGCCAGCAGCGGACAGGCGCCGGCCTATATGACCGCAAGGATCGCCAACTATCAGGCGGCCCTGGACCGGTTGACTGGGGGCGGCTAGGGCGGTTCTTGAAACCTTTGCAGGCACGGTCTAGAGCCAGCCGGTGAATGCGCGGGCGGGCTCTAGGGGCCAATTTTGTCGGCGCGCTTTGGCCGCCAATGTGGTCTTTGGTTGGAACTCCCGCATGCGAGGCCCCATGGATTTCCTGAACGACCGTCGCGTTGTGCTGTCCCTCGTCGGGGGCGCGCTGGCCCTGTTGGCTGGCCTGGGCATCGCTGTGGGCCTGCTGGCGCGCGGCGATGATGCGCCGGCCGAGGCCCCGCCCGCCTCAAAGGCGGGACTGGTGGTCGAAACGACCGACATGGATGACGGCCGCCTCGACCCGGCCCGTCCCCTGCGGTGCTTTGTCAGCGGCCAGTTCGTGGGGGAGGTCACCCTCACCGAATGCGCCCAGCGCAATGGCGTGGCCACCGGCGCCCTGGATGTGGGCGTGGATGAAAGCGGGGCCCTGGCCGCGGCTGATGCGGCCGGCACGGTGCTGACCCCGTTGCCGCCGCCGGTCGAAACCGTCACCCCTGCCGCCACCGCACCCAACACGCCTACCGCCACCGACAGTGCGCCAGGGCCCAGCGCCCCGAGCGCGCCAGCCGGCGCCTGCTGGCGCTACACCGACGCCGAATGGCGTCGTCTGCCGGGGGACCTGACGCTAAACGCCTGTGTGCAGGCCCTGTTCGCCGGCCGCTGCGAGGCGTCGGGCGGCGCCACCTATGGCCGCTGGATGCAGCAGACCCTGCGCCTGGTGCCTGGGCGGGTTGAGGTTTCGGCCGACAACCGCCGCTTTCGCACCCTGGCCGATCAGGGCGCGGGCTGCGCCATCGCGCCGATCGGTTGAGGCTTCGCCCCCGCGGCGATCCGGGTGTAGGATTTGGTCATGTTGAGAACCGCCATCCTCCTGGGCGCCTGCGCCCTCGCGCTCGCCGCCTGCCAGAAGCGCACCTATCCTCCTGGAGACCCTGGGGTCTGCTATCAGGTGGTCCGCACCCCTGAGGGGGCGCTGAAATACAATAAGATCCCAGGGACTCAGCCGGACCTGGAGCATTGTGCGGCGGCCCTGGAGGCCATCCGCATCCGCTTCCTTCAGATGGGCGGCTCCACCCGCACCCTGGTGGGCGCCTATCAGGGGAATTTCATCTTTGTGCAACGGGAGGGCATTTTCACCTCTCGCTCATGGGAGCAGAATCGATATCTGGCCCTGGTCCGCACAGGCGACGGGCGGCTGGCCATTCCGGGGGCCATGCCCCAGCAGCCGGCGCCCTGAGAACGTATGTGGAACATTGGCGTTGATCACGCCACGCTCCGGCGCTAGCCTTCGCGCTCGCCGGGGTTTTTCTTTTTCTAGAGCTTCAAGGACATCGACATGGCGGGCAGCGTCAACAAGGTCATTCTGGTCGGCAATCTGGGCGCTGACCCGGAAATCCGCGCCCTGTCCTCCGGCGACCGGGTGGCCAATCTTCGCATCGCGACCTCCGAAACCTGGCGCGACCGCGCCTCGGGCGAGCGCAAGGAGCGGACCGAGTGGCACCGGGTGGTGATCTTCAACGAGAACCTGGTGAAGGTGGCCGAGAGCTATCTGCGCAAGGGCTCCAAGGTCTATATCGAAGGCGCCATCCAGACCCGCAAATGGACTGACCAGAGCGGCGTGGAAAAGTACTCCACCGAGATCGTGCTGCAGAAGTTCCGCGGCGAACTGACCATGCTCGACGGCCGTGGCGGCGACAGCGACGATGGCGGCGGATCGGGCGGCGGCTTCTCCTCCAGCGGTCCGCGCAGCCAGCCTTCAGGCCCCCGTGAGGATTTCTCGGCCGATCTGGACGACGAAATCCCGTTCTAGAGCCCTTTCTGATCTGATTGCTTCAATCAGATCGGATAAAAAGGGCTCTAATTCATAAAGTTAGAGCATTTTTCGATCCGATAACCGCATCACACTTATCGGAAAATGCTCTAGGAAGCCCGTGCAGGCGTTTGTCGACCAACGGCCGGTCCCTAGCGGGGCTGGCCGTTTTCTTTGACCGCCCTGCGATGGGGCACGGTGACGCCTACGCAGAATCACCTAGGGGACGGGCCGGAATTTCTGAGGACAGGGCAGGGGCCTATCACGGTGATCAGTAAACGATCGCCCTGACGACAGGGCCAATGGATCAAGGACCCGTCCCATGACCGCCCCGCTTGTCGACCTTTCCGTCCACCACGCGCCCAAGGGTGTGGCCGATGCTGTCGCCCTCGGCTTCACCAAGCTGCTGCGCTTCACCGCCGACACCTTCTTCGCCAAACGCTATGGCCACCGGGCGGTGGTTCTTGAGACGGTCGCCGCTGTGCCGGGCATGGTCGGCGCCACCATCAACCATCTGACCTGTCTGCGCCGCATGTGCGACGACAAGGGATGGATCAAGACCCTGATGGATGAGGCCGAGAACGAGCGGATGCATCTGATGACCTTCATCGAGGTCGCCAAGCCCACCCTCTTCGAGCGCTTCGTCATCGTGGCCGTCCAGTGGGTCTTCTACCTGTTCTTCTTCGCCCTCTACCTTGTGTCGTCGAAGACTGCTCACCGGGTGGTCGGCTATTTCGAGGAAGAGGCGGTGATCAGCTACACCCACTATCTGGCCGAGCTGGATGAGGGGCGCTCGCCCAACGTCCCGGCGCCTGAGATCGCCAAGCGCTATTGGGGCCTGCCGGAAACTGCGACCCTGCGCGACGTGGTGCTGGTGGTCCGCGCTGACGAAGCCCACCATCGCGACGTCAACCACAGCTTCGCCAACGAGATCGCCGGCCTGCCGACGGGTGATATCGCCCCGTGTCCCCCGCACGAGGAGCTGAAGCCGGCCTGGAAGTCGGCCGCCTGACCTCAGCGTCACGGGGATCCTGGTCGCAAAAAAGGGCGGGACCGGTTGGTCTCGCCCTTTCGCTTGTAGGCTTCAAAATTGGGAAATCAGTCGGCGGCGTCCTTGGGGGGGCACACGTCGCTGATCCGCCGGGCCTCAGTGCTGGCGCGTCCCGAGATCGGGATGCCGGCGAAGGTCGTGGCGATATTGGCGGTCAGGTTGAAGCTGGTGGCGGTGAAGGCGCCTTCCCCGGACACGTCCACCTGACGGCCCTTCTTGCTGACGCAGGTGCCCTTCAGCAGGATCTTGCCTCCGGCGAACGACTTTGTCGGATAGGTGCAGGTATAGTGCCGGTTGCTCGGCCCCATCATGAACTTCTCGACGTCAGCCTTTGTCAGGCAACGCTTTTCCACATCGGTCGTGCGGATGGGCGAGAGCATCCTGTTGGTGCTCTCCCAATAGCCGGGCAAAATGGTCTCGGCGGCCGCGGCCGGGCCAGCCAGGGCCGCGAGGGCCAGTGCGAGGGGCGCAAGGCGTGTCATCGTCATGTCCTGAATAATCTAGGAAGGCGGTCTAACGCCTTCAACCTGAACCAATCCTGCACGCCAAGCCGTCCGACGCCCGGCGCCCCGCGCCGGCGGGGCCGCAAAGTTGGCGCATCGGCCTGGGAATGCTAACAAGCCCATTCCGAGTTTTTGTCCGATTCTGACGGCTTTTCCCTGCTTTGACAGACGATCTCCACAACCCACCGGAAGATGGCCGGCGCGGGGGCATCGCCCCTATCGCCATTGAGGACGAGCTGAAGCGCTCGTATCTCGACTACGCCATGAGCGTCATCGTCAGCCGGGCCTTGCCCGACGCCCGTGACGGTCTGAAACCGGTCCACCGCCGCATCCTCTTCTCCATGAGCGAGCAGGGCCACACCCCTGATCGGTCCTATGTGAAGTCGGCCCGGGTGGTCGGTGACGTGATGGGTAAGTACCACCCGCACGGGGACTCGGCGATCTACATGACCCTGGTGCGGCTGGCTCAGCCCTTCTCCATGGGCCTGTTGCTGATTGATGGTCAGGGCAATTTCGGCTCAGTGGATAATGATCCGCCGGCCGCCATGCGTTACACCGAATGCCGCCTGACCAAGGCGTCCATGTCGGTGCTGGCCGACCTCGACAAGAACACCGTCGACTTCAAGCCCAACTATGACGGCTCCGAGCACGAGCCCTCAGTGCTGCCGTCGCGCATCCCCAACCTGCTGGTCAACGGCGCTGGCGGTATCGCCGTTGGTATGGCGACCAATATTCCGCCGCACAATCTGGGCGAGGTGATCGACGCCTGCCTGGCCTATGTGGACAATCCTGAGATCGGGCTTGAGGAACTGGCCGACATCGTACCCGGGCCTGACTTCCCCACCGGCGGCGAGATCATGGGCCGGGCCGCCTCCCGCCAGGCCATGCTCACCGGCCGCGCCTCGGTGGTCACCCGCGGCAAGGCGGCGGTCGAAGAGATCCGCAAGGATCGTGAGGCCATCGTCATCACCGCCTTGCCCTATCAGGTGAACAAGGCTGGCCTGGTGGAGCGGATCGCCGAGCTGGTTCGCGAGAAGCGCATCGAGGGCGTCGCCGACCTGCGCGATGAGAGCGACCGTGACGGCATGCGCGTGGTCGTTGAGATTAAGCGCGACGCTTCGGCCGAGGTGCTGCTGAACCAGCTCTACCGGTTCACCCCGCTGCAGTCCTCCTTCGCGGTGAACATGCTGGCCCTGGACCGGGGGCGTCCGCGGGAGATGAACCTCCGCGACCTCATCGTGGCCTTCATCGAATTCCGCGAAGAGGTGGTGGTCCGCCGCACCAAGTTCGAGCTGTCCAAGGCTCGCGACCGGGGCCACGTCCTGGTCGGTCTGGCCATCGCCGTGGCCAATATCGACGAAGTCATCCACATCATCCGCTCGTCCAAGGACCCGGCCGAGGCCCGCGAGCGGCTGACCGATCGTTCCTGGCCGGCCGGCGACATGATGCCCCTGGTCGACCTGATCGCCGATCCGCGCACAGTTCTGTTGGACGGCAATCAGATCCGCCTGACCGAGGAGCAGTCCCGGGCCATCCTGGCGCTGACCCTGTCGCGCCTGACCGGCCTTGGCCGCGACGAGATCTTCGGCGAGGCGGGTGAACTGGCGACCGCCATCCAGGGCTACCTCGCGATCCTGGCGTCCCGCGAGCGGGTCATGGGCATCGTCCGCGATGAACTGATTGAGGTGAAGACCGCCTTCGCCGTTCCCCGCCGCACCGAGATCCTCGAGGGCGGTGGCGACATGGACGATGAGGATCTCATCGCCCGCGAAGACATGGTCATCGCCGTGACCCATTCGGGTTATGTGAAGCGCACCCCGCTGGCCACCTACCGGACCCAGCATCGCGGCGGCAAGGGCCGCTCGGGCATGTCCATGAAGGACGAGGACGTGGTCACCCGCGTGTTCTCGGCCAACACCCACACCCCGGTGCTGTTCTTCTCTTCCGGCGGCAAGGTCTACAAGCTGAAGGTCTGGCGTCTGCCCGTCGGCGCGCCCAATTCCCGCGGCAAGGCCTTCGTCAACCTGCTGCCCATCGAGCCCGGCGAGGCGATCACCTCCATCCTGCCCCTGCCGGAGGATGAGGCCAGCTGGGATCAGTACGACGTCATGTTCGCCACGCGCTCGGGCAATGTCCGGCGCAACAAGCTGTCGGACTTCGTGCAGATCAACCGCAACGGCAAGATCGCCATGAAGCTGGACGAGGGCGACGCCATCATCGGCGTGGCCGTCTGCCAGGCCGACCAGGACGTTTTGCTGACCACCTCCACAGGGCGCTGCATCCGCTTCTCGGTAGAAGAGGTCCGTGTTTTCGCCAGCCGTGACTCCACCGGCGTGCGGGGCGTGCGCCTGGCCGAGGGTGACAGCGTCATCTCCATGGCCATCCTGCGCTCGGTGGACGCGACGCCGGCTGAGCGTGCGGCCTATCTGAAGCATGCCACCGCCACCCGTGCGGCCGAGTCTGGCGAGACCGAGGAGTTGACCGCCCCGGAGCCCGCCGAGGACGAGGAGACCGAAGGCGGCGACCAGGCCCTGTCCCTGGAGCGGATCGCCGCCCTGGGCGCGGCCGAAGAGTTCATCCTCACCGTCTCGTCCGAGGGCTTTGGCAAGCGCAGCTCGGCCTACGACTTCCGACGCACCGGCCGTGGCGGCCAGGGCCTGATCGCTCAGGACCTCACCAAGCGCGGCGGCAAGCTCACCGCCTCCTTCCCGGTGGAGGAGGGCGACGAGATCCTGCTGGTCACCGATCAGGGCCAGCTGATCCGCACGCCGGTGGCTCAGGTCCGTATCGCCGGCCGGAACACCCAGGGGGTCACCATCTTCCGCACCGCCGCCGACGAGCACGTGGTGTCGGTGGAGCGGCTGGCGGAGGGGTCTGACGGCGCCGTTTCAGACGATGATGTCGCCGACGACGGGGCGGCCGAAGACGGCGCAGGCGCGCCCAGCGAGGATTAGGTCTTGCTTTCGTCGTGTCGTGCGGCGAAAGCCGGACGAACGAGAACACGGGGAAACGACCCATGACCCGCATCGGGCTCTATCCGGGCACCTTCGATCCGATCACCAACGGCCACTCCGACATCATGGGGCGGGCCGTGAAGCTGGTGGACAAGCTGGTCATCGGCGTGGCCATCAACGCCGGCAAGGGGCCAATGTTCTCCCTTGAGGAGCGCGTCGAGATCATCAAGGCCGAGACCGCCCCCCTGGCCACCCATATTGAGATCGACGTCCAGCCTTATGAGGGCCTGACCCTGCAGTTTGCGCGGCAGATCGGGGCGACCATGATCATCCGCGGCCTGCGGGCCGTGGCCGACTTCGAATACGAATTCCAGATGACGGCCATGAACCAGCAGCTCGATCGCGAGATCGAGACTGTGTTCCTGATGGCCGATCCCCGCCACCAGGCCATCGCCTCGCGCCTGGTCAAGGAGATCGCCACCCTGGGCGGCGAAGTGGGCAAGTTTGTCAGTCCGCGGGTCAAGGAGGCCCTGCTGGCCAAGGTCCGCGGCTGATGGTCGACGGCGAGGCTTTCGCCGACGCCTGGATCGACGCCTGGAACCGACACGATCTGGCGGACATCCTGTCCCACTACGGCGAGGACATCGTCTTCATAAGCCCTGCGGCTGTCCGGATCACAGGCGAGGCCTCTGGTCGCGTGGTGGGCAAGGCGGCGCTCGCCGCCTATTGGGCCGAGGCCCTGCGCCGGGTTCCAGACTTGACCTTCACCCTGCGCAGCGTGCTTACGGGCGTGGACTCTGTCGCTCTGCGCTATCACAGCTCGCGCACGAACGCCGAGGTGGTGGAGGTGCTTCGTTTCGGACCCGACGGTCTGGCGGTCGAGGCCGCCGCCTATTACGAGTGATCCCATGATCCGCATGACCCTGATCGCCGCCCTCGCCCTTGCGACGGCGGCCGCGCCGGCCGCGGCCCAGCGGGGCCCGGTCTCCGAACAGGCCGCCCCCACGGCCGCAGACTGGCGCACGCCCGACGCCGAGAACATCATGGTGATCGACACCAACAAGGGGCGGATCTTTGTCGAGCTGGAGCCGCGTCTGGCGACGGCCCATGTGGAGCGCATCAAGACGCTGACCCGCCAGGGCTTCTATGACGGGCGCAGCTTCTTCCGCGTGATCGACGTCTTCATGGCCCAGACCGGAGATCCCCTGGACACGGGCGCCGGCGGCTCTGACCTGCCGGACCTGGATGCCGAGTTCACCTTCCGTCGTGGGGCGACTGATCCCTTTGTACCGGTGGCCGACACCGGTGGCAGCCAGACAGGCTTTGTGGGCGTCGTGCCGGTCATGACCCAGAGCCCGATGCTGATGGCCATGACCGCCGATCAGAAGATCACCGGCTGGGGCCTGTTCTGCCCTGGCGTGGCTGGCATGGCCCGGGGCTCTGAGGAGAACTCGGCCAACAGCCAGTTCTTCCTGATGCGTCAGGCCTATCCGTCGCTGGAGAAGCGCTACACCGCCTTTGGGCGGGTTGTGGCGGGCCTTGAGGTGGTCCGCGCCATCAAGACCGGCGAGCCGGTGGCTGCGCCGCAGGACAAGATGACCAAGGTGCGCATGCTCGCCGATATTCCGGCGTCCGAGCGCCCGACCTTGCGCGTTGTCGATACGGCGGGCTCCTGGTTCGCCGCCCAGGTGGCGCAGCAGCGCGCCGAAGACGGGGCCGATTTCTCGGCCTGTAATCTCAAAATCCCTTCCGAGGTAAAGTGATGGATACCGAAAACACCCTGATCATGACGCTGGAGTCCGGTCCGGTGACCATTCGCCTGCGTCCCGACCTGGCGCCGGGCCACGTGGCCCGCATCAAGGAACTCGCCCGCGAGGGCTTCTATGACGGCGTGGTCTTCCACCGGGTCATCCCGGGCTTCATGGCCCAGGGTGGCGATCCTACGGGCACCGGCTCGGGCGGCTCGAACAAGCCGAACCTGAAGGCCGAGTTCAACGCCGAGCCCCACGTGCGTGGCGTCTGCTCCATGGCCCGCACCGCGGTGCCGGACTCCGCCAACAGCCAGTTCTTCATCTGCTTTGACGACGCCCGCTTCCTGGATGGCCAGTACACCGTCTGGGGTGAAGTCACGGAAGGCATGGATCACATCGACGCCCTGCCCAAGGGCGAGCCGCCGCGCAGCCCTGGCAAGATCGTCTCCATGAAGGTCGCCGCCGACGCCTGAGGCGTCAGCTGTCTCCCGGTCGGCGCCTAGTCGGCCGGGGACAGCGCCAGGGTCACGATCACCGGAAAATGGTCCGACCCCAGGGACGGTCCTCGCTCGACGCTGACGGTCTTCCAGTCAGCCCCGGCATACACATGGTCGATGGCCAGGAAGGGCAGGGGCATGTGGATGTTCCAGCGCGAAAACGCCATGGCCGGCCAGGTCAGCATGGAGCGGTTGCGTCGGGTCAGACCCAGCGCCTTATCCTGCCGCCGCAGGGTGAAAGACCAGGGCGTTGAGTTGAAATCGCCGGTGATGATCAGCCGGTCGCGGTCATAGAGCTCGGCGATCTTGGTCAGGCGCAGGCTCTGCTGCTGCTGCGGTCCGGCCGGAATCGGCCACGTGTAGTGGGCCCCAATGACCGTGAAATCCCCCCCTGGCGCGCCAAAAGTGGCCCGTGTGGCGGGGAAATAGGACCCTTCGCTGACCTTCGGCAGCCCGCCTGAGACCGGTGTGGCCTTGCTGTAGATGATCACCTCGCAGCGATCGTCGGGATCACAGGTGCGATGGTAATCGCCACGGGATTCCAGGGCGCGCTGGAAGCGGCGGCTGGATTCTTCGACGACGATGATGTCGGGATCCTGGGCGACCAGCCAGTCGGCGGTCTCGTCCATCGTCTGGTTGCGGCCGCTCCAGGTGTTCATCTGGATGATCTTCAGCCGGGCGAGCTCGGCCCCCTCGGCGCCCGATGCTGGCTGAGTGTCCCGCACCATCTCTGGCAAGATCAGAAGGCCGGCCAGCGCCACGGCCAGGCCGGCTGCGCCCAGGGTGACGCGTCGCAGCAGGCTCTTCGGCGTCAGGGCCGCCATCAGGGCCGAAGCCATGGCCAACACCAGGAAGACCATGGCGAAGTGGGTGGCGATGTCGAGCCGGTCGCTGAAGCGCCCGCCCTGGGCGGCCAACATGACGAGCGCAGAGCCCACCGCCAGGGCCGCGGCGATGTCTTCCAGGATCCGGGTGATGACGACTCGCACGAGGCCCATGGACCCGCCTCTAGCATGAGCCTGCGCTTGACGCGCGGGGTCTCGCATGGCCTGAGGCGTGTCACATGAAGACCGCCGATTTCGACTTCGATCTGCCCGACAGCGCCATCGCCCTGCGTCCGGCCCAGCCCAGGGACGCCGCCCGCATGCTACGGGTCATTCCCGGCCAGCCGCTGGCCGACCTGCAGGTGCGCGACCTGCCTGGCGAGCTACGGGCCGGCGACATCCTGGTGCTGAACGATACCCGGGTGATTCCGGCCAGGCTCAGCGGTCGCCGGACCCGGGGCGAGAGCGTCGTGGCCGTGGAGGCCACCCTGCATAAGCGGATCGCGCCCGACCGCTGGAGCGCCTTCATGCGTCCGGGCAAGCGGCTGGCGCCCGGCGACCGGGTGAGCTTCGGAGAGAGCGAGGACCGCGCCTGCCTGCTGGGCGCGCTCGACGCCACGGTGGTCGAGAAGGGGGAGGGCGGCGAAATCCTGCTGGCCTTCGACCTGGCGGGGCCGGCCCTGGACGAGGCGATCAAGGCCCGGGGCGCCATGCCCCTGCCGCCCTATATCGCCGCCAAGCGTCCGGAGGATGATCAAGACCAGACCGACTATCAGACGGTCTATGCCCAGGCCGATGGTTCGGTGGCCGCGCCTACGGCTGGTCTGCACTTCACGCCGGAGCTCTTGGCGCGGCTGACCGAGGCCGGCGTCGAGACCTGCTTCGTCACCCTGCATGTGGGCGCCGGCACCTTCCTGCCGGTCAAGGTCGACGACATCGAAGGCCACCGCATGCATGCGGAGTTTGGCGAGGTGAGCCCGGAAACCGCCGAACGCCTCAACAAGGCCCGAGCGGCAGGCGGCCGCATCATCTGCGTCGGCACCACTTCTTTGCGGTTGGTAGAGAGCGCGGCAGGCGAGGATGGTGTGGTCCGCCCCTTCGCCGATGACACGGCCATCTTCATCACCCCCGGCTACCGGTTCCGGGCGGCCGACGGGCTGATGACCAATTTCCACCTACCGCGCTCAACCCTGTTCATGCTGGTCAGCGCGTTTTCGGGGCTAGAGACGATGCGGGCGGCCTACGCCCACGCCATCGAGACCGGCTACCGCTTCTATTCCTATGGCGACGCCAGCCTGCTCTGGAGGGCCGACTGATGGCCGCCTTTCCGTTTGAGATCGCAGCCACCGACGGCGCCGCCCGCACCGGTGTGCTGAAGACGGCGCGGGGCGACATCCGCACGCCGGCCTTCATGCCCGTCGGCACGGCCGCCACGGTGAAGGCCCTGACCGTTGATCAGGTGGCCTCCACCGGCGCCGACATCATCCTGGGCAACACCTATCACCTGATGCTGCGGCCGGGCGCCGAACGGGTGTCGCGCCTGGGGGGCCTGCACCGCTTCATGCGTTGGGAGAAGCCGATCCTCACCGATTCCGGCGGCTTCCAGGTCATGTCGCTGTCCAACATCGCCAAGGTGACGGAAGAGGCCGTGACCTTCGCCAGCCACATCGACGGCTCGCGCCACGTGCTCTCGCCAGAGCGCTCGGTGGAGATCCAGGCCGACCTGCTGGGCTCCGACATCGTCATGCAGCTGGACGAGTGCGTCGCCTGGCCGGCGGAGGAAACCCGCGCGGCCGAGGCTCTCCGGCTGTCGGCCCGATGGGGCGCCCGCTGCAAGGCGGCGTTTGGCGAACGGGAGCACCAGGCCCTGTTCGGCATCCAGCAGGGCTCGACCATTGAGGCTCTGCGCCGGGAATCGGCCGAGCGGCTGGTGGAGATCGGCTTCGACGGCTACGCCATCGGCGGCCTGGCGGTCGGCGAGGGCCATGAAGCCATGTGCGAGGTGCTGGACTATGCGCCGGGCCTGCTGCCGGCAGACCGGCCGCGCTATCTGATGGGGGTGGGCAAGCCCATCGACCTGGTGGAGGCCGTGGCCCGGGGCGTCGACATGTTCGACTGCGTCCTGCCGACGAGGTCAGGGCGTCACGGCCAGGCCTGGACCTGGAACGGACCCATCAATCTGAAGAACGCCCGCTTCGCCGAGGACGATACGCCGTTGGACGAAACCTCGGACTGTCCAGCCAGTCGTGACTATTCCAAGGCCTATCTGCATCACTTGGTGAAGGCCGAGGAGATCCTCGGCCAGGTGCTGCTCTCCTGGCACAACATCGCCCATTTCCAGGCCCTGACGGCCGCCATGCGCGCGGCCATCGCCGAGGGGCGGTTCGAGGCCTTCCGTCGTGACTTCCGCGCCGCTCAGCGCACGGGATAGCGGGGTTTGAGCTCCTGCTGGATCACCTCGTGCTTCTCGCGCCCGTGATTGGGCGTGGCCGGCGGATTGCAGCCGCGGGCCTCGCCCAGCCCCTTCAGATAGGCCCGTCGTACGCCGCCGGCGATGATGGCGTCGCGGACCAGATTGTCGTGCTGCTCGGCGCCTGTGAGTTTGCGCACCCAACCGCGGAACGGAATCACGTCCTGGGTCAGACCCGCCACGGCGCCCAGGGCGGTGCTGCGCCCTTGGGACATTAGATCGTCCTCGTCCACCGCCTCTTCGTCGAGATCAGCGCCGAGCGCCTGATTTAACGGTGTGACCAAGGCGATCAGCTGGGCGCAGGTGGCGGGCTGCGGCCGTTTATAGGGATCAGCCTGGGCCTCCAGCAGGACCGCCGGGATCTTGGTCCGCAGCACATTGATGTCTCGCAGGGGCGCCGAGACAGCGCCCTCCAGGCTCTCGCGGGTGGCCTGGGACGAGGTCTGCACCTGCGGCGAGCCATCGGCGCGGGTGGTGGTGCAGCCGGCGAGCGTCAGGGCCAGCAGGGCGAAGGCGGGGGGGACAAGGGTACGGATCATGCCGACAACCATATCCCTGGCCGATCCGAACAGGAAACACCCAAGCCTCACTTGCCCGAGTCGGGCCTGCGCCCTATGGTCCGCCCCCTTCGACCGGCGCCCATCCCGCGCCACGTCGTGGGCCGGTAGCTCAGTGGTAGAGCATTCGACTTTTAATCGAATGGTCGTGGGTTCGACCCCCACCCGGCCTACCAATCCTCCCCAGGATTGTTGCGTCACCAGAGGACGCGAGGCTCACCCTAATATTCCGTAGTTCCAGAAGTGTGATATGCGGAGCGCTCTGCGGCGCTTCAGCCGCGCCTGCGGGAGACGGCCATGTCGGTGTTCGAGCGGTATCTGACGCTTTGGGTGGGTCTGGCCATCGTGGCTGGCATTGGCCTGGGTCAGCTGTTTCCCGATGTCTTCCAGGCGGTGGCCGCCCTGGAGGTGGCCAGCGTCAATCTGCCGGTGGCCCTGCTGATCTGGGCCATGATCATTCCCATGCTGGTGAAAATCGACTTCCGCGCCCTGGGCGGGGTGGCGGCGCACTGGCGGGGCATCAGCGTCACCCTGTTCGCCAACTGGGCGGTCAAGCCCTTCACCATGGCCCTGTTGGGATGGGTGTTCATCGGCTGGCTGTTTCGGCCCCTGCTGCCCGAGGCGCAGATCGAGTCCTATATCGCCGGCCTGATCCTGCTGGGCGCCGCGCCGTGCACGGCCATGGTCTTCGTGTGGAGCCACCTGACCAAGGGCGACGCGCCCTTCACCCTCAGTCAGGTGGCGCTGAACGACACGGTGATGGTGGTGGCCTTTGCGCCCATCGTCGCCCTCTTGCTGGGGCTATCGGCGATCATCGTGCCCTGGGCGACGCTCCTGCTGTCGGTGGCGCTCTACATCCTGACGCCGGTGGCGATCTCGCAGGTGTTGCGGGCCTGGTTGATCCGATCCGGCCGGCTGGAGGCGTTCCTGAGCGCGGTGCAGCCGGTGGCGATCGCCGCCCTGCTGGGGACAGTGGTGCTGCTGTTCGCCTTCCAGGGGGAGCAGATCCTGGCCCAGCCGGTGGTGATCGCGCTCCTGGCCGTGCCGATCATCATCCAGACCTATTTCATCTTCGGCCTGGCCTATCTGATGAACCGCGCCACGGGCGAGATTCACTGTGTGGCGGGGCCCTCAGCCCTGATCGGCGCCAGCAACTTCTTCGAGCTGGCCGTAGCGGCGGCCATCAGCCTGTTCGGCTTTCAGTCCGGCGCGGCGCTCGCCACCGTGGTCGGGGTGTTGATCGAGGTGCCGGTGATGCTGACCCTGGTGGCGCTCGTGAACCGCTCGCGCCCCTGGTACGAGGCCGGCCGCGCGGTGCGGGGACGCCAAGTCCCCGAGACTCCGGCAAGCTGAGTCGGTCCAAGGCCGACCATTTGGACGCGAGCGCCAGATGGTCGGCGGGGCAGGGCCTTAGTGTCCCATGCCGTGGGGGGCGGAGCGGATTTGGGCCGTCACCATCTGGGCCGGGGCGCTCTCGAAGGTGAGGGTCAGGCTGACCTCGCCGCGCTCATCGAAGGCTGCGGTGGGGCCCATCAGCATGAGGTGCTCGGCGCCGGGCTTGAGGGCCACGGTCTCGCCCGCAGGTAAGGCCAGGCCGTCGGTCAGCTGGCGCATCCGCATGACCCCGTCATCCATGGACATGGTGTGGATTTCGCCCCGCTCGGCTGCGGGGGTTGCGACCGCCACCAGGCGATCGTCCGTGGCGGCCTGCAAGGTCACATAGCAGCCGACGGCGCCGGCCCCAGCCGCTGCAGGACGGCACCAGGGATCTGTGATCGTCACATTGGCCTCGGCGGCGGGCTCGGCGCTGCAGGCTGCAAGCAGAAGGACGGGGGCGAGCAGGAGGATGGGTTTCATTTGATGTCCCTGATGATGACATGCCGGGCCGGAAGGCCGGGTGTTGAGAGAAATGTGGAGATCGCAGATCAGAAGTCGAGGACGAGGCCGGCGAAGACGGAGCGTCGGTCGCCAGGCCAGTAGGCGGCCGTCGCAGCGCCCGCGGTGATCACCGGCTGAACGTTGGAGACATAGGCCTCGTCGGTCACATTGCGCAGGTCGACGAAAACGCTCAGGCCGGGTTGGAGCGCCCAGCCGGCGTTGAGGTGCGCCACGGCATAGGACGGCGCCCGGGTGGTATTGGCGAAGTCCACATATGGGCCGCGGGGCGACCACTCCAGAGACGGCGCCAAGAACCAGCCCTGGGGCGAGTCGTAGCGGAGCTCTGCGCGGTAGAGGTGCTCGGGCGCCACCGGCAGGCGGTTGTCGCCATACTGCGGATCGTCGCGGAAGGCGAAGTCGGACCAGGCATAGGTCTGGCGCAGGCGCCAGGCCGGGGCGAGGCGCCAGTCCAGCGCCGCCTCGAGGCCGCGGTGGTAGGTCTCCTGGGCGTTGAAGGTGGTCGCCGGACGGTCGGGGCTGACGTTGAACTGCAGCAGCTCCTTTTCCAGTTCCGCGTGATAGGCGGTCACGTCCCAGATGAAGGCCCCACGGCGTCCCCGGGCGCCGGCTTCGAAGGTCACCGCCTCCTGCGCCTCGACGGGGGCGAAGCCGGTTCCTGTCGGCGACAGGGCGCCGAAGTTGGGAGGCTCGACCGAGCGGGTCACATTGGCGAACAGCTGGGCGCCGTCAGGCGCCTCCCACAGCAGCCCCAGGCGAGGCGCGATCCAGTCGAAGGTCTTTGAGGCCTTCAAGTTGAAGGTGGTGGCGACCCCAGGGACGGCGCGGCTGTCATAGTCGCGCTCGGCCAGGCCATAGGTCGCCCCGCCGATCACCGCCAGCTGGTCGCTGACGAACAGCCGCACCTCGCCAAAGACGTCCAGGGCGCGGGCGTTCTGATAGGAGACCGAACGTAGCGCCCCGCGGGACCCGGCCCGGTTCAGATAGAAGTGGGAGTCCAGGTCGCCCTGACGGCCCCAGATCCCGGCATAGGCGTCGGCCCGCAGGCCGGCGATCTCCCCATCCCAGTCGAGTTTGGCGAACAGGCCGTAGTTGCGGCTCTCCTGGGCGATCACCTGGAAGATCGGGTGCTCCAGATCCTTCCACACGCCATAGACCCCGCCAGACAGCGCCAGACGGTCGGCGATGTCCCAGTTGAGGGTTAGGGCGGTGCGGACCCCGGCGACATCCCGGGCGTAGTCATTGGCCACATTGCCGGCGCTGGCCTGACGGGGATTGGCGTCGAACTGGGCGCGGGTCAGGGCGCCAGGGATCTCCTGTTTGATCTGAGCGCCATTGAGGATGAAGCGTACCTGAGCGGTCTGGCCAAGGTCGCGCCCCACATTGAGACTGGCGAACTGAATGTTCTGCTGGCTCTGCGGGCGAGGACCCTGGCCGGTCTGATTGGTCACGGCGACAAAGCCGTCCCAGGCGCCGCGTTCGCCAGACAGCGCCAAATGCTGACGCAGCATGGCGAAGTCCCCGCCGTCCAGGCGCAGGCGCAGGTCATAGGGCGCGGTCTCGCCCGTGGGCGTCACCATGTTGATCGCCCCGCCCAGGGTCGCGCCGCCGAACCGCAGGGCGTTGCCGCCGCGATACACCTCGACGAAGCGGGTGATCAGGGGATCGGCGATCTGGCTGTCCCCATAGCCGTCGGCCTCATTCAGGGGCAGGCCGTCCTGGGCCAGCAGTAGGCCGCGATTGTGGTTGGCGTTGCCCAGGCCCGAGCCGCGGATCGAAAGGCGGATGTCGCCGCCCCACTTCTTCTGGGCGAAGACCCCGGGGGCTTCCCGCAGCATGTCGTCCAGGGCCAGGGCGAACCGGTCCTCATAGGATTCGGCGGCGACGACGGACACGCCGCCGGGGGTCTCCGACAGCCGCTGGCGGGCTTGGGCCACAACGGCCGGATCTTCGGGGTCTGGCCGACCGGTGACGATGACCGAATCAACGGTGGTCTGAGCGTTCGCCCCAGCGGGCAGGGCGATAAGGAGCAGCGCGCCACAGGCGCTGAAAGCCGACTTCATTTGAGGTGTCCCCAGCCGCGCAGAGGCGGCCATGTCATGCAGGAAGGTCAGGCGCGAACGGGCGCCCAGGACCTGGTGCGAAAAAGGACCGGGCTTGACCGGTCCTCAGGCCTGCAGAAGCGGGGGCCCCCTGGCCGGGGGCGGGGGCGCGGCGAGGCCGCGACCGGGAACGACATCAGTCTTTGAGATCAAGGGCCGGTCGGCCAGGCTCGGGAAGGCGACGATCTCGACCGCCCGCAGGTCCGGCGCCGGGGCGTTGAGGCCGTGCCCGGCGAAGACGCAGGGGCTGTGCCGGGCGCCGTCGTCGTCTGTCGGCGCCGACTCGCCGGCGCCGTCCGGATGGTCGGCCGGGTCGAGGGTGACCATCCCCTGGGCGGTACACAGCACCAGGGCGAAGGCGGGCCCATCGGGCTTGGCCGGCGCGGCCATGTAGCCGGGCGGGATCAGGATTTTCAGGAAAAGCGCCAGAGTCGCCAAAATCAGCATGAAGCTGTGGCGGAAAACTGGAGGATGAATGTCCCGGCGGTTCACGGCCTCGCCATAGTCCAGCCTGCCCGGCTTTGAAAGGGACGATCAGCGCGCGTCGGCGGGGTCCAGGCGCCTACTGCTGTTGCTGCTGTTGTTGGTCGTGCATCACCGCTTGAGGGGCCGGGCGTCGACGGGCGTTGCGGCTGAAGGTCGGCGGCGAGATCCTCAGGAATTCCGGCTCGGTGATCGCCGCCCGGGCACGGCGGACCGAAACCCCCACGGCCAACTGGCTCTCGGCGTCCCCCTTATAGACCCCGCGCGACGGCGGCACGTCGCTATAGTCCCGGCCCACGGCGGCGGCCACATGACGCTCACCGGCCATGACATTGTTGGTCGGATCAAAGCCGATCCAGCGCAGACTGGGCAGAAAGACCTCCACCCAGGCGTGGGTCGCGTCGGGATCGGAGCGATCGCCCCCCTCCCGGTCTGTGAACAGGTAGCCTGAGACATATCGCGCGGGGATGCCCCAGGCCCGGCAGAGCGCGATCATGATGTGGCTGAAGTCCTGGCAGACCCCGCGACGCTCGCGCAGGGCCTCGTCAATGGGGCTGTCGGCCTCGGTGACGCCGGTTTCGTAGGCGAAGGACTCGTAGATGATCCGGGACAGGGCGGCGACCGCGCTCAGCGGATCGGAGTCTCGCAGACGATCGATCTGATGCTCGGCGGCGAAGGCCCGCAAAAGATCGGTCTGCACCGCAAACCCATGCTCGTGCAGGAAATCGAACTGGTCGCCCCGGACGAAATCGCTGCGGAGCCGGTCCCATTCCCCCATGTCGAGTACGTCCGGCAACGGGACTTCAGCCTGGGTCTCCACCGCGGAGCGGGCGACGATGGTCAGCCGGTCATGAGGTTGCGGGACATCGAAGTGATAGACGGCGTTGCCGAAGGTGTCGGCGTAAGAGAAGAGCTGCGCGCCCGGGTCGATTTCCAGATCGAAGCTGACCAGCCGCTGGCGCGCGCCCTTCTGCGGCTGCATCCAGACCTCCATGAGGCTTTCGCGCACCGGGGCGGCGTAGTGGTACTGGGTGACGTGGCGGATTTCGAGCAGCACAGCGACTCTCCTCAGGCCGGAAGGCGCATTTCGAGGGGATAGGCGACGAAGGCGTCATAGACGGCGCTGTGGATCGCCCCGCAATCGGCCAGAACGCCCTCCAGGAAGACGTGGGAGCCGTCGCGCTCAATCTCGGCCATATCGGCATATTGCAGCCGCGCCTTCAGTCGCCCCGCAAGCCGGCCAGGCCCTGTGTGTACGGCTTCGGTGTGGCGGGCGAGGACCGACAGATGGGCCTCAATCTCGTCGGTCGAAAAGCGGATCGACCTGGGGAATTCGGGATTGAGCAACAGGAACTCCAGGATCGGCCGGGCCCTGACGTCGGCGGTATAGACCCGCAGGTAAGGTTCCAGCGCGCAGCTCATGCGCAGCACTGCCGTCAGGGTCGGGTGATCAAGCCGCTCAACCCCGCGACCGAAACAGACCTCCAGCAGGCGTCCGATCAGTTGAGCGCGTTCCAGGTGAGCGCCAAGAAGCAGGAAGCGCCATCCCTCTCCATGGCTCATAGTGGCGTCGGCTGCGCCCTTGAACAGGTGCAGGTCGGCGATGATGTCATGCAAAAAGGCTGAGGAGCCGTCATTGAATGACCTGGCGGCTACGGCCCCAGACAGGCGCAGGTGGACCAGGTTCAGCCGCTCCCAGGTCTCGCTGGTGATCTGGTCGCGCACCTGACGGGCGTTCTCCCGGGCCAGGGCCAGGGACGAGACGACCGAGCTGCCGTCCATGCGATCCAGCGTCAGGACGCGGGCCGACTCAAAGGGTGTGGCGATTTTTTCGAGCGTAGCGTCCCCCACCGCCGAAAGGGCGATACGGGCCACCTGGGCGGCGGTCTCGGCCCTGTCGAGGGTGGCGGTGAGCATCACGTCCGCCAGACGGGCGACATGCTCGGCCCGCTCCACATAGCGTCCGATCCAATAGAGGCTGTCGGCGACACGGGCGAGCATCATGACAGGTCGTCTCCTGGTCCTGCCAGGACCCAGGTGTCCTTGGAGCCACCCCCTTGGCTGGAGTTCACCACAAGGGAGCCCTTGCGCAGGGCCACCCGGGTGAGGGCGCCAGGGGTGACGGTGATCTTCTCGCCAGACAGAATGAAGGGGCGCAGATCCACGTGGCGGGCCTCCACCTCTCCATCGATGAGGCAGGGCGCAGTGGATAGCTGGATGGTGGGCTGGGCGATGTAGTTGTCAGGATCGGCCTTGATCGCCTGGGCGAACTCTTCACGCTGGGCGATGCTGGCATGGGGGCCGATCAGCATGCCATAGCCGCCTGAGGCCCCGACGGCCTTGACCACGAGCTTGTCCAGATTGGCCAGCACGTGGCTGAGCTGGGCGGGCTCGCGGCACAGGAAGGTCTCGATGTTGGGCAGGATCGGCTCTTCGCCCAGATAGTAGCGGATGATCTCGGGGACATAGGCATAGACCGCCTTGTCATCGGCGACTCCCGTGCCCGGGGCGTTGCACATGACCACGGTGCCCGCCCTGTAGGCGTTGAACAGCCCGGGCACCCCAAGTGATGAGTCCCGCCGGAAGGTGAGGGGGTCGACAAAGTCATCGTCCACCCGGCGATAGATCACATCAATGCGCCGCAGCCCCGAAGTGGTGCGCATGTAGACCATGTTGTCGTGGACCACGAGGTCGCGCCCCTCCACCAGCGGCGCACCCATGAGACGGGCCAGATAGGCATGCTCGTAATAGGCCGAATTATAGACGCCGGGCGTCAGCACCACGACCTGGGGATTGGGCCGCCACTCGGCCATGCTCCGCAGGGTCGAGAGCAGCAGGTCCGGATAGCGGTCGATCTGGCGCACGCCGGCAAGGCGGAAGGTGCCGGGGAAGGTGCGCTTGGACGCCTCACGGTTGGCCAGCATGTAGGACACGCCGGATGGCACCCGCAGATTGTCCTCCAGCACCGCGTATTCGCCATCCTCCTGCCGGATCAGGTCGCTGCCGCAGACATTGGCGTAGGCCTGATGGGGGACATAGAGCCCCTGCATTTCCCGACGATAGGAAGGCGCGCCAAGGACGAGCTCCCGAGGCACCACGCCGTCTTTCAGGATCATCCGCTCGCCATAGATGTCGGCGAGAAACAGGTTCAGGGCCTGCAGCCGCTGGACAAGCCCGGTTTCGATCCTGGCCCACTCGTCGGCCGGAATGATCCGCGGCAGCAGGTCAGTGGGAATGATGCGCTCAGTGGAGCTTTCGGCCCCATAGACGGTGAAAGTGATCCCCTGCAGTAGGAAGAACCGCTCCAGGGTGCGCTGGCGCTCGTCCAGTTCGCCTGGCCCAAGGGCCGCCAGCCGTCGCGCCAGGACGGCGAAATGGGGTCTGACCGACCCGTCTGGCGCATGCATTTCATCGTAGGGCGGCTTCACCCCCGCCTTGGCCGCCATTTCCTTGGCCGCCAGGGCCAAGCCCCGATCGATCTCTTCCGATCCCTGCGTCGTCGCCACGCCATACTCCACACGCCTGCGTCCTCGAAACCGCAAGCCGCCGCCAGAGCCTAGAGACTGCGGACGCGATCGTCGCCCCGTAACGCGCACGCTGTGAAATGAGGCGTCAGGCGCCTGAAAAATGAGCGATGTCGGCGGGTGACAGGGGGCCTTCCCCTCGCTACAGGGGTGCTTCGGGGGCTTAAAGGTGATTGCGTGGGACGACTTGCCTTCGCAGCCGTCGCCACGGCTGCCCTCTGGGTTTATGGCGCGGGCGCCGCGCAGGCGGAGCCCCGCGCCGATGTGTCCGGAGATCTGAGCTCAGATCTCCGCGATCGGATCGTCCGGGCGATCGGTCAGGCCGACCGACCCGTTGAAAACCGGTTCCAGGCGCGACGTCGGGCCCGCGATGCGGCGGAGGACGCCGTCGCCGTGCTGCGATCGGAAGGCTACTACGCCTACGCCGTTGATCCGGAGGTCAGCGAGACCGAGCCACCGCGGCCGGTCGTGGCCGTAACCCCAGGCCCCCGCTTCGTCTTCGCTGACCCGAAGGTCGCGTGGACTGGCGAGGCGCCCGATGAGACGACCCGGGCCGAGGCCGTAGCGGCCATGGCTTTGAAACTCGGCGACCCAGGACGATCAGCCGAGGTGGTGGCTGCGGAGGGGCGTGTCGTCGCCACGGTCCGTAAGTCGGGATATGCCGACGCCGCCCCAGATCCAAGGGAGGTGATTGTCGACCATGCGGACCGCACGGTGCGCCCCACCTTTCGAATCGCGGCCGGCGGTCTCGTCCGTCTAGACGGCCTGGTGCTGGACACCGACGGCCGCACCAATCCCGCGTGGCTGAACCAGCTTCGCCCATGGACCGAGGGCGATGTTTACGATCCTGAAGATGTGGCCGAACTCGAGCGGCGTCTTCTGGACACAGGGGTCTATGACACGGTCACCGTGGCCCTGTCGGCGCAGGACGATGTGGATGAGGCGGGGCGGCGGCGGGTGCTGGTGGGGCTCTCAGACCGTCCTCGGCGTACGATCGAGCTGGGCGCCAGCTTCTCCACCCTTGAGGGCTTCGGCCTCGACAGCCGGTGGAGCCGCTATAACGTCCTCGGCCGGGCCGACACCCTGGCGCTTGTTGCGCGGCTTTCGGAGCTGGACAGTCGCCTTGGGGGCGATCTTACGCTTCCGCACTGGCGTCGGGCCGCCCAGACCCTCCACCTCAACGCCGGCGCCTATCGCAACGAGACCGACGCCTTTGAGGAAACCGGATTTGGCGTCGGCGCGGACCTGCGTCGCCGCTATGGGGCGAACTCCTTTGTCACCGCCGGGGCGTCCCTCGACATCTCGCGAAATGACGAGAAGGAGGCGCGCACCCTCTCGCCCCTGGGACGAGATCTGATCACGGCTGCGGTTTTCGCCGCAGTTTCCCTGGACCGGTCCAACGACCGCCTGGATCCCACCCAGGGCTGGCGCGTCGACACGCGCCTTGAGCCGACCTACATCGCCGGCGACGAGGCCTTGCCCTATCTGGAGGTCTCCGCCCAGGGCGCAGCCTATCTCCCCCTGGATGACCAGGGGCGGACCGTGATTGCGGGCCGCCTCCGTGTCGGCAGCCTGGTCGGCGGCGAGTTGCCAGATATTCCGGCGTCCCGTCGCTTCTATGCCGGCGGTGGGGGTTCGGTTCGAGGTTACGGCTACCAGGCGGTGGGCCCGCGCCTGAGCGACAACACGCCCACCGGTGGTCTGTCGCTGGTGGAGGTCAGTCTGGAGGCCCGGCGCAAGCTGACCGACCGTTGGGGGGTCGTGGCCTTTGTGGATGCGGGCGCGGTGGGCGACGAAATGACGCCCAATGGCGACAATCTCAGCGCCGGGGTGGGCGTCGGCGTGCGCTACGATCTGGGCTTTGGTCCAATCCGTGCGGACATCGCCATTCCCCTTGACGCCGATAAGCGAGACGGCGCCTTCCAGATCTATCTCAGCATCGGACAAAGCTTTTGAGTCACGCGCCTGAGCCCACGGTTGAGGCTGCGCCGGCTCCCCGGACGCCTCTGAAGCGCCGATTGGCCATCATTGCGGTGGCTCTGCTCGCCCTGGTGGGCGTCCTGTTCGCCGCGGTCCGTTTTGGGGCCATGGCGCCGCCGACCATGGGACTGATCGAGGCCCGGACAGATGGTCTGGCCATCGGACGCTTCGGTAATCTGAAGATCCAGGGGCTTAGCGGTGATCTGTTCCGCGACATTCGCATTCGCCGGCTCAGCATCTCTGACGAGGAAGGGGTCTGGCTTGAGGCCGACAACATCGCCCTGCAATGGAACTATCTGGAGCTGCTGCGCCGACGTTTTCACGCAGAGCGCCTGACTGCTGACGAGGTGCGGCTGCTGCGTCGGCCGACCTTGACGCCCAAGAAGGATGAAACGGGGGGACCGCCCCTGCGGATCAGCATCGATCAGGCGCGCCTGCGCCTGTCGATGTCGCCGGAGTTCAGCTATGCCCGCGGCCTGTTTGACGTCACGGCCAAGCTGGATGTGCGGCGAAGGGGGCGAGGACAATCGGGCGAGGTCAGCGCCCGTAGCCTCCTGCGGTCAGGAGACCATCTCGACCTAGCCTTCGACCTTGGCCGACGCCGTCCCCTGATGGTCGATGTCTCGGCCCTGGAAGCTGAGGGCGGCGCCATCGCGGGCGCGCTTGGTCTGCCGGCTGATCAGCCATTTCGGCTTCGGATCGACGCCGCCGGGGAGGGGGGCGATGGCCGGTTCGAGGCCCTGGCCCAGTCGGGCGCCTCGACCCCTCTGCGGGCCAATGGCGGATGGAACCGGCTGGGCGGAAGGGCGGTCGGGCGCCTGTCCTTGGACGCCTCGCGTCTGACGGCGCCCCTGGCGGGCCGCCTGGGGGATGAGCTCACCTTCGATATTCAGGGCCAGGGGCTTGAGGACGGCCTCTACGCCACGACCCTGCGACTGGGCGCTGACAATTTGACCGCCCGCGCTGTGGGACATGTTCATCCAGGCGAGCGTCGGACGGGGCCGCAGGGCCTCAGTCTGGTGCTTCAGACGCCCCAGCTCTCGCAACTCACGGGCGGGCCAGACCTGGGCGCGGCCCGGTTGTCGGGCGTTCTTACCGGAACGCCTGAGGAACTGACCTTCGATGGTGATGTTGTGGCCAACGCACTTGCCGCGGGGGGCTACAGTCTGGGGGCCCTGGCTGGACCGGTGAGCCTTGAGCGCAATCGGCGCGGGATCGCCATTGAGGCCGACCTGCGGGGATCTGGCGGCGCGGGCGAAGGCTACCTGAACGCCATGCTGGGGCCCCAGCCCCGTGTCTCGCTGGAGGCTGAACGGCTGAGTGATGGGCGCCTGCTGGTACGTGAGCTGAACGCCACGGGCGCGGGACTCGCCGTAGAGGCCCGGGGCGGTCGCGGATTGCTGGGCGGCCTGAACGCCCGGGGAACGGCTCGTCTCTCTAATCTGGCGGCGGCGCGAGCCGGTGCGGCGGGGCAGGTGAACCTGACCTGGTCGGCCGAACGTGGTCGACGGGAGGGCCCGTGGAGCTTGCGCCTTGAAGGACGCGGCGCGGAGCTGGGAACCGGCTACGCGCAGCTGGACCGCCTGCTGGGGCCAGCGCCCCAACTGCGGGTCGAGGCCGACTATGCCGGCGGTCGGCTGGCCCTGCAGGAGGCGCGCCTCAATGGTCGCGCCCTCGAGGCGCAGGCCGCCGGGGTCTATGGCCCCGACGGTGGGCTGGGTTTCAAGCTGGATTGGTCCGCCCAGGGGCCCCTGCAGGCTGGTCCCGCCGAGTTCGACGGATCGGCGGATGGGACCGGCGCCCTCACCGGCACGGTTTCGGCCCCCAAACTCGATCTGACCGCTCGCTTTGACGAGGTGGACATCCCCCGCATGCCCCTGAGAGATGCGGTTCTGACCCTGAGCTTTGGCCGTAGTCAGGCGGCCGGTTCGGCTGGACAGGTGACGCTGGCCGCCGAAAGCCAGTATGGACCGGCTCGCGGACGGGCCGATTTCGCCTTGCCGTCGGCTGGCGTGGATCTGCGCCGGATTGATGTGGACGCCGCCGGCGTGACCCTGCAAGGCGCGCTCAGCCTGCGCCGCGCCACGCCTTCCCGGGCGGATCTCCGCTTGAACATCGGTCCTGGCGCGATTCTGGCGCGGGGCTCGGTGACGGGCGCCGTTCAGATCGTGGACGGCGAAGAGGCGCCTATAGCTGACCTTGATCTGCAAATCCGTGACGCGGTTCCGGTGGGCAGCGAGTTGGCCATCGTCGCTGGCCGCCTGACCGCCCAGGGTCCCCTGGATCAACTGGCCTATGACCTGTCGGCCAGCGGCGGACACGGGGGCGAGCGCTGGGATATTTCCGGTGGCGGCGCCCTGGCCGAGGCCGAGCAGGCTCGGACCCTGACCTTCATGGGGCGGGGCGAATATGGCGGTCGCGACGTGGCCACGGTTGAGCCCGCGATCTTCCGCCTGGGCGGGGAAGTGCGGACGGCGCGTATCCTGCTGGGGACGGAAGACGGCGGACGTGTGGATATCGACGGTCGGTTGGCCGGCGCCATCGCCGACGTGGAGGCCAAGATCACCAACCTCGGCCTGGACGTGATCAATCCGGATCTGGCCGGCCGAGTGAACGCCAATCTGACTCTGTCTGGTCGCGAGGACGAACTGGTCGGGTCTCTCGGCGCCCGGCTCGCGGACGCGCGAGGTCGGGGAAGTCCTCGGGCCCAGGGACTGGACGGGGTGCTTGAGATCGAGCTGAACGATCAGAACATGACCGTGCAGGCCGAGGTGAGCAATGAACAAGGGCTTCGGGCTGAGGCTGATCTGAACCTGCCCACCGAGGCCTCGGCTCGCCCCTTCAGGCTGGCCCTGGATCGACGGCGGCCGGTGAGCGGGCGAGTTTTCGCCGATGGGGACGTGGAACCCCTCTGGGCCCTGCTGGTGGACGGCGATCGCACCTTGGCCGGGCGGGTCCAGATCAACGGCCAGATTGGCGGCACGCTCGCCGATCCCAGTCTGTCGGGGCGCGCCAGCCTGGAGGACGGACGGTTTGATGATGCCCCGACCGGGCTCAGTCTTCGGGAGATGAGCGTCGCGGCGGTGCTGTCGGAACGGGTCATCAACGTCAGCCGGGCCCGCGGCGTGGATGGTTCCGGCGGGCGTGTTGATGGGCAGGGTCAGATCAGCCTCTATCGCGGCGGGGTCTCTGGCTTCCGTCTGCGCCTGGATGGCTTCCGGCTGATCGACAACGACATCGCCCAGGCCGACGCCAGCGGCGAGGTGACCATCAACCGAAACGCCGAAGGCAAGGTCCGCCTGTCTGGGGACCTGCGGGTTGATCAGGCCGAGGTCGCCGCCGATCCGCCGACCCCCTCGGGCGTAGTGAGTATTGACGTGGTGGAGCGCAATCGCCCCCTGGAGCTGGATCTTCGCCAGAACCTGCGCCTGCAACCGCAGCGTCGAGGGGACGGATGGGCCCTGGACGTCAGCCTCAAGGCTCCCCGCAGCGTTTTCCTGCGAGGACGAGGCCTCGACGTGGAGATGTCCCTGGACGCCAGGGTCACCGGCTCCACCGCCAGACCAATCCTGTCGGGTGAGGCTCGGGTTGTGCGCGGCGACTATGAGTTCGCCGGAAAGCGGTTCGAGTTCGACTCTCGAGGCGTGGTCTATCTGTCCACCTCGCCGTCCAACATTCGCCTGGACCTGACAGCCACCCGAAACGATCCCGCTCTGACGGCGGTCATCCGCGTCAGCGGCACGGCGGCCAAGCCCAGCATCCGCCTGACCTCCACACCGGTTCTGCCGGATGATGAGGTGTTATCCCAGGTGCTGTTCGGCCGTTCGGCCTCGCAGCTCTCAACCCTTGAGGCGGCGCAACTGGCCGCGGCCCTGTCCTCCCTGGCGGGCGGCGGCGGTTTCGACATCGTCGGCAACCTGCGGGAATTCGCAGGTCTCGATCGCCTGAGCCTCGGGGGGGATGAGACGTCTGGCGTGACGGTGGCGGGGGGCAAGTACCTGAGCGATGACGTCTATCTGGAGATCATCGGTGGCGGCCGCGGCGGTGCGACGGCCCAGGTCGAGTGGCAAGTCCGGCGCAACCTCTCCATCATCTCCCGGCTCACCGGTGAGGGCGATAGCCGGCTGGCGGTGCGTTGGCGGCGGGACTACTGAGCGCCTGAGCGGGGCTGGTGATAGGTCTGGGTCCCAAGCTGGATCACGCCGTCTGCAGGAATTGTCGCCCCGATGGGGATGTCCGCCAGCCCCTCGAGGGCGTCATAGATCGGGGCGAAATCCTGCAGACTGGCGGCCAGCAGGTCCTCAAGGGAGGGGATGACGAAGTAGGTCGGCTGGAAGTCGTCGATCCGGTACGGCGTTCGCATGACCCGGATCAGATCGAAGGCCAGGCGATGCGGAGACGGATCGTCCAGGCAGAACACAGTTTCCGCCCGAGATGAGACAATGCCGGCGCCATAGATCCGCAGACCCTCCGGAGTGCGCATGAGGCCAAACTCGACTGTATGCCAGTACAGCCGGGCAAGATGGGCCAGGTGGCCTTTGCTCAGGGCGCGCAGGCCCCCTTGGCCATAGGCCGCCATATAGTCGGCAAAGACCGGATCGGTGAGCATCGGCACATGGCCGAACACATCGTGGAAGACGTCCGGTTCCTGCAGGTAGTCCAGTTGGTCCGGGGTCCGGATGAACCGCCCAGCTGGAAACCGTCGATTGGCCAGGTGTTCGAAAAAGACGGCGTCGGGGACGAGGCCCGGGACGGCGACAACCTGCCATCCAGTCATGGCCATAAGCTCGGCGTTTATCCGGCGAAAGTCAGGAATGCCCTCGCCGTGCAGATCGAGGGCCTCAAGCCCCCTGAGGAAGGGCGAGCAGGCCCTGCCGCCGAGCAAGGCGGTCTGCCGCTCATAGAGGGTGGTCCAGACCTTGTGCTCAGCGGGGGAATAGGTCTCCCACCCCTGGTCGATCGTCCAGTCGGCGTTGGCCCCGGGGGGCGGCTCCAGCGATGTTCTGCTCCCATCCATGGGGGGAGAATGCGCCGGGTGCGGGGAAATATCCGTGCGAATTTCACCCCTGCGCCGCAGTCGATGGATCAAAAATTGCGTCTAGTGGCTGATCCGGGGGCGCAGCGTGTAGTGGTCGCCGTGGAAGGAATCGAACAGCAGGGCGGCTTGCGGATGGCCCACCGGTTCCCCGGACTCATCAGGCAGCAGGTTCTGTTCAGAGACGTAGGCGACGTAGGCGCTTTCCTGGTTCTCGGCCAGAAGGTGGTAGAATGGCTGGTCCTTGTGAGGCCGCACGTCGACGGGAATCGACAGCCACCAGTCCTCGCTGTTGGCGAACTCAGGATCGACATCAAAGATCACGCCCCTGAAGGGGAAGATCCTGTGCCGGACCACCTGACCAATGGCGTACTTGGCGCGACGAGGTTCCATGACAGGGATTTGTACACCACGTTTCCTAACTGGGAGGTGAACGTAATCATCCTGTCATGTGGCGCAAGGCGACGCCTTTCAGCGGGCGAGTCCGCTTGCTACAGTCGCCTTCGAAACGAGCCGGCGATGTTAAGACCGGCTGGAGAGGGACAGGGTGGCGGTCCATGTCTGAGGCGCCGAGAGCGCCCGACACCAGGTTGCGTGCGCGGGACAGAACGACGAAGGACGGGCCCTGCTATGCAGCCCTCGACCTCGGAACCAACAACTGCCGGCTTTTGATCGCCACGCCCTCTGCGGGCGGGTTTCGGGTGGTCGAGGCCTATTCCCGAATCGTACGGCTGGGGGAGGGCTTGTCCCAGACCGGCCGCTTGTCGGAGGCGGCCATGGACCGGGCCCTGGCCGCCCTGGCGGTCAGCGCTGAAAAGGTCCGGCGTCGACGGGTGGTGAAACTCCGCGCTGTGGCGACCCAGGCCTGTCGCTCCGCCGAGAACGGTGAAGCCTTCGTCGAACGGGTCGCCAAGGAGACCGGCCTCAATCTGCAGGTCATCAGTCCACATGAGGAGGCTCGCCTGTCGGTCGCCGGCTGCCTTGGCCTTCTCGATCGTGAGGCGCAGGCCGCCCTGGTGGTGGATGTGGGCGGCGGGTCCACCGAGATGTCCTGGGTTGATCTCAGCGGCCCGACCCAGGCGGCCGACAAAACCCCGCCCATCAAGGCCTGGCTGTCGATCCCCATCGGCGTGGTCACCCTGGCCGAGCGCTTTCCGGAGGGCGACGCGCCCACCGACCAGTGGTTTCGCGCCATGGTTGAAGCGGTGAAGAGTGAGATCGCCGCCTTCCGCCGGGCCGAGCCCCTGCGTCCGGTCTTCGAGGCCGATGGCGCCCATCTGGTGGGCACCTCGGGGGCGATCACCAGCCTGGCCGGGCTGCATCTGGGGCTTGAGCGTTATGACCGCTCCCGGGTGGACGGCATCTGGATGACACGGGCCGACTGCGACCGCGCTGCAGGCATGCTGCTGGCTCTGACGCCGGCCGAGCGGGCCCAACAGCCCTGCATAGGACCTGACCGGGCTGATCTGGTGCTGGCTGGCGCGGCGATTCTGCAGGCGGTTCAGGAACTCTGGCCCTGCACGCGGGTGCGGGTCGCAGACCGTGGATTGCGCGAAGGCGTGCTAATCTCGCTGATGTCCGATAAGGGCGGGCGACGACGTCGCCGTCGCGGCCCCCGCCGCCGCCGGACGGGCGAGAACACCAAGGCGCCAGCATGACCGAGCCCCCCCGCAAACGGATGGTCCGCCTGCCCACCGGCGGCAGCGACGAAGGCCGTTCCAAGCCCGCACGGCTCAAGACCGCCAAGCAGCGGACGCCATCGTCCCAGGCCTGGCTGGAGCGCCAGATCAACGACCCATTCGCCGCCAAGGCTCGGGCGCACGGCTATCGCTCCCGGGCGGCCTACAAGCTCATCGAGATCGACGACAAGTTCCACTTCCTCAAACCCGGCGTCCGGGTCATCGACCTGGGCGTCGCGCCGGGCGGCTGGACACAGGTGGCCATCGAGCGGGGCGTAACCCATATCGCCGCCGTCGACCTGCTGCCGGTCGATCCGATGCCGCCGGCCCACATTCTGCAGATGGACTTCACCGACCCCGAGTGCGGGCCGATGCTGATTGACCTGCTGGGCGGACCGCCGGACCTGGTTCTGTCTGACATGGCGCCCAACACAGTGGGCCACCGCCAGACGGACCACCTGCGCATTGTCGGCCTGATCGAGGTGGCGACAACCTTCGCCATCAGCGTGCTCAAGCCTGGCGGCGCCTTCGCGATCAAGGCTTTTCAGGGGGGCGAGGTCGGAGATCTGATCCAGAAGCTCCGCTTGGACTTCGCGAGCGTGAAAAACGTCAAGCCCAAGGCCAGCCGCGCGGACTCCTCGGAGACCTATATCGTGGCCACCGGCTTCAAGGGCCGGCGCGATCCGCAGGGCGATCCGGCCTAATTTGCGCTGCGGCGCCCAGGGGCCTTGCCCCCACCGCCGCTGACGGCTTATACGCGGCTCGCAAAACGGAGAGTCTCATGGAGATTCGCGAAGGGCTCACCTTCGACGATGTTTTGCTCGAACCCGGCGCGTCCGAGGTCATGCCCACCCAGGTGGACACGACCACACGGCTGACCCGAGAGATCCGGCTGAACATACCCCTTGTGTCCTCGGCCATGGACACAGTCACCGAAAGTCGGCTCGCCATCGCCATGGCGCAGGCTGGCGGCCTGGGCGTGCTGCATCGCAACTTCACCGTTGAGGAGCAGGCCGATCAGGTCCGCGAGGTGAAGCGCTATGAGAGCGGCATGGTCATCAATCCGCTGACCATCCATCCAGATACGACCCTGGGTGAGATTCGCGAGATCAAGGCGCGCCGTCGGATTTCCGGCTTCCCGGTTGTGGAGCGCGACACCGGCAAACTGGTGGGTATTCTCACCAACCGGGATATGCGCTTCGAGGCCAGCGACGCCATGCCGGCCAGCGCCATCATGACCAAAGACAAGCTGATCACGGTCAAGGAAGGCGTTGAGCAGTCCGAGGCCCATGATCTGCTCCGGCGCAACAAGATTGAACGCCTGATCGTGGTGGACGACGCCTATCGCGCCGTAGGCCTGATCACCGTCAAGGACATCGAAAAGGCCCAGGCTCACCCCTTGGCCGCCAAGGATAGCAAGGGACGCCTGCTGGTGGGCGCCGCCTCCACCGTGGGTGACGCGGGCTATGAACGCTCCATGGCCCTGATCGACGCCGGGGTGGACGTGGTGGTGATCGACACCGCCCACGGCCACAACGCCGATGTCGGCCGCGCCGTTGGCCGAATCAAGGCCGAGAGCAACCGGGTCCAGGTGATCGCCGGCAACGTCGCCACCTATGACGGCGCCCGCGCCCTGATCGACGCTGGCGCCGACGCGGTCAAAGTCGGGATCGGCCCTGGCTCTATCTGCACCACCCGGGTGGTGGCGGGTGTGGGCGTGCCGCAGTTGACCGCCATCATGGACGCCGTCCGGGCTTCGGGGGATTCCGGCGTGCCAGTCATCGCCGACGGCGGGATCAAATATTCCGGCGACCTGGCCAAGGCGCTGGCCGCCGGCGCCCAGGTGGCGATGATGGGGTCGGTCTTCGCTGGCGTCGATGAGGCGCCGGGCGAGGTGTTCCTGTATCAGGGCAGGTCCTACAAGGCCTATCGCGGCATGGGCTCCTTGGGCGCCATGTCCCGGGGTTCGGCTGATCGCTACTTCCAGAAGGAAGTCTCCGACGCGCTGAAGCTGGTGCCTGAGGGCATTGAGGGCCAAGTGCCGTTCAAGGGGCCGATCGCCCCCATCGTCCACCAGATGGTCGGCGGCCTGCGGGCGGCCATGGGCTATGTGGGCGCCGGCAACCTGCAGCAGTTCCGCGAGCGCGCTCGGTTCATCCGCATCACTGGGGCGGGTCTGCGGGAAAGCCACGTCCACGACGTCATGATCACCCGCGAGGCGCCCAACTATCCGAGCGGGATCTGAGCCATGACCATGGCCATCGAGCTCAAGCTGCTCGCCGTCGCCGTCCTGATCGGCCTCATTCAGATCCTCTGGGGCGCTGCCGCTGCGCGCCGCCAGCAGGGCCTGAAGTGGGCCGCGGGACCGCGGGACGAGGTGCGGCCCATTGATGGGGTCGCTGCGCGGCTCGACCGGGCCCTGCGCAACTTTCTTGAGACCTTCCCCTTCTTCGCCGTCGCTGTGATCGTCGCCTATCTGGGTGGCAAGCTGGGCGACCTGACCCTGTGGGGCTGCATCGTCTATGTGGTCGCCCGGGCCCTCTACGTCCCGATCTATGCGGCCGGGATCCCCATGGTGCGCAGCCTGGTCTGGTTCGCCGCCATGGTCGGTCTGGGCATGGTGGTGGCGGCCATCTTCCTGTGAGGCGGCCCAGTGCGTGATGGCGGACGGCTGGCTGCGGCCATCGAGGTTCTGGACGATATCGAGACCCGTCACCGCCCCGTGCGCCTAGCCCTGAAGACCTGGGGCGAGCGTTCCCGGTTCGCTGGGTCAAAGGACCGCGCCTTCGTGTCGGGCCTGGTGCTGGACGTCCTGCGTAAGCGCCGGTCTCTGGCCTGGCGGATGGGGTCGGACTCCAACCGTGCGGCGGCGATTGGCGCCTTGAAGTTCGAGTGGGGTTGGACGAGCCAGGCCATTGCTGAGTCCTGCGCCGACGAGGAGCATGGGCCAGGCGCCCTCAGCGCAGCGGAGGCGGCCGCCCTCGAGGCGCCGGCCGATCTGGAGGCCGCGCCTGACCCCGTTCGCGGCGACTATCCCGATTGGCTGGATGAAGATCTGGGCCGGGCTTTCGGAGATCGACGGGTCGCCGAGGCTCAGGCTCTGGCCCAGCGCGCGCCGGTCGATCTGCGGGTCAATCTGCTCAAGACCGATCCCATCCGCGCCCTGAAGGCGCTGGCGCCCCTGGGCCCAGAAACCGTCGACCTGCTGGACGGCGCCATCCGTATTCCGGCGCCCGACCCGTCCCGTCGGGCTGGCGCAGTGGAGACCATCCCCGCCTTCTCCAAGGGCTGGTTCGAAGTGCAGGATCTGGGCTCCCAGATCGCGGCCTCCTGCGCCGGCGAGGTGAAGGGGCGCCAGGTTCTCGACCTCTGCGCTGGCGGCGGCGGCAAGACGCTCGCGCTTGCCTCAGCCATGGGCAACACCGGCCAGATCTACGCCTATGACTCTGACGCCCGGCGTCTGACCGACACCATCCGTCGCGGTGAGCGGGCCGGGGTTCGCAATCTGCAGATTCGCTCTCCGGTGAACCCGGAGCCTCTGGCGGGTCTTGAGGGGAAGATGGACGTCGTCTTCATCGACGCGCCCTGCTCAGGGTCCGGCTCCTGGCGGCGTCACCCGGACACCAAGTGGCGCCTGAGCCCCGAAGCCCTGGAGCGGCGCATGGCCGACCAGGATCAGGTCCTGGACCACGGCGCCACTTTCGTGCGTTCCGGGGGACGCATCATCTATGTAACCTGCTCCATCCTTCCGCGGGAGGATGAGGACCGGGTTGAGGCCTTCCTGGCGCGACAGGGTGGCGCATTCCAGGTCCAGCCCGCCACCGATCGACCCGAACTCGCCCCCTGGCTCACGCCGCAGGGCTATCTACGTCTGACGCCCGCCGGCGCCCAGACCGATGGCTTCTTCGTCGCCGTGCTGGAGCGTGCGCGCTAAACCGACCGATGACCAAGGCCACCGCCATGACCGAGCTTCTTGAACCCAACCACGAGCGCGTCCTGATCGTCGATTTCGGCAGCCAGGTGACCCAGCTGATCGCCCGACGCCTGCGTGAGAACGGCGTCTATTGCGAGATCCATCCCTACGACAAGATCGAGGAGATGCTGGACACCTACGCCCCCAAGGCGGTGATCCTGTCCGGCGGGCCGGCCAGCGCCCATGAGGACGAGGCGCCCAAGGTCACCCCGCGAGTCTTCGAGCTTGGCGTGCCGGTGCTGGGCATCTGCTACGGCGAGATGCACATGTGCGCCAAGCTGGGTGGCGCGGTGGAGAGCGGTCATCACCGGGAGTTCGGCCGCGCCGAGATCCTGATCGAGCGGGAAAGCCCGCTACTGGACGGCCTGGGCGGCGTCGGCGCCAAGGAGACCGTCTGGATGAGCCATGGTGACAAGATCACCGCCATCCCGCAGGGCTTTCATGTGGTGGCCGCCTCCGAGGGCTCCCCCTTCGCGGTGATCGCCGACGAGGGGCGGCGCTTCTACGGCATCCAGTTCCATCCCGAGGTCGCTCACACGCCACGCGGCGCGCTGATCCTGCGCAACTTCACCCACAAGATCGCGGGCCTGAAGGGCGACTGGACCATGAAGGCGTTCCGCCAGGAGATGGTCGAGCGCATCCGCGAGCAGGTGGGCGAGGGCAAGGTGATCTGCGGCCTCTCCGGCGGGGTGGACTCCTCGGTGGCCGCGGTGCTGATCCACGAGGCCATCGGCGACCAGCTGACCTGCGTCTTCGTCGACACGGGTCTGTTGCGGCACAACGAGGCCGAACAGGTCGTGACCATGTTCCGCGACCACTACAACATTCCGCTGATCCATGTGGACGCCGGCGATCAGTTCCTGGGTGAGCTGGCAGGTGTCACCGACCCGGAAACCAAACGCAAGACCATCGGACGCCTGTTCGTCGAGGTGTTCGACCGGGAAGCCGCCAAGATCGAGGGTGCGGCCTTCCTCGCTCAGGGCACCCTCTATCCGGACGTGATCGAGAGCGTCTCAGCCCGCGGCGGCCCCTCGGCGGTGATCAAGAGCCACCACAATGTCGGAGGCCTGCCCGACTATATGAAGCTCAAGCTGGTGGAGCCCCTGCGCGAGCTGTTCAAGGACGAGGTGCGGGCGCTTGGCGTCGAGCTTGGACTGCCGCCGGCCTTCGTCGGCCGCCATCCGTTCCCGGGGCCTGGCCTGGCCATCCGCATCCCCGGCGAGATCACGCCGGAGGCGGTCGCCGTCCTGCAGCAGGCCGACGCCATCTATCTGGACGAGATCCGCAAGGCCGGGCTCTACGACTCCATCTGGCAGGCCTTCGCCGTCCTGCTGCCGGTGAAGACCGTCGGCGTCATGGGCGACGCGCGGACCTACGAGAATGTCTGCGCCCTGCGCGCAGTCACCTCGACCGACGGCATGACCGCCGACTTCTTCGAATTCCCCTGGGACGTGCTCGCGCGGGCGGCCACGCGGATCATCAATGAGGTCCGTGGCGTCAACCGGGTCGTCTACGACGTCACCTCCAAACCCCCTGGCACCATCGAGTGGGAATGATTTAGGCCCCTTTGGGCCTATCGGCATCTTTCGCTAGGATGCACCTAAGACACTGAAATAAAAAAGTTATCTCGCGATATCTATCGAGATCAATCGGGGTGCAGCGGCTCGGGCTGACGGTCTGCGCGACGGTATGCCGCAAACTTGCACCCTGCCGCCGAGGGCGATACCGTCAGGGACATCGGCTTACATGACGGTATTTATTCAGGCCTAACACGCGGAAAACGCAAGACAAAGGGTCTGGGGAGTTGTCGAAATCGGGCCGACGGTATTTCTGTCGTGAAGGAGCCCGTATGCTCACGGATGTGGCGCTTAAGAACCTGAAATCTCGCGAGAAAGCGTACAAGGTCACCGACCGGGACGGGCTCTACGTTCATGTTTCCACGTCGGGTACGGTGACGTTCCGGTTGGACTACCGCCTGAACGGTCGGCGCGAGACGCTGACGCTCGGCAAGTACGGTCCAACTGGGATCTCGCTTGCCCGCGCGCGTGAGAAGACGATCGATGCGAAACGCGCGGTCGCTGAAGGCAGGTCTCCAGCCCAAGAGAAGCAGCGGGAGAAGCGCCGCCTCAAGGAGGCCAAGAGCTTCGGAGAGTTCGGAGAAACCTGGCTGACCAAAGCGCCGATGGCTGACAGCACGCGAGCCATGCGTCGATCGATCTTCGAGCGCGAGCTGCTGCCGGTCTGGAGAAATCGCCTACTCCATGAGATCACACCCGACGATCTTCGCGCCCATTGCGGGAAGATCGTCGATCGGGGTGCGCCGGCCACCGCCATCCACGTCAGGGACATCGTCAAACAGATTTACGGATTTGCGATTTTGCACGGCGAGAAGGTCGCCAATCCGGCCGACGATGTCGGGCCGGCGTCGATCGCTACCTTCGTGCCGAAAGACCGCTCGCTATCCCCGACCGAGATTCGAGTGATGCTGAAGCAGCTCGAGCATGTCGCCACGCTGCCCACGATCCGGCTCGGTATGCGCCTCTTCCTGCTGACGATGGTGCGCAAGAGCGAACTGCAGGAGGCGACTTGGGACGAGGTCGATTTCGAGAACGCCGTCTGGACGATCCCCAAGGAGCGGATGAAGCGGTCGAAGGCGCACAATGTCTACCTGTCTCAGCAGTGCATCGACATCATGATCGCGCTCAAGACCTGCGCGGGGAATTCACGTTACCTGCTCCCATCGCGTTATGACGCGGATGCGCCCATGTCGCGCGCTACCTTCAATCGGGTGACCTATGCGGTTGTGGAGCGCGCTCAGAAAGAAGGGCTGCCCCTTGAGCCTTTCACGGTGCACGATCTGCGCCGAACCGGCTCGACCCTTCTGAATGAGTTGGGATTCAACAGCGACTGGATCGAGAAGTGCTTGGCCCATGAAGACGGCCGCTCGTCGCGCGGGGTCTATAACAAGGCCGAGTATGAGCATCAGCGCCGGCACATGATGCAGGAGTGGTCTGACATCGTCGATGCCTGGGTCGCTGGCCAGAAGCGGGCGCCGGTGCTGGTCCCGCCCACGATGGCTATGCTCGCGCCCGATCCTGCGCTTTAACCGGCCGAGTCTTGCGCTGTCGTACGTCGGGATGCGGCGCGCGTTCGACTGACGACTGGCGGGCCTTGCTCAACCGCTCGTTCAGCCAGGCCTCGACTTCGGCCAGGTCCCACACCACGCAGCGCGGCGTCAGCGCGAAGCGTCGGGGGAATTCACCGCGCTGTTCCATCTCATAGATGGTGGTATCCGCCAGTGGCACGATCTGGCGAAGCTCATGCCGGCGGATCATCCGCTTCTTCAGTACATAAGGCCGTGTTGACATGCTCTTTGCCTCCAACAAGATCACGTTTGGCCTCGATTGGAGCCGATAGGCCCGGCATGAAAAGAGCTCGTGGGTCGGCGTAGGGTCGTCGGCGGCCATGGCGTACAAATCGGCGGATCGTATGTCAGCAATAGGCCAGTGGGCACAGACTGGCTGGTGCCGCCTGTGCGGCATCAATTGTCCTGGAGCACACGATGCCGGTCGGCATCGGCGCGCTCCAATGCTTGAGACGTCTGGATTACCGCGCATCTTAGATGCGCGATAATTCTTGCAACATGACGCGAGGGATGGGATTAACGCGCATCTCAGATGCGAGAAAATCCTGTGGCGATCCATTTAGTCGGAGAGACAATCGACGCCAAGCGAGCCCATCAGCGCGCCCAGGCCGGTGAGCTGATACAGCTGGTTCGCGGCGTCTACGCCGATCATGAGGCGGACGCCGAGGGGGCGATCCTGGGCCACGCGGTCCGGATCGCGCACTATCTCTATCCCAACGCCTATCTGTCATCCGCCAGTGCCGTCCTGCTTGCGCCTACGCCGGACGGGCGGCTGTTCCTTAGCGGGCGCCGCAATCAGCGCACGCGGCTGCGAACGCTCGAGATCGTCCAGAACGAAGCCCCAGCCCATCCTTCGACTGCGGCTGCGGTGATCGGCGACGAGCTTGGCGAACTTCGTATCGACGTGTCCTCGCCCCGCCAGCGCTTTCTGGAAGCCTTCCGGCTGCGCAGCGAACACGCCAGCGCGATCAGCGCGGACATGCGCATCCAGATGGCTGCGCGGCTGGTCGAAGAGCATGGCACGCCCCAGGCCGCGGCCGACGCCGTTTGGGCGCTGGCGCGCGAGAATGAATGGTATCGCGAGGGGGAGGGCGCCGAGCGCTTCCTGCTATCGCAGCCGGGCACGGCCAAGGCGCCGGTCAACAAAGCCGCGCTCGATCTCCTGGTCGCCTGGCACGGCGAGCCGCTTGGCCGGCTGACCCATGACGGGTTCGAGTGGCGCTGGAAGGCGCAAAGGCGCACCGGCCCGGTCCTGGTGCGCGAAACGACGCCTGGCAAGCTGCCGGCGTTCATCGAGTCGCTGTTGCCCGAAGGCTGGCTCGCCAAGGTCCTGCACGAGCGCGACGAGCGCGACGCGCTGCGGCGCGGCCGACGCTACATGTCCAACATCACCGTCGTGGAGAGCCGCGAGGAGCTGGCGGACCTGCCCGCCGACGTGCTCAACACGAGGCTCGCCAGCTTTTGCGAGGCAGGCCGCTTCACGGGCGCCTACGCCGGGCCGGCGCGCGGCGAGATCGAGGGGACGTTCGAGCAGAGCCTGGCGCGCATCTTTGCCCGGGCCGAAACGCCGCGCTTGTCGGGCATTCAGATCAAGGCTCCGATGAGCCTGACCCCCGAGGGCCGCCTCGTTCCGGCCATTGACCAACCGTTCACCCATATCCTCAAGCCTGCCGGAACAGCGGGGTTCGAGACACTGCCCATCGTGGAATGGCTGTGTCTGGAGCTTGGCCGGGCGGCCGGTTTCGAGGCGCCTGACGCGGCTTTGATCGAAATGCCAGATGACATGCCGCCGGCCTTGTTGGTCGAGCGCTTCGACATTCGGCAAGGGCCGAAAGATCAGCGCCGTCTGGCCCTTGAGGACTTCTGCTCCATCCTCGATCTTCCGACTTCGGCAAAGTATGATGGCACGATCGAGCGCATGGCCCGGGGCCTGCGGCCGCTGTCGACCGATCCTGCCGCCGATCTCGACATCCTGTTCCGCCGCGCGGTCTTTGCCTGGCTGATTGCCGATGGCGACATGCACTTGAAGAACCTGGCAATGCTCAAGACGGCCGAGCCAAGCGCTAAGACGTTCACGACCGTACGTCTCGCACCGCTGTATGACGCCGTCACCACGCGGGTCTTTCCCGGCCTCGGCGTCGACCGGATGGCGCTGAAGCTCTTTGGCAAGGACGATCGCCTGGGGCGGCAGGATTTCCTGGGCTTAGCGCGCACCATCGGCCTGACGGTCAGTGACGCCGATGCCGCGATCAGTGAGATAGCCGCACGGCTCGCGAAGCGGCTCCAGACGTTGCACATGCCCGCCTTCGCCGGCCAGTTCCAAGCAGCGATGAGCCTGCGGGCCGAATTATTGGAGGTGATCGGGGCGAGATGCGCAGCTATTGGCTGTCCGGCTGAGTAGCGGAGCGGGCGGAAGTCAAGTCATAGTCCGCGGCGGGCGGTTTGCATCGGGTCCGCACCCAGGGGCCCTTTAGCCGATAGGCTTGTCCATTCCTCCAGACAGAGTTGCGCCGTTAGCGCCTACAACGGCGTCTTCTCTGATCAGGTCAAACCCCGCTTCCAACTCTGCGAACGTTCGCTCGCCATCGGCATGCTAAATTCATCGTATGAGACACTCTCTAACGACGGTTATTGTTGCGCGCGCTTGTTTGGGTTACGAGTCCTTCCATGACCCGGCTTTCCGATGCAGCGCTCATTCTCAGCGGGGTTAATCCCGAGCCGGCCAATGATGACGTCTGCCAATTTGTGCAAATACGGAACTTGGGGGCGGACGACGGGGGGTTGCAGGTCGGGCGCAGGCCGACTGCAGGCAGAGCGGTCCCGATACGACGGGGCGATATCCTGCTTGCCGCGCGAGGCGAGCGCGCCTTTGCGATCAAGGCCAAAGATTCTCAGCTTGGCGCTTATGTCGCGCTGGACATTTATCTGATCCGCCCAGACAAGGCCCGGCTTGATCCCGATTATCTGTTAGCCTTTTTGATGCGCGCTGAGACCGGCGCCCTGCTCCGCAAAAGCTCCGCCGGCGCCAGTCTCCCCCGCATTCCGAAGGACGCTATCGCTAGCCTTCAGATTCCATTGCCAGCGATCGAACGTCAGATGGCGATCGGCCGCGTAGCGTCGTGCATCCATCGCCGCCGCGAACTCGCCAGCCGATTGATGGTCGTCGAGAGCTTGCTCGCAGAGACATCCCTGGAGCGCGCATTCGCGCAGTTGAGTTAGGAATACGCATGGCCACCCCAGCACGTCCCGAAGATATCAGAAACGCCGTCTGGGCAGCTTGCGACACCTTTCGTGGCGCGGTCGATGCTGACCAGTACAAGAACTATGTCCTGGCGTTCCTTTTCTTGAAATACATGTCGGATGTATGGAAATCTCATGCGGTACAGCATCGAGAACGGTTGAAAGACACTCCGCCCGAAACACGCGAGCTGCGCGTGAACCGCTTGATGGAGCGTGAGCGATTCAAACTGAAACTGTTCGAGCAAAGGGACCGCGCCGGCAAGGTAATCGACACGTTCCTGGGGGACTTCTACAGCCTCCATGAACGCCGTGCCGCCGACAACATCGGCGAGCTGATCAACGAGGTGCTGGAATCGATCGAAGAGGCGAACGATCCCAAGCTGAAGGGCGTCTTCCGCAACATCGATTTCAACTCCGAGTCGAACCTCGGCCAGACGAAGGACCGTAATCGGCGGCTGAAAACCCTGCTGGAGGATTTCGCCAAGCTGGATCTCAGCGAGGTGCGAGAGGAAGTAATTGGCGACGCCTACATCTTCCTGATCGAACGCTTCGCTTCGGAAGCGGGGAAAAAGGCGGGCGAGTTCTTCACCCCGCGCAAGGTGTCCGAGCTGGTCGCGAAGCTTGCCGGCCCCAAATCTGGGGACCGCATTTGCGATCCGGCCTGCGGTTCCGGCTCACTCCTGATCCGGGCAGGCGAGGAGGTCAGCGGGGACAATTTCCGGCTTTATGGTCAGGAGTCGAACGGCCAGACTCGCGCTCTCGCGCGCATGAACATGTTCCTGCATGGGCTAGACGCAGCCGACATCAAGTGGGGCGACACGCTGAACGGGCCGCAATTGATCGAGGGCGATCATCTGATGCGGTTCGATGTCGTTGTCGCTAACCCCCCCTTCAGCCTTGATAAATGGGGCGCCGAGAACGCTGCGGCCGATCCCTATCGTCGCTTCACGCGGGGCGTGCCGCCCAAGAGCAAAGGCGACTATGCCTTCATCCTCCATATGCTCGCAACGGCCCGCCCTGGCGAGGGGCGCGTCTCGGTGGTCGCGCCCCACGGCGTGCTTTTTCGGGGCGGCGCCGAAGGGCGTATCCGGGAATCCATCGTTCGCGACAATCTGCTCGACGTCGTGGTCGGTTTGCCTGCCCAGCTCTTCCCGACGACGGGCATCCCCGTCTGCATCATGGTATTCGACCGCGCCCGCGAAAGCGGCGGCAAGCGCGACCACGAGCGAGATGTACTGTTCATTGATGCCAGCCGCAGTTTCGAGGCGGGCAAGAAGCAGAACCACCTTCGCGACAGCGACATCGCCGAAATCATGCGCGTTCGGGAAGGTCGGCTGGAGGTGGAGCGCTTTTCCCACCGCGCGTATCTCAAGGAAATCGAGGAGAACGGCTTCAACCTCAATATCCCCCGCTACGTCGATACGTTCGAGCCAGAACCTCAGATCGATATCCAGGCGGTGCAGAACGAAATCCGGGACCTGGAGCGCCAGCTTGCCGAGAACCGCGAGCAGATGAACCGCTATCTTAAGGAACTCGGCATCGATGTCTGACCCCTTGGCCAAATCGCCCGCGCGCCGGGGCCGGACGCTCAAGCTTTACCTCGTCGATGGTTCGCCTTCCGGTGTCATCACGGCGGAACTTGGCGTTTCGTCCGTTCGGGCCGCAGTAGCGACGCGCACGGCGTTGCCGGACCTGATCCGGCGGGAGGAAGCAACGCGGACCGGAATCTACCTGCTGGTTGGACCAGACCCTGATCTGCCAGGACGCCAACTCGTCTATGTCGGCGAAGGCGATCAAGTCCGCACCCGTTTGGCCGCGCACGATTCCGACGAGTCGAAGGACTTCTTCACCCGCGCGGTGCTGATCGTTTCCAAGGACGAGAATCTGACCAAGGCGCATGGCCGCTATCTGGAAAGCCGCGTCATGGCCGCCATTCGCGTCGCGGGTCGCGCCAAGTTGGTCAATGGCACGGAGCCCCCCTTTAGAGGCCTGCCCGAGCCAGAGATCGCCGACATGGAGCGGGTGCTCGACGAGATCGAGGTACTGCTTCCGGTGCTCGGCTTCGACATATTGCGGCCCGCAGGTCAGGAAGCTGGCGCGGCATCTGCCGCCCCGACGAAAGCCGAGCCGGGTAGGCCGTCCACGGCGAGCGTCGAGGGGCCTGTCTTCACCTTTACGGAATCCGGCGCCGATGCGAGGGCGCGAGAGGCGAACGGCGAGTTTGTTGTTCTGGCGGGATCGCTGGCGAAGCGGCAGGAGGTGCCGAGCTGCGGTGAAGGATTGAAGCGTCGGCGTGCGCAGCTCGTCGCAGACGGCGTTCTGGAATCAACAGACGACGGAAAATTCCTTCGCTTCACCGCCGATGCGGCCTTCGACTCACCATCTGGTGCGGCGGGGGTAGTGTACGGCGGCAGCGTGAGTGGAAATCGCTACTGGAAACACGCGGCGACAACCCAGACCTATGGCGATTGGCGCAAGAGCCAGATCGGCAATGGGGCTACGGCATGAGCGTGTCTTACCCACGAGATTGGCACGAAACGACAATCGGCGACGTGTTTGACCGGATCTCGACGTCTATCGATGTTGATCCGAAATCGATTTACGAAGAAATCGGCATCCGGTCCCACGGTAAAGGTATCTTTGCCAAGAAGCCGGTCCCCGGTGTCTCGCTCGGCGAGAAGCGGGTTTTCGCGGTTGAGCCGGAATGCCTGATACTAAACATCGTGTTTGCGTGGGAGCAAGCTGTCGCGAAGACTACGTCAAAAGAAATCGGAAAAGTGGTCTCACACCGATTTCCAATGTACCGGCCGAAGCTTGGCCGAATTGATGTTGATTATGCGTTGTACTTCTTCAAATCGAAGTGGGGGAAGAATCTCCTGGAGATTGCCTCGCCAGGTGGAGCGGGGCGAAACAAGACGCTGAACCAGAGTGATTTCGCTGAGCTACCGATGGTCCTGCCGCCGCTTGCGCAGCAGCGCCGTATCGTGGCGGTGCTCAACGCCTGGGAGCACGCAGTCGACCAAACAGAACGCCTAATCGCCGCGAAGCGGCAGCGGAAGGCCGGCCTTTTCCAGCAATTGTTCTCGAACCTCCCGAAGCGCCCGCTCCTGGAGGCCGCGGACGTGTGGTTCAGCGGCGTTGATAAGAAGTCCCGCGATGACGAGGCCCCTGTATCGCTCTGCAACTACGTGGATGTTTTTCACAACGCACGCATTACTGCGCAGATCGCATTTATGCAGGCCACGGCCTCGAAACGGCAGATCGCCGATAACACTTTGTGCAAAAATGATGTCGTGTTCACGAAGGATTCCGAGACGGCGGACGAGATCGCCGAGCCGGCCCTTGTCGCCGAAGACATTCCGCATCTGGTCTGCGGCTACCATCTCGCCGTTGCGCGACCCCGCGACGGCGTTGGACATGGGCCATTTATCGCCCAGGCGATGCGTCATCATGCCATGCGTTGCCAGTTCTCCCGCCTTGCGAATGGCGTGGTGCGTTTCGGTCTGACGCTCGATGCTATGGAACAGGCGGAGATATTCCTACCACCACTGCCGATTCAACACCGGATCGCTGCCGTCCTGGACGCGGAAGACGTCGCGATCGAAGGTTTGGGGAAACAGGCCGAAGCCCTCCGCACCCAAAATCGCGGCCTCATGCAGAAGCTACTGGGTGGCGAGTGGGCGCTCGATAGCAGGTTCGACCGCGTGCCGCCCTTACCCTCTATTCCGGCAGGAGCGTAGGCATGACCAAGAAATCTCAGACCGTTTCTGTCCGCCTGCTCCGCGACGGCAAACAGCCGGCTGACAGTGTCCGTACGGGCGTCGAGTTGACCACCTGGGATAAGCTTGAAGGCGCACAGATCTCGCTCGATACGATCGGTGGCGGCCCGCCGAAGTGGTCCAAGTTCCTAGACTTGTCCGACGCTGAGAAGGCCAAGCTCACGAACCTGACCGCCTATGGCCTGGTCTTCATCCCGGCGAGCGGTCGCTGGTTCGCGGTTTCGTTCGGGCTGGGCCATGTGAAACTCGACCCAGACGCCTTTGAACAGGATTTCGGGCTGCGCGTGGTTCTGAATACCGTCGATCCCGACAAGCTGCGCAGCGCCGACATCCGCACCCCGGATGAAAATACGACATCCCGCCGTACACAGACGGCGCGACGGTCCGACCAGACGGCTTTCAGCATCGACATCGAGCGAGACATTGTGCGCGGGCTGGCGGGCGAGCCCAAGGTTACTGCGTTCGCATCACGCGTCGCCGGCAGCGACGGGCTTACCCTGACCAAGGAGATGGACGTCGCTGACCTGCCGCAGGTTTGCGCCGATGCCTTCGCTGCCTTCGGCAAGGACGACTACAAGGCAAACTTCGCCTGGATCGACCAGATCAAACATGTTCGCGACAAAGCGACGGTTGAATTGCTCGACGCCACCCTGGTTGCGGTGCTGGGCGGCTGCCTGACGGGCGCGATCCCCGATACCCTGCATCTCGCCTACCCCGTTATTTATGATCCCGAAAAGGCGCGGCACATCCGCTTCAAGGGATTCAATTGCTCCAACGTCCACACCGATTTGGAAATCGGGGGGTATGTTGCAGACATGCGGGAGAAGGCGCTGCCTGCCTATGAACCGGGACATCTCTCTGGGCACAAAGTTTACGAGTGCAACGCCGAGGGCAAGGATAACGGCCAGAGCTGGCGCATCAAAGAGTGCCTCGTCTTTGAGACCGACCTGAACGGCGAGAAATATGTTCTCTCCGCTGACCGTTGGTATCGGATCGATGCCAACTTGGCGAACGAAGTCACCAACTTCTTCGCCGGGGTCACAGCACATGCCATGCCGGACGCCCTCGCCGATGAAAACGAGGAGAAATACAATGGCCGGATCGCGACCGGCGGCCACAGCTTGCTCTGCCTAGACCGAAAGCTGGTGAAGCCGAGCGGCGCTTCCTATTCGATCGAAGCCTGTGACTTCCTCGAAAACACCGGGGCAATGATCCATGTGAAGGATCAGACCTCGTCGTCACGGCTCAGCCATCTCTTCAATCAGGGAACCGTGTCGGCGCGTGTGATGAAGATGGACGGCCCGTTTCGGGATCTTCTGAGGACTCGGATCGCCGATCAGGAAACCGCCCTCGGCCTGACCGGCTATCAGGCGCTCGTCGCCGGCTCTGGGACCCCATATAGCGAAGCAGCTCATCTTATCGTTTATGCCGTGATCTGCTCCGGCGTCGGCGCCGGCACAAACCGACTTCCCTTCTTCAGCCTTGTTACCTTCCGCCAGGCCGCGAATGAACTGCGGGCGCTGGGTTACAAATGCGCCTTCGCCTGGATCGCCAAGCCAGCCTCAACGACGACAAAGGCCAAGCGCAAGCCGAAGACCGCACCTATCAATGTCGCCGCATGAGCGACTCCCCGGAATTTACCCTGTCTGAAGCCGGCGGCGCGCAGCTTCAGGCGTTGCAGACGTTGTCGGCGCTGGGCTGGCACTATGTCACGCGCGCCGAGGCGGAGCGCCAGCGAGGGCATCGCCGGTCCACGGTGTTGCTGGAAGATATCCTGTCCGCGCAGCTATCCCGCCTGAATCACATCCGACGGGGTAGTCGTTCGCACCCGTTTTCCGAAACCAACATCATCACGGCGATCGACCGACTGCGTGATGTCCGTTTCGACGGCTTGCTCCGCACGAACGAGACGGTTACTGACCTGCTTCAGCTAGGCATTGCGCTGCCGCAGACCATCGACGGCCAGGTCCGTGAAAGCCAGCTGGGATACATCGATTGGGCGGACTGGCGCGCCAACGCGTTCCACATGACAGCCGAATTCCCGGTCGAGTGGCCGGGCGGTGCGGCGATCAGGCCGGACATAGTGCTGTTCGTGAACGGCATCCCTTTCGCGGTAATTGAGGTGAAGCGCAGCCAGGAGGATGCCATGCAGGGCATCAGTCAGCAGCTCCGCAACCAGAAGCCGGACGTCGGCGCGCCCAATCTGTTCTTTTCGGCGCAGCTGCTCATCGCCGCCAGCCCCCACCGCCCGCGCTACGCCACGGTCGGCACTCCGGCGAAATTTTGGGCGGCGTGGAAGGAGCTGGAGGATACGCCAGACGATATCGCCAAGGTGATGTCGCGCGAAATGGACGAGATCGAGGAGCGGTCGATCTTCGCCGACTTTGCCATTCACAGGACCAGGCACGGCCACCTGATGGAGGCCGGCTCGCGCTTTGCGACGCCGCTCGACTCGATCCTGATCAGCCTTGCCCGTCCCGAGCGGTTGCTGGACATGGCGCGGCGTTTCACCTTGTTCGACGGCCCGGTGAAGAAGATCGCTCGGCATCAGCAGATGTTCGCGGTGAACGATCTGCTTCGCCGCGTGCAGACGCGCGATGAGTCCGGCAGGCGTGAAGGCGGGGTGGTCTGGCATACGCAGGGGTCGGGCAAGTCGCTGACGATGGTCATGCTGGCCAAGGCACTCGTCATGGCCTCGCCGCGCGCGCGGCTGGTGATGGTGACGGACCGGACCGACCTCGATAAGCAGATCGCCGATACCTTCCGCGCGACCGGGCTGTCGCCCGTCAGGGCCAAGACGGGCGAGCACCTGATCGAACTGATCGAGGGCAAGGCGCCCGTCGTCACCACCGTCATCAACAAGTTCAAGGCTGGGCTGAACAAGCGCCGGGTGGCGGACGACAGCGCCGACATCTTCGTCCTGGTCGATGAAAGCCATCGCAGTCAGTACGGCGACCTGGATAGCCTGCACGCCCGCATGCGCGAGGTTTTCCCGAACGCCTGCCTGATCGGCTTCACGGGCACACCGATCGCGAAGAAGGAGCGGAATACCTTCCTCAAGTTCGGCACGCTGGCGCGACCGGTTTATTCAATGAAGGACGCGGTCGAGGACGGTGCGGTTGTCCCGCTCTTGTACGAGGGGCGCCACGTTGAGGAGGATATCGACGAAGCGGCCGTAGATGCCTGGTTCGATCGCGTCACTCGTGGACTGTCAGATGCGCAGAAGGGAGATCTCAAGCGCAAGATGAGCCGGCCGCGGGCGTTGATGGGCGTGTCTGCCCGACTCCGCTGCATCGCCTTCGATGTAAGTCGGCATTTCGCCGACAATTTCAAAGGCACCGGCTTGAAAGGGCAGCTTGTCGCGCCGTCAAAGCGCGACGCCATCACGCTGAAGAAGCTGTTGGATGAGTTTGGCGACGTCACCTCGGAAGTCGTGATTTCGGCGCCGGAACTGCGTGAGGGCGAGACTGCCATCGACGAAGAAAATGTCGATGAGGTTGTGACCTTCTGGCGCCGGATGATGGACCGTTGGCAGGGTGAAGAGAACTACAACCGGTCAATCGTGGAGAGCTTCAAAGGCCCTGGCGACCCGGACATCCTTATCGTCGTCGATAAGCTGCTGACCGGATTTGACGCCCCGCGAAACACCGTTCTGTATATGGCGCGCCCGCTCCGCGAGCACGGGCTGCTCCAGGCCATCGCCCGCGTGAATCGCGTGTTCGATGACGATGGCGGTCCGGAAAAGCCATTTGGATATATCATCGACTACTGCGGTGTATTGCAGGACCTCGGCGAAGCGCTGACCGCAAATGACGCGCTGAAAGACTTTAATGAAAGCGACCTCAATCAGGCAGTAACCCAGGTCGCCGATGAGGCGCGATCTCTTCCTGATAAGCACGCGGCATTGCTCGACCTGTTTGCCGGCGTCTCGAATAAGTATGACGAAGAGGCCTATGCGCGCTCGCTCTCCGACGAGAGTCTGAGGGATGAATTCTACAAGGCGCTGTCGGCATTCTCCCGCACGCTCACGGTGGCCGTTGCCTCACGGACGTTTGTCGAGGAAACTCCGACTGAGCGGATGGCGCGATGGCGCTCTGACGAGAAGCGGTTCATCGCCCTGCGCGCCCATGTGAAGACCCGATACGCCGACGCGATCGATTGGTCCGACTATGAAAAGCGCGTGCGGGCGCTCCTAGACAACCACGTGACCGCGCACGAGGTGATTACCGTCGTGGAGCCCTTGGCGGTTTTCGATGATGCGGCCATCGACGCGGCACGGTCGAAAAAGAACCGCTCGGACGCATCAATCGCAGATGAGATCGCTCACCGCACGCTCCGTGCGATCGAAGAGAAATGGGACGAGGATCCCGTCTTCTTCGAGAAGTTTTCCAAGCTCATCCGAGACACGATCGCGGCGTTCAGAGATCGCCGGCTCGAAGAGAAAGCCTATCTCGATCAGATGCGATCACTTCGCGACCGCATCGACACGCGCGAGGACAGCGAAGATCCGACGCCGCCCTCGATTAGGGGAAAGGGCAATGAAACGGCGTTCTGGGGTATCGCGCGCCGGGAACTCAAGAAGGTTGGATTGGACGCCGATGGCCCGGCTACGGACATCGCCGTCGCGGTCACCGACATCATTGAGCGCAACCGGACCGTCGGCTGGCAGCATGATCGGGACCTCCAGAACCGCATTAGGAACTCGATCGACGATTTCTTCTTTGACCAAATTCTGTCGTCTGGCGCGGTCAACATTGGCCCCGACGTCATCGACATGATTGTCGATGACGTGCTGGCTTCAGCGCGCGTGCGAATGGCCGACGATGGCAGAATCCGCTGAGCTTATCGCCCGCTGGGGTGAGATGGATTTGCCGTTTTCCGTGAAACGTTCGGATCGGCGCACGCTGAGAATTGTCGTCGCTCCCGACGGCAGTGTCGCTGCCTACGCACCCGATCAAGCCACGGACGACGAAATCGTCGCGCGCGTTTCAAGGCGTGGCGGCTGGATAAAGCGTGAGCTGCTTCGATGCGAAAGATGGCGTCCCCGAACTCCCGCCCGCCAATATGTGAGCGGTGAAACCCACCTCTTTCTTGGGAAGCAGTATCGCCTCGTCGTGACGGGTGAAGGCGCGCCGAATGTCCGCCTAGACGGCGACCGGATTGTTCTCGCTGTGCGCGAAAACAGCGAATTTGTGCATCGAAGGGCGCTGCTGCGACATTGGTACGGATTGCAGAGCCACCGAGTTTTCCCAGAACGTTTGGAAACGACGGCTCCGCCATTTCTTCGCCTCGGCATTGAAAAGCCGCGACTCATAATCCGGGCCATGTCCCGACGCTGGGGGAGTTTCACGCCCAAGGGTAATCTGGTGTTGAACAGTGAGTTGGTGCAGGCGTCGCCTCACCTCATCGACTACGTCATTGCCCACGAACTCGCGCATGCCCTGCACCCAGATCACGGCTCTGGCTGGCAGGCATTGCTGACACAGACGATGCAAGATTGGCGGAGTCGGAAGGACGACCTCGAACGTCAGCTCCTTTGATGGTGCCCCGGAGGTACGTAGTCGAAGGGATCACCTGCGGCCGCAATAGGAGCAGACGCCAGGATGGCCTCGAAAACACGCCCGATGCGGCTGAAAGCTCAAGATGGATCCGTTCGACAAGGCAAAGGTGCGGACCTTGATCGAAAACGCCAATACTCTGGGGTTCATCGAAAAAGATATTCGGTGACTGTCACGAACCTGTAAGCATCTGGCTCTACCGTGCCGTGCAAAAGGCGGCCGTGGACACGCCATGATGATCGGAACTCTATGACATGAGGGCTGGCGTAAAACCCAGCCGTCGCCTCGGCCTGGATCTGGCCTCGGTTCGTCTGGTGCTTGCAATCGCTGAGCATCGTAGCCTTCGCCGTACCGCCACGGCGATCGGGATGAGCGAGGCGGCCTTGAGCCACCGACTCCGCGCGCTTGAAGACGCGCTCACCGTCTCGCTCTTTCACCGATCCTCGATTGGAGTTGAGCCCACCAAGGCCGGGGCAGCCTTCTTCGAAGAGGCACGCGAGGCCCTGCGCGTCCTCGATCTGGCGGTCATCAACGCCGCCGCGACCAGCCGTGGCACGGCTGGCAAGCTGACGCTCGGCCTCACCACATCTTTATCGGCAGGCCGTTTGCGGACCGCCCTGAGCGCCTATGCCGAGGAACATCCAGAAGTCGATCTCCAGTTCGTCGAAGGGGACAGATTTCGGATGGTGGAGGGGATCAGTTCGCGCGCAATCGACATTGCTGTCCTTCACGGCGCGCCGGACGACAAGCTGGGCGAGCCGCTGCTTCTTTGGCATGAGCGGTTGCATGTCCTCATAGCCCAGGATCATCCGCTGTCAGGCTGCTCTGAAGTGCAGTGGTCCGACCTTGAGGAGGAGACGCTTCTTGTCGCCGCCCAAAGCGTCGCCGCCGAGGCGGTGAAATTGCTTGCGGGCAGGATGGGCAGGCACGGGCGTAGACCGGTGACCCGCTCACATTCGATCAGCCGTGAAACCGTATTGTCGATGGTGGGGATGGGCCTCGGCCTCACCCTGATGATCGAGTCTGCCCTCGGGAGCCTGCCGCAGGGCGTGGTGGCAATTCCCTTGGCTGGCGGCGACCAGGCGCTCGTCCCGCTCACCGCCTATCGCGACCCTAGCAATGACCACCCGCCTCTGCGGCGCTTCTGGTCGTTTCTCAAGCGCGGCTACGTCGACGCGGCTCGGGTGGCGGCGGCGTGCGATACCGATCGCCGCGCTTTGGCGAAAGCTCGGTCGGAGGCCATGAACCGCGCCAGCATCGGCGCGACCAGCTTGGCGGGTTCGGTGGGCGTTCCGGTTTCCCGCGCCAGCACTTCGGCATAGGCGGCGAGATCGCGATGCACAGCCGCAGCAAGTTCGATGGTCAGCCGGACAGGACGGTCATCGATGATCGCGCCCAGTTTCAGAGCCGCCATGGTCAACCTCCGTAGGGTTCGAGCACGAGGTCGCGGGTGACGATCACCCGGACTGGAAATCCCGGCCGGATGGTGATCGTGGGCTGGATGTTGAGCGAACGGCCAACGATCTGACGACCGGTCTGGCTGATACTGTCGGAGGCGCCTCGACGGATGGCCTGCAGGAGATCGCTCTCGTCCGACGATGTACCGGCTTCGGCGCCGATGCTCAGCAGCGTGGACAGCACGGCGCCGCGGAAGAGCTGGCCCCAATGATTATCGACCTCGTCCTCCAGGCCGGCGTAGCCGGAGGCGTCGGCGCCCGGTTGCCGCTCCAGAATGACCGAGCGCCCGTTGGGCAAGATCAGACGGTTCCAGACCAGCAAGGCGCGCGATTGCCCGAACGTGACCTCGGCGTCGTACTGGCCGATGAGCCGCGCGCCCTGCGGGATGAGGAGAATCCGCCCGGTCGGGCTGTCGTAGACGTTCTCGGTCACCTGGGCGGTGATCTGTCCGGGAAGATCGGAGCGAAGCCCGGTCACCATCGCGGCGGCGATCACCGCGCCCGCCTGAACCGTAAAAGGACTGATCGGCGCCTGCAGCGCTTCGGCGCTCGCTGTCCGGCGGTCCGCGTTCCCATTGAGGAAGGCCAGACGTCGCTCCGCATCGCTCGCCGGCGCTGAGGGACCGCCACCGGCCGCGGCGGCAACGCCACGCAGGACGCTGTCTGGCGAACCCGACGGTACCCCGGCGACGGGCCCGCCGCCCTCGGCGGAAGTCTGCGTCTCGCTGGCGAACAGGCGACTGGCGCGGGCGGCTTCGCGCTCCTGGGCAAGCCGCTGGCGCTCCTGCGCCAATCGCTGGGCTTCGGGATCGGGCGCGGGCGCTGCTGGCGCCGGCGCGCCGGGGAGGGGCTCGGGGTGAACGCCCGCATTCAGCATGGGTCGGCCAAGATCTCCCGGGAGCGGCGGCCCAAGCGGCGGCGCTTGCCGCGGCAAACCCGCATAGTCGGCAGGCAGGCGCGACAGGCCGTGGGCCGTGGAGCGATTGTCGGTGTTGTAGAGCTCGGCCGGGTCTGCGGGGCGACTGGACTGAAGCGCCCAGATCAGGCTGCCGCCAATGGCCAGCGCGGACACGCCGGCGAGCATGCCGAGGACCTTGCGTGACAGCCGCACGACCTTGGGCCGCTCGGGTCGCAGGCGCAGCTCCTCGGCGATCTCGTTTTCCGGGCGCGGCCGATCGGCCGGGGCGCCATCGGCATCGCCCGCCGTCACGACGCCGGCCTCCCGTCTATGCGCACGATCCGCACGCGTCGCTGGCGATCGGCGCCGAGACGAAGTTCCGCGCCGCCGAAGAGTCGGTCAACGACCATGTAGCGGCCGCGAACGCGGTAGTTGACCAGCTCGGCGCCGCCTTGGGCCCCGATGATCCACAAGGGGGGCATTTCGCCCTGGGCGATGCCGCTGGGAAACTCGATGAACACCTGGCGCCCGTCGTCGAACGCCCGGACCGGCCGCCAGGCCGGATTGTCCCCCTCGATGCGGTAGCGGAAATTGAGCGACTCCAGAGCATCGAGCGGACTGGTCGCCGCAGGCTGCGCCGCCCGCGCCTCGGCGTTCTGGCGGCGCAGGGCAATGAGTTCGTCCTGCGGATAGGACCAGGAGACGCTCGCCATATAGGTCCGCTCGGCCGCCCTCAGCTCGAGGTGATAGGTCCGACGGTCGGTGTTGATGACGAGATTGGTCTGCAAGTCCGCGCGGGTCGGCTTCACCAGAATATGGATTCTCCGGTTCGCGCCGCTTCCGCTTTCGGTGTCGCCGATGATCCAGCGCACCGTGTCGCCGGCGGCCACGGGACCGGCGCCGACCAGTTGCTCGCCCGCCTGCAAGGCGATGTCGGTGACCTGGCCCGGCGCGGTATAGACTTGGTAAAGCGCGCCGTCGGCATAGGGGTAGACCTGCACCGCATTGAGGTAGCCGGACCGACTGGGCTGGATGTGCGCGGCGCTGTTGGCGGCCTCGACGCGTGCTCGCGGGTCCGCCGGCTCGGGCGGCTGCGGTCGCGCCTCCGGGATCCGCTGCAGCTGGCCGGGAAGGGGCAAGGGCGTCGGTATTTCGACGATCTCGACTGCTTTGGGCGGCTCCGCTTCCAGGACCGCCGGCTGCGGGGTCGCCGCGGCGTCATAGGTGATGTCGGGCGGCGTCCAGGTGTGGGAGCAGGCGGCGACGGATACCGACGCGAGTAAAACGAGAGGGAGTGCGGTCAGTCGCATCAGCCGAGCTCCTTGGACCAGTTGAGGGCGTGGACGTAGACGCCGAGCGGGTTCTTGCGCAGGCGCTCCACGTCGCGGGGGGTTTGGATGGTGATGGTTAGAATGGCCGTCCACCGCTCGGTGGCGGCCAGGGCGCCGTCGACATAGCGGCGTTCGACCCAGGCGACGCGGAAGCTGTCGGGCGAGGCCCGGATGACGCTGGAGACCTCGATTGAGACCTGTTCACGCCCGAGCTTGGCGAAAGGGTCGTTGACGCGGGCGTAGTCATTGAGGGCCAGCGCGCCTTGGTCGGTGGTGTAGTCATAGGCGCGCAGCCAGTTCTGGCGCAGCACGATGGGATCGGCCGGGATCGCGCGCGTCTGCTCAATGAAGCGCGCCAGATGCCAGGCAATCTGCGGATCGGTCGGCCGATAGCTGACGTCGGCCGGTGCAACCGCCTGCGCCTGCCCGAGCCGATCGACCTGCACCACCCACGGCACCACGGTGCCCGAGGCGGCCTGCCAGACCACGGCTGCCGCAAGGCCGGCCGAGAGAAAGAGCGACCCAAACGCCATGAGGCGCCAGTTGCGGGCCTGGACACGGGCCGAGCCGATCCGGTCATCCCAGGCCTGGGCCGCGCGCTGATACGGCGTTTCCGGTTCGGGCGTTCGGCCATAGCGCGTCGACGATCGTTTGAAGAGCATCACTCACCCTCTCGGACACTGACGGAAGATCCTGCGCCGCCGCCGTCGCCGGCCCGCACGGCGTGCACGGCGGTCTGGACGCCATGCGCCGCCGACTGCCGCCGCCGCATGGCCTTGGCCCAGGCGGGCTCGCCCGGCGCCGAACCGGCGTCATTGGCGGGGCTCGCGCCAGAGACCTTGCCGCCCAGGCCTTCGAAGGCGGCGCGTCCGCCGGCCTGATATCGTTGGCCGAGGTCCACGGCCGCCTTGCGCAGCGGCGACGCCGCAGCCGAGGCGCCCGCCTGTGCGACGCCTGAAAGACCGCCCGCGACGCTGCCGCCCTTGGCGGCGCTGCCCAGCTGGTAGGCGGTCGATGCGCCGCCGGCGACGCTCGCCCCGCCGCGCACGGCGGCCAGCGCCGCGCCGCCCGCCATGCGCGCGCCGGCCGCGCCGGCCAGCACTGCGCCGCCGGCGGCCAGCCCTGTTCCGACTGCCGCGCCGGCGCCCAGCTGCGGACCGCCCGACACGATGCCGTTGGCGATGGACGGCCCGAAGATGCCGAGACCCAGCAGCGAGAGGGCGGCCAGGACCAGAGCCATGGCGTCCTCGATCGTGGGCTGGGCCTGGAAGCCTTGGGTGAATTCGCCAAACAGGGTGGAGCCGATGCCGACCACGACGGCGAGAACCAGAACCTTGACCCCTGAGCTGATGACCAAGCCGAGGACCCGTTCGGCCATGAAGGCGGTCTTGTTGAACAGACCGAAGGGCACCAGCACGAAGCCGCACAGGGTGGCGAGCTTGAACTCGATCAGGCTGATGAAGAGCTGGATGGCGAGGATGAAGAACGAGAGCAGCACGATCGCCCAGGCCAGCAGCAGCACGGCGATCTGGATGAAGTTCTCGAAGAAGCTGATGTAGCCCATCAGCCCGGAGATGGACTCCAGGATCGGCCGGCCGGCGTCGAGACCGACCTGGGCGACGCGGCCGGGGCGCAGAAACTCCGCCGCGCTCAGGCTCGTGCCCGAGGCCTGCAACCCCAGCCCGGCGAAGCTTTCGAATACGATCCGGGCCAGCGTGTTCCAGTTGCCGATGATGAAGGCGAAAACGCCGACGAACAGGGTCTTCTTGACGAGGCGCGCCAGGATGTCGTCGTCCGCGCCCCAGGCCCAGAACAGCGCTGCGAGCGTGACGTCGATAACGATGAGGGTGGACGCCAGCCACGCCACCTCGCCCTGCAGGAGCCCAAAGCCGCTGTCGATGTAGCGGGTGAAGACCTCCAGGAAGCGGTCGATGACGCCCGTGCCTTCCATCAGCGGGCCTCCCGCGCGCCCAGGAAGCGACGACGGTTCTCGGCCCAAGCGTCCTTGCAGGCCGCGTCATCGAGTGCGGCGGCGCCCAGCTCGTTGCAGCGGAGGAGATCGGCGCGGAGCGGATCTGTCTTGCCGGAGGGCCCGGGCTGAACGCTCGGTCCCGCGTCGCCAGTCGCCTTTGCGGAGAGCCATAGAAGCAGCGCAACGACCACGACGCCGAGGCCGAGCACGAGAAGGGCTCGGCCCGGCCTCGGTGGCTTCATCCCAATCGCGAACGGGCCGAAGAGGCGCATGATGCGTCAGCGATCGTGGAACATGGTGACGTCGGTCGGCTGATAGCCGGGGCCGGGCGTCAGGAAGCGGCGAAGCTGCTCGCGGCCCTGATCGGCGGCGGCGGCCCGTTGGGCGGCTTCGAGACTTTGGGCGCGGCCTTGGGCGGCGACGGCCGCGGTCAGGTCGGCCAGCTGCTGGGCCTGCAACGCGAGGAGCTGGTTGCCGGCCTGGGCGGCCTGCAGCGCGCCGGTCGCCGACTGGCTGGCGCCCACCAGGGCCGACATCTGGGTGCGGTTGGTCTCGATGTTGCCGACGACGCCGGCCTGCACGCGCATGGCGTCCTGCAGCGCCTTCACCGAGGTTTCCCAGCGCTGGCGGGCCGAGGCGAACAGCGCTTGGTCGGAGCTGGAGGCCCGGGCCGGCGCGTAGCTCGTCTGAAACGCCCGGTCGATCTGCTGGACGTCGTAGGCGATGCCTTGCGCCTCATTCAGAAGCTGCTGGGTGCGGGCCACCGATTGCTGGAGCTGTTGCAGCGAGGAATGGGGCAGGCTCGTCAGGTTGCGGGCCTGGTTGATCAGGCTTTGCGCCTCGTTCTGCAGCGAGGTGATCTGATTGGTGACCTGCTGGAGCGAGCGCGCCGCCTGCAGGACGTTCTGGGTGTAGTTGGTCGGATCCCAGACGGTGATCTGGGCTTGGGCGGGAACGGTCAGCGCCGAGAGGGTCACGGCCGCGACACCGGCGGCCAGGAGGGAGCGAAGGCGGGCATTCACGGCATGGTCTCCTGCTGGGGGTGGATCAGATCTGCGGCCCACGCGACGCCGCGCGCTTCGAGCCAGGCCTTGGCGAAGCCTTGGGCGTCATGCTCGGCCATGAGGCGGGCGATCAGGCTTTGATCGGCCTTGCTGGACGCGGCGGTGAAGGCGAGTGCGACCTCGCCCAAGCCCAGTTCGAACAGGCGATTGCCGCGGCGCGACTGGCAGTAATAGTCGCGCTTGGGCGTGGCGCGGCTGAGGATCTCGATCTGGCGGTCGTTGAGGCCAAAGCGCCGATAGATGGCGGCGATCTGCGGCTCGAGCGCGCGCTCGTTGGGCAGAAAGAGCCGCGTCGGGCAGCTCTCAATGATGGCTGGGGCGATGACCGAACCGTCGATGTCGGCGAGCGACTGGGTGGCGAAGACGACGCTCGCATTCTTCTTGCGCAGCGTCTTCAGCCACTCGCGCAGCTGGCTGGCGAAGCCCTGGTCGTCGAGAGCCAGCCAGCCTTCGTCCACGATCAGCAGGGTCGGTCGGCCGTCGAGCCGGCGCTCGATGAGGTGGAAGAGATAGGCGAGCACCGGCCCGGCGGCGCCGGTGCCGATCAGCCCTTCGGTCTCGAAGGCCAGCACATCGGCCTCGCCGATCCGCTCGGCTTCGGCGTCGAGCAGGCGCCCCCAGGGGCCGCCGACGCAGAAGGGCTTGAGCGCCTGCTTGAGGGCCTGGCTTTGCAGCAGAACCGACAGTCCGGTCAGGGTGCGTTCGCGCTTCGGGGCGGAGGCGAGATTGTTGAGGGCGGACCAGACCAGCTCCTTCACGTCCGGAGTGACGTCCACCTTTTCGCGCGCGAGAACCGCGGCGACCCACTCGGCCGCCCAGGCGCGCTCGTCGTCGCCGTCGATCCCGGCCAGCGGTTGCAAGGCCACAGGTTCGGCGGCGTCCTCGGCAAGCGATCCGCCCAGGTCATGCCAGTCGCCGCCCATGGCGAGCGCAGGCGCCCGGATCGATCCGCCGAAATCGAAGGCAAAGACCTGGGAGCCGGCATAGCGGCGAAACTGGAGCGCCATCAGCGCCAGAAGCACCGACTTGCCCGCGCCGGTAGGCCCAACCACCAGGGTGTGTCCGACGTCGCCGACATGGAGCGAGAAGCGAAACGGCGTCGACCCTTCCGTCTTGGCGAGAAAGAGGGGCGGCGCATCGAAATGCTCGTCCCGTTCCGGCCCGGCCCAGACCGCCGAAAACGGCATCATGTGCGCCAGGTTCAGCGTTGAGAGCGGGGGCTGGCGGACGTTGGCGTAGACGTGACCGGGCAGGCTGCCGAGCCAGGCTTCGACGGCGTTGACCCGCTCCGCCATGCAGGTAAAGTCGCGGCCCTGAATGACCTTCTCGACCAGTCGGAGCCGTTCCTCGGCGATGCGCGGGTCCATGTCCCACACCGTCACGGTGGCGGTGACATAGGCCGTGCCGACCAGATCAGATCCCAGTTCCTGGAGCGCTAGATCGGCGTCGGCCGCCTTGTTCGCGGCGTCGGTATCCATCAAGGCCGAGGCCTCGTTGGTCATGATCTCCTTGAGCATGGCCGCGATCGACTTGCGCTTGGCGAACCACTGGCGGCGGATACGGCCGAGCACCTTGGCGGCGTCGGTCTTGTCCAGGCAGATCGCCCGCGTCACCCAGCGATAGTCGAAGGCGAGGCGATTGAGGTCGTCCAGCAGGCCTGGCCAGGTCTGCGAGGGAAAACCCATCACCGTCAGCGTGCGCAGATGAGCCTCTCCCAGGCGCGGCTCCAGCCCTCCAATCAGCGGCTGATCGGCGAGGAAGGCGTCCAGGTGCATCGGCGTTTCGGGCACGCGGACCCGATGCCGGCGCGTGGAGATGGTTGCGTGGAGATAGGTCAGCGTCTCGACATCGGAGAGCCAGGCGGCCTCGGGCATGAAGCCCTCGATCAGATTCAGGACCCGATCGGTGCGATCGATGAAGGCGGCGAGTTGCTCGCGCCCGTCGACTCCTGACTGGTCGCGTCCCTCATAGAGCCACGCTTCGGCGCGTGCAGCGTCCTCCGCTGGCGGCAACCAGACCAGCGTGAGGAAATAAGAGGACTCGAAATGCGCGCCCGCCTCGTCGAATTGAGCCCGGCGTTCATGGTCGACCAGGTTCGAGACGCCATCGGGAAAGGCGCCTGGCGGATAGGCGCCTGCCGGGTGGCGCTGGGCCTCGACGAAGATGGCCCAGCCCGAGCCGAGCCGGCGCAGCGCGTTGTTGAGCCGCGAGGTGGTGGCGACGAGCTCGGCCGGCGTGGCGCTATCGAGATCGGGCCCGCGGAACCGGGCCGTGCGCTGAAAGCTGCCATCCTTGTTGAGGATGACGCCCTCGCCGACCAGCGCCGCCCAGGGCAGGAAGTCGGAAAGGCTTTGCGACTTGCCGCGATATTCAGCGAGGTTCAGCATCGCGCCTGCCTCATGCGCCGAGGTGGGTGGGGTAGCGCAGGTGGCGGCGGACAACCTCCACGAAGGCGGGGTCGCGCTTTGCGGCCCACACTGCGGCCATGTGCCCGACGAACCAGATCAGCAGGCCGGCCAGCCACAGCCGGAGACCGAGGCCAAGGGCCGCGGCCAGCGTGCCGTTGATGATCGCCAGCGATCGCGGCGCGCCGCCGAGCAGAATCGGCTCGGTGAGGCTGCGCCGGACCGGCGCATAGAAGCCGACAGCGGGTTCGTCCGCGCCGAGCATCAGATCAGCGCTCCGCCGCCGAAGGAGAAGAAGGACAGGAAAAAGGAGCTGGCGGCGAAGGCGATCGAGAGGCCGAAGACGATCTGGATCATCTTGCGGGCGCCGCCCGAGGTGTCGCCGAACGCCAGGGTGAGACCGGTGACGATGATGATCATCACCGCGATGATCTTGGCTACCGGCCCCTGGATCGACTCCAGGATCGACTGGAGCGGGGCTTCCCAGGGCATGTTGGAGCCGGCCGCATGGGCCGGCGCGGTCATGATGGCGAACAAGGCGAAAGTCGCGGCGCCGGTGAGGCGACGGCATAGAGGGGTCATGGCAGATCTCCTGGCGAGGAAGGCAGCTGAGGGACGAGCCGGTAGTCGCCGTCGGGGCCGAGCCCCTCGACGTGCGTGAGTTCGGCCAGGCGGCGGGCGGCGCCGCGGCCCGACAGAACGGCAATGAGATCGATGGTTTCGGCGATCAGCGCGCGCGGGACGGTGATCACCGCCTCCTGGATCAGTTGCTCGAGCCGGCGCAGCGCCCCGAGCGCCGAACCCGCGTGCAGAGTGCCGACGCCGCCGGGATGGCCGGTGCCCCAGGCCTTGATCAGATCGAGCGCCTCGCCGCCGCGCACTTCGCCGATGGGAATGCGGTCGGGGCGCAGCCGAAGCGCCGAGCGGACCAGATCGGTCAGGCTCGCAGAGCCGTCCTTGGTGCGTAGGGCCACAAGATTGGGCGCGGCGCATTGCAGTTCGCGCGTGTCCTCGATGAGGACAACACGGTCGCCTGTCTGCGCCACCTCGGCCAGTAGCGCATTGACCAGGGTGGTCTTGCCGGTCGAGGTGCCGCCGGCGACCAGGATGTTCTTGCGCGCGTGGACGGCGGCGCGCAGGCTCTGCGCCTGGTCCGCGCGCATGATCCCCGCCTCGACATAGTCGGACAAGGTGAAAACCGCGACGGCAGGCTTGCGGATCGCGAAGCTGGGCGCCGCCACCACAGGCGGAAGGAGCCCCTCGAAGCGCTCTCCCGTTTCGGGCAGCTCGGCGGAGACGCGCGGATTGCCGGCATGAACCTCGGCGCCGACATGGTGGGCGACAAGGCGCATGATGCGCTCGCCATCGGCGGCGCTGAGGCGCGCGCCGGTGTCTTCCAGGCCGCCGGCGAGCCGGTCGATCCAGAGGCGTCCATCGGGATTGAGCATCACCTCGACGATGGCGGGGTCATCGAGGAAGCCGGCGATGTCGGCGCCGAGCGCGGTGCGCAACATGCGCGCGCCGCGGGCGAAGCTTTCGGATCGGAAGGCGACCGTGGTCACTGATGTCGTCCCGTTTCCTCGCGTCTCGCCGAAGGCGAGATCCTCAACGGGTCAATCAAGAAGCGGCGATCTGAATCGGGTTCAACAGCGACGAGGGCGTAGTAGTGCGCTGGCGTACAACGGCAGGGGAACGGCGGTTCAGTCCTCGTCGGCTTCGGTCTCGGCGGGAACGTCGCGGAGGATTTCGTCGGCGAAGCTGCGGCCCTTGGCGAGTCGCCGGCCCAGGGTCTCGACAAAGCCTTCGAAGCGCTCGCGGCCTTTGGCTTGGGCGGCGGCCTGGGCAGCGTCGGGCAGTGGCGGGACGGCCGTCAGCCAGAAGCGCACGAACAGGGCGATCGTCTCGTTGCTGATCATGAGGTGGCGCTCAAGCCGATCGATCTGGCGTGACATGCGGTCGAGCCGGCGGGCCAGCGCCGCTTCAAGACGGTCCGCGCCGTCGGGGGACAGGTGCGAAGCCAGCGCGGCCTGGACCACATCGCCCTGGGCGACGCGTCGCCGACGTGCATAGTCGGCGAGATCCCGGCTGAGATCAGCCGGGATGCGGAAGGTCTGCTTGATTCTTGGCGGCGCCTTCACAGGACGATCCCGTCGTCGGGATCGAGGGCGGCCTGCCGCGCTAGGCCGCGCATACGCGCCTGCAGCGCCTGCGCCCGCAGGCCATCCTCGTCCGGTTCGTCCTCCAGCACCTCGAACTCGCGCGCCGGCCGGTCCGTCTCAGGCGCGACAGCTTCGTGGGGCGGGATCTCGGGTTCACGGCGAATGCCGGCGTTCGCCGGGTCCCCGTGGGTTTCCTCGCCGCCCATGGATGCGGCGGCAGCGGGCGACACAATCGGCGCTAAGGGGCTAACGGCGCTCCAGTCATCGCCGCGATCCTGACCGCCCTGAGGCCCTGACGCTCTGCGCGGCTTCACCGGCGCGGGCAGCAGACGGGCTTTGAAGCGGCGGTCCTCATAGTAGCGGGCCTTCTTGGCGCGGATCGGAAAGAGGCCGGAGACCAGGATGATGGCATCGGTCGGCGGCAGCTGCATGACCTCGCCGGGGGTCAGGAGCGCCCGGGCGGTCTCCTGGCGCGACACCATCAGATGGCCGAGCCAGGGCGAGAGCCGATGGCCCGCGTAGTTGCGCGCGTCGCGGATTTCGGTGGCGGTGCCCAGGGCGTCGCTGACCCGCTTGGCGGTGCGCTCGTCGTTGGTCGCGAAGCTGACCCGCACATGGCAGTTGTCGAGGATCGCATTGTTCGGGCCGTAGGCCTTTTCGATCTGATTGAGGCTCTGGGCGATCAGGAAGCTGCGGATGCCGTAGCCGGCCATGAAGGCCAGGGCGGACTCGAAGAAGTCGAGGCGGCCAAGCGCCGGGAATTCGTCGAGCATCAATAGCAGGCGATGCCGGCGTCCTTTGGCGTCGAGATCTTCGGTAAGCCGGCGGCCCACCTGATTGAGCATCAGCCGGATGAGCGGCTTGGTGCGGGAGATGTCTGAGGGCGGCACGACCAGATAGAGGGTCGCGGGCCGCCGCTGATCGACGAGATCGCAGATCCGCCAGTCGCACCGGCGGGTGACCCGCGCGACGACCGGGTCGCGATAGAGCCCCAGGAACGACATCGCGGTCGACAGCACGCCCGATCGCTCGTTCTCGCTCTTGTTCAGCAGCTCGCGCGCAGCCGAGGCGACGACGGGGTGGACGCCGTCGTTGCCAAGATGAGGCGTGGTCATCATCGCGCGCAGGGTGGTCTCGATGGGGCGCCTCGGGTCGGACAGGAAGTTCGCGACGCCGGCCAGCGTCTTGTCTGCCTCGGCATAGAGGACGTGAAGGATGGCCCCGACCAACAGAGCGTGGCTGGTCTTCTCCCAGTGGTTTCGCTTTTCCAGGGCGCCTTCAGGATCGACGAGGATGTCGGCGATGTTCTGGACATCGCGCACCTCCGAGGGGCCGCGGCGGACTTCCAGCAAGGGATTATAGGCGTCGGAATCGGCGTCGGTGGGATCGAAGCGCAGAACGCGGCTGAAGCGGGCGCGCCACCCCGCAGTCAGGCCGAAATTCTCGCCCTTGATGTCGTGAACGATGCAGGCGCCCGGCCAGGTCAGGAGCGTCGGGATGACCAGACCGACACCCTTGCCCGACCGGGTGGGCGCAAAGCACAGCACATGCTCGGGACCATCGTGGCGCAGATAGTCCCGGCGATAGCGCCCCAGGACCACCCCGTCGGGGCCCAGCAGCTTGGCGGCGCGCAGTTCGCGCGCCGTGGCCCACCGCGCCGATCCATAGGTCGTCACGTTCTTGGCTTCGCGCGCGCGCCACACCGACATGCCGATAGCGACGGCGATCGAGGCGAAGCCGCCCGCCGAGGCGATCAGCGCGCCTTCGAAGAAGATCTGCGGCGCATAGGCGTCGAAGAAGTACCACCACCAGAAGAAGGCGGGCGGCGCGTAGATCGGGTGACCGGCGACCACGAACCAGGGGGCGCCCAGCTCGGGCTGGTAGGCGAGACGCCAGGCGGTCCATTGGGTTGCGGCCCAGACCGAGATCAACGCGATAAGGGCGACGATCAGAACCTGGCCCCAGAGAATGCGGGTGGCCGACATCGCGACACTCCTGACAGGGCAGTGCGCCGACCGTGGGAAAGGTCGTCGGCGTTGCAAGACTTCCGCCGATGATGTCGCGCGGCCGGATAGGATGGCGTGCAGATCGGCGGGGGTTCAGCCGACGCTCAGCCCGCGCTTGCGCCCGAGCGACCAGTCGACGGTTCCGCCAGGCTGGACGACGCCTGCGATGTGCCGCCCGAGGTGCTGATCGAGCGCGGGCTTCCACGGCACGAGCTCGAAGCCGAGGCCATTGTCGAGCATCACGAACCGACCGGAGGCGAGCGTGACCCGTTGGCGATAGACGCCGGCGACCTGATCGCCGGCGCCGGAGGGGCGATGCGGCAGGCCGACTTCCTTTGCGAGCCGAGCCGCAGCGTCTGAAAGCTCGCGCCGCCGCAGGGTTGCGATCAGATCCTTCTCGAAGGCCGGGCCCTGCGGCCGCCGCCGGGCCAGCCCCTCGCTCGCGAGCCGGTCGATCCGTTGCTCCAGCGCCTCGCGAACTTCGCCGCCGAAGCCGGTCGCCGCCACAGGCGCCGGGTCGCGAGCGGTCAGGTGACGGTCGAGCCAGGTCGCTCCGGAGGCCGTGATCTGCTCGGCGAGAGAGAGGTCGGAGCGGACCGAGAGCGCGAGACGTTGCCGACCATCCGCGCCGGTGAACGGCCGGGCTTCAACGATCGCACCGAGCGCCGCGTCGCCGGTCGCCGCGAAGTCTGGGAAACGCACGTGATGCGTCCGGCCGTCGATGCCGTCGATCACAACATAGGCCGATCCGGTCAGCTCGTCCTGCAGGCCGCGGGCGACCAGGCGCCCCGTCACATTGGGCGCAGAGTCCCCGTGGATCGCGAAGGCGGCGACGCCGCGCGATTGTCCCTGACCCCCAAGCGCCCGGTGCATGGTCTTGATGATGTCGCCGCGTTCGCCAAGCGCACGCAGCGTCGCCTCGGCGTCGGGCGCCATCGTCCATTGGGCGGGGCCGATCGCCTCGGTGACGCCGAGCCGTTCGAGATGCTGAGCGCGTCCGACCAGGACGTGATGGAGCTGGCGGTCGTCGTGCGCCGCACCGCCCGGTCTCAGGTCGATGACGCCGCCGCCGTCGTCGGCGCAGCCGCGCAGCGTCCGGTCGAGGCCGGTCCAGCGCTCCGCATCCACCTCGCGGCGCAGCGCCGCGGCGATGTCCCGCTCGCTACGCGGCCCAAGCTCGAGCGACACTAGGCGTTCGGCCTGGGCGCGCAATCCGCGGCCGATATAATCGCGGCTGATGACCAGGTCTGCCTGGTCGTCGGCGCGCCCCCGCACGAGGATGTGGACGTGCGGATTGTCGGTGTTGTGATGGGTCACCGCCACCCAGTCGAGGCGCGTGCCAAGGTCTCGTTCAGCCTGGACCATCAGATCGCGGGTGAAGCCTTGCAGATCGCCCATCTGGCCGGCGTCCTCGGGCGAGACGATGAAGCGGAGATGATGCCGATCGGCTTCGCACCGGTCGGCGAAGGCGCGCCCATCCACATCTTCGCTCTGGGCGTCGAACAGCCGTCCGGCGGCGCCGTCACGGCTCGTTCCGTCGCGCTGCAGGTAGCTGAGGTGGGTCGCGAGCGGCGCGGCGCGAAACCGGCTGCCGCGATGACGTGCGACCCGAGCCTTGATGAGGACCCGGCGCCCGGGATTGCGCAGCGCCGCCCGCGCAGTGGCCAGACGGCCGCGCCCGAAGGTCGAGCGGCCCCCGCCCGCTCCGGCGAACCGCGAGCCGGGATGCCCGGCGCGCTGGGCGGCCCGCATCACCTTTCCGACGAAGCTCTTGGCCTTGCCGCCGGGCGCGCCGCCGTCCCTGACCCGTCCCGGCCGGACATGAAGATCGCTGTCGCGCTCGCTCATGCGCCGATCCCGCCCTCGATGGCGCTGCTGGCGGCCAAGGGCCTGATCCGCCAAGAGAAATGAATAGAATGTCTGGCAGGGTACGCACCGGTGCCAGACGAAAATAGCCAGAGATCCCAACCGCATAGCCCATCGCCGCAGGCAGGGCTTTTATCTTGCCCTCTGTTCTGATTTCGCCTGCTGGATCCCCGGTCTGACGGACCCGTGCCGCCGGCGGTGCGCTGCCGCCGCCGATCACCGCCGTGAGCCTGCCGGTGGAGGAGGATCATTGCTGATGGTCCCGAACGGTGGTCCGGGGCACGAACAGGCCGCTTGCCGCCGGCAAGGGCGCAGGCTGGCGCGTGATCGCCGGGTCGTCGGCGGCGCCAGCGGACGGGCGCTCGGCCGCAAATTCTGTGCGCGGGACGGCGAGGTTCGGCGATGAGGATTGGCGGTCATTCGGCGCCGCGGGCGTCAGATCGGGTGCTGTGGCTTCGTCAGTCCGCCGCTGACCAACCAGCGGTGATTGCGACGCAGAATGAGCGCTGATCTGCACGAAAAGCGGGGCCTCGAAGGGCGAAGGAGGAGGCGGTGCGGGCGCCGCGACCGCGACGCTTTCGAGCGAAACGCCGAGCTCCGGTGCAAGGCGGGCGAGGTAGTTGATCGTCTCGGTGGGCAGCGCGCGCCGCCCCGCTAAATGGCTTTCCCAGCGGCCAGGACCGGCATTGTAGGCGGCGAGAAACCCCGGCGCGCCGTAGCAATCATACATCCGTCGCAGATAGGCGGCGCCGGCGAAAATGTTGTCGCGGACGTCGAAGGGATCAGGCCCCAGACCGTATTGGCGCCGCAGTTCGGCGTAGGTTCCGGGCATGATCTGCATCAGCCCCATGGCTCCGGCCCGGGAGACGGCAGTGCGGTCGCCGGCGCTTTCGACGCGCATGACCGCACGTATCCAATGTTGCGGCACGCCAAAGCGGTGAGAGGCTTCTGCGATGGCGTCCCCGACGGGATCGATGCTCGTCGTCGACGCAGCGGGACGATCCTGGGCGGCGGCTTCATGGGCTCCGGCGCATCCCAACGCCAGAATGAGCGCGGCGAGACCGAGGCGAGCGAGGGTGATGATCCACATCGTCAGTCGCCCTCCCGCGTCCACACGGGCCGCGCGTGGCCGATGATGCTGGAGGCCGGCAGAGGGCCGAAATAGCGCCCGTCCAGCGATCCGGCGGCGCCGGGGTTCAGCAGGAAGACGTGGCCGTCCGCCAGCGTCGTGCAGCCGCTCCAGACGGGTAGGGGACGGCCGCGGCGATCGCGTAGCGACGCCTCGCCGACGATCTCTGCGTCGACCGTGATCGTGCGGCCGATGCGGCAAACGCGCTGTCCGGGAAGGGCGGCGACATGCTTGAGCAGCGGTACGCCTGGCGGGAGATAGCCGCCTGCGGAGAGAAAGTCGGCGAGCGGCGCTGGCGGCTCGACAGCGACGAGATCCCCCGCCGCCGGCGGCCGAGGCGGACTGATCGCGTAGAGGCCGATCGGCACGCTGGCGCTGGCGTTCCAGATCAGCCGCGGCGCCGGCTGGGTGACCGCCGTGATCGCAAGAAGCGCGACGGCGGCGGACGCCGCCATCAAGGGTTTCCAAGCGCGGGTCATAGGTCCAGGCTCCGCCGTGCGAGCCACGCCGCATGCCGCCGCGCCGTATAGGGGCGCGGCTCGTCAGCAGCGGCGAGACGGTTGTGGATGTGTCGCCAATGATCGGGGCAGGCGTCGGTCGGCGGCACGCCGAGCGCCTCGACCTGATCGATCGCGACGAGGACGCGCTCGACTTTGCGCCATCCGTTCGCCCGCAGCAGCAGTTCGCCGCCGGGAGTGACGCCGGGTATGGTCGTGTAGGCCTCTTCGGCGCGACAGGCGCGAAGGATGTCGATGCGCGAGACGATCGTGCCATGATCGCCCGAGGCCCAGCGGACGAAGGCGAAGACGCTGCCTGGCGCAAACCACAGGGCGCGACGGCGGCGATCCAGGATCTCCTCTTCGGCTACCTCGCCGAAGCGAATCCAGCGTTCGATCTTGCCTTCCAGATGAAGGAGCTCGACCCGGGTTCTGACGGCGGCGAGCTCAGTCATGAGGCGTCGCCGTGGTCAGGGAACTCGCGTTCGAGCAGCGCGCGCAGCATATCGGCCACGGTCTGGCCGTTGCGGAAGGCAATGATCTTGAGCCGGCCGCGCATGGCCGGGGTGACGTCGATCGTCAGGCGCGCGGTGAACGCCTCCTTGGGCCCGATCGCAGCGCGGTCCGGTGCGCGCACCCACGCCTCGGGATCGCTGGGACGCTGGATGAAGGCGGGCTTGCGGCTCCCGGTCATGGCGCCAGCCCATCGAGTTCGGCCGCACAGGCGCTGATCTCGCGCGCCGCCATCTCGCCGCCGGTGATCTCGGAAACCAGGCGCCCGGTCCGCGCGGCGTCGGCAAAGGCGACGCGCTGGCCGATGCGGCTCGCCAGCACCGGGGGATCCTGATCGATGAGGGCCTCGGCCGTCTCGCGGGCGATCACCGTGCGCGCCGCGCAACGGTTCAGAAGCATCCTGGCGCGCAGCTGCGGGCGGAAGACCCGGGCCTCGTCGAGCAGCCTGAGCATTTCGGCCGAAGCCCAGCCGTCGAAGGGAGAGGGCTGAGCCGGAATGACGATTAGATCGGCGGCGAGCAGCGCCGAGCGGGCGATCCCTGCGACGCGCGGCGGCCCATCGACGACCACATGGTCGACGTCGCGTCCAAGCTCCGGAAGCTCCTTGTGCAGCGTCTCGCGCGCCAGGCCGAGAACGCCGAACGGCCGCGGCAGACCCTCGCGCACGCGTTGTTCAGCCCAGTCCAGGGCCGAGCCTTGCGGGTCCGCGTCGACGACGAGCACCCGCCGGCCGCGAGCGCTCCAGGCGCCGGCCAGGTGCAAGGCGAGGGTCGTTTTGCCGACGCCGCCCTTCTGGTTGAGCAGGGCGACGATCATCGGCGTCCACCCGCTAGCGGGCGCCTGGATGAAGGCGCTTCAGGGCGGATGCCGGGCGTTAGAAAGAATCCGTAGGATTCTAGGTTAGGGAAGTTAAGGGGCAGACAAGTCGCGGAGAAATAGGAATTATTCCGCCAATTCGGTCCCCGATGGCACGAGACCGCGGTCCCCGATGGCACGAAAGTCCCGGTCCTCGATAGCACGAGACAATTCACAGCTTTTCCCCCGTCGCGGCGACCCGCAGGCGGCGAGGAATGGCGAAGTCCAGGGGATCGGTGGTGGGGACGAAGACCAGCCGCTCGAAGCCATAGGGGCGTTCGAGCGTCAGCTTGTAACCAGGCAGGGGCTGGCGCCGGACGATGTCACGCAGGTCGTAGGCGAAATGCTTCAGCGGGCTGAGCGAGCCGGACTTGGCGTGAAGATGGGTGAGATCAAAGCTCCAGCCGCCGGGTTGGCGCCCGCCGTGTTTGCGCACAATGCGGTACAGCCAGCGCTCGAGCCCGCCGGTGAGATCGAAGTAAGCTCGGTCGATGGTGAGAACGAGCGCATCGTCCAGGACCCCTGAGTAGAACCAGTCGGGCAGGATCAGCTCGATGCCATAGGGCCGGCCCTTGGCGTCGGCGGTTTCTTTCCACTCGTTTATCCAGGAGAAGCGGTGTCGCCGCCGCTCGGTGGGCTGGCGAATGGTGGTGGCGATCGTCGTCGCCTGCAGGCGGTCGAGGCCAGCCTTCAACCGGTCGTAGTCACGAACGGAGGTGCCTCGGCCGACAAAGGTCAGGATTTCATAGGGCGTCGCGGCCATCAGGCGGGAGGTGCGAAGGCCGTGGTCGCGGGCTTCCACCAGCTGGCTCGCCGCCCAGATCAGGACATCCGCGTCCCAGATCGTGGCCATGCCGTGCTCGGGGACGGCCTCGACGCGGATGGCGACAGGCCCCGCCTGAAAATCGATGGGCTTGAGGCGCTTGGATTTGGCCAGGCTGAAGAACGGATAGGCCATCAGGTCCTGCGCATCGCGTGGTGCGAGATCGCCCGGCAGCGCCCGGAACAGTTCCAGCTGCTCACGCTCAAGGGAGGGTCGTCGCCGCGCCGACATCGCACCGAGTCCCGTATTCAGCCGCGCCGCTCGTCGGCGAAGGCCGGCGGGGCAACGGCGTGACGTTTTGCGGGCAGTACCACGCTGCCGGTCTCATCGCTCGTCGAGGACTTGGCGCCGCGATCGACCCAGGTCTGCAGATCCTCGACGCGGTAGACCACGCGACCGCCGATCTTGGAGTAGCGAGGTCCGGTGCCATAGGTCCGGTGCTTCTCCAGGGTGCGCCCCGAAAGGCCCAGAAACCGAGCGGCTTCGGGCGTGCGCAGGTAGCGAGGCGGCAAGGCGGCGGGTGAGGACATATCGGGCCTCCGAAGGCTTGCGGCGGCCCGCGAGGGCGGCCGTCGGTCGGAGGCGAGATTGGCGAAGTGCGAAAGGGTCGAGGCGGGTCGGAAACGAGGGTCCGCGTTTGCGACCCGGCGCAGGCCGGGATCGCCTGTCGATGCTAGGGCTTGAGGAGCTTGCGATAGCCGCCAGCGATCATGGCGAGGCCGTCGCGGATCAGGCGGGACGTGCGGCTGCGCAGGTGGTGGTCGTCGAAGGCGACGCCGTCGGGCACCGCGTCGGGACCGAAGATGACTTCGGCGATCTCGCGGCGGGTGGCGCTCGCCTGACGGCCGTCCACGGCCCGCAGCGCCAGGGCGAGCCGCTCCCGCCGCGAAGGGCTGATGTCGCCCGGAGGCGTGCCGGAGGACTGGCCGAGAAGGATGCGCCACAAGTGCGCCAGTGCTTCAAGGCGGGTCGGCGCGCTGGCGTCGAGCGGAACCAGCGCCATGAGCGGAGCGTCCGCCGAAAGGTCGGCCGGAGTTAGAGCTGTGCTCGCGCCGGTGGGTAGGCCCAGCTTGGCGTAGGCGCCCTCATCGGCGCGCCGCACCTGGCGCGCAGGGAGGTCTGATGTGGTGATGACGGCCAGTCCGCTCGTGTCACCGACGAGCTGGACAAGGCGAGGATCAAGGCTCGGAAGCCAATAGACTTCGGCATCGCCTGCGGTCAGGCGCGGGTCCACGGCGAAATCGCAAGCCCCAGCGCTGCGCGATCAGGTCGGCGGCTTCGGGCGTGTGGCGCACCGCGGACGCATAGGCCCGCCGATAGCCGATGTCGCGCCGCAGGAACTCCCAGGCCAAATCCGCAGCCGGGAGCTGCGCCGCCTGACGATAGGCGGCCGGATCACGCCAGTTCGGCTTGCTCGACATTACGATCCCCCCTGACTGAGACGCGCTGGAGTTGCGCGCGCGGCAGAGGATTCGGGTTTCGGACGGAGAGATTGAACCCCGGAGACGCTGAGCAAGTGATCGCGAAAACCGATCAGGCCTTTTGCTCATCTCGGGCGTTGATTCTGATTGTCTCGCACCTTGGCTGGCATAGCGCAACGCGTCCCCGGCGTCAGCGCCTGGGGGCGGTCATTTGCTCCAGACAAGACCTTGATAGCCTTGGGCGCTGATCCAGCGGGCGCGGGCCAGATGGCTGTCGTACAGGGTTCGTGCGTGCTCGGTGTCGACGTCGGGGTCGAGCCCGAAGACGATCCGCACCACTTCGCGCCAGTCAGCGCCCTCGTCAGCCGCGTCCAGCAGGCGCAGATAGGTCTGCATCTGACCGCGATCATAGTCGGTCAGCTCGGGAGCGTCTGGCGCTTGATCCAAGAAGGGGTGGTCGTTCATCGCGGCGGGCCTTGTAGCGAAGGCTGGAGCGCAGAGTGAGCGAAACGCGATGGCGCGGCCACAGGGTAAATTCGCCGCCTTGCTGGAAGCCAAGAAGTGGGGACTACTTCCACGCTCGACGCCTCCGCGCATGAGGTCTGTAGAGAATACTCCGTGGTGAAATACTCGACAAGCCCGTGCTGTCTCGTCCATGGAGATACGAGAGGTGCTCGCGCTTAACCTGAGGACTTACCGGCAGGCCCAGGAGCTTTCGCAGGAAGAGTTGGCGCACCGTGCCGACATCGACCGGACCTATATCAGCGCATTGGAGCGATGCGTCTATGCCGCGAGCATCGATGTCGTCGATCGGCTGGCGCGGGTGCTGGGCGTAGACGCCGCAGATCTCTTGCGGCCACCCGGCGCATCACATGACGCCGGAGCGCCGCCGCCGGCTTGATCCGGCGCCTCATGCCCGCTGGTCTTCGCCTATCAAGCGAAGCCCCGCCCGGGCCGGCCCGGGCGGGGTGATCGGCTCAGTCGCCGTTGCGCTTGGAGGCTCGGGACCAGATCAGGCTGAAGGTGTCGCCGTCCTCGTCGTCGAAGAGGTTGGCGTAGATCGGAGCGGTGAAGCTGGGATCGTCCAGCTTGAGGCCCAGGTAGTCGCGCCCCTCGTTGGAGGTTTTGCTCCAGGCGGCGCCGATTTCGGCCCGGCCGACATAGACCCGGTGGCTGGGCGCGTTGTCGCCGCCGCGGTTGGCCTCGGGGACGATGCGGACACCCTTGGCCTGGACGCTCAGGGTGACGATCTCGCCATTGAACTCGTTGCCGCTCTTCTTGAAGGTGCCGATGGTGGCCATGGTCGTTCTCCTTGGATGGTGTCTCGAGCACCGCGCCCATCGCGGCCTCGATGGCGATCGACGGGCCGCAAGGCGAGCGACGACGCACCCGACAGGGCCGCAGCGCAGCGGAGGATGTCGGTCGGGAGACTTTCTTGTCCCGCGAGGAGGCCCGAAGGGCCGGGGAAGAAAGTCGGACGAACGACGTTGCGGCTGAGGCGCTCGAGGCGAAGCCGTCCTTCGGCCAGATCAGCCCATCAAGAGACCGCGGACGGGGCGTGCTTTGACAGCCGATCCGACGACAGACCTGGCGAACTTGCCAACCGCCAAGCAAGGCGAAACGTCCGGCGTAGAAGTTCCGGCCAGTCCAGCGTGTAAGTCGGCGTATCGGGTCCACGCGCCGAACGCTGCCCGACCCGTTCCTACCCCGGGTTTTCGGCCGGTGAAGCGTTGCCCCGAGCCGCCAAACATCCCCCCGGGAGCGCGAGCGCCCAGCAGGATCGTTCCACGACACCGTCGCTTTTCCGCCTTTGGAGCATGGCCCTGCGCCGCAGATCAGGTTTCCCGTATCCCCAACGCCCGACGCAGAGCGCCTGCACCGCTTCAGCCAGTCTGGCGGCTTCGCGCGTCCGGAGCACCCATCAGTGCCGGGACATACGCATCTCACGCGCGGCCATGGGTTCGACCCGCTCGCGAGGCAGGCTCAGGCGGGCCAGCGCGGTAAACCCGATGACGAGTCCGCCGATGATTGCGAACGCTTGCCGCCATCCTTCAGTTGGAATCGCCATCGCGGCCAGGCCAAGCGTGGCATGGTAGCCCGCGAGGGCTGCGGGAGCCGCGAACAGGGCAGCGACCGCCAGTCTTACCGGGATCGACGGCGCCAAGGTGAAGACGAGTTGGCCCGCGACGAGCGTGCTCGCCCCGACCAGAAGACCGACGAAAATGCCGCCGAGGGGACCGGCGCCGGCGTCCATGGCGATCAGCCCGACCGACAAACCGGCGAACAGGGGCAGCGCGAAGGCGGCGAGGTTGAACAGCAGCCAGCACATCACGCCTAGCGCGACGACCAGTACGACGAGACCGGGAATGATCATGGTGGTGCACTCCGTTGCAAAGAGGAACGGTCGCGCCTCCACCACCACCACAGCGCGGATGTCAGTATAGCCGCAAAAGCGGCTTGGCGGGAACGCGGTTTTGCGCTCCCGCACGCTAGAGCTGGTTCATGCCCACGGATCGTATTCATGAACGATGCTCTCGGGTTCGCCATCGAACTCGGATGACGGCATCACGCCGAACCCGGAACCGGCCTTGAAGAGGGTGACGCAGACCATCAGGGTTTTGGCGAGGCTCCAGGCGCTGCGTTGGGCGAGAGAAAGCGACATCGTACCGGCTCCTGTCTGGAGGCGGGGACCATCCCCGCTCGACAGGCGCCCGAAGCGTCCGGAACACGGCCGCGATCACCGCGCCGGCGTCAGCCCAGCGGCCGCAAGCTCTGCTTAGCGGACCCTTCACGGGTTGATCGTTGAAGGTCGGGATCTGGACCAAGGATTGCGGCTATGAGAGCGCGGGTGGGCACTGCAGGGACGGATGATGACCGACGAAGATCGACTCGATGACGCCAAACGGCGCTTCCTCGGAGCCCAGGCGGAGATCGCCACGCTTCGCCAGCAGATCGCGGCGGCGGCCTGTCCGCTGTCGGTGGGTGATCAGGTCACCGTGGTGGATCGGGGCAAGACCTATGACGGTGTAGTGAGGACATCCACTATGCTCTGACGGCTGAGGAGCTGCTCGATCTGGCCGTCGGCGCACCGACGTTCTGGGCAGCGAGCGGCCATCGCGTGAACAAGTCGACCGGCGCGGTCGGGAAGTGGTCGTTCGCCATCGTGAGCGACAGCGCCACGCTGGAGGATGGCAAGTGGGTGCTCGCCGAGCGCGGCATAGAGGCTGCGCTCGATCTTGCGCCGCTCAAGACGGCATAGGGTCGAAGGCGGCGGCGCTCACCCGCCACCGCCGCCCTTGCGGAAGTCGAACAGCGGAATCCCCATCTTGCGGGCCTTGTCGGCGAGATTGTCTGAGATGCCGGAGCCCGGGAACACCACCACCCCAATTGGCAGCACCTCGAGCAGCTGGTCGTTGCGCTTGAACGGCGCCGCCTTCGCATGCCGGGTCCAGTCCGGTTTGAACGCCACCTGTGCGACCTTGCGATTGTCGGCCCAGCAGGCGGCGATGCGCTCGGCGCCCCTGGGCGATCCGCCATGCAGCAGCACCATGTCGGAATGTTTGGCCCAGACCCGGTCCAGCGCCGCCCAGATGGCTTGATGGTCGTTGAACTCCGTTCCGCCGGTGAAGGCGACCTTGGCGCCGGCGGGCAGCATCACCTCGTTCTCGGCGCGTTTGCGCGCGGCGATGAAGTCGCGGCTGTCGATCATCGCCGAGGTCAGGGCCTTGCGGTTGACCATCGAGCCCGTGCGGGGCCGCCAGGCTGTGCGAAGGTGGGTTTCGAACTGGTCGGCCGCCTGATCGCGCATGAACTCGAAGGCGTTGCGGCGTTCGATCAGGGTCAGGCCTTCGGCGATGAGGCGCTCCAGGTCGACCGACTTGACCTCCGAGCCGTCCTGTTCGCGCTGAGCACGCTTCTGGGCCTGCTCGTTGTCGTCGAGCTCACGCTCGATCCGCTCGGTGGCGCGGTGGAAGAGGTTGACGGTCGACCAGAGCAGATCGTCGAGGTCGGGCTCCAGGCGGGTGTCCTGAAACGTCGAGGCCAGGGCGTCGAAGATGTCGGCGATGGCGCCGCGGGCGTGGCGTTCCTCCGGCAGGGGACGTGGATCAAGCTCGTCCTGAAAGGGGCGGTGGCCGAAGAGCTGGAGTTCATCGAGCAGGGAGGATGTCGAGGATTGCTCGTGCGGCGGTTCGAAATCGGGATCGGTTGTCATGGTCTTCGCCCTTCCGGCTGGCGACCGCGCCCATCGCGGCCTTCGCAGGCGACGAAGAGCGGGGGCGGACCGGGCCTGCACCGCCGGTCCGAAGGACCGAGCGGCCGCAGCGCAGCGCAGGACGGCGAAGGCGGGCTATTTTGGACTCGCGATGCAAAGGTCCGTCAGGACCGGCGGAAAATAGCCCGGCGCAGCCGTTGCCGGCCCGACCCGCCTCCGGTCCGATCGCCCTCTCAGAAGGCCGTGGGCACGGCTCTTCCGCCGATGCGACGAACCGGCACCCCATTCGCGTTCCGGCCGGCATGATCATCGCTGACAACGTGGTGATCATCGCACGCAGAGGCGCGCCGCATCCTCAGGGGCGAGCTGGCTTCGCACCCGCGCCGCCAGAGCCCCGCGGCCCAGTCGCCGAAGGTCGTCGTTGAAGTCGTCGTGGGCCGGTTCGAGTGGCGCCACTTCGATGCCTAGGACTGCGGCCCGTCTGGCGAGCGCTTCGTGCGCGCGATCACCAGCGGGATCCTTGTCGCGCGCGATGTAGAGCCGGCGCAGTGTCGGCGGCAGGCGCAGGGCGGCCAGGTGATTGGCCGAGAGGGCGGCGGCCATCGGCAGGTCGGGCGCGATCTGTCGGAGCGACAACATCGTCTCGATGCCCTCGCCGGCGGCGAGCAGGTCGGTTGCGCGGCCGAAACGCACTGCGTTGCCGAGGAGATGGCCCATGGCGCGCCGCGGCGACGAGACCGGCGCCTTGTCGTCGCCTGAGGAGGCGAGCCAGGTGCGATGCGCGCCGGTGATCGCGCCGTCGAGATCGGTGACGGCGGCGATGAGCGCCGGCCAGGCGTCGCGTTTGCGGTCGCGTGGATCGTCCGCGTCGCCGCGATACCAGCAGCGGGGATGAAAGCGGAGCGCTCCGCAGTGGCGCAGATCCGTAATGCCGCGTTGGCGCAAATACGTTTGTGCGATTGTGCCCGCGATCGGCTTGGCCATCGCGAACAGGCGCCGTGCGGCGTCGGGCGAGCCGGTCGGCGCCGGGGGCTCGCGGCGTCCGGTGATGGACGGCTCGGGCCGGGGCAGGCTGAGAAACAGCCGCGCTTCATCCAGAGTGTCGCGCAGCGTGGGCAGCCGCTTGCGGGCGGCGATCAGGTCGAGGAGATCGCCATGATCGCCGGTGGCGGCGTCGGTCCATTTGCCAGCCCCGCCCCGGGCGTCGTCAGCGCCTCGCAAGCGCACATAGAGGCTGCGGCCCGGATTGTTGTCGATATCACCGACGAGCCAGTAGCGCCCTTCGCGCCGACCGTTCGAGAGATAGTGACGGCACACCGCTTCGGCCTCGCGCGCGAGGCGGTGTGCCAGCTCTGCGGCTGGTCCCTGCATCGCAGATGTCCGCTCAGGCCGCGACATGGGCGCCGCCGGCCCGGGGTGCGACACGGGCGAGCGGATGGCGCGAAAGTAGGGCGGCGAGCACTGATGCGCCGTTCGCGCCCGTCGGAATGAACAGCCGCAGCTTCCAGGCGATGATCTCGGACATGAGACCCATCGCCTTGAGGCGCGCGACCATGCCGTCGGTGAAACCGACAAGTTCGAGCCGCTGGGCCCCCATGACCAGCGATCGGCGCACGGTCATCGCATCCGCCAGGTGAAGGGTCTCGCCCCGGACGAGCATGCCGGCGAACGCCTCGGCGGGTCCGATGGCGGTAGGCGTCTCGTCAAACGCCTCGGCGACCCAGGCCGGTGAGACCTGGCGTCCGATCACACGCTCGCCGTCGTCGGTCTGGAGCCGGTAGACGCGGCAGCCTTCGGTCGGCAGGCGCCGCCAGATCGGCAGCAGCAGCCCGGTGACGATATGGAGCGTCGTCTCGGTGAAGGCCGGGAGGTCCGCGACCTCGGCGTTCCAGGCCTGGGTGAAGCGGGCGGCATCGGCGTCTTCCCACGCGGTTGGGCAGAGGGCGGACTCCGCCATGGCCGTCCGCTCCATCGGGCGCAGCAAGCGCACGCGCCGCTCCACTTCGCCGTCGTCCAAGGTGAGGCTGGGGGCGGGGACTTGCACCGCCGCGCGCTGCGAGCGGCTGTTGATCAGCAGGCGGCATCCCGGCTCGCCGGCGCGTTGGAGCGCGTCTTCGAGGCTCAGCGGCGTGGTCGGGTTGCGCTCGAGGACGGTGAACACCTGGGTTTCGGCGCCCGAAGCCGGATGGGTGTAGAGCGTGCGCCGCTCGGTGACGCGCAGCGACTGGGCGGTGATGGTTTCGACGCCCCGGTCATAGACGCCGGCGCTGATCGCCCCCTCGATCTTGGCCCGCAGCAGGCCTTCGAACACTTCGAACAAGGAGTCCTGAAGCGTGATCGTCAGCGCCAGCATCCGATTGAGAAACTGGGTGATGGGCGGCAGATCCTCACGGATCGTGCCGTCACGATCGGTGAGCTTAAGACCCGTGGCGTCCTCGAACCGCTGGAGGGAGCAGCCCGGCACCTTGCCGAGCAGGAGCAGCATATAGAACTGGCGCAGCGCGGCCTTGGCGTAGGGGCTTTCGAGGTTGTCCTCGGCTCGGAACAGCCCTTGCCCGCCGGTCTGGCGCTGGCCCTTGGTGATGGCGCCCAGGCTGTCGAGCCGCCGGGCGATGGTCGACAAGAAGCGCTTCTCGGCCTTCACATTGGTCGAAATTGGCCGAAAGATCGGCGGCTGGGCCTGATGCGTGCGGTTGGTGCGCCCCAGACCCTGGATTGCGGTGTCGGCCTTCCAGCCCGCCTCCAGCAGATAGTGGATGCGCAGGCGCTGGTTCTTCGCGCCAAGGTCGGCGTGATAGCTGCGGCCGGTGCCGCCCGCATCGGAGAAGATCAGGATGGGCTTGTCATCATCCTGGAAGGCGGCGGTCTCGGCGAGATTGGCGCCCGCAGCGCGCCCTTCGACGGCTAGGCGCCGCTCTCCATCTGCGCCCGTGCGGGCGACCACGCGGCGCGAGCGCCCCGTCACCTCGGCGACCTGTTCGGTCCCGAACCTCTGGATGATCTGATCGAGCGCGCCCTGGACCGGCGCCAGCGCCGCCAGATGCTCGATCAGGCGGTCACGGCGCTCGACCGCATCGCGGCATTGCACGGGCTGGCCGTCGCGAAAGGCCGGCCGTGACGAGAGGTTGCCCTCGCCATCGGTGAACGGCTCGAAGAGCTGGGTGGGGAAGGAATGGGCGAGATAATCCAGGACATATTCGCGCGGCGTGATGTCGACCGTCACATCGCTCCAGTCTTCGGTCGGGATGTCGGCGAGGCGGCGCTCCAGCAGCGCTTCGCCGGTGGAGACGATCTGGACGACGCAGGCGTGCCCGGCGGCGAGATCGCGGTCGATGGCGCTGATCAGGGTCGGCGTCTTCATCGCGGTGATCAGGTGATTGAAGAAGCGCTGCTTGGCGCTTTCAAAGGCCGAGCGGGCGGCTGATTTGGCCTGGGCGTTCAGCGTTCGCGATCCGCCTTCGGGGCCAAACCCCGTGATGTTGGCGGCGTCCAGCGCGGCCGACAGGTTGTTGTGGATGATCTCGAAGGCGCCCGCATAGGCGCCGTAGATCCGGGCCTGTTCGGCGCTCAGGGCGTGTTCGACGATCTCGTATTCGACGCCGTCATAGGAGAGGGATCGCGCGGTGTAGAGGCCGAGCGCCTTCAGGTCTCGCGCGAGCACCTCCATCGCCGCCACGCCGCCGGCCTCGATCGCCTCGACGAATTCGGCGCGGGTGGCGAAGGGGAAATCATCGCCGCCCCAAAGCCCGAGCCGCTGGGCGTAAGCGAGGTTATGAACCGTGGTGGCGCCGGTCGCCGAGACGTAGAGGATGCGGGCGCCCGGCAGGGCGTGCTGCAGGCGAAGGCCCGCCTTGCCCTGCTGCGAGGCGGCCTGGTCGCCCCGCTCGCCCTTGCCGCCGGCGGCGTTCTGCATGGCGTGGGATTCGTCGAACACGATGACCCCGTCGAAGTCGGCGCCCAACCAATCGACGATCTGGCGGACCCGCGAAACCTTACCGTCGCGCTCGTCGGACCGTAGCGTGGCGTAGGTGGCGAATAGGATGCCTTCGTCCAACCGGATCGGAGCCCCCTGGCGAAAACGCGAGAGGGGCGTGACGAGCAGCCGCTCCTGGCCAAGCGCCGACCAGTCGCGCTGGGCGTCTTCGATCAACGCGTCGGATTTGGACACCCAGACCGCGCGGCGTCGACCCTTCAACCAGTTGTCGAGGATGACGCCGGCCACCTGGCGGCCCTTGCCGGCGCCGGTGCCGTCGCCCAGCATGAAGCCGCGGCGGAAACGCACCGCGTCCTCGGCGTCGTCGGCCGCGGCGCTGACCTGGTCGAAGGTCGCATCGACGCTCCAGGCGCCGGCCAGATGGCCGTCATGGGCCTCGCCGGCATAGATGACGGTTTCGAGCTGGGCGTCCGACAACAGACCAGCCGCGACCAGTCCGTCCGGCAGAAGCGGGACATAGCCCGGCTTGGGCGGGCAGACCGAAGCCATCGAGGCCGACTGAACCAGCGGGGTGGGATGCGGCTTGGCGTCCTCGATGGCGATCGATTGCAGGACATAGGGCTCGTAGAGCGCTTCGGTCAGCCGGTCGCCGACAGGCGGGCTCCAGTCGCACACCGTGTAGCCAAGCGGGCGGCCGCTGATCTGCGCCGGTGGCGGAGCCGGTCGGTGAGCCGCCGAAGCGGCTCTGTGCAAAGCCGGTTTTGGGCAAAGCCGGCGCGTCGGGTGCACGGGCGTGGCGGCGCCGCGCGGCGGCACATGGGCGTCCACCCAGGCCAGCAACTGCGCGGCGTTGGCGGCCATGCCCGGCGAGTCGGGGAAGTGGTCGGGATCCTCGGCCGGCGTCCGATCGATGATCGTCAGGCGCGTTTCGGTCGTGGTGCCATGCCGCGCATAGACCGATCCATCGATGGCGGCGGAGAACAGGATGCGGCCGCGCTGCTGGAGACGGCTGAAGGCGTCGCGCCAGGCCGCGTTGTGGGGCGACAGACCCGCGCCGGTGATGGCGACCAATCGACCCCCCTCGGCCAGGCGCGCCAGAGCCGACGCCATGTGACGCAGGGCGGCGTCGGCGACACGTCCCTGGACATGGGCCCCGGCCGAGAAGGGCGGGTTCATCAGGACGACGGTGGGGATCACCGCAGCGTCGAGGTGGTCGTGGATGTGGGCGGCGTCGAACCGGCTGACAGGGGAGGCCGGAAACAGGCGACTGAGCAGTTCGGCGCGTCCGTCGCCCAGCTCGTTGAGCGCCAGCTCGGCGCCCGCGATCTCGGCGAAGATGGCGAGCAGCCCGGTGCCGGCCGAGGGTTCGAGCACCAGGTCGCCGGCTCCGAGCCCCGCGGCGCGTGCGGCGATCCAGGCGAGCGGGATCGGCGTCGAGAATTGCTGGAGCGCCTCGCTTTCCTGCGACCGTCGGGTCTGGCTGGGCAGGAGCCCGGCGATCTTCCTGATCATGGCCAGCTGAGCGGCTGAGGGTTGACGCGACAGGGCTGGTCCGAACCGGCGCAGGAACAGAAGCTGCGCGGCCTCGCAGGCGTCATAGGCGTCTTTCCAGTCCCACAGCCCTTGCGCGTCGGAGCCCTGGAACGCCGCCTCCATGGCGGCGCGCAAGGCGCGCGCGTCGACGGCAACGCCCTCAACGAGCAGCGGCAGGAGGGTGTCGGCGGCGCGGCAGAGCGCCAAGGCGCGGTGGTTCGGGCTGGCGGGCGTCTCGGGCGGCGCCGGCGAAGCCAGGGCGGTCAGGGTCATGGTCGATCATCCAGGAGAGCGGGGGGAAGGCGAGCCGACCGGCGCTCTCTCTCGACCGCACCGGCTCGCCCCCTCCCGGCCCCCTCTCACTCTTGCGAGACGAAGCCTCCGCCCTCGGCGGGCGGGAGAAAGGCCTTGAAGGGATTGCCGGGTGCGAGATGGCCGAAGGGCGTGAACACGAACTCCTCGCCGTCGCGGCCGACGGCGCACAGGACGTAGCGCAGCTCGCGGGTCTCGGCGTCGAGGCATTCCATCAAGGCGAGATCGTCGTTGCGAGCCGCCTGGAGGAGGGTCTGGAAGTTGCGGGAGGCGTGGTGTGGGATGGCCATGGCGGACTCCTGAGGCGCAAAGCGGCTCGCCATCGGCGCGCCATGAGGGGGAAGAGCAGGTGCGGGGCGGCGAGCGCCGCCCCGCGGCCGCTCATTCGGCGGCGACGGCGTGAAAGCCCGGCTCGGCCGCGTCCGGCTCGTCTGACGCGTCCTCATCCTCGTCGTCGGTCAGGAAGGCCGGCAGCGCCTCGGGTTCGGCGGTCTCGTCGGCCTCGACGAGCGTCTGGTCGCCAGCCGTTCGCAGCGGCTCAGGCAACCAGCCCGATCCGGCCAGGAGCCGTTCGGCTTCCTTGGCCATGTCGCCCTTCTTGAGATGCTCGATGAGCTGGGCTTCGCGTTCGCCCTTGCCTTCGCGCACGGCTTCCAGGATCCGGCTTTTGGTCACTCGGCCCAGATAGGTCTCGGCGGTCGGCGTCCAGCCCGCCGCGACCATGTCGAGATTGACGGCGCGGGCGAGCGCATCGGCGTGGGCCATGCGTTCGCCCTGGTTCCAGGACTGGTGGACGGCGTTGACGCTGAGCCCGACGCAGTGGGCGAACAGGGCTTGCCGGCTGTCGGCGTCAAACCCGGCTAGGGTCTGCCAAAGCGCGCCCGGCTCCTCGGGAAGCTGCTCGGCCCAGCGCGCGTGACGTTCGGCGATCGCCTTGGCGGAGGCGGTCTCGTTCAGATCCGGGGCCTGATGGCCGAAGGTCGAATGCTTGACCTCCAGCTCCAGGCAGGTGGCGGTGCTGAAACGATAGAAGGTCTTCAGCGCCAGGGCGTGGAGCACGGCGAGATAGGCCGTGTCGGGGTCGCCGCCGACGGTATCGCGCAGCGCCAGCGTCCGGTGCGCGGTGAGTTCGGTCATCAGCCGCTCGGGAAGCGGCTTGATCGCGTCCTCCTCCTCGTCCGCCTGAGGAGACGGCTGCGCGGCCCCGCCCAGGGTGATCACGGCGCGGTGATCGCCGCCTTCGGGGGCGGAGGGGTCTGCGCCGCCCTCATGCTTGCCATCCATGGGCTCGGGATCCGCTGCGGCCTCATCTTCGGGACGCACATAGCCGCGTTCGACCTTCAGCTCGCCCGATCCATCAAGGCTGACAAAGGCGCCGGCCCGGGCGACATCATCGGAATCGAACACCGGCGGACGGTTGTCGAAGGCTTCGAGCGCGGCCTCGATCTCGCCGAGGCGCTGATCGACCTCGTCGGGAAGCTCGTCGACCTCGGCGTAGGTGTCTTCGAGAGCCGCATATTCCTGGCGCAGGGCGTCATAGGCGGCCCGTTCCTCATCGCTCAGCGGGCTGGTCGAGGCGAGGCGGCGCAGTCCGTGGGTGTGGCCGTAGGCGAATCCGATATCGACGCTGACCCATTTCCAGCCCTCGGCGGCGATGGTCTCGGCCGCGGCGGCGAGCTTGTCAGCCACCAGCCGGTCGAGCAGGGCGGGATCCTGGAACCAGCCGCCGTCATCGGCTTGGAACAGGTCGCGCGAGACGACGCCGCCGGCCGCTTCATAGGCTTCGGGGCCGATGAACTGCGCGCGCCTGTCGGCGGCGCGGACCGCCCCTTCGGTGAGCATCCGCCGGATCTGATAGGCTTCCTTGTAGGGATTGCGGGCGAGCGCTTCCCAGACCTGTTCCTGACGGGCGGGATCGTTCGTCACCGTGAACGCCATCAGCTGGTCGAGGGTCAGCTCGTCCTCGGCATAGAGGGCGAGCAGTTTTTCGCAGACGGCGGCGAGCTTCAGGCGCTGACGCACGAGCGCCGGGGTGACGAAGAAGCGCGCGGCGATCGCCTCCTCCCCCTGGCCCTGGTCGCGCAGGGTCTGGAAGGCGCGGAACTGGTCGAGCGGATGCAGCGGCTCGCGCTGACTGTTTTCCGCCAGCGAGTCCTCCTCGGCCGAGATGTCGTCGCCCTCGCGCACCACACAGGGAACCGGAGCGGTGCGGGCAAGGCGCTTTTGCTTCACCAGCCGCTCGAGCGCGCGATAGCGGCGCCCGCCGGCTGGCACTTCAAACATGCCGGTCTCATGGCCGTCGCCATCGAGCACGGGGCGGACGTTGAGGCTCTGGAGCAGAGTGCGCCGGGCGATGTCCTCGGCCAGTTCCTCGATCGAGACGCCGGCCTTGGTCCGGCGCACGTTGGACTGGCTCAGCACCAGCTTGTTGAAGGGAATGTCCCGCGACGGGGACAGGACGATCTTCTGGGCAGCTTGGGTCATCGAAGGTTCTCCGTGACGGGCGGCCAAGAGCCTCTCTCTCGACCCTGACCCGTCACGAAACCCGTCTCGGCCCTCTGCCTCTCTCGACCGTCCCGCCGCCGAAGCGAGCGCGGTCTCACGCCGCCGCCCGGTCCTCCTCCTCCAATGCGTCCGGCGCGCCGGGCGCGAAGGCCAGCAGATAGTCCGCGGCCTTGGACGCGGCGCTCGCGGCCCGGACGATGGCCCGGTTGTCCTCGCGCAGCACTTCGAGCCAGGCGCCGATGTAGTCGGCATGGCGCACGGTCGGCGTGATGCCGAGGCTGGCGCAGCAGAAGGCCGAGGTCATCTCGGCCACCAGCTCCTCGCGGGCATAGGCCTTGGAGCCGAACCCTCCGCTCAGGTCGCGCGCCAGACGGCTGGGGTGACCCGACCAGTGACCGAGTTCGTGCAAGGCCGTCCGGTGCCAGTTGATCGGCTCGAAATAGGCCTCGGGGCGAGGGATCTGGATGTAATCCGGGCCCGGGGCATAGAAGGCCTTGTCGCCGCCCAGGCGCAGATCGGCGCCGCTGGCCCGCAGCAGGGCCTCGGCCTCGGGAAGGATCAGCCCTTCGGGCACCGGCGGCGGCGGGGCCGAGAGCTCTTCGGGCAGGCCCTCGCACTGGGCGATGTTGAAGACAGTGAAGCGCTTGAGGAACGGGATGGCGGCCGCCTCGTCGCCGGTTTCACGGGCGCGCCGGCGCTCGTCGTCGGGAATGAAGCGATCGGCATAGACGACGGTGGTCCCGTGTTCGCCCTTGCGCACATTGCCGCCGAGGCTGAGCGCCTGACGGAAGGTGAGCCAGCCTTGCGTCGCATAGCCGTGCTGGACGACCGCGCCCCACAGGATCAGGACGTTGATCCCTGAATAGCCGCGGCCGGTGGCGGCGTTCCTGGGCATGGCGAGCGGCGCGGCCACGGCGCTGGAGCCCCAGGGCTGGACCCAGGGCAGGCGGCCGGCCTCCAACTCGCCGATGATCCGGCTGGTGATTTCGTCATAGATGTTGGCCCGATCGGTCCGGGCGCGGCTCCTGGAAGCTGAGCGTGTCATCGCATGTCTCCGCGACGGGCCGGCCGGAGCTCCTCTCCCGACCTTCAAAACCCGTCACGGCGACAGCCGCGGCACTCTCCCTCTGGCGATCGGCGGAGCCTTTCGCCTTCCGCCAGCCTGGCCGGCGCCGGCGCAAAGGGGGGCGTTGCGGGGCTCCCCCCGCAGAAGGGGTCGGCCGAGACTTCAGGCTCGGCCGCAGGGGAAGGCTTTCCCCTCCAGGACCTCACGTGAACCGGCGCAATCTATCGGCTAGCGTCGCTGCGGGGAATCGACGCCGCAACCCAAGAGGAGCAAGCGAGCGCGTCAGGAGGGGCTATGAGCGGCAACATCACGATCGATCCGCTGGCCCGCGCTACGGCGGTGGCGGACCCGCAGATCCGAGAGGTCCGCAGCCTGAAATCGGGCCAGACCCTGGAGGCGCGTCGCTTCATCGAAAGCGTGCGCTACGAACGTCTCGTGCAGGTGCGCAGCCAGATCAAGGAAGCCATGGACGCCGGCAGCCCCCGCGTCGCCTGCGCGATCTGCGGAACGGCGGTCTACATTGTCTCCAGCCCCGACAAGGCGTTCTTCTTCCGCCATCGGATCGAGGACGGTTCCTGCCCGGCCCAGACCCGCGACGGCCTGAGCGAAGACGACATCCGGACCATGAAGTACAAGGGCGCTCAGGAAAGCGAGGCGCACCGCCGCCTCAAGGCCCTAATCGAACGCTCGCTGGCGGCAGATCGCCGTTTCCAGGACGTTCTGGCGGAGAAGGTCTGGCGCGGTCAGCGCGATCCCACCTCGCTCAGGCGGCCGGATATCCAAGCGAGGCTGGATGGTCTGCGGATCGCATTTGAAGCGCAGCTCACCACGACGTTTCTCGACGTCGTTATCGGGCGCAAGACCTTCTACCGCGCCGAAGGCGGACTGCTCGTCTGGGTGCTGCCGCACTTCGATCCGGCCTATCGCCAGCTGACGATCGACGACCTGTTGTTCAACAACAACGCCAATGTCCTCGTCGTCGACCGGGAGAGCGCAGAGGCCTCGGAAGCGGCAGCGCGGTTGATGCTGCGTTGCGCGTTCCGGCGGCCGGTGATGGAGGCGGGCGGACTCGGATCGGTGTGGGAGAGCGAGCTGGTCGCCTGGGACGACCTCACGATCGATCTGGAGGGTCAGCGCGTCTTCGCCTTCGATAGCGAAGGCGAGGAGCGCCGGCTCATCCGGGAGCGGAACCAGGCGCTCGCCGCCGCATGCGAGGCGGCGGATCAACGACTACGCGACAGCCTGCTCGCCATCGCCACCGGGCGCGCCGCCGACGGCGACTGGAAGGCGCGTTCGGCGGTCTGGCAGGCGCTGAAGGCGCAGTATGAAGCGCGCGATCTGGTGCTGCCCGGCGAGTATGAGATCGATCAGCGGTTTCGCAATATCGCATGCGGCGTCGCCAGCGCCCTGGCTGGCCGGCCGGTCGGTTATGGCTTCGACAAGCTGATCCAGGTGGCGCATCACCTGGCCGATAACTTTCCCGAGGCGTTGGTCTCTCTCGGCCATGCCTGCGATCGGCCAGCCATCAGGGCGTGCTGAAGGATCAGGAACGGCAGGGCCGTTGGACTCGCAAGGCGGCCGGGCATCGCGACGGGGTGCGCACAGGCGATCCGGCTTACGACATCTCGGAGGAGATGCGGGCGCTCTTGCGCTTCGTCTTCCCGAGCTTGTCCGCTGCGCTCACCTGAGCGTCAGTTTCCGCCCTCTGGCGCGTGAAGCGCGCGGAGGAGGTCTCCAATGGGGCGGCCGCGGACCCGGCAGACGGCGATGACGCGATCGTAGACGACGACCCGGCCGCTGCGGCCGCGCCGGGCTTCGCAGGTCACGGGCTGTCCCATGGCCACCTGCCCCAGCAGCGCCTTGGACCGGCGTCCGTCCGGCGCGTTAAGTTCGGGCGCGTCGAAGTCGGCCAGGCGCACCTCGATCCAGGTGTCGGGGCCGCCGGAGCGGCCGACGCACAGGCCATCGCCATCGCCGACGTAGCGGGCTGTGCCGCTGAATTGCTCGGCAGCTCGCGAGGGGAGGCGGCCTTCACACGGGTCCGCGCGCGCCGGGGTCGCCGTCAGAGACAGGATGAGGGCCCCAAACGCCAGGAACGGCAAGCCGAGGATGCGGCGTCCCACGGTCATCATGGCTCCTCACGCGGAATTTTCAGGCCATAGTCGGCCTCCAGCATATCGACGATGCGGACGAGCGCGCGGTGGATGCTCAGCTCGTTGGCGCCGAACTTATAGTGGCCGGTGATCGGCGCTTCAGGCTCGAGGTCATCGACCCGGGCCTTGCGCTTCTCTTCCTGGCCATTGCGGATGTAAGTGACCGGGTAGCGGAACGACCGGCCCTCGCCCTCCCAGACGCCCCAAGCGCTGTAGTTCTGGATGTTGGCATTGTAGCATTCGGAGCCGATGATCGCCTCCATCCGCACCAGGAGGTCGCGGATCGGACCGACCTTGGCGCGGGTGCGCTGGACATAGCGATAGCCCTCGATCGCCTGTTGGACCTCCTCGAGTTGGGATGCGAACCAGTCGTGCTCGGCGCCGGCCTTGCGCTTGTGCTCGGCCACGAAATCGGCCGGGACGTCCTCTGGAGCCAGCGCCGCCAAGGCGTTGAAGGCGTCGACCTCGTCCGAGACGAAGCTGAGGATGTCTTCCCAGGTTTCGTGGAACTCCCGGGCCTCCTTGAGGATCGCGGGCTTGTGCTCAAGCGCCGCTCCGAAGTCGATGTATTCGAGCGCGCGGTAGGCCGTGGTTTCCGCGTCGATCGTGTAGTTCTGCAGGCGACGGTAGATTCCTTACTTCAGGCCCCGGAAGGTGAAGGCAGAAGCGGCTCTTTCGGTCTAGGTGTTCAATATCATCCACGCCGTTAACGCCTGGGGTCTGAAAAGATGATCTGCAGGAACTGGGCGACTTCTGTAGCTCTTCTATTTTTCGCGCGCTGCGACTTGTTCACGAGTTTCTGCACAGCCTGGGGACCTCCCCGCAGAAGGGTTCGGATGAGACGCCAGCCTCGTGCGTAGGGGAAGGCTTTCCCCTCCCAGGCCCGCCTGAACCTAGTTTCGGCCTTCCGGCATGCCGACAGAGCGAAGGACTTCTCCGATCGGGCGACCGCGCACCCGGCAGACGGCGATCACGCGATCGAAAGCGATGACCCGGTCGCTCCGGCTGCGCTGCGCCTTGCCCGTCACGGCTTGGCCTAACGCGATGTGTTCGAGGAGAGCCTTGGCCCGGCGACCATCGGGAGCCTGGAGTTCGGGCGCGTCCATCACCGGGTCTACGCCACCCGAGACCAAGCCTGCCGGGATCTGTTCGTCCCCCTTACCGTCGAAAGTAGCGAGCGTCCCGGATTGGCTTCACTCGCGCAGGTTTCTGCCGAAGGCGACCGTGAGCGCATTGGCAAGCCCAGAAGTGCTTGCTCCAAGATGTCACTTCGGCGATCGGTTAGCATCTATACCGGCCGAGAATTGTTGTAGCCTTGGTCTGGCTTGAGTGCGGATTGCGCGACCTGAGAGTACATCAGAGTGCTGCCGCGGATTGTGAGTACAGGCGAGGCGAAGTCTTTTCGAGATCTACCCGCAGGCCCCAATGCCGAGTTCGCTGCTTGTGTCGTTCAGCATAACCGTCGTTCAGACCAATCGATCTGCGCCCGGCGCTGTCGCGGCGGCGGACCACGCTTGTCGCAGCCGGACCTCGGTGCTCACCTGGTCTCGGCAGTGCGGTCGAGCTCGAGCCGGACGACATCGGGATGTTCCATGGGAAGCAGGTGGGTGGCGCTCTTCACCTGGTCCATGGAAATCCTGCCAGCGGCGCACAACTCTGTCTCAGCCATTACGATCGAGGCGCAGGTCGATCCGTGCTCGGCCCAGAGAATGCGCACCGGAGGCCCCGAAGCGAGGAGGGCGGACCAAGAGTCATGTCCGTGCGAGACGAAGTTGCTCACCTCCCACTCGGGCGAGCACGCGAGCTCAACGCCGCCCTCCGGTCGCTCGCGGAACGCGTCGGCCACGTAATCCTCAAGCTGCGCGTCGCTTAGCGACTTGAACGCTCCTCGACCGCGGTAGGTCTCGAGCGCCTCTTGCCGGGACGCGAACGTCGTTCGCCGTCGCCGTGCGCCCTCCGCCAGCGGTGAGTTGATCGGACCCTTGCGAGCCTGATCGGCGGCTTCGCGGGACAGGATCACGGGTTCGAAGAGCACAAGGGCCCGGATCCGCTCAGTCGCCATGTGGGTGGCCAGCAGGCTCGCCGTCCCCCCCATCGAATGCCCCGCAAGCACAACGTTGCGGGCGTCGATGGCCTCCGTGAGTGCGAGCAGATCCTCGGCGATGTCGGTCCAAGTTGAGCGCCCCGCCGCATGCGTCGGAAGCGTGCTGCGGCCGTGTCCGCGCAAATCTACCGCCAGGATCCGGTGGCGGACCGCCAGTGGAGCAAGGATGCTGCTGTACGTGCGGGCGTTGAACCCATTGGCGTGGGAGAAGACGATGTCGACTGGACGGTTCGGGTCGCCGAAGTCGAGGGCGCCCATGGCCCCGCCCCGGCTGCGGAGGTCGATCAGTCGCTCGCTGGGTTGGCGAACTTGAGTTGTCATGCTTTCGTTCCCGACGTGCCTGCGGGCAGGGCGCCAAGCCCAGTCGCCGCGCCTTTGATGCTCCAGACGCAATCGCCACCTGGCCCGAGAGCCGCAACGCCCGAGGATCCGACCGGCTCGGACTTGCCGTCGGTGAGGAAGTCGATGGCGGCCTCGTCCGAGGGCGGGACCTTGGCCAGGAACCGCTGCCCTGCGGGACCGCGGCCGACGACGACCCCGAACTTTGGCCGCCCGTCGCGTTCGTAGAGGACGGTGTAGGTCTCGATCGTCCCTGGACCGATGTAGGTCTCGTCGAGCTCAGGGACCGGCTCCCGGGCGGCGTCGGCCTCGGACTGGAAGTCGAAGTCGGAGCGCACGACGTCAAGGGGGAAGGGCTCGCGGGAGAGGACGATCGTGTGGTTGTTGGTGGCGTAGCCGCCATTGGCGAACAGCAGCCCCTTGCGGCCGCTTTCGCGAAGTTTCAGCACCATTCCGACCACCGCGTGGCTCATGTAGTTGCCGACCGGGCCGCCGCCGAAGGTCAGGCCGCCGAACACCGTGGCCGGCTTCTCCACCGCCCAGCCGATCACCCGCCGGGCCATTTTTGGCACGCAAGGAAAGCAGCTGTAGAGTTCGACGAAGTCGAGGTCTGACGCCGAGACGCCGTTCAGCGCCATGGCCCGGTTCAGCGAGACGGCCATGCTGACCGAACGGTCGTAGCGGTCGCGCCTCAGGTAGTCGCCGGGCTCATGGGCGGCCGCGCCGGCGCCGACGAAGACCAGCCGGTCCTCGGGTATGCCCGCCTCGCGGGCGGCGGCCAGGCTGGTGACGATGAAGCTGGCCCCCTGGTTCACCGAGGAATTGGCCACCATCAGCTTGTTGTACGGGAAGGCGATCGGCCGGTTGTCCGCCGAGGGGGTGACGATGGCCTCCGGGGGCGTCAGCTTACGGATCCAGGCGCCGGGGTTCTCGGCGGCGACCTGGGAGAAGCGCGACCAGATCTCGCCGCTCTCCGCCTGGGCTTCCGCGAAGGTCTGACCGTAAGCGGCGCGGCCGGCGTTCTCGTAGAGCGGGTAGACGTCGACAGGCGCGGTCAGGCCGTAGCGTTGGCGGAAGGAGGGCGGGCCGGCGCGGCCTGTTGCCTGGCGCAGCGGGTTGTAGGCGGAGGGATCATCGCCCGCCTTGAGGGCCGCGAGCTGGGCGGCCGTGCGCAGGGCCTCGCCGCCGGCTATGGCGGCCACCTGGATCTCGCCCCCGGCGATCCGCCGGGCGGCTTCATTGAGCATCAGGATCGGCGTGTCGCCGCCGGGGTAGGAGCTCTTGTAGCAGAGCTTGGGGGTGACCCCGAGCCTGGCCGCGAGCGGACCCGAGACGTCGCCCAGCTCGCGGAAGGAGATCTGGTCGACGACGGCGAGCGAGTCCAGCCGGGAGATCCACCCTGTCCCGGCGTCGCGGTCGGCCTCGCGCAGGGCGGCCTCCATCAGGCCGATGGGGTCCAAACCCTCGCGCGGGTCCTTGGGCCGGTCATTGACCTGGCCCACCCCCACGATCACTGGGATGCGCGCGGCGTCGTCACTCATCTTTCGTCCCTCAACTCGAAAACTGCGGCCTCAGCGGCCCTGCCAGACGGGCGCGCGCTTTTCGGCGAAGGCGCGGGGTCCCTCGCGTCCGTCCTCGGAGCGCAGCAGGGCGCTGATCTCGGCGCGGGTTTGCGTCCAGGCGGCGTCCTCGGAGGCGATCCTGCCGTGCTGGACGCCCAGCGCGATCCGCTTGGAGGCCTGCACCGCGAGAGGCGCGTTGGCGGTGATCCGAGCCGCCAGCTTCAGCGCCGCATCGAGCACCTGCGCCTGCGGCACGACGGCGTTGACTAGCCCTAGCTCCAGCGCCCGCTGGGCCGAGATCGGCTCGCCGGTCAGCATCATCTCCATAGCGGTCTTGCGCGGCAGCTGCTGGGCCAGGCGGAAGGCGCCGCCCGCAGCCGCCAGGATGCCGCGCTTGACCTCGGGCAGCCCGAAGCTGGCCGTCTCGGAGGCCACGGCCAGGTCGCTGGCCAAGGTCAGCTCGGTGCCGCCGCCCAGCGCCGTCCCGTTCACCGCCGCGATGGTCGGCTTGGAGATATGGTGCTCGACGTAGCCGGCGAAACCCCAGGCCTGCTCGCGCTCGCCGACGGCGAAGGGCTCGCGGTTGGCCAGGGCCTTGAGGTCGGCACCAGCGCAGAACGACTGGTCGCCCGCGCCGGTGATGATCACCGCCCAGACGTCCGGGTTGCGGTCGGCCTCCTCCAGCGCCTCGCCGACGCCGACGGTGACCGCGCGGTTCACGGCGTTGCGCGACTCCGGCCGGTTGAGGGTGACGATCATCACCCGCTCCCGCCGCTCGACGAGGACGGCCTCGCTCATGCGCTCACCGCCTCGCCGGCGCCCGTTTCAGCGCAGGCCTTGGCGGCCGCGTAGTCGGCCTTGCCGTTGCTGGCGCGCAGCGAGCGGTTGGCGACGAACACCCGTTTGGGAGTCTTGTAGCCGGCCAGCGTCTTGCGCACGTGCGCCTTCAGTCCGGCCTCGTCGAACGTCCGCCCGGGCGCCAGCTCGACGACGGCGGTGACGGCCTGGCCCCACTTCTCGTCCGGCAGACCGACGACCAGGGCGTCCTCGATGCTGGGATGGGTCTTGAGGGCTTCCTCGACCTCCTCGGGGAAGACCTTCTCGCCGGCGGTGTTGATGCAGGCGTTGCCGCGGCCCAGCAGGGTCAGGGTGCCGTCGGCCTCGACGATGCACCAGTCGCCGGGGATGGAGTATCGGACCCCGTCGATCACGCGGAAGGTGCGGGCGGTCTTCTCGTCGTCCTTGTAGTAGCCGATGGGGTTCGGCGGGCCGAGGGCCACCAGGCCGCGCACACCCGAGCCCGGCTCGACCGGCTGGTCGTTCTCGTCGAACACCCGGCAGCGCTCGCCGATCATGAACTTGGCGGTCTTCACCTCGCCCATCTTGGTCATGATCGAACTGCCCATGCCCAGCGCCTCGGAGGAGGAGAAGGCGTCGCTGAGCATGGCCTGGGGCATGTGCTCGAGGAGGCCGCGCTTGACCTCCAGGCTCCACATCACGCCGGACGAGACGACCATGGCGACCGAGGAGACGTCCCAGCGGCCGGGATTGGCGTTCAGCGCGTTAAGGATCGGCCGGGCGAAGCTGTCGCCGACGATGGTCAGCGACTGCGGCTTGTGGCGTTCGATGGCGTCCAGCATCTCGACGGGATCGAACGTCTCTCCCGCTAATGTTACCAGAGAACCGCCCGCAAGGTGCGTTCCGATCGCCGTGAGCAGCCCCGTCCCGTGCATCAACGGGGGCGCAATCAGCGCCCGGCCTCCGGGGCCGATCTTACGGGTGTGCTCACGGAGCGCCTCCAGGGTCTCGGGCACCGGCCCAAGCTTACGCGCCGAACTGAGCGTCACCTCCCGGAGGTCGTGGTGGGGCCACATCACGCCTTTGGGCATGCCTGTGGTGCCGCCGGTGTAGATGAAGAGCAGATCCTGTCCCGAGCGTTCAAGCTGCAGCGCGGAACCGTCACCGTTGTCCGCGAGGGCGTGGAACGGCTCAGCGAACGGCGCGGTTCCCCCCCCCTCCGACACTTCGACCCAGGTCTTTACCTTGGGCAGCCGGTCCCGGACCTGCGTGACGGCGTCGCGGAACTCGGAGGCGTAGACCACCGTCTGTGCGTCGGAGTTGTCGAAAATGTACCAGACCTCGTCCGGCGTGTAGCGGTAGTTGACGTTGACGTGGGTCAGTCGCGCTTTGAAAGCCGCTGAGAGCGTAATCATGTATTCTGGACGGTTACGCATGTACACGGCGACCTTGTCGCCGGGCGCCGCCCCGCGGGCGATCAGGGCGCGCGCGAGGTTGTTGGAGAGCCGGCTCGCCTCGTGCCAGGGAACCGTCCGCTCGCCATGAATGAAGGCGGGTGCGTCCGGTGGCAGCACCGGTTCGATGGCGTCGAGGATGTCTCCGAAATTCCAACCCACGCGTCTCTCTCCCTAGCCTTCTTCGTTCTTCGGGGCTGAGCGCCCTCTAGCTGGTGCGAACCTCGCGGAACGGGATGTCCCGGTCCACCTCCGGCTCCTTGGGCAGGCCCAGGACCCGCTCGCCGATGATGTTGCGTTGGATCTGGTCGGTGCCGCCGCCGATCGAGGTGAAGTAGGCGTTCAGCGTCAGGAAGTTGGCGTCCTCCGCCCGGGGATGGTCCGGGCCCTCGAGCACGCTGCCGGCGCCCAGGATCAGGGTCCGGACGCGCGCCTCCTCGTGCAGGATGCGGCTCATCGCGAGCTTGCCGAGGCTCATCAGCGCGGAGGTCGTGCCCTGCTTGAGGTCGGCCTTGGCCCGGGCGGTGTTGAGGGCGTTGAGCTTCTTCAGGGCGATGACCCTGGCGATTTCCTGGCGGATCAGCGGGTCGGAGAGCACGCCGGCCTCGCGGGCCAGGGCGATCAGCGGCTCGCCGGGGCCCTCCGAGACGCCGCTGCGCGGACCTCTGGCGCCTTCACCCATCGCGGAACGCTCGTAGGCGAGCGCGGTCTGCAGCACGCCCCAGCCCTGGCCGAGCTCGCCCAGCAGGTTCTCGGCCGGGCAGACGGCGTCGGTGAAGAACACCTCGTTGAACTGGCTCTCGCCGGTGATCTGCCTCAGGGGGCGGACCTCGACGCCGGGCTGCTCCATCGGCAGAAAGAAGAAGCTGATGCCGCGGTGCTTGGGCACGTCCCAGTCGGTGCGGGCGATCAGCATGCCGTAGTCGGCGGCGGCGGCGTAGCTGGTCCAGACCTTCTGGCCATTGACCACGAAGTGGTCGCCCTGGCGGTCGGCGCGGGTGCGGACGCCGGCCAGGTCCGAGCCGGCGCCGGGCTCGGAGTAGAGCAGGCACATGCCGACGTCGCCGCGCAGCAGCGGGACGATCAGCTTCTCCTTGAGCGCCTGCGTGCCCCCCGCGAGCAGGGTGTTGGCCCACAGGTTGGTGCGGTCCTGGCCGGTGCCGGGCGCGCCGACGGCGGCGAACTCGCGCTCGACGACGCGGGCCTGGGCGTCGCTCAGGCCCCGGCCCATCCATTCGGTCGGCCAGCGGGGGACGGCCCAGCGAGCCTCGATCACCTTGGCGACCCAGGCCTTGCGCTCGGCCTCGCTCTGCAGCGGGCCGGTCCAGTTGGCGGCCAGCCAGGCGCGGACCTCCTCACGCAGGCTGTCGTCGGTGACCGGTAGGGCGGCGTCGTCAGCCATGGGCGGCCTCCAGTTCGGCGACGTAGCGCTCGCGGTGAAAGGCCGGGGCGCCGAACAGCTGGGCGTCGGCCCGGGCCCGGCGCAGGTAGAGGTGGGCCGGGTGGTTCCAGGTGAAGGCGATGCCGCCGTGCATCTGGATGGCGTCGGCGCAGATCTTCACGAACGCATCGGCGCAGGCGAAGGCGGCGAGCTCCACCGCGGACTTGGCGTCCGGCGCGCCGGCGGCGAGCTGGGCGGCGGCGTGGCGGGCGGCGGACGTGGCGCTCTCGGACTCCACGAGGAGGTCGGCGGCCATGTGCTTGATGGCCTGGTAGCTGCCGATCGACCGTCCGAACTGGATGCGGTTTTTGGCGTAGTCGACGGTGAACTCCAGCACCCGTCGGCCACCGCCGGCCTGTTCACCGGCCAGCGCGACGCGGGCGAGGCCCAGCGCCTCCTCGACGGCGTTCCAGCCGGCATGCTGCTTCCCGACGAGCCTGGCCGGTGCGGCTTCGAAGCTGATCTGCGCCAGCCGCAGCGTGTGGTCGAACACGGGCAGGGGCTTCACCGCCACGCCGCCGGCCGTCGGATCGACCTCGAACACCGAGATCCCGTCAGCCTCCACTGCGGCGACCAGCAGCACGTCGGCGATTTGGCCGTGGGTGACGAAGCTCGCTTGACCCTCCAGACCCCAGGCCTCGCCGTCGGCGCGCGCCCGCACAGCGACGCCGTCCGGCGTCCAGGTTCCGGCGGAGCCGGTCAAGGCGGCGGTAGCGATGCGTGAGCCGTCAGCGATCCCGGGCAGCAGGCGCGCATTGGCCTCCGCATCCCCAAGCGCCTGAAGCAAGCCCGCCGCCAGCACGCCGCTGGTGAGCAGAGGGGAGCAGAGGAGGGCGGCGCCGACCGCTTCCATCACCAGCTCGAGTTCCAGGGGGCCTGCGCCCGCGCCGCCGTACTCCGGGTCGACGAGCAGGCCGACGGCGCCGATCTCCGCCAGCGCCTTCCAGACGTCGGGATCGTAGCCGGCGTCGGTCTCCATGACGCGGCGCACGTCGGCTTCCGTACTGCGCTCGGCCAGCAGGCGCAGCATGGAGCCCTGGAACGCCAGGCGCTCTTCGATCGGGAGGCTGACCATGGTTGCTCCGACGTGACCTCGTTCGAGTTTCGGACGGTGATCGTCAGAAAGACCTACACTTTGTCACCACGCAAGGCTAAAAGTGAGGAATGACCGATGTCGCCACTTCGATCGCTGCGCGAGGTCGCCCGCGCGATCCGTCGATCGAATCGCGTGTGTTCGATGCGGCCATGGCTCAGTATGCAGAGGCGGGCTGGTCGGGGTTCAACTTCGAATCAGTTGCGCGCAAAGCCTGCGTGGGGAAGGCGTCGCTCTACAGGCGCTGGCCGACGCGCGGTGAACTTCTGAGGCATACGCTGCAAGCGCGGTGGCTGACCGTCTCCAGCATCGACACCGGAAATATCCGTGGGGACTTGGAAGAGCTGGCCCGAATGATCGCCCGCACGCTCACCGGCCCGTACAGCGAGGCCCATGCGCGAATTAGCTTAGACTCCGCGCGACACCCGGAGATGCTGGATTTTCTGCGTCCCTATTCGGACGACACAATCCGACACGGCCGCGCCATTGTGCGGCGTGCCATTGCGCGTGGGGAGATCACGCCAGCAACAAATCCCGGCCTGATGATGGACATGGTCGTGGGGGCGGTGACCAACCACATCCGGACGACGCCTGCACGGCTCCGCGGAGTGATGATGGCCAAGATGCAGGATTTCGTATCCGAGCTTGTGGAGGCGGTTCTTCACGGTGTCCGAGCCACAGATATGACAGAGAATGACAAAAAGGACCGGGGGGTGAGTGCGTGAGCCAAGTCAGGGCGCCCATCGTGGCGGAGGTGGACGCGGTGGTCGTCGGGGCCGGGTTCGGCGGCCTCTACATGGTCCACCGCCTGCGCGAACTGGGGCTGAGCATCCAGGGCTTCGATGCGGCCGGCGGCGTCGGCGGCACCTGGTACTGGAACCGTTACCCGGGCGCGCGCTGCGACATTCCGAGCCTGTTCTACTCCTACACCTGGTCGGCCGAGGTGCAGCAGGAGTGGCGCTGGAGCGAGAAGTACGCCGCCCAGCCCGAGATCCTGGCCTACGCCGAATTCGTCGCCGAGAAGTACGACCTGAAGCGCGCCTTCGCCTTCGAGACCAAGGTGAAGTCGGCGGTCTGGGACGAGGCGACCGGCCGCTGGACGGTCACCACCGACCGGGGTGACCGCGTGAGGGCCCGGTTCTGCATCATGGCGACGGGCTGCCTCTCCGTGCCCCGTGCGCCCGACCTGCCCGGCCAGGGCACCTTCCAGGGCAGCACCTTCCACACCGGCAAGTGGCCGCACGAGCCCGTCAGCTTCGCGGGGCAGACGGTGGCGGTGATCGGCACCGGCTCGTCAGCCATCCAGTCGATCACCGAGATCGCCAAGGACGCCGGTCATGTCTACGTCCTCCAACGTACGCCCAACTTCAGCGTGCCGGCCCGCAACGGACCGCTGCGGGACAAGGAATACGCCGCCTTCTGGGAGCAGTACCCGGCGTATCGGCAGATGGTGCTGGAGGGCACGGCCGGGATCGCCGGCGGCAGCCCGTTCCGCAGCCTCACCGCCGAGCAGCAGCGGGCCAGGTTCGAGGAGCTATGGAACATCGGCGGGGCCGGCTACCTGGGCGCTCTGGCGGACCTGTTGACCAACCCCATCGCCAACGACGCGGCGGCCAACTTCGTGCGCGAGAAGATCCGCGAGACCGTGAAGGACCCAGAGGTCGCCGAGGCGCTGCTGCCCGACGACCACCCCATCGGCGCCAAGCGGATCTGCGTCGACACCGGCTACTACGAGGTCTTCAACCAGGACAACGTCACCCTGGTGAACCTCAGGAAGGCGCCAATCGAGGCGATTACGCCAGCTGGCGTGCGGACCACGGCGCAGGAGTACTCGGTCGACGCCATCGTCTATGCCACCGGCTTCGATGCCATGACCGGCGCGCTGCTGAACATCGACATCCGGGGCCGGGGCGGGTTCAGCCTGGCCGAAGCCTGGGGCGACGGGCCGAAGACCTACCTCGGCCTCCAGGTGGCAGGCTTCCCCAACTTCTTCACCGTCGCCGGTCCGGGCAGCCCCTCGGTGCTGTCCAACATGATTAGCAGCTGTGAGCAGCACGTGGACTGGATCAGCGACTGTCTGGCCTGGCTGGACGCGAACGGCGTGGAGGTCATCGAGGCCGACCCGCAGGCCCAGGAGGACTGGGTGCGCAAGGTCAACGAGGCCGCCGACAAGACCCTCTTCCCGAAGGCTAACAGCTGGTACATCGGCGCCAACATCCCCGGAAAGCCGCGGGTCTTCATGCCCTACGTCGGCGGCCACTACCGGCAGATCTGCAACCAGGTGGCGGCCGAGGGTTACCGCGGCTTCCGTCACTCAGCGTCGACGGTCGGCGCCCACACAAGCCAAGGCGCGGGCATGACCGCAGTCGCCCCTGCGGCCAGCCAAGCCGATGTTCGTCGGCCGAGACAAACTCCAACCTTGCAGACAGGAACCCCATAATGCCCCTGCACAGCCGCATCTGCGATATATTGAACATCGAGTATCCGATCGTGCTGGCTGGGATGGGCGGCGCCAGCGTTCGGCGCCTTGCGGCTGCGGTTTCGAATGCAGGCGGGGCTAGGGGTGCTGGGCGCAGCGGCCTGTTCGCGCGAGGAGCTGCGCGAGTGGATCCGGGAAGTGAAATCCCTGACGGACAAGCCATTCGAGGTTGACACGCTTCTGCCGGCCTCAATCCGGCGCGATCCGACGGACGCGGCCGGGACTGGAAAGCCCTCACGTTCGGAGTTGATCGGCGAGTACCAGGCCTTCGCCGACGAGTTCATGCGTCAGGAGGGGCTGACGAAGGTCCTCCGGCCTCGCCGCGGATCCAACGCAGACGCCCAAGGCGGCCCGATGTTCTTCTCGAAGGATTTCTTTGAGGAGCAGATGGAGGTGGTTGTCGAGGAGAAGGTGCCGGTCTACGCTGCCGGGCTCGGCAACGCCGGTCCCTGGATGGAGCGGATGCGTGAGAACGGAACCAAGGTGATGTCGGTCAAGCACGCCCTTCAGGTGGCGGCCGCGGGTGTCGACGTCGTGGTCGCGCAGGGACATGACGGCGGCGGCCACAACTCGCCGATGGAACAACGGCGCTGATCCCTCAGGTCGTCGACGCCATGGGCGGCCGTGTTCCGGTCCTGGGCGCGGGCGGCATCGCTGACGGGCGGGGCGTTGCGGCCGCCATAATGCTGGGCGCCGAGGGCGCTTGGGTCGGGACCGCGTTCATGGCCACGGATGAGGCCGGCATCCAGCAGTTCCAGAAGGAGGTTCTGGTGGAGTCCGGGGACGCGGACACGGTTGGCGCCTATGTGCTCGAACTGGGCGTTGCGGTCGGGATGGCTCGCGCCTTCAGCGGCCTTGCGGTTGGCCTGGCGCGAGAAGCCGAGCTGGGTCAGCAGCTTGCGCACGCTGTTGGGGCTGATCGCATGGCCCATGTCGGCAAGCGCCGAGGCCAGCTTGTCCAGGCTCTTCGACACCCACAGCAGCAGGCGCTCCGGATCGCCCCGCGTCGCCGGCTCGACAAGACGCATCAGATCGGCCAGCAGCGTCGGATCGCGCTCGCTCAACGGCTTCGGGCCGCCCCCCTCCCGGCGCACCCGGCCGCGCGGCGGAGGCTCGGCATCGAGGTCTCTGACCCCGCGCCCGATCGTCGAGCGCGCCAGCCCCGTGATCGCCGAGACCGCGGCCAACCCGCCCCGGCCCGCAGCCCGCGTCTCGCTCGCGGCGAACACCCGCCGCCCCCGCTCGTCCCGCTTCGAGCCGTCCGCCTCCCACCGCCGCCGTATCCCGAGCCCGTCGATCATCCCGTCCCGGCTAGCCCGCGTCGCCCCTCACCGGAATCCCCTCCACCTGAGTCACACCGCCGCACCCACCACATCGGCAGCATGAGATTCAGTTATCGATGCGGATGTCCTAAGCGGCTACCAGTGGCGGACATTTGCCGCAAGGCCGGGATCAGCCAGGCGACCTATTTTAACTGGAAGAAGAAATACGACGGCCTGCTGCCGACCGAGATGAAGCGGCTAAAGCAGCTGGAAGACGAGAACACCAGGCTGCGAAAGCTGGTGACGGATCTCTCTCTGGACCGGGAGATGCTGCAGCATGTGATCCGCCGACCCAAAGGGCCGCGAAGCACAAGCTCTGAGGCCTGCTCGTAGGCGGGAGCTGGTGTACGAGTGTGAATCGGCGTGGAAAACTGATCCCCATCTCGGGGAGATCGGTGTCGAAAAATGACCCCCTGTTCCTGAGGCTTTGATGGCCAGATCGGCGGCTTGTTCAGCTGCGGATCGAGACGGGGATGTTGGTAGTGGAGACGGTGGCGAAGTGAGGTGGCGCCGGATCTCCGCACAGTTTGGCGGCTTGGCTAAGGTCGGTTCAGGTTCAGATCACGCCGCCAGTTTGTGCTCGAGGTTGGCCCCATCCGGGGCGAGCCCCGGATGGGGCGGCGCCTGGATTTGTCCATAGGCCTCGTCGGGGGTGGCCCCGGCAAGGGCCGAGTGAGGCCGGTTGGTGTTGTAGTAGCCGATCCACTTGGCGAGGCCGGCCCGCAGCTCCGATCCGGTCTCGAAGGCATGGATGTAGACGCACTCATATTTGAGGCTGCGCCAGAGCCGCTCGATGAAGACGTTGTCCATCCAGCGGCCGCGGCCATCCATGGAGACCCGCACGCCGGCGTCCTTCAGCACGTCGACGAAGCGGGGCGAGGTAAACTGGCTGCCCTGGTCGGTGTTGAAGATCTCCGGCGGCCCGTAGCGGGCCAGGGCCTCCTCGACGGCCTGGATGCAAAACTCGGCGTCCATGCTGTTGGAGAGCCGCCAGGACAGGACTTTCCTGGTCGCCCAGTCCATCACCGCCACCAGGTACAGGAAGCCCCGGCGCATGGGGATGTACGTGATATCCGAGCACCAGACCTGATTTGGCCGGTCGATGGTGAGACCGCGTAGCAGGTACTTGTAGGCCCTGTGCTCGGGATGCGGGATCGTCGTGCGCGGCTTCTGATAGATCGGCGCCAGGCCCATCTTGGCCATCAGCCGACGCACCCGCATCCGGCCGACGCCATAGCCCTGGCGGCGAAGATGCCGGGCCATCTGACGCGAGCCGTACCACGGCGTTTCCAGGAACGCCTCGTCGATCAGCCGCATCAGCGCCAGGTTCAGCGGGGTCTCGCCCGCCGGCTGGTAGTAGAAGGCCGATCGGCTGATCGACACCAGGGCGCACTGGCGCTGGATCGATAGTCGGGGATGCTCGGGCTCGATCATCTGCCGCCTCCGGTCCAGGCTCAACGACCGAAGGCTTTGGCTAAAAAATCCCGCTCCACCACCAGCTGCCCGATCTTGGCGTGCAGCTTGTCGATCTCGCCCTCCCGGGCGCCATCACTCGGCTCTGCCTTGCCGGCGAACACCCCGGACAGCCCCTCGATGGCCTGCTTGCGCCAGCCCGCGATCATCGTCTGGTGGACGCCGTGCTTCGTCGCCAGCTGCGACAGGGTCAGCTCCCCCTTCAACGCCTCCAGCGCCACCTTGGCCTTGAAATCAGCCGAGTACCGCTTCCGCTTCCCAGTCATAAAGTCCGTCCTTCATCGAGGTCGAACCCACCTTAGCCAACTGTCCGAATTTCCGGCGCCACCTCATTCCAACTGAAAATTCGCCCTTCGCGTCGCCCAGTCGCCCATTACAGAATTGTAGCGCACGACGGTACTTGTACCAAGACGGTACGTGTACATTACTCTATACTTGATTAATTGCGCCGGGAATTGCAGACTTCGCTTGGTAACGGCCGCAATGCTGGGCTCAAACGACGGGCGACCCTAAAAAGAGCGCTCAGGGTTTGACCTGGGAACCCCGGCGCTCCGCTGGCCGCGGTGGCTCGCGATCACCGAGTAATCCTGTAAGGTACGCCTGTGCGGTACGATTGAGAACGGTTGCCTCCCTTGAATGCGCTCATTGACCTCGGGCAGTTCTTCGCCGAGGGGCGAAAGCCTGCCCGAGGTGATCAGGGTATCTCTGCGCTGGAGCGGGAGAGTTGGCTTGGATCCAGGCCCAACTGCGGGTAAGCGCTCGATTCTCCCCATCGGGCTGCCGAGGAAGTCCTGATAGAGAAAGCAGAGGGGGATTGCCCGGGAATGTCTGAACATCAAAGCCGCCGCGGGCATCTGTTTACGTGGTGCTTCGCTGAAAGCGAGCCAAAAATGCGCTTTGAACTTCGTGTTAGGGCGAGTTTCGGCCGACTGTGGCCGGCTGTTCGGAATACTGCCGATCGAGAAAGCTCACTACGGCGTCGAGGAAGGCATCGTTGCGATCCCCCGCGACCATGTGAGAAGCGCCAGCGACGTCGGTGAACTGGGCGTTCGCCAATTTTGCGACGAAATCTTCAGCGGCTTGACGCGTCACCAATTCGCTGAGCCGACCACGAATGAGGTGCACTGGCAGGGTTAGGCTAGCGAGTCCGGTGTCGAACGCCTGCGCATCTCGCCTCGACCGTTCCCGGTTGGCGCTCGCTACGAAGCTCGGATCCCAATGCCAGTGGTATCGGCCATCGCTACCGCGACGCAGGTTCTTCGCCAATCCGGATAGGTCCGAGGGTCTGGCTCGGTGCGGCAAATAGGAGCTAATCACGTTGGCCGCCTCCTCAAGGCTGCCAAATCCCTGGCCGACGTGGGCGCCCATGAACTTCAGCACCTTTGCCGCGCCATTCGGATCCATATTTGGCACGATGTCGACCAGGGTGATCGAGCTGAAGCTCCGCGGCGCGATCTCCGCTTCTGCGAGCAATCCGGCGAGGCCGCCAAGCGAGGCGCCGATCAGCGCCGGACGTCCGCCCATCTCGTTGGCGACGATTGCGAGGTCGCCCGCGAACCGTTCCATCTGGTAGTCGCCCGTGGGCGACCAGCCACTGTCGCCGTGCCCGCGCAGGTCCAGGGCGACGGCTTCCCAGCCGCGATCCGCCAGGGCCGCCGCGGTCTTGGCCCAGGCGTGCCGGGTCTGGCCGCCTCCGTGCGCCAGAAGCACGCCGCCGCGGATCGGCGTGCCATAGCGGTCGGCGACGAGGTCGAGGCCGTCGGGCGTTCTGAAGACGGTACGGTGCGGTTCAGTCATCGATAACCCTCACTACGGGAACAGCCTCCTAGCGCCATCGCCCGATCCTGCCAATCGGCCTTTTCCGCCGCAGAGTTGGCTTCACGCTTTCCTTAGTCCGGTAAGTCAGCGTAGCATGCCGATGGCACACTAAAACACATATGTGTTGGAGAGCAACATGAGCGACGTCGTTGGGGTCGAACGGAAGGGCCAAGTTGCGCTCATCACCCTCAACCGACCTGAGGCGAGAAACGCCATCTCCCCGGAAATGCTGGTCCGATTGGCCGACGCCTGGACCGCAGTGCGCGACGACCCCGACATCCGCGTCGCGGTTGTCACCGGCGTCGGTGATAAGGCTTTTTGTTCCGGAGCCGATCTTGGACGGTTCATTCCGTTGATGAGTCGGGCCCGACCGCCCGAAGACGAGTGGGATCGCCGGCTGCTGGCGGATGGAGAGATGCTCGGCCGTGGGCTTCTTCGGACCTTCGATGTGGTCAAGCCGGTGATTGCGGCGATCAACGGTCACGCGATCGCCGGGGGCATGGAGCTGGCCCAGGGGACGGACCTACGTGTCGCGTCCGAATCCGCCAAGCTTGGGGTGCAGGAAGTCAAGTGGGCGATCTTCCCGGCAGGCGGTTCGACGGTGAGACTGCCCCGACAGATACCCTATGCGCGGGCCATGGAGTTGCTGCTCACCGGAGATCTAATAACCGCCGCCGAGGCGCTAGAGTTGGGGTTCCTCAATCGCGTGGTGCCACAGGCCGACGTGCTGCCCACGGCCCTCGATCTGGCCGAACGCATCGCCGCCAACGGGCCGATCGCGGTACAGGCCATCCGCCGGTCGGCGCGAGCCTGCCTGGGCCGTCCGGAAGCTGAGGCCATGCAGATCGAATCCGAAATGGCTGCCGCTGTCTTCAGAACCGAGGACGCCCAGGAGGGGCCGCTCGCCTTCATGCAGAAACGCAAGCCCGTCTTTCGGGGTCGCTGACCCAAGCTCCGCTCAGCGACCCTCATCATCCGAGACAAGGAACACCATCATGGCATTAAACAGCCGTATTTGCGAGATTTTCGACATTCGCTATCCCATCGTTCTTGCCGGAATGGGCGGGGCCAGCGTTCCCCGCCTGGCAGCGGCCGTCTCCAATGCCGGAGGGCTAGGAATTCTTGGCGCTGCGGCCTGCTCGCCCGAGGAACTTCGCGCGTGGATCCGCGAAGTGCGATCGCTCACCGACAAGCCCTTCGGGGTCGACACATTGCTCCCGGCCTCGGTCCGCCGCGAAGTGGTCGACGCCGCGGCGGGCTCCGGCGAGGGCGGCAAGCCGTCGCCTATGGAGCTGCTTAGCGACTATCAGGCGTTTGCAGCCGACTTCATGCGCCAGGAAGGCCTACAAGAGGTCGCCCGTTCCCGCGATGGCAACAAAGGTGAAGCTCAGGCCGGCCCCGCGTTCTTTTCAAAGGAGTTCTTCGAGGCGCAAATGGAGGTCGTGATCGAGGAAGCGGTTCCGGTCTACGCCGCAGGCCTGGGCAACCCGGGGCCTTGGATGGAGCGACTGCGGGAGAACGGCACGAAGGTCATGGCCGTCATTGGGTCGGTGAAGCATGCGCTGCAGGTCGCTGCGTCAGGCATCGACGTGGTGGTCGCCCAGGGACATGACGGTGGCGGACATAATTCGCCGATCGGCACCATGGCGCTTATCCCCCAGGTCGTCGACGCCATGGCGGGGCGCATCCCGGTGCTCGGAGCCGGCGGTATTGCCGACGGCCGCGGCGTAGCCGCCGCAATGATGTTGGGGGCTGAAGGCGCCTGGGTGGGCACCGCTTTCCTGGCGACGGAGGAAGCCGGCATTCAGCAATTCCAGAAGGAAGTTCTGGTCGAGTACGGCGATGGCGACACGATTGTGTCAAAATCCGTCACCGGAAAGCCGGCCAGGATCATCCGCAACAAATGGGCGCAGGCTTGGGTGGACGCGGAGAAGTCGCCGCTGCCCATGCCCTTCCAGTCTATCATCGCCGGGCCCGTGCTCGCGGCGGCGACCCTCGACCAGCGCAAGGATATCGCGCCTGGGTTTGCCGGCCAGGGCATGGGCCTCATCAAGGCGATTCGCCCCGCTCGGGATGTCCTGGAAGACCTCGTCAGCGGCGCCGAGACCGCGCTCGCTCGCGCGACTGTTTTCGCTAAGCCGCGAAAGGAAATTCAATGACCCCGCGCAGAATGCCCGCGTTTCACGCCGAGATGGTTGAAGCCTTCATGGCTTCGAGCAATCGGATGACCGGCCTCCCTGAATACCTGGGCCTGCGGATCGTGACCATGGAACCGGGAGGCCTCACGGCAGAGATGGCGGTGGACCCAAAGCTGCTGACCGGCTTCGGCAACATGCATGGCGGCGTCCTGTCTGCCGCCTGCGACCATGTGTTGGGATGTGTCTGCTACCCCCATATGGAGAAGGGACAGTGGGCGGCGACGACCGAGTTCAAGATCAACCTCCTCGCGCCGGTCAGCCGAGGGATGGTCATGGCGCGTGCGGAAATCCTCTCGATGAGCAAACAGACTGCGGTGGTCCGGATCGAAATGGAGAACGAAGGTCGCCTGTGCTGTTCAGCGCAGGGCACTGTCCTAATCCAGAATCCCAGACCTGCCTGACGGGCGCCTGCGTTCACGCGGTCTTTGGGGCTGCCCTCGGGCCGGGGGTCCCGAGGCTGCCTAGCACGTCACGCATGATCCCAAGCAATTCGGGGCGACGGCCCCGGAACAGGTCTTTGGGCGCGGCCAAGCCAAGGGCCAGGGGCCGGGCCGGCGGACCTACGGCGAGGGGAATGGCTAGCATGGCGGCGCTTTCGTGCACCAGGCCGGCATGGAAGGCATGACCTCGGGCGGCGACCTGGATCAGGTCTCCGGTGATCTCCTCTGCGGGCGGTGGCGCCTCATCGCCGTCCCACACCGCAAGCGCTTCCGCGATCATCCTGGTCCTCGTATCCGGCGGCTCCAAGGCGAGAAGCACTCGGCCCAGGGTTGAGCGGACGAGGCATCGCCGCGTGCCGGCCTTGACGTGATAGCGGATCGGGGTCGTGCCTTCGATCACGCGGACATACTGGCAATACCCGCCGCTCACTGCACCCAGTACCACGGTCATCTGGGTTTCTTCGGCGAGATCGCGCATCTGCTGCTGGATGCGCCGGAGCGGAAAGACTTCGTCGCTAACCCAATGGCCCAGCAGGGAGACCCGGATTGATGGGAAGTAAGTCTTGTCTTCGGCGGAAAATTCCAGATAGCCGAGGTCGGCGAGGCTGCGCAGCAGCGCGGCCGTACTGGAATGCGGATAGCCTAACGCGAGGGCCACCTCTTGAATGTGCGCGGGCCTGCGAGCCTCGTCGAAATATTCGAATATCTCTAGGGTCCGGGCGGCCGACTTGACGACCGACTGATCAGGCTTCGGCATGCTATCAAATCCTTCGGGCGCGCGCTCAGATCTTGAGCGCCGCCCGGGTTCCTTCCTCAATGGCCCGGACCGCATCCAGACCGGCTGCGTCGCGCGCGCCCCCAACCAGGGAATATGGCATCTGCTTCGCCGCCAGCAACGGGGCGATTCCTGCCTGCGGCTCTTGGCCGATGCATAGCACGAACGTGTCGGCCGCGATCAACTGTGGGACGCCGCCCACCATGACATACAGGCCCTCTGGGCTGAGCTGGCCATAGACAACATCACCCGTCATGGCGACGCCCCGGCGCTTCACTTCCTGGAGGTTGGCCCAGCCCCGCGTCTTGCTCAGTCCCGCGCCGAACGCCGATCCCGGCTTGCGCTGGAAGAGCGTGATCTGCCGGGCCGAGGGCCACGACCCGGGCTGCGGGTGCAGGGCGCCGCGCTCGTTGAAGCCGGTGTCGATCCCCCAATTCTGGGAGAAGCTCTCAATATCGGGCCTGGTAGGGTCGCCCGCGCCGGTGGGGTGCGCTAGGAGTTGGGCCACGTCGAAACCAATGCCACCAGCGCCCAGGATCGCCACGCTTTCGCCTGCCAGTTCGGGCGTTTCAATGGCCTGTGCGTAGGTAAGCACACGCGAGTCGTCCATGCCCATCGAATCGAGCGTTCGCGGCTCCACGCCGGTGGCGACGATCACATGATCGTATGCGGCGGCGATGAGATCTTGCGGGCGAACAAGCGTTCCCAACCGCACTTCGACCCCGAGCTCGGATAGCCGAGCGCCGTAATATCCGATGGTTTCGGCATAGTCCTCCTTGCCCGGGATCCGGCGCGCGAGATTGAACTGGCCGCCGATCTGTTCTGATCTCTCGAACAGGGTGACCCGGTGGCCCCGTTCCGCGCTCGTCACCGCCGCGGCCAGGCCCGCGGGCCCCGCGCCAACAACCGCGATACGCTTAGGTTCGATCGGCGCTGCGACATCGCCGAATTCGGCCTCGCGGCAGGCGGCGGGATTGACCATGCAGGTCGTGAGCTGGCCGGTAAAGGCGTTGTCCAGGCAGGCCTGATTGCAGCCAATGCACACATTGATTGCGGCACGTCGCCCGGCCCGGGCCTTGGCGACGAAGTCGGGGTCGGACAGGAAGGGCCGTGCCATTGAAACCATGTCGGCGGTGCCGTCGGCGATGAGGCGGTCGGCAAGCTCCGGGGTGTTGATCCGGTTCGACGCCACGACCGGCAAGTTGAGATGGGACCTGAGCCGTGCCGCGGCCCACGCGAAAGCTCCGCGGGGCACCATGTGGGCGATGGTGGGGATCCGCGCCTCGTGCCAGCCGATCCCTGTATTGACCAGGTTCGCGCCGGCGGCCGCGACCGTCTTGGCCTGATCGACCACCTCGTCGAAGGTGCTGCCGCCCTCCACAAGATCGAGCAACGACTGCCGGTAGACGAGAATGAACTCCTCACCGCAACGAGCGCGGACCGCCCGGACGATCTCGGCAGGCAGCCGCTGGCGATTTGCTGCAGAGCCCCCCCAGCGATCAGTGCGCTGATTGGTCCGCGGCGCCAGGAACTGGTTCAGCAAGTAACCTTCCGAACCCATGATCTCCACCCCGTCGTAGCCAGCCTCCTTGGCCAGCATCGCGGCGTTCGCGAAGTCCTCGATCGTAAGGAGAATCTCGTCCTCGGTCAGCTCGCGCGGCTTCAGCGGGTTAATTCTCGAGGCGATCGGTGACGGGGCGACGAGGCCGTCGTGACGCGCATAGCGGCCGGCGTGGAGGAGTTGCAGCACGATGTGCCCGCCGGACTGGCGCACAGCGGTCGTGATCCGGGCGTGTCCGGCAACAACTGCCTCGCGCATCACCGCGCCGTTCCGGCCCAGCCGGCCAGCCTCATTGGGCGATACGCCACCGGTTACGATCAGACCCGCGCCGCCTTGCGCCCGTCGGGCGAAGAACCGAGCCTGCCGATCGAATCCATCCGACGCCTCTTCAAGGCCTGTGTGCATCGAGCCCATCAGCGTGCGGTTCGAGAGCGTCACGAACCCCAGGTTCAGCGGTGACAGCAGGTGAGGATAGGGAGACATGTCGATGCCTACGCTGGGACTGCGAATTTCGCACTGGCTTGAGACAGGACGATACGCCCATCTGCGGTTTCGCCCTGCACGACGGCCTGGCCGTCGCCTGTGCGCCAGATCTTGGTGACGATAGTGTCCCCGTACAGCACCCGGTCAGCGAACCGGGCCTGGAAGGAATGGAAGGCGCTCGGATCGTCGGCGCATAGCTCTCGCAGGATGGCGCGACCCACAATGCCGTAGGTGCACAGCCCGTGCATGAAGGGCGCGTCGAACCCGCCCATCTTTGCGAACGCCGGGTCGATATGGATGGGGTTGCGATCGCCCGACAGCCGGTAGATCGCGCCTTGTTCGGGACGGGTCTCGAAGCTGGCCACAATATCCGGAGCGCGGTCGGGGATGGCGCCATCTCCGCTTGAGGGTCCGCGCTCGCCGCCAAAACCGCCCGCGCCGCGGACAAACAGTGTGGCATGGGTCCGGAATAGGTCGCCGTAGGCGTCGCGGACCACACCCTCGACCCCCAGAACGGCAGCCTTTCCCTTGTCCCAGACCTCAGTGATGCGGCCGCTCACCTCGACGCTGGCTTCGGGGGGGAGGGGCCGGAACAGCTCGATGGATTGTTCGCCATGAAGCAGCATCTCCAGACGCATGTCGACGGTGCGCATCAGACCGCCCAATGCTGCGCCGCCCGGGATCACGGCGTAGGTCGGCAGAACCTTCGGGCCGCGGCCTTCATAGATGAAGTCCAAGTCTTCCGCCGGCCGCCCGCCGACGCCCAGGGCATAGAGCATGGTGTCCTTGGAGGTCCAGGCCTGGGTGGTGGGGGGGAGCTCCAACCCGACAAGATCGGACGAGATCGGTATGCGTATCATGGAAACTCCGGCTCTATGGGGTGGGACACTCAGGTTCGGGGCGCATGGCCGTCCGGCGGCCAGGCCTCGACACCGTCTTCCAGCGGAATGCGCAGGCTCTTCAGTAGCTGGGAGAACATGGTCCAGTTGCCGATCGCAACCACCAGCTCAATGCGTTCGGCCTCCGTCGCCAGATGGAGGCAGCAGGCCTCCCAGGCGGCGTCCGAGATCATGCCCTGATCGAGCGTGTCGTCGGTGGCCTGCAGCACAGCCCTGTCGGCCTCCGACAGGTTCGCGGCTCCCCTCCAGTCACGGGAAGCCGCCAGGTCGGTCTCGGGAATGTCGAGCCCGCGGGCCACCCGCCAGTGCTGGGTCCACTCGTAGACCGAGCCGGTCCTCCAGCCGATCCGCATGATGATCAGTTCGCGCAGGCGGGCGTCGAGCTTGTTGCCGCGAAAGAGAAGGGTGGTGAGCGTGGAGGCAAGCTCGCCCGCCACCGCCGGATGCCGCAGGAGGACCCGAAACACGCTGAGCGGCGCCATCTGTTCGGAAATCCCCACCGACCCGGCCGCGTTCGCCGCCTCTTCCAGGCTCAAAAGGTCGATCCTCGGGGCGTCGGCGGTCATTGGGTTCATTCCATTGCGAAGGGCTGAGGGCGTGAGCCTGCGGAAGCTAATCGAAGGTCCTTGCGTAGATGGAGATATAACATATATACGTTTCTCGCTACATATATGTGTTATGAATAGTCGCTGCGCAGCTGGAGGCGAAGCCCGTGATTCCCGCCAAGACCTTTGCGATGGTTCAGACGGCGGCGCGCACGCTTGAGATGCGTGACTTGCCCATCCCCGATATCGAAGCGGACAGCGCGATTCTGAGGATCGAGGCCTGCGGGATCTGTGGCAGCGACTACGAGCAATTCGAGGGGGTTCTGAAGACGCCGATGCCGGTGATCCCCGGGCACGAGCCCGTAGGGATCATCGAGGCGATCGGCGACAAGGCCGCGCGCCGCTGGGGCGTCGATGTCGGCGATCGGGTCGCCGTCGAGACTATGCTGTCTTGTCACAGCTGTGACACCTGCCTAGGCGGCCGCTACCACCTGTGCGCCGACCGGCAGATCTATTCCTACATCCCGTTGTCGAACATGCCGGGGCTCTGGGGCGCCTACGCTCAGTACATGTACCTCGCCCCCAACACGGTCGTTCACAAGATGGATAAGACCTTGCCGCCCGAGCTCGCGGTGATGTTCAACCCGCTGGGGGCGGGGTTCCGTTGGGCGGTGGAGATCCCTCAGACCCAGGTTGGCGACACTATCGTCATCCTGGGACCGGGCCAGCGCGGTCTGGCCAGCGTCATCGCCGCGCGGCAGGCGGGTGCGGGGAAAATCATCGTGACGGGCATGGCCGCAGACGCCCGGAAGCTCGACCTCGCCCGGACCTTCGGGGCTCACCATACGATCGATGTCCAGAACGAGAACGCCATTGAGCGCATCCATGAACTGACCGGAGGGCGAGGCGCCGACGTGGTGGTGGAGGTGACGTCCTACGCCACCGACCCGGTGCACGAAGCCCTCAGCTATGTGCGTCCCGGCGGTACGATCGTCTTGGCGGGGGTGAAGGGTTTCAAGCCCATACCGGACTTTGTCTCAGATCTGATCGTCTTCAAGGAAATCACCATCAGGGGGGCGATCGGCGTGACCTCGTCGGGATACCGCAAGGCCATCGACCTGATCGAGGCACGGTCGCTGCCACTTGAGCTGATGCACACTCACGACTTCGAGTTGAAGGACGCCGAACTGGCCATCCGGACGCTCGCGCGCCAGGTGGCCGGAGATGAGTCCATCCACTCGTGCCTGATCCCGCCTAGCTAGAGCGACATTCTTCAGGTCGTAACGCTTCGCCGATGTTCGAAAGACAGGAAAGAGCCGTGGGTTTCAGCGACAAGGCCGCCATCGTTGGCATCGGCGAGACCGAATACGTCAAAGGCTCGGAACGCACTGCCGTGGACCTGATGTTGGAGGCGGCCCGCAAGGCCATCGCCGACGCGGGGCTCAAGCCCTCGCAGGTCGACGGCATGGTCCCACCGCCGATCTACACCACCTCCGAGGAGTTGGCCGCCAATCTGGGCGTCGATGTGCTGCGCTACGCCTCGACCGTCCATATGGGCGGGGCGAGCCCGACGACGGCGCTGCAGAACGCCGCCATGGCCGTCGCTGCCGGCGTCGCCGACAATGTGCTCGTGGTGCTGGGGTGGAACGGCTACTCGGCGCTGCGTCCGAAGCCTGGCCGGCCGCCGCAGCGGACCATGAACATGAACACCCTGACCCGCACCATCCAGGGTTTCTACATGCCCTACGGCGTGATGATGCCGGCGCAAATGTATTCCTGGATCGCCATGCGCCACAAGGGCCTCTACGGGGTGCCCGACGAGGCGATGGGCGAGGTGGCCCTGGCCTGCCGTGCGCACGCCCAGCTCAACCCAAGGGCCGTGACCTATGGCCAACCTCTGGACATGGACGCCTACCTGGGCGCGCGGTGGATTTCCGAGCCCTTCCGTCTGTACGACTGCTGCCTCGAGACGGATGGCGCCTGCGCGGTTGTGGTCACCAGCGCCGAGCGGGCGCGCGACATGCCGCACCGGCCCGTGCTGATCGCCGGCGCCGCGGAGGGCCACCCCTATCCGGCAGATGACATTCCCTCCCGGCCCGACATGCTCAAGATCGGCCTGTCCTACGCCGCGCCCCGAGCCTTCGAGATGGCCGGCGTCACCGCCCGCGACATGGACTTCCTGCAGGTCTACGACTGCTTCACCTATGTCGTGCTGCTGCAGCTGGAGGCGCTGGGGTTCAGCGCGCCCGGCGGCATCTACGACTTTGTGAAAGACGGCCAGATCCAGCTCGGCGGTCGCTATCCGCTGAACACCCATGGCGGTCTGCTTGGCGAAGCCCACGTCTGGGGACTCAATCATGTGCTGGAAGCCGTGCGCCAACTTCGCGGCGACGCCGGTGCGCGACAGGTGCCGGGGGCCAGTATCGGCCTGGTCACCGGATGGGGCGATCTCGGTGACGGCAGTCTGGCGATCTTGAGGAACTGACACCCATGCAACCCCCCACCGTTCCCGCGCCGCTTCCCAGGACCCAGGATCCCATGGACGAGGCCTTCTGGCAGCAATGCCAGGATGGGCGGCTGCGATTCCAGCGTTGTTCGGACTGCGGCGCCTGGCGGTTCCTCCCGCGCTACATGTGCGCGCGGTGCGGGTCTCCAGATTTCGCCTGGACGCCAGTCCGCGGGACCGGCAGCCTCTATTCTTGGACCGTCACCCATCAGGCGCTTCACCCCGCCTTCGCCGCGGAAATCCCCTATGTCTCTGCGCTGGTGGAGCTCGACGAAGGCGTGCGGATGGCGAGCCGGTTGCTGAACTGCGACCGTAAAACGCTGAAACTGGGCATCCCCGTCGAACTGGTCTTCCGAGAGCTTGGAGACGGCTTCCGCCTGCCTTGCTTCCAGCCATCCGAACAGGTCGCGCCATGAGCTGCGCCCCACTGAAGCGCCACGATCCTCTCGAAAGGACAGGCTGATGGATCTCACCTACAGCGCCGAGCACCAGGCTTTTCGGCGCGAAGTGCTCGTCTTTCTTGAGGCCCACCATCATGCCGCCCCCAAGGGCGGCGGGGCTGCGCAGCGGCCCTCAGCAGAAGCTGTAGCCTGGCAGAAACTGTTGATCGCCCATGGTTACGCCGCGCGCACCATCCCGAAGGCATATGGAGGGTATGGGGCCGCGCCGGACATCCTGAAGTCCCGCATCATCGGCGAGGAATTCGCCCGGGCCGGCGTCCCACCTGGGCTACAGAGCCAGGGCATTTCGATGCTGGTTCCGACGCTGTTGGAACTGGGGACGGAAGATCAGAAGCGCCAGTGGATCGGGCCAACGATCCACGGCGAGGTTATCTGGTGTCAGGGATACTCCGAGCCGGGCTCGGGGTCCGACCTCGCCAGCCTTCAGACGCGCGCAACGGAGGATGGCGACGACTTCGTCATTAATGGCCAGAAGATCTGGACCAGCACGGCCCGCGAGGCTGACATGATCTTCTGCCTCGTGCGCACCGAGCCGGACAAGGGAAAGCACGACGGAATCAGCTATCTGATCTTTTCGATGAAAACGCCGGGGATAGAGGTTCGCCCCCTGGTGACCATGACCGGGCACGCCGAGTTCAACGAGACCTTCTTCACCGACGTGCGCGTCCCGAAGTCCCAGATCGTGGGAAAGCGCGGGCAGGGCTGGTTCGTCGCCAACGCCACCCTCAAGCACGAACGCGGAATGCTGGGGGACCCGGGCCAGCTCGAAAGCCGCTTCCTTGCCTTGGCGGAGCTGATGCGGACTGAGACCGCCGGCGATGGCCGGATCATGGACAACCCGATCCTGCGAGATCGTCTGCTGCGGCTGCAGGCGGAACTCGCGGCGATGAAGTTCAATGGGCTCCGCGTCCTGAGCGCCTCGGCGAACGGTGGCGACGCAGGGCTCGCGCGGCTAATCGTCAAGCTGCAGGCTTGCGAGCTGGCACACCAGATATCGGCGCTGGCCATCGACGCTCTTGGCGAGCTCGGCGTGCTCTACGAAAGTAGTCCGCACCTGCGCGCCCACGGCGGCTGGCAGCAGGCCTACATGTTCCAGCTTGGCCTGATCATCGGCGGGGGCACTGCGCAGATTCAGAAGAACATCATCGCCGAGCGGGGGCTCGGCATGCCGCGTGAGCCGAAGCTCGCGACGGATTGGGGCCGCCTCTGATGGATTTCGGTCTCTCGAGCGAACAGCGCATGCTCCAGGATGCGGTGACCCGCTACCTCAGCGAACAGTCCCCGCTGGGGCATGTGCGCGACATCGCCGCCGCGGCGACGCCCTACAGCCCCGATGTCGCGACGGGCCTGGCCGATCTCGGCGTGCCGGGGGTCATCATTCCCGCGGAATTCGGCGGTATGGGCCTTGGCCTGCTGGAAGCCGCGCTTGTGGCTGAAGCGCTCGGCTTCAGTGTCGCGCCGGTGCATTTCGCGGGCGCGCATGTCATGGCGCCGCTGGCGATCCTGCTCGGCGGGTCCGACAGTCAACAGCGCGCGTGGTTGCCGAAGCTGGCGAGCGGCGCGGCGAGGGCGGCCGTCGCGGTCAGCCAAGCCGTGGAGGGCCGGGACGGGGTCGGGGTGGTCGCCAGGGACGGGTGGCTGGACGGGACAGCGTTGTTCGTGCTCGACGCTGCGGACGCCGACCTGTTCGTGGTGGCGGACACCACCGGCGCATTGCACCTGGTCGCTGCCGACGCGCCCGGTCTCACGCAGATTCCGCTGACGACCATCGACAAGACCCGCTCAGTCGGCGAACTCCGGATGACGGGCGTCAAGGCCGATCCGTTGCCCGGCGGCGGCGGCCGGACCACCCGCCGGATCATCGACGCGGGGCGCATTATGCTGGCCGCCGACATCCTGGGCGCCGGCACGGCTATGATCGAACAGGCCGTGGCCTACGCTGGCACGCGCGTGCAGTTTGGCCGGCCGATTGGGTCCTTCCAGGCGGTCAAGCACATGTGCGCCGAGATGGCGGCGGCCCTCGAGCCCTGCCGCTCGCTGGTCTGGTATGCGGCGCACGCCTTTGACCATGCGCCTGACGAATCGACCCTGATGGCGTGCCACGCAAAATCACACCTCTCCGAGGTTGGCCGGTTCGTCGCGCGGACCTCCACCGAAGTGCACGGCGGCATGGGTTTCACCGACCTCGCCGGGCTGCACTACTGGTTCAAGCGCATCGGTCTGGATCGCCAACTGCTCGGAGGGCCGGAACTCGTCCGTAACGAGGCCGCCCGCGTTCAGGGCTGGATCGCCGTTTAGGAAGCAGGCCCATGACCTGGAATTTCGGCGATATCCTCGACGCGCTCCCGAACGCCCTCCCGGCGGACGCGCCGGCCTTCATTCACGGGAATCGAACGATCACCTGGGGGGAGACGTCGCATCGGTCGAACAATCTTGCGCGCGCGATCCTGGCCCGGGGCGCGAAGCCGGGCGACAAGGTGGCGTTCTATATGCGCAACCGCCCAGAGTACGGCGAGGCCCTGGCCGCCTGCTTCAAGGGCCGCCTGACCCACGTGAACGTCAACTACCGCTACAAGCCCGACGAGGTGTTCTACATCTTCGATGACTCGGATGCGCAGACCATCATCTACGGCTCCGAGTTTCGCGACACAGTCCTCCAGCTGAAGGGCCGGCTGTCCAAGGTCGCCACGTTCATTGAGATCGGCGACGACGATCCGCCGGCGCACTTCTCGGAGCGATATGAAGACCTCGCCGCGACCGGCGAGGGCGCCCCCTTGGGGATCGAGCGGTCTCCAGACGACCTTCTGTTCATCTATACGGGCGGTACGACGGGCATGCCCAAGGGGGTCATGTGGCGCCATGAGGACATGCGTGAGGCCCAGCTCGACGCGGTGCGGCGGCTCGGGCCAGCGCCGGAAACCCTCGACGCGCATCTCGACTTCGTTCGCGCCACCGGTCCGGGAAGCCGAACCCTCCCGGCCTGCCCGATGATGCACGGAACCGGTCTCATCACCGCGATCGGATGCATGATGAACGGCGGCTGCGTGGTCACCCTTGAGAATCCGTGGTTCGACGCCGACGAGCTCTGGTCGGTCGTTGCGCGCCATCGGGTGCAATCCATCGCCCTGGTGGGCGACGCCTTCGCCAAGCCGATGTTCAAAGCGCTGGAGGACCAGCCTGGGCGCCACGACACCTCGAGCCTAGTCTCCGTGGTCTCCTCTGGCGTGATGTGGAGCCGTGAGGTCAAGGCGGGCCTATTGCGACACATCCCACAAGTCGTGCTGATGGACTCCTTCGGCGCTTCAGAGGCGCTCGGCTTCGGCTCCTCGGCCATGACCAAGGACGGTGAGGTCAGGACCGCGACGTTCCAGATCGGCCCCCGGTGCAAGGTCTTTGACGAGGATGAAAATCTTGTGGAGCCGGGCACAGGCAAAGCCGGGATAATCGCCATCAGCGGCCCAATACCGCTGGGTTACTACAAGGATCCGGAAAAGACCGCCCAGACCTTTCGCACCATCGCCGGCCAGCGCTACTCGATCCCGGGAGACTGGTGCACAGTGGAGGCCGACGGGGCCATGACGCTACTGGGACGGGGCAGCGCCTGCATCAACACCGCTGGCGAGAAGGTTTATCCCGAGGAGGTCGAGGAGGCCCTTAAGACCCACCCGATCATCGAGGATGCGCTCGTGGTCGGCGTTCCAGACGATAAATGGGGCCAGGCCGTCACGGGCGTGGTGGTAGTGGCGAGCGGAGTTGCATTCGACGAGGACGATGTACGTCGGCACGTGCGCTCCAGCTTGGCCGGCTATAAGACCCCCAAGCGTGTCCTCGTGACCCAGGTCCCGTTGCGGGCTTCGAACGGCAAGGCCGATTACATGGCGGTCACCAAGTTCGCTCGCAGAAATTTAGGACTAGCGTGAGACCATGAACACCGAACCTGCCGTGCGGCCAGAAACCCAACCAATCGAGGAACTGGATGTCCTTGTGGTCGGGGCCGGTTTCACCGGCCTTTACCAGCTCCACCGCCTGCGCCAACTGGGGTTCTCGGTGCGCCTTTTCGAGGCCGGCGCCGACCTGGGCGGTATCTGGTACTGGAACTGCTATCCTGGCGCCCGCGTCGACACCCACGTGCCGATGTACGAGTTCTCCAGCGAGGATCTCTGGCGCGACTGGAACTGGACGGAGCGGTTTCCCGGCTGGGAGGAACTGCGCGCCTACTTCCGCTACGTAGACAAGAAGCTCGATCTGAGCCGGGATATCCGCTTCAACACCCGTGTCGAGGGTGCCGAGTTCGACGCCGGGCGCGACCAGTGGATCGTGACGACGCAGGAGGGCGGCGGCGTCCGCGCCCGCTTCCTGGTGCTCTGCACCGGGTTCGCCGCCAAGCCCTATGTGCCGCAGATTGAGGGGCTCGACCGGTTCGCGGGTGAAACACACCACACCGCCTGGTGGCCGCAAGGCGGCCTCGACATGACGGGCAAGCGCGTGGGCGTAATCGGCACCGGTGCGAGCGGCGTGCAGGTGGTGCAGGAGGCTGCGCCCGTGGCCGCGCAACTGACGGTCTTCCAGCGCACGCCGATCCTGGCGCTGGCGATGCAGCAGCGCAACCTGGACGAAGCGACCCAGGCCGACATGAAACGCGACTATCCCGCGCGATTCGCGCGGCGGCGTGAAAGCTTCGGTGGCTTCGACTTCCACGCGAGCGGAAAGTCCGCGCTGGAGGTCTCTCCGGAAGAACGGCAGGACATCTATGAGGCGAGTTGGGCGGCCGGAGGATTTAGTTTCTGGGCCTCGACCTTCTACGACGTGATGATGAACCTCGAGGCCAATCGTACCGCCTACGACTTCTGGCGCGAGAAGGTGCAAAAGCGGATTCGCGATCCGAAGCTCGCCGAAAAGCTTGCCCCGAAGCAGCCGCCGCACCCGTTCGGGGTCAAGCGCCCGTCCCTTGAGCAGACCTACTACGACGTCTTCAATCAGGACAACGTCGAGCTGGTGGACCTGAAGGAAACGCCGATCCTGGAGGTCACCCCCGGCGGCGTAAAGACCGCAGCGCGGGAGTACGAGCTCGATCTCCTGGTTCTTGCCACCGGCTTCGATGCCGTGACCGGCGGCCTGACGCAGATAGACATCCGCGGTGTCGAGGGGCTCACGCTCAAGGAGAAGTGGGCCAAGGGCGCGCGAACTCATCTGGGCATGGCTAGCGCTGGCTTTCCCAACCTGCTGTTCCTCTACGGGCCGCAGAGCCCCTCGGGGTTCTGCAATGGCCCGACCTGCGCCGAACTGCAGGGCGACTGGGTCGTCGAATTCCTGGGACGCGTGCGCGACGCGGGCGTCAGCCGGTTCGAGGCGACCACCACCGCCGAACAGACCTGGAAGGACCATATCGAGGCGGTTGGCGCCATGACGCTCTTTCCCCTGGCTGACTCCTGGTACATGGGCGCCAATATTCCGGGTAAGCCGCGGGAATTATTAAATTATCCGGGCGGCGTTCCACTTTACCTGCAGATGTGTCAGGCCAGCGCCGACAAGGGTTATGAGGGGTTTGTCCTAGGGACCTGAGGCGCCCGTCATCTTAATTGACGGGATAAGCAAGAGATGGAAAATGCAATGAGCGACGGCGCGATCGATCTGAGGGCCGAGGCCCGCGCAAAGGCCTACGCAATGCCGTTGGAGGACATCAACCTCGCCGACACAGAGCTCTGGCGCACCGACACGGTGTGGCCATACTTGGAGCGGTTGCGCAAGGAGGACCCAGTTCATCTGCACCCGGCGCATCACCACCCGGACGGCGCCTTCTGGTCCATCACAAAGTATGCCGACATCATGGCCGTCGATATCAATCACGAGGTGTTCTCGTCGGAGCCATCGATCACGATCTTCGACCAAAAAGAAGACTTCACCCTTCCGATGTTCATCGCGATGGACCCGCCCAAGCACGACGTCCAGCGCAAGACCGTCAGCCCGATTGTCTCGCCGGCCAACCTCCACCTGATGGAGCCGTTGATCCGCAGCCGCATCACCAAGACCCTGGACGAACTACCGATCGGCGAGCCCTTCGACTGGGTCGATCGGGTCTCCATCGAACTCACCACCCAAATGCTGGCCACCCTGTTCGACTTCCCCTGGGATGAACGGCGCAAACTAACCCGCTGGTCCGACATCGCCACCGCGGGCCCCCAATCCGGCCTGTTCCTCACGGATGACTACGAGACCGAGCGCAGGATGGAGCTGTTCGCCTGCGTGGACTATTTCACGCGACTCTGGAACGAGCGGGTCAACGCCCCGCCCAAGGGCGATCTGATCTCCATGCTGGCCCATGGCGAGGCCACGCGGAACATGGACCGCATGGAGTACCTCGGGAATCTGCTCCTACTGATCATCGGCGGCAATGACACCACCCGAAATACGATGACCGGCTCGATCTTAGCGATGAACGAGAACCCCGAGCAGCTACGTAAACTGCAGGCGAAGCCAGACCTGATCCCCTCCATGGTTTCGGAGACCATTCGCTGGCAGACCCCGCTCTCCAACATGCGGCGCACCGCCACCCAAGATTTCGAGCTTGGCGGCAAGCTCATCAAGAAGGGCGACAAGGTGCTGATCTGGTACGCCTCAGGCAACCGGGACGAGGAGGCGATCGAGAACCCTGAAGCTTACATCATCGACCGAGAGCGGCCGCGCAACCACCTGTCGTTCGGGTTCGGGATTCACCGCTGCGTGGGTAATCGCCTAGCCGAGCTCCAGCTGCGGATTCTGTGGGAAGAGATCCTCCCGCGCTTTCCTGAAATCCGTGTCCTGGAAGAGCCCCGCCGTGTGGCTTCGGTCTTGATCCGGGGGTACTCGTCCATGCCGGTCGTCATTCCGGCGCGCAACTGAGCCTGGCATTCGCTAAGTCCAGAGGACGCGCCCAATCTCAATAGCCTTGAGCCCGCCTGTGCGGGTCATTCAGCATCCACTCGAGCCAGACGGGCTCTGGAGTTCAGCAAGAGTTCCAATCACCAGGATCACCTACATCGAGCACGACGGGACGAGCATGTGGTCGACGTCAAGCCCGGCCTCACGGGAATGGAAGGCGCGGTCAAGAACAACATCCCGGGCATCGACGCAGACTGCGGCGACGCCTACGCCCCCTGCCGAGTCTATATTGACAAGGCTCGGGCCGACAAGACCGGCGCGTCCCGGCATTGGAGGAGTCGATGCTGGATTTTGCCGAGGGCGTCGAACCAACAGCCATCTCTCTTGCCAGATCAAGGTCAGCGATGCGCTCGACGGACTGATTGTGAATGCCGGAGCGTTGACACTTATTGGCCGCTGCGCGAGGAAACGCGCGTACTCAGGCAGATCGATTTCAGGTTAGGCTGTCGCGGAGCGTCATGAGCGTCGCAACGAGCGCCCTATGTTCGTCTTTGGCGAGCCGTCCGAACGTTTGCTGATGCAGCGCTTGAGCTTTCTCGCCCAGTGACGGCATGATCTCCTGAGACTTCTCAGTCAGAAAAACGCGCCATATCCGGCGGTCGTCCGGGTGGGCGCGACGCTGCACATGGCCGGAGTGCTCAAGCCGATCAATCATTTGTCCCAATGATGCCCGGCTGACCTCAAGCTCTTTCGCCAAGTCCGCCTGGGATCTCCCATCCTCGCGTTGGAGATAAACCAGCACACGCCACATTGAGCCTGTGAGGCCCAGGTCCAGCATTCTCCGGTCCACCGACGCGCGCAGCAGGCGAGTAACCTCCGCCAGGAGATAGCCGGTGCCAAGCGGAGTGAATTTGAGGTCCAGCGCCTCGGGCGCAGAGTCCGCATTGTGGGCGGCGCATTGCATGAGCGACATTCCTTAAAACCAGCGGGGATTCGAACAAGTTAGCTCGCGCGTGGCAATTGGCGACAGCGCCCTCGGCGGCATATTGCACACCACGGGCTGAACGAGGGATCAGCCCCGGCGCCGGCCGCGGGTGGTGGAAAGGCTGAGCGAGGCGAGCCGCAAGCCGCCACACAGCTTAGGCGGACCGCCTTGCGGCGCAGGATTCATGTCATAGCCTCGGCAGGCACATTACCTATCAGTTGCGTAAGCCTTTAGGAAGAGTCTCGAGCAAGCTCTAGCATGGCACTCTATGGGCTTTTCATCGTGGATCCCCGCCAGAATCATGAGTTGCGCGTTCGATACGACAGCAGTGTGGAAGAGTTGAGCTGCGATGTCGGGTTCATCGACAGTGAGACGCCCCCGCGCACATTGCGCGCGGAGATAGGTTGCGATGCGTTCCCGCATACGCACCGCAGTCGCGTCATAGATCAGCTGGGCCGCTGCCGCATCGTGCTGGATGGCAAAGAAGATCGCGCGAAGCATTTTCCGATAGGCGGGCTGTGAGAGCTCGCGCAGCAAGGCAAGGGCGTAGGATCCCAGCTCGTCCTCAGGATCTCCGTTGCTGTCCAGATCGAGCATCGGATCGTACAAAACACTGAGGCCACTGGCGACCAAAGCGTCCATCAGGCCGGCTCTGCTGCCGAAATGATTGTAGACCGTCTGCTTTGAGACGGCCGCTGAGCGGGCGATCGAGGTGACCGACACATCTGGGCCAAGCCGACTCATCAGGTCCGCCGTAGCCAAGAGGATCGCCTCCCGCTTGGCTTTGCAGGTCGAGTTTGCGCGCCTGTTCATATTCTCACCGCGCGAGCCTTGGCTTCAATTACAGGGTCTGCTGCTGGCCCGGCATCCGCCTCGTCTTCAGCCTTCTCAGCCGATTGGGGGCCTGGACCTAGCCGCGCAGCAACGCGCCCCAAGGCGCGATGGAGCACGAAAGTTGGCGCGAGGGCCACGGCGAAGACCATGGCGGTGATCACGAATCCATCTCGATAGGCGGCGGCCGCCGCCTGGTAGTAAACCCCTTGCCCCAGCAACCAGCCGGCGGCCGGGAGTTGCTCCAGAGGCCCGAGTCCCAACGCGGGGACGGTTCGCGCGGCTTCCATGAGATAGCTGCCTGTAGCTGAATTATCTGACGTCTGGGTCGCGGCGAGGGCGTCGCCGTGGAACGCGGTTCGCCGCTCAATAATCACGCCAAGAATACCCGTGCCAAGCGCTCCGCCCAGTTGCCGGGTGAAGTTCATCGAGCCAGAGCCCTGGGATAACAGTTCCAGCGGCAGCACCTTGAGAGCTGCAGAACTCAGGGAGGGGAACACAAAGCCCATCCCAATGCGGCCAATCACCGTCCACCAGGCGAGCGTCCAGAAGGCCGTGTCGGCGCTCACGTGGGCCGTAAGCCACGAGGAATAGGCAAAGATCGCCATGCCCGCCCCGATCAGCAATCCTGGCGACAGCCGGTCGCTCATCATGCCTGCGGCGGGAAAGACGATGACCAGGACGAAGCCGGCCGGCATCAGCAGTAGACCCGCTTGGGTTGGGGTGAAGTTTTGAATCTGCTGGACAAAGACCGGGAGCAAATAGGTCGTGCCGTACAGGCCGGCCCCCAGCACAAAGCTGACCGCCGCGGCCGCAGCGAAGGGGGGACTGGCGAACACCCGCAGGTCGAGCAGCGGATGCGGAATCCGACGTTCGCGGACGAGGAAGGCCGCCGCGCAGGTCATCGTGATTGCAAGCCCCGCGAGGACGGGCGTGGAGGCCCAGCCCAAGCGCTGGCCACTGGACATGGTTTGTAGCAGTGCGAGCAGGGCCACGCTGAGCCACACCAGGGCCGGCCAGTCCAGTCGGGCCTTCGCGACCGCAGGATCGCGATCGGGCAGGAAGAGGTGCGCCAGCGTGATGCCACCCAGGCCGAATGGAATCCCCAAATAGAAAAGGAACCGCCAGTCGAAGCTATCCATCAGCAGTCCGCCGACCCACGGACCCAGCGCCGGGGCGAGCACCACGCCAATCCCGAAGATTCCCATGGCCGCGCCGCGCTTGTCGGGGGGAAACACCTGGAACATCACGACCATCGCCAGCGGCTGGATGACGCCCGCTGCAGCGCCCTGGATCACCCGGGAGACTATGAGCACCGTATCGTCCGGCGCCAGCCCACCGAGGACCGATCCGAACAAGAACACGCCCAGGGCCACCGTCATGGTTTGCCGCTGACCGAAGGTGCGTTCGCACCAGGCAGAGAGCAGCATGGTGACCGTCATCGCGGCGAGAAAGCCGGTGGCGAGCCACTGCACCCGGGTCTGATCGATGCCGAACTGGCCCATGATCGCCGGAACAGCCACGTTGACGATGGTGGATGAAAGCACCACCGCGATCGCCGAGACCATGGCCGCCGCCGTCGCGAGCCAGCGGTACATCGACCCATAGCGCGCGAACAGGGCCTCAGTCTGTGGCATCGATCGTGACCTCGGCCATCATCCCCGGCCGGAGGAGATTCTGCTGTTGGGTGATCGCCAGCCTCACGGGCAGCCGTTGGGTGACCTTGGTGAAGTTGCCGCTCGGATTGGGGTTGGGCAGTAGCGCGAACTGGCTCGTAGCGGCGCCCCCCAGGCGCTGAACCTTGGCCTCAAACGTGCGGCCGGGATAGGCGTCCACCTTCACCTTGGCCGACGCGCCAACCTTCAGTTTACGGAACTCCGTCTCCTTGACGTTCACATCGACCCAGACGGTATGCGGGTCGTGATAGAGCAGGATGCGCGAGCCCGGCGAGACGTACTCGCCCGGATCGACAACGGTCTGATCGATGACCCCATCGAAGGCCGCCACGATCTGTCGCCGTCCGAGATCGAGCCGCTGCTGTTCACGCCGCGCAGCCAGCGCGTCGATCTGGGCGTCGACGCTCGCAATCTGCTCGGCGATCACCTGCACCTGCTGGAGGCCCGTCTGGGTGACCTCGGCGCTCGCCTTCGCGCCGGAGATCGCGGCGCGGGCGCGGACGGCAGTTTGCTCGGCGGCCCGAAGCCGCGCCTGGTCCTCCTCGAACCGGCTCTTGGCGACCAGCCCTTTCCCATAGAGGGTTTCGGTGCGCTGAAAGGCCGACCGTGCCACGGCCAGCTCAGCCTGCTTGGTCAGATAGTCGGCCTGGGCGCTGTCGATGGTCGCGGAGGATACCCCAGCTTGATTGCCGACGGTGTTGCGCACCAAGCTTTGCTGGGCCAACAACTGCGCGCGCTGCGCGCGCAGGTTGGCGATGTTGGCGTTGATCTCCGCCAAGCTATATTGAGCGTCGCGGGGTTCTATGCGGACCAGAATCTGACCCCTCTCGACTTGGTCCCCGGCTTCGACATCGAGCTGAACAATCCTGCCGGCCGCCTCGCTGGAAACCGCAATGACATCTGCGGCAATGCGGGCGTCATTGGTCGACACCCGGCCGGCCCTCCCGTGCAGCCAAACCGCGCCGGCCGCAATGAGGGCCACGATCACGGCGGCGACGAGAAGCAGGCGCCGCGAGGGTTTTCGCCCGATGCGAATGCTTTTCACGCTCGCGACGGGGTTGTCATCCGCCGCGCTCATCTTTGTGCCAAACGCTGGTTGACTCGTCCCAAAACGGACAGACAGGTGACGAGATCGGCGTCAGAAATATCCGCCAGCAACTCGTCGCGAAGCGTGGCCGCAATGCTCGTGATGTGGTCGAGGACCGGCTCTGCCGCGGCGGTGAGGGTGACGCGTTTGGCTCGCCGATCATTCGGCGCCTCCCGCCGCGCAATCAGGCCGCGCCTTTCAAGGTCATCCAACTGGCGCACGATCGTCGGCGCCTCGATTCCGAGCCGATCCGCTAAATCCCGCTGTGTCAGCCCTCCGTCCGAACTTGATAGCTCAAACAACGCCAGCCACCGCGCCTGCGAGAGGCCCGTGTCCTTAAGCCGCTCGTCTAGGCGCGCCCGCCAACGACGGCTCATCAGGTTCGCTGCCTGTCCAAAGGCGTGTCTGGCGGTCATCGAGTACAAATCCGTGTCGATAGGGAGCTAATAATTAGCATCAAAACGCCCCGGCGCAAACCTCGCGGCGCTTGTTGGATGATAGCCCCCTAACCATTAACCTACGAAGGTGCGTTGGGTGCGATTGGGCGCCCTTCGGGAAATACTAGGGCTACCCTTGGGTCTGAAGCGGGGGTTCATATGTATCGTCGAATCGTTCTTGCCTACGATGGCAGTGTGGAGGGACGTGCCGCGCTGCGCGAGGGCGCGATGCTGGCCATGAGGCTTCGGGCCCGGGTCTTTCTCTTGTCGGTCGCCGCAGAGACGCCTGGAAGACGGCTGGCCGAAGGTGCGTACGCCGGAGTCATCGCTCACGAGCAGGAAGCGTACCGAGCGGTGCTGGAAGAGGGCGTCACGGGGCTGCGGCAACTTGGCCTCGAGCCGGTCGCCGAGTTGCGGAGCGGCGAGCCCGCTGCTGAGATTGCCGCCTTCGTAGAGCAAGTCGCCGCAGACCTCCTGGTCGTAGGCCACCGGCATCGGAGCTTTCTTGATCGATGGTGGGCCGGCAGCAGCGGCGCCTACCTGATGGACCGCATCAATTGCAGCATGTTGATCGCCGGCCACCTGGTCTCGGACGAAGCGCTTGTCGACGCACGTGGGGGGGGCAATGAGTGACCTTGCCCCCACCCTTGGACCAGGTCGGGCCGGGATTTCTCGCCGGTCAGGCGTCGGGTGGGCCATGTGTCCCGACGCCATTCATGAGCTCGATCGGGCACTTGTCGCCGATCGCGCTGTGGGGACGATGTTCGTTGTAGTCCCTACGCCAAGCCTCGCATTTTGATCGGGCGTCGTCGAGGGACATGAACCAGGCGGTGTTCAAGCATTCGGGCCGGACCTTGCCGTTGAAGGACTCCGCAAAGGCGTTGTCCGTCGGCTTTCCAGGGCGGCTGAAGTCCAGGATGACGCCCCGCTGGTAGGCCCAGAGATCGAGGTCGCGGGAGACAAATTCGGGGCCATTATCGACGCGGATGACCCGTGGATAGCCCACCGCTTTGCCGGCCAGTTCGAGCGTCTGGACGACGTCGCAGGCCTTGTAGGCGAAGCGGGGATCCAGCGCCGGCGAGAACCGGCTGAAAGTGTCGATGATCGCCAGGATGCGTATCTTGCGCCCGTCGAAGAGCTGGTCGGGCAGGAAGTCCATGGCCCAGACGTCGTTGGGCCCGGGCGCTGGCGCTCGCCGAGCTTGAAGCGCTGACGCGGGCGCGCGCGACCCAGCAGCAGATTGACGCGGCGCTGCGCAACGCTGCGGACCATCAACTCGAGCGGAAACGCTATGCTGCGGCCCTAACGTCAACGCATGGGGATCGCCCGTTAAGGAACAGAGTGGGTCAACTAAGAATGCAGGTTGAGCAACCTGCCACGTCACTCTGACCGCCCCCCGAATCCCGGCAAGGTGACCGGCCTGGTGCTGCTGTCGGGCTATTACCGCCAGCCCCGACCGACGGCCGCGCGGCTGCTGAAGGTCGGGCCGGGATGCTGGAGATCATTACCCGCGATGTGCGCCATCCCGTCTTGGAGGTCACCAACCAGCCCGACCAGCTACACAGCATGCCATGCGGCCCTGTGGAACATCAAGGTCCGGTCCCCGTCGTGCACGGCAACTAGGACGATTTAGCGCCCATCGAGCTGGCCGAGAACCTGGTGGCCGAGACCCGCACGCGGCGGCCGATGCAGTTCGAGCGGGTGACGGGCGCCGACCACTTCCTCAACGACGGATCCGCCGAGAACCTGTTGACCACACTTGCGGGTTGTATCCCCCCGCCGCGGGGTGACTTCCGACTGCGCTGGCCGAAATAGCCGGCGGCCTGGCCCAAACGAATGACCCTATTGCGGCTCAAACCGGCTGCGCCTTCGACTGCCTGAGGAGAGCCGCCAATTTCCCTTGGCGCAGGCCATGTGAACGGCGATAAGGTTGGCCTCTCGGGAAGTCTCGGCCATGTCCGGACTTCGATAATCCGCCCGCTAAGACGGGCGCTGTTCGGGGAACGCCAGTATGAAAGCCGCCGTGCTGCGCGAAGTGGGCAAGCCGCTTCAGATCGAAGATGTCCAGATCAACAAGCCAGGCCCCCATGAGGTCCTGATCCGCACCGTGGCCGCGGGCCTGTGCCACTCCGATCTGCACTTCATGGAAGGCTCCTACCCACACCCGCTACCGGCGGTGCTGGGCCATGAGAGCGCCGGGATCGTCGAGCAGGTGGGCTCGGAAGTCCGGACCGTGAAGGTGGGTGACCATGTTATCACCTGCCTTTCGGCCTATTGCGGTCACTGCGAGTCTTGCCTGACGGGCCACCTCTCACTTTGCGTCTCGCCCGATACCAAGCGCGGCGCTGATGAAGAGCCCCGGCTGACCACCGCCGCCGGCCCGATGATCCAGTTCCTGAATCTGTCGTCCTTCGCCGAATACATGCTGATCCACGAGCATGCCTGCGTCGCGATCCGCAAGGACATGCCGCTCGACCGCGCCGCCCTGATCGGCTGCTCGGTGATGACGGGGGTCGGCGCGGCAATGCACACCTCCAGCGTCCGTCCGGGGGAGACCGTGGCCGTCATCGGCTGCGGCGGCGTGGGCCTGTCGGCGATCAACGGGGCGGCCATCGCGGGCGCCGGCCGCATCATCGCCATCGACACGGTCGCCGCCAAGGGCAACTTGGCCATGGAGTTCGGCGCAACCGACTTCATCGACGCCTCCCAGACCGACGCGGTCAAGGAAGTGCTCGAAATGACCAAGGGCGGGGTGCACCACGCCTTCGAGGCCATCGGCCTGTCCAAGACCGCCGAGCAGGCCTTCAATATGCTGCGCCGCGGCGGCACGGCCAACATCATCGGCATGATCCCGGTCGGCCAGAGCATCATCCTGATGGGCGCCGCATTCCTGGGCGAGAAGAAGCTGCAGGGTTCCATGATGGGCTCGAACCGCTTCCCGATCGACATGCCCCGCCTAGTGGACTTCTACATGAACGGCAAGCTAAAGCTCGACCAGATGATCTCCCAGCGCATCAAGCTCGAGCAGGTCAACGAGGGCTTCGCTGACATGAAGCGCGGCGAACTGGCCCGTTCGGTCATCATGTTCACATCTAACGAGTAAGCGAGAGCCCATGCGCGAGTACCTGAAGCTCTATATCGACGGCCAGTGGGTCGAGCCGGTGGCGCTCAAGACCCTGGACGTCATCAATCCCGCCAATGAAGAGGTCGCCGGCAAGATCGCGCTCGGCGCCGAAGCCGATGTGGACAAGGCCGTAAAGGCCGCGCGCAAGGCCTTCGCCACCTGGTCTCAGACCACCCGCGAAGAGCGGCTGGACGTCATGCAGCGGGTGCTGGCCGAGTACCAGAAGCGCTTCGGCGACCTGGCCAACGCCGTCACCGAGGAAATGGGCGCCCCAGCCTCGCTGGCCCAGCGCGCCCAGGTGCCGGCCGGCATGGGCCACCTGGCCACCGCCATCGGCATCCTCAAGGACTTCAAGTTCGAGGAAGACCGCGGCGCGACGATGATCGTCAAGGAGCCGATCGGCGTCTGCAGCTTCATCACGCCCTGGAACTGGCCGCTGAACCAGATCATGTGCAAGGTCGCCCCGGCGCTGGCCACCGGCTGCACCATGGTGCTGAAACCCTCTGAGGTCGCTCCCTTCACCGGCCAGATCTTCGCCGAGATCATGCACGAGGCCGGCGTGCCGGCCGGCGTGTTCAACATGGTCCATGGGGACGGTCTGGGCGTGGGCGTGCCGCTTTCGACCCATCCGGAAGTGGACATGGTCTCGTTCACCGGTTCGACCCGGGCCGGCATCGAGGTGGCCAAGAACGCCGCCCCGACCGTCAAGCGCGTGCACCAGGAACTGGGCGGCAAGAGCCCGAACATCGTCCTGGACGACGACGTCTTCGCCAAGAGCGTGGCCGGCGGCGTGCGCCAGATTATGACCAATTCCGGCCAGTCCTGTAACGCCCCGACCCGCATGCTCGTCCCGTCCAAGCGCATGGACGAGGCGATCGCCGTGGCCAAGGAAGCCGCCGCCCAGGTGACGGTGGGCGACCCCACCGGCAACGCCATGCTGGGCCCGGTGGTCTCCAAGACCCAATGGGACAAGATCCAGGACCTGATCCAGAAGGGCATCGACGAGGGCGCCACCCTGGTGGCTGGCGGGACGGGTCGTCCCGAAGGCCTGGACAAGGGCTACTATGTGAAGCCCACCGTCTTCGCCAATGTGAAGCCGGAGATGACCATCTCGAAGGAAGAGATCTTCGGTCCCGTCCTGTCGATCCTCGGCTATGAGAGCCTCGACCAGGCCATCGCCATCGGCAACGACACCGAATACGGCCTGGCGGCCTATGTGAACGGCGCCGACCTGGCCAAGGCCCGCGAAGTCGCTTCGAAGCTCCGCGCCGGCCAGGTGTCGATCAACGGCGCGTCGGACATGACCGCTCCCTTCGGCGGCTTCAAGATGAGCGGCAATGGGCGCGAGTGGGGCGACTTCGCCTTCCACGAGTTCCTGGAGGTCAAGGCGGTCATGGGCTACGCGCCCAAGGAAGCCGCCGAGTAGGCTTCGGCTCGAAAGACCAGCGGCCCCCGGCGATGTCGGGGGCCGTTTTCGTGACTGCGCCGGCAAGAGCGCGACGACCCCCTAAGAGACGCCCCCCAGGAGGAGACGCCGATGATGGATCCCCACTTTCAGGCCATGCTGGAGGCCCAGGCCAAGGCCGCCGAGGGCCAGACCCCTCCGCCCCTGGACGCCCTGCCGCCGGACATGGTCCGCGCCGGCTATCGCATGCAGCGCCAAGCCGCCGACCAGAATGCGCCCAAGGATGTCAGCGCCCGCGACCTGAAGGTCGACGGCGCGGCCGGCGAGATTCCGGCGAGGCTCTACACCCCGGCCGGAGCGCCTTCGACCACCGGCGGCCTCGTCTATTTCCACGGTGGCGGCTTCGTGATCGGCGACCTGGAAAGCCATGACGGCCATTGCCGACGGATGGCGGCTCTGGCCGGCGTCCGGGTGCTGTCAGTGGACTACCGCCTGGCGCCGGAAAACCCATTCCCCGCCAGCCATGACGATGCGCTCGCCGCCACCCGCTGGGCCTTCGACCATGCCGCGGAAATCGGCTTCGATCCGGCTCGCATCGCCGTGGGCGGGGATTCCGCCGGGGGAAACCTGGCCGCCTCGGTGGCCGGCGACCTCAAGGATGACCCCAAGCGCCGGCTGGCCTACCAGCTGCTGCTATATCCCGGCATCTGGCCGGAAAAGGAGACGGCGTCGCGTCAGGCGCTGGACGGCCCCCTGCTGACCAAGCAGGCCATCGCCTGGTTCGACAAGTGCCTGGCGGCTATCGGCCACCCCCAGTCCCAACGGGCCATGCTGGGCAATGTCGACTGCGCGGGCCTGCCGCCGGCCCTGGTCGTCACCGCAGGCTTTGATCCATTGAAGGACGAGGGCCGCGACCATGCCGAGCGCCTGCGGGCGGCCGGAGTTAAGGTCGAGCACGTCGAGTATCCCAGCCTGATCCACGACTTCTACATCATGGCTGACGTCTCGCCGGCCGTGGGCGAGGCGGCCAAGGCCACGGCGGCGTCGCTCAAGGCGGCGCTGGCCTGAGGTTCAGATCGTCTGGGCGGGCGCCTGGACGATCTGTTCGACCTCGGCCGTGAGCTCATCCCAGGCGGCCTGCATGGTCGGCGTCCAGGCCTCGCCACCAATCGCGGCGAAGGCCTCGGCCATGGCCTTGTAGAAGGCGGGGAAGATGTCGGCCGGCACGCCGATATCATCGTGATTGCGCAGCTCGGCCCGCAGGAAATTGGCCGCGAAGGCGTTGGGGCCCAGATAGTCCAGCAGGGTCTCGATGGCCTGGCGCAGCATCTGGCCTCGGGCCGCCCCGCGCTTGTCGCCGATGAACAGGGCCTCGGTTTCAGGATAGCGGGCGAACAGGCGAGCATAGACCTGCGGCGCAGGATCTTCGCTGTGCTTAGCAATCAGGTCGAGGCTGTCGAGAATGGCCTGGGCGTCCATGGGCGCGAGCTTAGCGCCCGGCCGCGGGCGCGCCCAGCACGGTTTGGATGGCGCCAGTCAGGCGGTCCAACTCCTCATCGGTAGTGACGAAGGGCGGCGTCAGATAGACCACCTTGCCCATGGGGCGGATCCAGCAGCCCAGCTCGGCGAACCGCTGGCACAGCGCGCCTGCGTCCACCGCGGCCTCGAACTCCACCACCCCGATGGCGCCCAGGGTGCGGACATCGACCACCCCCCTGGCCTGACGACAGGGCTCCAGGCCCGACCTCAAGGCGGCCTCGATCCGCGCCACATCGGCCTTCCAGCCGCCGGCTTCGAAGAGGTCGAGGGAGGCGCCGGCCGCCGCGCAGGCCAGGGGATTGGCCATATAGGTCGGCCCGTGCATCAGGGCCGCGCCCGCATCGTCGGACCAGAAGGCTTCGAAGACCCGGCGGCTGGCCACGGCGGCCGACAGGGGCAGGGTGCCGCCGGTCAGCGCCTTGGAGAGCGTGATGATGTCGGGCGTCACACCCGCGCCCTGGCAGGCGAACAGGTCGCCCGTGCGGCCAAAGCCGGTGAAGATCTCGTCGAAGATCAGCAGTACGTCGTGGCGGTCGGCGATGGCCCGCAGGCGGCGCAGCACCTCATCGTCGTGGATCAGCATGCCGCCGGCGCCCTGGATGCGCGGCTCGACGATCAGGGCGGCGATCTCGTGGCCCTTGTCGGCCAGCAGGGCGTCGAGGGCGGCTTCGCTGTCGGCGTCGCGGGGCAGGGCGACCACGTGCTGGCTGGGCATGACGCCTGCAAACAGGCTGTGCATCCCCTCTTCCGGGTCGCAGATGGTCATGGTGGCGAGCGTGTCGCCGTGATAGCCGCCGAGGAAGCTGACGAACTTCGAGCGCCCGGACACGCCGCGATTGATCCAGAACTGGATCGCCATCTTCATGGCGATCTCCACCGAGACCGAGCCGCTCTCGGCGAAGAAGACGTGGTCGAGATCGCCCGGCAGCATCGCCGCCAGCCGCCTCGCCAGGTCGTAGGCCGGGGCAAGAGGCGGAAGATCGTCCGGCCGCCCTGCTGGGGGCGGCGAGCGGGCGCATGGCGCGGCTGGCGCGTCCTGGATGGCGGGGGCTTCGTCCACGGGGTGCTCAGCACCGGCAATATGAACATCACCGGCGAGAGCTCCGACTACGGCCCCGACCGCCTCCTGCCGCGCAACGATCCAACTTCGTGGCCGCCTATTTCGACCACAGCGGCCTCTACAGCTTTGGGCGCTAGGCCGAGGCGGTGTTCTGGAACCTGCGCCAGCCGGGCGGCTGCTTTTGCCTGGTCAGTCCGCCCGAACCCCTGGTCGAGGCGCTGAACAGGTTTGCGGGCTCCTACTGGGCCGAGCTGGTGAGTGCCATGCGTCGCCGGTTGGGGGTGCGCAGCTATGGGATGGACGCCGATTCCAGCCTCGCCCAGGCGGCGTTCCAGGCGCTGGCGGCCGGCGGCAAGCCCTGCGCCGGGAGCCCTTCTTCTTCGACTGGTTCGGCGGCGATGACGCCCGCGCCCTGCCGGGCGCCCGCGGCGACATCTCTCGTCAGGCCGCCTTCGAGGACTTCCGCGCGCAACTGGCGGCCTTCGAGCCGGCCAGGCGTAATACCAACCGGCGCTGATCAGTATTCCTGGGCCCAGTCTCTGAGGCCGATGACATGATGCGCCAGGGCTGGTCGGCGATGGTGTTCCAGGCGGCGCAGCAGTGATCGACGATGTCCGCGTAGTTCCTGAAGATGCGGCTGGAGAGGCGGTTGTCGCGCAGGAACTGCCAGAGGTTCTCGACCGGATTGAGCTCCGGGGCCTTGGCCGGCAGCGGCAGGAGGGTGATGTTGGGCGGCGTCTCGAGGGCCTGGGAGGTGTGCCACCAGGCTTGGTCGAGCAGCAGGATCGCGTGATGGCCGGGCTCGACCTGGGCGCTGATCTCGGCCAGATGGGCGTTCATTGCCTGGGTGTCGCAATAGGGCATGACCAGGCCGGCGGCGGTTCCCTTCTGCGGACAGATGGCGCCGAACAGGTAGGCCGACTGGGTGCGCTGGTCCTTGGGCGCGGACGGTCGGGTCCCGCGCCTTGCCCAGCGGCGGGTGAGCTTGTTCTTCTGGTCGATGCGGGCTTCGTCCTGGAACCAGACCTCAAGCCGGGTTCGCCTGGGGAGCCGCTCGCGGATCTCCTGGACCCGCAGGGGGAAAATCCCGCTTGAAGGCCTCCAGGGCCTGCGGGTTCTGGGCGTGGTGTCTGGGCCGGGCGGACAGGCGTCTGTAGCCGAGCGCCTTGAGGATCCGGCCCAGTCGGCTGGGTCCAGAGACACGCCGTATTCGTCGTGAATCCAGCCGGTAAGGTCGATCAGCCGCCAGCGCACCACCCCGTGAATGGCCAGGATCTGGCCGTCCTCCACCAGCCGGACGACGGCCGCCAGTTGCTCGGGCGTCAGCTTCGGCCTCGGCCCCGGAGCCTGGCGGTCGATCGGCCCGTCCGGCCCCTCGGCGTTGAACCGCAGCGCCCAGTCGCGAAGGATCTGCCGGTCCATCCCGCCCGCCGCCGCGGCCTCGCGCCGGCTGGCGCCGTCGTAGACCGCCGCCAGCGCCAGCAGCCGTCGAACCTGACGCGCGTCCCGGCTGGTCCGCGCAAGCGCCCGGACCCTGGCGGCATCGTAATCCTGGCGAAGCGCGATAGCTGGCATGGCGAAACCCTCCGGTCCCACCATCGAATCCTGCTTCGCCGCTCAGCGGAATCCCCCAGAGTCAGACGCCGCGCCGATTGGTATAAGGCGCTCTCACACCCCTATTTCGCCGCGCCTGAGCCCCAGGAGCTGATCTATGAGGAGATCGAGGCCATCCGGGGGCGGATCGACCAGGCCGACGACTGGAGCGCCTTCGAGGCCAAGCTTGCTGCGCTGGAAACCGCCCGTCAGGCCTATGAACCGAGCGAGGACTAGAGCAGTTTCCAAGCCGCCTGACTCGGGGGGATTCCCTTGAGGCGGCGAGTCTGACTCACGCTGGCTGCCGGTGAGGGAGGCCGGTGGCGATGGGCAAGCCGCTGCCGGTGGATCTTCGGGAGCGGGTGGTGGGGGCGGTCGACGAGGGGCAGTCGCGCCGCAAGGAGGCCGAGCGGTTCGGAGTCAGCATCTCCAGCGCGATCCGCTGGACCAGCCTGCGGCGGCGGACGGGCGAGGTGCAGCCCAAGCGCCAGGGGCGACAAGCGCTCGGGAAGGATCGAGGCGCATAGGCCGCTGATCCTGTCGCTGGTGGCGGCCAAGGCCGACATCACCCTGGCGGAGTTGCGCACGGCGCTCGCCGAGCGGGGCATTGCCGTGGCGATCTCCACGCTCTGGCGGTTCTTTGAGCGTCACCGGATCACGCTCAAAAGAAGACCGGGCATGCTCCGAAAAGCCGCCGCCCGCACCGTCGCCGCCCTCGAACGCGCCATCGTCGAGGCCATCGACACCTTCACCCCCACCGAGTGGGCCAACTACTTCGCCGCCGCCGGATACGATGCGACGTGATCGGAATCTGCTCTAGGCGGGTGGGCGCTTTGTGAACTGCCTGATTCGATCGACCATGTCCGGTCCTGCGCCCTGGCTTCGATAAACCTCGTGCGCCAAGCCGGCCGGCTGTGACAGGCCATCGGTTTCGGTCAGCAGCCGCTTGTTCGCGGCATGGCTGAATGACGAGTTGGTGAGAATTTCAGAGGTGAGGCTGTCCACGGCCGCTTCGAACTCAGCATCGGTCACGCACGCGTTGGCGAGGCCGATGGCCTCGGCTTGCCGTCCTGAATAGGTACGGCAGGTGAACATCATCTCGCGTGCCTTGTAGGTTCCCACCCGGCGCGGTAGCCGCTGGCTGAGGCCCCAGACCGGCGTCAAGGCCCATTTGGCGTGGGTGTCGGCGAATTTGGCGGATTCGGCCGCAAGAATGATGTCGCCAGCCAGGGCAAGCTCCAGGGCGCCGGTGTAGCAATGGCCGTGCACAGCGCAGACGACCGGCGAGGTAAGCTCGGCGAGGCGTTGGATGACATGCGACTGATAGTTAGGCCGGGGAAGTTTCTCGCCCTCGGCGATGTCGCCGAGATCGTGGCCCGCCGAGAAGCACCGCCCGGCGCCGCGCAGCACGACGACGCCAACCGGCGCCGCCTCCAGGTCGGCAACGTGGGCCTCGAGCGCCTTGAACAGATCGACATTCAGCGCGTTGAGCTTGTCCGGCCGGTTCAGCGTCAGCTGGCAGACGCCGTCCAGGTCAGAGCGGAGCACGAGATCATCCATTGAGTTCTATCCGATGTTCTTTTTCAAGGTTGTCGTCCTCTCCCGAAGTCAGGCAGCGGGGGCGTCCATCGCCTCGGCGTCGAAGCGGAACCCGGCGCCCTCCCGCATTATGTATCCCGCCGTCGGCGCCGCGTAGTGAGTGCCGATCACCAGAATGGGTTTGTCGGCCCATTCGGCGAACAGTCGCGCGCGCGTCGCCGCCGCCGCTCTCGGATCGCTGTCGAAGGGCGGCGACCAATGCGGATGGGCCATCTGGCACGGATGGTGGCTCATGTCGCCGGTGATGACCGCCGATTCACCGTTGGACTCGGTCATCACACTGACATGGCCAGGCGTATGTCCGGTGCTGGGCGTGAGCCGGAGGTGGGGCGAGATGCGGTGATCCATTTCGACGAACTCGGCGAGCCCCGCGTCGAGGATGGGCTGTACCGAGTCCGACAGGATCGTTTGCTGTTCCTCGTCGCCTTCTGTGCTCCAGTGGGCGAATTCGGTCTTGCCGAACAGGTAGCGGGCATTTGGAAACGTCGGAACCCATGCGCCGTCCTCAAGCTTGGTGTTCCAGCCCACATGATCCACATGCAGGTGGGTGCAGATCACGGCATCGACACTCTCCTGCGACCAGCCGACCTCGGCCATGGACTGCAGGAAGCCGGTGGCCAACGGCTGTCCACGCAGAATGGACCGGGGTCGATCGTTTCCGATGCAGGTATCCACCACCAGCCGTAGGCCCGGCGCATCCACCAGCAGCGCGTGGATGGACAGCAGCAGCTGATCCTGCTCGTTGACGAAATTCGGGTACAACCACGGGATGGCTCGCAACGCCTCGGGCGTCGCTTCAGCCAGAAAGGGGGCGGCTCGATTGTATGGGATCGGAATCTGGAGTTCCACGATCCGGGTGATCTTCACCGCCCCAACTTGCCAACTCAGCATCGCGGCCTCCCTTTGGTCATGGTCGTGGACCGCATCGCGGCGGAAGAAATCGACGCTGAAAAATTGTCCAACCGCAGCTGACGCTTAAGCCTCTGCTCGCCGCTCGCGGATTCTGCCACGCTCACTCGCTCAGTTGACTGCGGACAGATCGGGCAACCCCAGGATCCGCTTGGAGATGATGTTATTCTGCACTTCCTGGCTGCCGCCATAGATCGTGCTAGCCTTACCGCCCAGCCAGCCGCGCACGGCGTCCAGCTCCGCGGGGGTGAAATCCTCGCCCGCCCAGCCTAGGCCCTGGTGACCCATGATCTCGAGCGTCAGTTCGGCCCGGTCCTGAGTCCAGCGGGTGCCGGCGTTCTTCATGATCGAGGTCGCCGCCGACGGGCCGGCGTTGCCCTTGGCTTCCGCCATCGCCCGCATCGCCGTCTGCTGGAAGGCGCGCCCGTCCATCTCGTTTGAAACGATCCGGGTCCGCAGGTCGCTGTCGGCCAGGCGACCGTGCGCGTCGACGCCGACATAGGCCTTGGCGAGATCTGGAAGGGCCGCAGTGCCGCCGAGGGCGTTTCCCATACTCGAAATGCTGGAGCGCTCGTGCTGCAGGAGCCGCTTTCCGATTGTCCAGCCGGCGTTCAGGGGACCCACCAGATCCTTCTTCTCGGCGCGCGCGTCCGTCAGAAAGGTTTCGCAAAACGGCGAGCTGCCGGCGATCAGCTTGATCGGCCGCACTTCGACGCCTGGCTGGCGCATGGTGAAGAGCACGAAGGAGATGCCTTCATGCTTCTTCGTGGGATCGCTTCGAACAAGACAGAAGCACCAGTCAGCCCATTGGGCACCCGATGTCCAAATCTTCTGGCCGTTGATCCGATAGTGGTCGCCCATGTCCTCGCATCGCGTCTGCAGGGAGGCCAGATCAGAGCCGGCCCCGGGCTCGGAGTAGCCTTGGCACCACTGAACTTCGCCGCGGCAGATCGGCGGAATGTGCTCCAGCTTCTGTTCTTCAGTGCCGTACTCGAGCAAGGTCGGTCCGAACATCATGACGCCCATTCCCCCGATCGGGTTGTAGGCTCCAGCGCGCGAAAATTCCTGGTGGATAACTCGGGCGTGGGCCGAAGAAAGCCCCGCACCGCCGTATTCGGCAGGCCACGTCGGCGTCCCCCAACCCTTTCCGCCGACCGCCTTGCGCCAGGCGACCTGTTCCTCGGTCGGCTGCAGACGCTCTTCAAGCCCGGTCGGATTGCTCAGACCCTTCAAGTCCGAAGGGAAGTTGACTTCGACCCAGGCCCGCACGTCCTGACGAAAGGCCTCGATAGTCTGATCTGCGGCGTCAGCCATTACAAAAACTCCATTGTTTGAAGAGACGCGATCAGTTTCCAACTTGGCTAGAACGGCCACGTTTAGATTACGTAGTTATCAGAAGGCGCTCCTGTATGGTTCCGCCACGTTGTCGTGGCAGATCCAGTTCCATTCCTGCTCGCCCAAGCCCTTGGTGTGCTCTTCGAGCATGGTCTGCGACAAGGGGCAGGTTGAATCGGAACACGGGAAATCGTTCGCCCACATCAGTCGCCGGGCATTGCACATGTCCTTCATCCTGAACGCCACCCAGCCATTCTGGCAGCCGCGAATGCGCCGCGCGCCGTGATCTGCAGTGGGTCTTTGCCGGCGGCGACGACCGGCCCCGTTGGCATCGGCGAGGCTAGTCCTTCGATAACAAAGGCATCGCCGATCTTGTCGAGCCGCTCCATCCGCGGTGCTCGATCACGAAACTTCGGATCGATGTAGTCGACGTAGCAATGTTGCGGCTCGGTAATGTGGGAGTCAGCGGATATGGGCTTCTTCATCATCTTTATCCAAGCCCGCGTCGTTTCAGGGAAGCGTCCTCGCCGCGCCTGCGCTTGTGCGCGCGCAGCATTGACGGATGGCCGCCGCTTCTTGCTGTCTGGTCCAAGCGCGGTCGCTTGGCGATCACCCATCGTGTACGATCGCAAAATATATATCTGTTAGCCCGAAACTACTATGTATTAAATGACATGGTGAGCTTGGCCGCCCTCCGCGGGTCCCGTGCTCACCGCCGGTCGCGACGGGCCAACTTGCCATATATGGGGGTATGCCGGCTTGCCGGGACGAACGCCTGCGAGGGGCCTTCAAAGAGAGGGTGGTTTGCAAGATGGCTCGACCTGCAGGGTTTCGCCCCAGGGGCCGGACGACCACGCCACCAAACACTCACGCTTCGTTTTGGCCATTTCAACAACCGACCAAAACTCTCAGTGCTGATCCTCATCATGAGGTCATTTATCGTATTGCGACTTACGAGAATGACGTGTACCAGCCATCAGCCGATGAGGCTCGCACGGTATTCGGCTTTTCGTCTCTGAGAGCACGCACTGCGGCCCCATCCTGCCCAAAGCTCCAGCCTACCTCCCGGGGCCCAGGGCAGCTTAGGCGGCGCGGAAGACCGGCCGTGCCGCCCTTTTTTTTGGCAGGTGTGCAATGGTCTATCCGCGCCTCACGGTTCGCGAAATTGCATTCGGCTCTGAGAGGCTGTTTGGAAAAGGCGTGAGCGGGGATTCCGCTTCGTCGTGGTCTGTGATTCAAGCTAGGCGACGCCGCCCAGCCCCAGGCCGCGCTCAAGGATCTCCGGGGTGGCGTCGAGCAATTCCAGCACCTGCAGGATGCCCAGCAGGATGGCGGCGGCGGCCAGGATGCGCGTGCCGACGATCGACAGGATGTAGGCGTAGAGCTTCACGAGGCCTGGACCCGCGCATCCCGCGCCGCCATCGCCCGGGTGATCCTGTCCCCGGCCGTGCCGATCAACCGGCTGATGGGCGTCTCGCCGGGCCTGTTCCGGCTGCCCAGGAACATCCAGACGCCAAACCCGGTGAACAGAGCGAAGGGCGTCCAGATCCCGAAGAAGGCCGGGACGACCCCGCTTTCGGCCAGGGACTGGCCAAGCTGCAGGGCGTGCTGGAAGGCCAGCAGCAGAATGCCGGCGAAGACCAGGCCCGGCGTGCGCCGTCCCCGCTTGGTCGCCAGGCCGAGGGGAAAGGCGATCAGCGGCAGGAAGGGCAGGAAGGCGGCCCGCGCCAGCCGGCCGTAGAGCTCCGACAGCAGGGTGCTGCGGGGCAGGACGCTGTCGCCGGACCCCGCCAGGCGGGCCAGCTCGCCCAGGGTCAGTTCGCGTTCATCGCCGCCGCGGGCGCGGAGCAGTTCGGTGGCGCCGGCCAGGGGGGCGGTGGTGCTGAAACTGTCGAAATCCAGGATGTCATAGACCCCGTCCGTCCCCTCCAGGATGCGCCGGCCGTTCTGGAGGTTGAGGGTCACATTCAACCGGTCCTGGGACACCTGCAGGTCGGCCGTGGTGGCGGTGATCACCTCTTCGCGGCCGGTCGGCGTCAGCCGGCGTATGAACAGCCCCTCCAGCCGCTGACCCTGGGGGTCAGCCCGGTCGGCGGTCATGATCAGACGATCCTCGGTGACGAAGGCGCCCGCCTGCAGTTCGCCGTTCCAGCCGGCGTTGGCCGCCGCGTGCATCACCGCCCGATAGGCGTAGCGGCTGTAGGGCTGCATGTAGCCGAACACGATCAGGCTGACCAAGGTGAGCGCCAGGCCCAGGCAGATGAAGGGGGTGGCTAGCCGGGGGAGGGACACGCCGCTGGCCAGCAGGGCGTCGATCTCCGACCCGTCGCTCAGCCGCGTGATGACAATGAACAGCGCGACGAAGAAGGCCACCGGCAGGGCGAGGCCAAAATAGTGAGGCACCAGCTGGCCGGTCAGCTGCACCACGAAGCCGAAACGATCGCTGCTCTGGGCCAGCAGGTCGAGAAGGCGCAGCGCCCGTTCGAGCAGGAGGGCGATCAGGGTCACGGCCAGGCAGCCCAGCATCGGGCCTGCCGTCAGCCGCAGGACGTAGCGGTCGAGCAGGGGCAGACCGAACGTAAAGGTGGGCTTGGGCGTCAGAGCCGTGGTCACGCCGCGCGCCACTCGCGCCGCCAGGCCTCGGCCAGCGCCGCAAGACCTTCGGGACTGAGCGCCACGGCCGACGCCAGGTTGGGCTGGCCCGGCCAGCCGGCGTCGGCGAAGGTCTCGCCCGCGTGTTCACGCACGCCCTCGTACCGGGGAATCACGTGGAAATGTACATCGGGATCGACCATCATGAGCATCAGATAGTTGATCTTGGCGTAGTCCACAGTCTGGCGCAGAAGACGCTCAATCCCGCGGACCGCCACCTGCAGATCTTCAAAGGCCTGGCCGCTCAGATCTGAAAATGCCTGGACGGGCTCCTTGCACACAAGGACGAGAGACCCAAATGTAGGCTGCTTGGGGCGCACCAGCAACAGCCAATGGTCAGTCTCACCCACCATCGAGTGGGGATAGCCAAAGTTTACCGCGGTCGCATTGCTCATGAAGCACCCTGCTGATCGGGCGCCATCCGCCGTCGGCGCAAACATAGGGGGTCGTCACAGCCCATGAAAGTCCGAACAGCCCTTGCGGGCCTTGCCTTCGTCGTGTCGCTCGGGGTCGCTGCGCCCAGCCTGGCGGCCGACCAATGCGTGGGCCGTGAAGGGCCGCACAAGGTCTCGGTGGCGGTCACCGGCGTGAGCCCGATCAAGGGGGAGGTGGCGGTCACCCTCTATCCCGACAACCCCCGCCGGTTCCTGGCGCCCAAGGGCAAGCTGCTGCGCGCACGGGTGAAGGCGACGCCGCGGATGACCGAGGTCTGTTTCTGGGTTCCCGAGCCGGCCTACTACGCCATCGCCATCTATCACGACGTCAACAGCGATCATGACTTCAACCGGACGATCATCGGCATGCCGGCGGAGGGGTTCGGGTTTTCCAACAATGCGCCGACCCGCGTCGGCCTTCCGTCCTTTGAGAGCGTGCGGTTCCGCGCCGGACCAGGCACCACCCAGGTCCCCATCTCCATGCGCTATCAGCGCTAGAGACTGATGCGATCAGACGGAACCGTCCGATCTTTTAATCAGGCTCGGCGCCTCAACGCCAATTCTGGCCGTCTTGCCCTCTGGCAAGACCAACGTACTGGCCCTCGACCTCGGGATCCGGCCCGGCTGGACCCTGGACGCAACTCTGGCGCGGATCACCCGTGGCCCGCTGAACCTGAAGACACGGCGTCCCCTGGCCCTGGGCTGGGCTGGCGATGAGCAGGCGGATCTCGCGGGGTTCATCTTTGGCCTCGGCGCCTTCGTTCGCGCCACCCAGATGTCGCAGTCCGTCCACCGCATGGGGGCCTTCCACAGCCTGGCGGTGGCCTTGACGGTCGTCGGCGCAGCCTTTGGCGCACTGTTTGGCCAGGACGGCGACGGCTGGCGCCAGGGGGTGCGCGCGAGCCTGTCCATCGATGGGCGCGAGACGACGCTCGCCCCGCGCTTCGTCGTGCTGGCCACGTCGCTCAAGCGCCTGCCCCTCGGGCTTCGCCCCTTCGGTCCCCCGCAGGATGGGATGAAAGTCTTGGACGTCGCCGCCCCCCCCCAGGCGACTGGCGCTGGCCCTGCCGGCCGTGCTGATGGGTCGCGCTGAGACCTGGCTGCGACGCCAAGGTTACCGTCGGAGCCTGGCCGAGCGCGTTGTGGTTTCCAGCCCGGCGCCCGTGGTCGTTGACGGCGAGGTGTTCCCCGGCGGCGAGATCGCGATCGGCCTGGGCGCGCCTGTGCGATTCCTGGTCCCGTGATGGAGGCTCTGCAGACCCTGGTCGGCGAAGACCTGGCGCGGGCCGCCCCACCGCCGGGGCGCGCCATGGCGCAGGCGCTGGCCAGTCGCATCGAGGGCGTCGCCGCGGTTCTGTTCTACGGATCGGTCCTGCGCACAGGCGATCTGGACGGCGTGGTGGACTTCTACGTCCTTACCCATGGCCCGCGCCCGGGTTGGCGCGGCCTGGCGGGCCGGGTTCTCTGGCCCGATGTCAGCTACCACGAGCTGGAGCTCGACGGCCGTATCCTGCGGGCCAAGGTGGCGACCATGACCCTGGCCCAGTTCCGCTCGGCGGTCACGGGACGGCGGATCGACACGACCATCTGGACGCGCTTCGTCCAGCCCTCGGCCCTGGTCTGGGCGTCGGATGCGGACACCCTTCGGGACATCTCCCGGGCCGTCTCCGAGGCCGCCTGCGCCGCGGCCCGGTTCGCCGCCGCCCTCGGTCCATCGGAAGGCCCTGCCCTGGACTACTGGCGGGCCCTATTTCGCCAGACCTATGCGGCGGAGTTCCGCGTCGAGGCCCGCGGGCGGGAGAACGATATCCTGGGCGTCGATCCCGGCCGCTACGAGCGGCTGCTGCTGGCGGCCTGGCGGGCGCAGGGCCTGGCGTTCGAGGAGACGCCGGGTGATGGGACGGTGCGGCCCGTGTTGGACGACCATGAGCGGGGGCGCATCCTGGCGGCCTGGCGACTTAGGCGCGCGCTTGGCAAGCCGCTCAACCTGGCCCGTCTCGCCAAGGCGGCCTTCACCTTCGAGGGGGCGGCCCGCTACGCCGCCTGGAAGATCGAGCGGCACACCGGCCTGCGCGTGCCGCTCACGCCGTGGCGGGAGAAGCACCCCATCCTGGCCTCGCCCGGGGTGTTCTGGCGGCTGTGGAAGGCCCGTCGCGCGCAGACCGCCGGCCGCGACCGCGCCTGAGGGCGCCGACCGACCCGACCTTCAGCCGCGGGCACGCTTGGGTTCGGTCGCCAGCACGCCGAGTTCGCGCGCCACCTTGCCCATCACCGCGATGACCTGGTCCAGCTGTTCGATGCTGTGGGCCGCGCTGACGCTCGAGCGGAGCAGGGGGCGGTTGTCCGGGGTCGCCGGGGGCAGGGCGAGATTGAGATAGACCCCGTTCTGCAGCAGCAGGTTCCACATGGCGGCGGCCACCGCCTGGTCCGGCATGGTGACGGCCACGATCGGGCTGCAGGTCGGCCCCGTCGCCAGCCCCAGGGCGGTGAGCCCGTCATAGAGGTGCTGGGCGTTGGCGTGCAGCCGGTGGCGCAGTTCCGGCGCCTCCTGGATCCGGCGCAGGGCGCCCAGGGTCGAGGCGATCACCGCCGGCGGCAGGGAGGCGGTGAACATGTAGGGGCGGCAGACGATGCGCATGACATCGAAATCATCCATGTCCGAGACACAGAAGCCGCCCACCGAGCCCAGGCTCTTGGAGAAGGTGCCGACGATGACGTCCACATCGGCCTCGGCCGCCACCTCCTCGGCCAGACCGCGGCCGGTCGCCCCCAGGACGCCCATGGAATGGGCCTCATCCACCAGCAGATAGGCGCCCATCTCGCGCTTCACCGCCGCGATCTCCCGCAGGGGCGCCACGTCGCCGACCATCGAGTAGATGCCCTCGACGACGATGAGCTTCTCGCCGGGCGCGTCCTTGAGGCGACGCAGGCGCTTGTAGAGATCCTCGGGATCGTTGTGGCGGAAGCGGGTGACCTCGGCGTGGCCCAGGCGCGAGCCGTCATAGATGCTGGCGTGGCTGTCGGCGTCCAGAAGCAGGTGGTCGCCCCGACCGACCAGGGTCGAGAGCACGCCCAGATTGGCCTGATAGCCCGTGGTGAACACCATGGCGTGCTGGCGGCCATAGAAGGCTTCCAGGGCGCGCTCCAGCTCCACATGGCCCTCATAGCTGCCATTGGCGATGCGCGACCCCGTAGTGCCGGTGCCCCGCTCGCGCACTGCGCGGACCGACTCCTCGACACAGGCCTCGTCAAAGGTCAGGCCCAGATAGTTGTTGGTGCCGAGCAGAATGGTCGGACGGCCGTCGACGACGCCCTCCGTGGGGGAGATGACCGCATCGAACCGGACCCCGAACGGATCGGCCGCCGTATCGCGAAGCGCCTTATAGGCGTCTCTGGACGCCGCGTGCCTATCGAGCAGAGCCATGCTCAAACCTTGTTCCGGATGTTGTCGATAAGCGCCGCGAGATCGCCCACGGTCTGGACTTCGCTCAGGCGGTCGATGGGGATGGAGATGTCGAAGCGATCTTCGAGCTCCATCACGATGTTCATGAGGGCCAGGGAGTCCACGGCGAGGTCGCGCGAGATGTCGGATGACGCGGTCACAAGGACCTCGCGCTCCAGCACGGCCTCAGCGGCCTTCGCCACCTCAAGCACGGTGGGATCTGTCACCAGTTGCATAGAGACCGACTCGCCCCCTAGAACGATCGTCCGTTAACGCCGCATCTTTGGCGCAATATGACGCGGGCGTCAGCACCTGATCGCCTGCTGTAGCGGCGGTTTGCGAAACCTGACGCCGGAGGCCGCATACCCCTGAACCGTATGTAGGAACCCGTCGGCGAGATTAAAGCGGGCCGGCGGAAGTCCGGAAATCTGCTCGCCCGGCGCCACCGACCAGTCCAGGTGCGTCAACTCTCGCAGCTTGCCGAAGGTCAGCATGGGGGCCGATCGACCGCCCCGCGCCGCGCCCATCACGGCGACGACGCCCAGGGCGGCGTTGGGGATCCGCTGGAAGCGGGGCCTGCGGCCAAAGGCGTCCGCCGCCGTCTGGAACACCTCGCGCCAGCCATAGCCCTGGGGGCGAGGATCGGACAGGCTGAGCGTCTGGCCGCCCGGCTGTCCCGTCAGGGCGGCGATCTGCCGCGCCGCGTCCTCGACATGCATCATGGCCATCCGCGCCTTCGGATCGAGAAGCGGCAGGATCGGACTTGCGGCGGCCAGCTGGAAGAGGGGCAGGGTCTCGGCGTCGCCGGGGCCGTAAAGGGCCGGGGGGCGCACGATGGTCAGGCGCTCGCCCAGCACTGCGTGCGCCGCCGTCTCGCCGGCCCGCTTGCTGGCGGCGTAGTCCGAAAGTCCGGGCTCCCGCGCGGCCAGGCTGGAGATCAGCAGCACCGCGCCCTCGGCGCGCTCAGCCACCCGGCGGGCGCCTTGCTCATTGACGATGAAGAAGGCGGCCCGGCTGCGCGCCTTGATCAGGCCAGCCCCATGAATGACGACGTCGGCGCCGGCGCAGGCCCTGTCCAGGGCGCGATCATCTCCCAGATCGCCGGGCACGACCTCGACCTCCAGGCCGCGCCACAGGGGGTGGATAACGTCGCGGCGGGCCAGCACCCGTATGCGCCAGCCGTCGGCCGCGAGCGCGGGCACGAGATAGCGGCCGAGGAACCCCGTCGCGCCGGTGACCGTGACGAGACCCCGTGACACCCTAGGCCGGCTCGGCTTCGGCCAGCCCGGCGAGATACTCAGCCTTGGCCCGCGAACGGCTGAGCTTGCCCGACGAGGTCTGGGGCAGGGCGTGCCCGCCGACAAGGTTCACCTGGGCCTCCACGCCGTGGCGCTGGCGGAGCAGGTCGGTGACCTCGACGGCCAGCTTCTGGCGCGTTTCAGCGTCGCTGCTGCGGGTCTGGACCAGGACGATCACCGCCTCCTCGCCCTCGGCGGGAACGGAGAAGGCGGCGACATCGCCGCTGCGCAGGCCGGCGATCTCGGCCTCAGCGGTCCATTCCAGGTCCTGCGGCCAGATATTGCGGCCATTGAGGATGATCAGGTCCTTGCTGCGCCCGGTCAGGACGATCTCGCCCTCCGACAGATAGCCGAGGTCGCCGGTGTCGAGCCAACCCTCGGCGCCCAGGACGCGGGCGGTGGCGTCGGGGTCCTGGAAGTAGCCGCTCATCAGGCTGGGGCCGCGGGCGAAGACCCGACCGGTCCGGCGCTCCGGCAGGATCTCGCCCCGCTCGCCGCGGACCTGAAGCTCGTGCCCCGGCAGGGGCGGCCCGCAGCGGGCGAACTCCCGGACGCGGGGCGAGGGCGCGCCTGAGGCCGCCACGCCGTCGCGCTCCAGGCGGTGCACATCCAGTCGCTCGGTGACCAGGCCCTTGCCCAGGGGCGCCATGGTCAGGGCCAGCGTCGCCTCGGCCATGCCATAGCTGGCCACGAAAGCCTGGGGGTCGAAGCCCGCCGCCGCGAAGCGCGCGGCGAAGTCCCGCAGGGGCTTGGTGCGGACCATGTCGCCGCCGAGGCCGGCGATCCGCCAGCGCGACAGGTCATAGCCTTCGAGGCTGGCGTTCTCGGCCCGCCGCGCGCAGAGCTCGTAGCCGAAGGTGGGGCTGTAGGAGATGGTCGTACCGTTCTTGCCCATAAGGTCGAGCCAGAGCAGCGGACGGCGGACAAAGGCGCCGGTGGGAAAGCGCGTGCTGCCGGACGAGAACTGGAGATAGCAGGGGCTGTCTGGCCCGATCTCCGGCAACGCTTGTCCGGTGGACTGTGGCAGGTCGACCAGGGCGCCGGCGAACTGCATCGGGCGAACCGCGGCGGTTTCGGACGCAACGGGCGCACCCCAAATCACCACCCGATCAGTGAATCACAGGTCGAAAAGCGGAGATACAACAAACCGATCGGCCCGCGCAATTCGCAAGCTTTTGCGCACCCAATCCCCAAAACTTGCGAAAACGAATATCTGAAATCGCCGGGATTGACCGTCAAATCAAGGCGTTGATATTTTTCACGAGCGACTTCGGACTTATTTTAAGCACCGACCAGTGGCTGGTCGCGCGACCCGAGGGAGGGGCATTGCCTCAGGCGTGAACGGCGTTATGGTAATGGCCATTACCGTCAGCATAGAGGCAATAATGCCTAGCGACTGAGGGGGGAAACATGAAAAATTGCAAGAATCTACGATTCGCCTTCGCGAGCGGCGCATCCGCGCTCGCTCTGGCTGCGGCCTCGCCTGGTTGGGCGCAAGACACCGGCTTCACCATTGAAGAGCTGGTGGTGACGGCTGAAAGGCGCGATCAGCGCCTTCAGGATGTGCCCGTGGCCGTGACGGCCTATACAAGTGAGCGGCGCGACGTGCTTGGGGTAGCCAACGTCGAGGATTTGGCGCGTGTATCGCCGAGCGTCACTTATACCAACAACGACCGCCTCTCGATCCGAGGCTTTGGTCGCCTGACCAATGCTATCGGAACCGATCCTTCCGTAGCGCTGTACTCCGACGGAATATTCTCAAACTCCATGGCTGATGCAGCCACGCCGTCGCTGTTTATCGAACGCACGGAGATTCTGCGTGGACCCCAGGGCACGCTGTACGGGCGCAATTCCATCGGCGGGGCGCTGAACATCATCGCCAAGCGTCCGACAGAGGATTTCAATGGTGAACTCCGCGCCGTCCTTGGGAACTACGGCACCTGGCGAACCGACGCCTTGGTTCGTGGACCGATCACGGATGGCCTACGCTTCCTTCTCGGGGGCTCTCTGGAGCGCCGAGAGGAAGGCTTCTTCGAGAACCTCGGGCCTGCCGGCGATTCCAGCGCTGTTAAACGGTACATAGTCGAGGCCCAGCTGGAAGCCGATCTTGGCGAGAACATCACGGCCCGCCTGCGCTATACGAAATTCGACTGGGATGACAGCTTCGGCGTTGGCAACGTCCACGAGTCGATCACGAGCCGCTACGACACCACGTCTCCGACCGGTCTCGGCAATGCTGGCCTCTACTACAATCCGACCTTCGGCTTCGCAGGAACTAATCCGGCGATGACCGACCCCTACAAGATCAGCACCAACCAGACGAGTGAAGGTAAGCTCAGTAATCATGAGCGATTGCACTTAGACCTTACCTGGGATCTTGACGGCATGACCCTCAAGTATCTGGCCGGCTACCAATCCTATCTCTACGACACGGCTGGGGACGAGGATCGTTCATCGCGCACCGGCCTATTCAGCGTGCCGACCGCGACGCCTTTCGGCGCCTACACCGCTACGGGCGTGTCGCCAGACCAGAGGTTCTTCTACCGCGAGGACCAAAAATGGTACTCCAACGAGATCAACCTGTCATCGAACACGGGCGGGCCACTGCGCTGGATCGCCGGTCTGTACCAGTATCATCAAACCTACGCGCAACCCCAGGGCCAGCGGGTCCTTAACGATCCGGCCGTTCAGAACCCGATCAATCTGGCGACCAGTGGCCCGGCGGCACCGAACCCGATGGGGAACTATCTCTTCGTAGACGGTACGCTTGAGGTGGATTCTTACGCGGCCTTTCTTCAGGTCGACTATGATATCACCGATACCATCACGTTTACGGGTGGTATCCGGTACACGGTCGATGAGAAGTCGGGTACAGACTCGGCTCGCTACGTGTCGCGCACCAACACCACGACCACCATCCTGGCCGCCGCGGGGATACCGGCCGCCGTCGGCCAAGGGATCGCGGTGGATTTGACAACCTTTGCCATATGCGGCGGCCCAACCATCGCGTCCTGCCTGGCCAACCCGTTGTACGCCAATGTACGTGAGCTCTCAGGCGGTGGTCTGACGCGTGACCTGTCGGGCGACTACGACGCCTGGACCGGGACCTTGGGTCTGCAATGGCAGCCGGACAGCGGCACCAACGCCTACGCCCGTTACAGCCGCGGTTATAAGTCGGGTGGTTGGCAGGCCTCGAGCGGCCTCGCTCCGATCCCCTATGCTGATCCCGAATATGTTGACAACTTCGAGCTCGGGCTGAAGAAAAATGTGGGGCGGCGCTTCCAACTGAATTCTGCGCTGTTCTACGCGGACTATCAGGGTTTTCAGGCGCCGCTGACCGTGGTTCTTAACCCCGCGGCGGGCTTAACGGGCAGTCAGTTCGTGAATCTGGACGCTGTGAGTTGGGGCCTTGAGATGGAGGCCCAGTGGGCTCCGATCGATCATCTGCAGATTTTCGCGAGCTATTCGTACCTCAATACCGAGATTAAGAGCGGCTGCTGCTTCGTCGATACAGCCGACCCGAAGGCTCTGCAGGCGGGCGCGCGACCTACGGGCGTCGTGTTGCCGAACGGAAGCAGGCTCCAGACCCTCGTTGGGAACAGGCTTCCCATAACTCCGGAGAACAAACTCAACCTAGGACTGAATTACACAGTCGAGTTGGCTGAGGGCAATCTCGTACTTGGGGCCACCTACACCTTCACCGACGAGCAACAGGCCGTCGTTTTTGCTCAGCCGGGCTTCCGCTCGCCATCGAACGAAGTCGTCGACTTCCGGGCGCTTTGGAAGGACGTCGACGATCGCTACACGGTGATCGGTTACGTCAAGAACGCCTTTGATGAGTTGGCCTATCAGGACTTCCGAACCGGAGCCCCCTCGGCCAGCGGAATCCAGCGCACCACATTGAAGCCGAACTTTCCTCGGACCTATGGGATAGAATTCCAGTACCGGTTCTAAGCCAACAGTGGGCCGTTTCCGAGCGATAGCAGGGAGACGGTCCACCCCTTCCGTTGGTGGCAAGTTGCCTGGTCAGGTGACCTGCCCCCTCCGGTCCCTCGATCGTTGTGGGACCCAGGGGTTTGATAGTTGATCTGCAGCGCTGGCGGTGGCGGCCGGGCGCCATAACCTTTGAGGTTGCGCAGCCGACCGGCCGCGGGGTTCAGCCGCACTGCTTCCGGCATTAGGCCGCTATGCGCTGAGTGGGGCCGCAGATTTGTTGTAGTCGCGCCGCCAGCGCTCGATTACGGCCCGGGCGTTCGCTGGGTGGGCGAAGACCTTCTCGTTCAGGCCCTCGTCGTGCAGCTTGCCGTTGAAGCTCTCCACGAAGCCATTCTGCTGTGGTTTGCTCGGCGCGATGTAGTGCCAGCCGGTCCCGGTGCGGTTGGTCCATTCCAACATCGCACGGCTTGTCATTTCCGTGCCGTTGTTGCTGACGATGGTGGGTGGCATTCCATGCCGGGCGATCAGGCCGCGTGCCATGCGATGGCCGCCGATCGAGGTGTCCACGATCAGCGCCAGGGCCTCGCGGGTGAAGTTGTCGACGGCGCACACCAGCTCTTCGACGGGCGTAAGATACGCATCCTGGCGATCATCGACACCTTCAGTCGGTGTTCGCCTGCGCTGGATCCCGGCTTCGCCTACAAGGCCTGCGACGTCGTCCAGACGCTCGAACTGGCCGGCAAAGCGGTGGGCTATCCACGGGTCATCCGCGTCGACAATGGCCCTGAATTCGTTTCCCGCGACCTGGATCTCTGGGCCTATCAGCGGGGCGTCACCCTGGACTTCAGCCGCCCAGGCAAGCCGACGGACAATGCGTTTGCAGAGTCCTCCAACGGCAAGGTCCGGGCTGAATGCCTGAACACCGCCTGGTTCATGTCCCTCGACGACGCCCGATCAAAATGCGAGGCTTGGCGTAGGGACTACAACGAACATCGTCCCCACAGCGCGATCGGCGACAAGTGCCCGATCGAGCTCATGAACGGCGCCGGGACACATGGCCCACCCGACGCCTGACCGGCGAGAAATCCCGGCCCGACCTGGTCCAAGGTTGGGGGGCAGGTCCGGCGCAAGACCAACCCCCGGCCATCCCTCGCTGCTCTCCCGCGAGCCTAACAACCCGTTCCGACGTTAATCGCCTTGAATTCGCCGCCATCAGGCGCCCAACTCTTCAGTCGGAGAATATTCCGCAGGAGTTTCGAATGATCGGCAGCATCTCGGTCAAGTTGGGGCGGAAAGTATATTCCGCCACCCTTGAATACGACAGCCTTATCGGCCGCGGGTTGAGGGGTGTCCGGCGCCGGCTTGAGACCCAGCTCGGCTCTCCTTTGGGAGATGTTCCGGCTTTTGCAATCGCCCAGACGATCGAGGACGTGACCGTTGAGGTCGATGCCCCTGGGTATGCCATAGGCGACATGGTCCTGGAGGCCACTCCCACGCGTTTGCGTCTGCGAGCGGCCGGCCGTCTAGGGCGGTCCGGGAACATTGGGCGTCCGTTCGACCTGAGCGTCGATCTCCCGGAGCCGGTCGATCCCGACGAGGTGACGGCGACCCTCGAAGACGGCGTTCTGACCGTGAGAATGATCAAGGCCGCGTGGGTGCGCGGGGAAGCAAGACGTGTTCCCGTGCGCGAAACCTCAATCCCGCCGGAACAGGCGACTCACGAAGGCGGCCAGGCCCACGCCTGACAGGATGACGATGGCGATCCGAGCGACCGCGGCGGCCTGATCGTCCTTCGCGACGATGACGACGGCGGCAGCGACGATAAGGGCCGCGACCACGATCCCGAGCGACAGGGTATCGGCGGCCCGTCTGACCGCTCGCGGCAACTCGGCCAGGTCTGAACTTGAGACCTGGATGACAATGCCCTCACGGCTGATGCGCCCGATACCGCGCCGGATCGCTTCTGGCCCGATGGCGAGGATCTGATCTAGTTCCTTGAACGTCCGGAAGGCGCGGGTGGCGAGCGCTTTCGGCGCAAACCGAGATGCGAAAGCCCGGAGAACCACTGGCGCGATAGCGGCGACGACATCGAGGTCGGGATCGAGCGTCCTCGCCAAGCCTTCGGCGATGCCCAGAGCGCGCATGAGCAGCAGCAGGTCCGGCGGCAACGTCAGTGCGTTTTCTCGGGCGATGGAGATGAATTCGGTGATCGCCTCCGCAAGCCGGATCGGTCGCCCGGAATCCGCGGCGTAACGCAGGAAGAATCGCTCGACACCTTGTTCAAGGCCGGGCGGCGGGGGTCCCGAGCGGCCAGCCCATTCCATCAGCACATCAGAGACCGCCGCTACGTCGGCATCCACGAGGGAGCCGAGGACCACGAGGACCTGCTCTCGCCTTTTCGCCGAGAGCCGCCCGACGGAGCCGAAGTCCAACAGCGCCAGACGACCATCCGGAGTCACCAGAATATTTCCTGGATGAGGGTCCGCGTGGAACACCCCGTCCAGCAGGATCATCCCCAGCAGCCCCCTCGCCGCATCGGGCGCCAAGGCGCGCGCCAGGGCAGGCTCTTCGTTGCGGAACGCGGCGTTAGGACTGCGGCCACGGACGCGTGCGCTGACCATGGTCCTTTCCGTGGTAAATCGCTCATGAACGAGCGGCACATGGAAGACGGTTGCGCGTCTGCGGACCTCCGCTTGATTGCGAGCCTCGATCCGAAAATCGATCTCCTCGAGAAGGGCTTCGCTGAGCTCCGTCACGACACGCACAGGCTGATGTCGACGCAGTGCCGGGGCGCGACGCTCGATGACGCGGGCAGCGGCCAACAGTAGCCGCAGATCAGCGCGCATGACCGCCTCAATCCCCGGCCTGCGAACCTTGAGAACGACATCTTCACCGGTCATGAGCCGCGCGGCGTAGACCTGGGCAATGGACGCAGCCGCAATTGGCGTCGTCGAAAATTCGGCGAAAAGCTCTTCCGGCGGCGCGCCCAGATCGATCGTCAGCTGTTCGCGCAAATGGTCGAAGGGCACTGGAGCCACGTCGTCGTGAAGCCGGCCGAGCCGCTCGGTCAGCTCTGGCGGAAGCAGGTCGGACCGTGTCGCCATGATCTGGCCTAGCTTCACGAATGTAGGGCCTAGGGCCTCAAGTGCCGCAACGAAGGCCTCATATGCCGAGCCCTCGTTCGCCTCGTCGGAAGCCGCGCCCCGGAGCAGACCCAGCCGCACCAAGACCGGCCGCGCGGCTGTAGGGGCTAAGGTGTGGATCACCTTAGCGAGACGACGATAGTCGTTGGGCGAAAGGGTCAAGGGTGACATAGAGCCTCGATGCTTGGTCGGCCCTGGGGGCGCAAGACCCTGGGCTCGAACCGGTGGGCCCCTCACGGGTTATCTCTGGCGGCCCATGTGGAGGATCAGTTTTTGACTAGCTACATGATCGGCGGGCTGAGCGCTCTCATGATTGTGGCGGGCGTTGCGGGCCTGACTTTCGCCATCAGACGCCTTCGAGATTAGAAGGCAGAGGATTATGCATTTGAGTTCACTCGCGATGATGGTGATCAAGCGAACGGTGAGGTGATCCTCCCCCGTTTTGGTGGACTGATCTTCCGCCGAAGTAGTGGACGGGGTTAGGCGGCTCTGCGCTCGGCGGCGGCTGGGGCTGATGTAGCCCAGGGCTGAGTGCAGGCGACGGGGATTGTTAGAAGCCCTCGATGTAGTGGAACAGATCCCGGCGGGGCTGGTTGCGCGTGGCATAGACCCGATGATGGACCCGTTCGGTCTTGAGGGTGGGGAAGAAGCTCTCCATTGGGGCGTTGTCCCAGCAGTCGCCCTTGCGGCTCATCGACGGCGTAATCCCTTGTCGTGACCTGCTCCCGGAAAACTGGTCCAGTTTTCCGGGAGCAGGTCACACGCGCAGGCCACCTTGAATATCAGCAATCAGCCTACGTTTTCAGCATTGACGGTGTTTTGAAATGAAACCCCGTATGCGCAACTCGGTGCAAGGGATTACGTTTTCCGTCCGATTGGAGACGATACATCTCGAAAGATCCATTCTAGGAACAACGCCTAATTATTATACGAATCTCAGAAGCATAACTTTTTGCTGGCTGGCGTGACGGTATTTTCGCATGAGAAGATTTTTTGTCCTGCAGAATCAAAGGGGTTGTGCATACCCGAACAATCGAGTGGGAGTGACCGCCAGCCGCCTTTGAGGGCGACCGGCGGATCGTCTCGCCGTCTCAGGCCTTAGTCGGCCGAGTAGGGCAGGGAGGAATGGTGCAGGACGATGCGCAGATTGCCCTGGTCATCGCGCACATAGCCCCAGGTCTTGTCGACCACGGTCGTGGCGCCCTTGCTGTCGGTGACCCGGACATTGCCCATGGACAGGGCCACGCCGTCCTCGATCATGATGCTGGCGTTCTCGATTTCGTAGCTGCGCCAGCCCTTGATGGCGAAGCCGGTGTCGCCGGGATAGGCGGGGTTGCCGGCCACGAAATAGGACAGAGCCCCGTCGCGGGTGGTCCGGAAGGTGGTGGGCGGGGCCGCCAGGGTGGGTTTGAACAGCACAGGGCCAAGATTGTAGCCGTAGGCCTGATCGATCACGTCGCCTGCGACCTGCTTGGCCGCCTCAAAACCCTGATTGTCGTAGGTGGTGGCGATCTGGACGAGGGCCTGACCCCAGGCGTTCTGGGCGGCGATCACGTCGGCTTCGGTGATCGGCTTATCGGCGGGCGCGGACTGTGCGGCGGGCGCTGCCGGCGCCTGCGCCATGGCGGGGGCGCTCAGGCCAAACACGGTCATAGCGGCTGCGGCGGTCATGAGGACGTAACGGGTGCGACGCATCAGTAATCCCTTTCTGTGGCGAGCCCTGGCCAGCATCGGCGCTCAGCGGCTCCTGTCGCTCAAGGTGGGACCTAGTTCAGCCTACGCCGTCCGCCGCCCGGCGGGTGAAGCGGCCTAGGCCATTTGGCTTATGCCTGGGCGCCGGCGCGCATTAGATTGGGCGTAGTCCTCTGATACCGCCGGTCTGCCATGCAATCCGATACCGTCTCCGCCCTGCGCGACCTCTACCGGGCCTCGAGGGCCAGGGCCGCGCGGCTGCGGCTGCTGATGGAAGCGGGGCGGGACCTGGCCGTCGTCGAAAGCACAAACCTCAACAGCGTCCTGGCGCAAAGCGCCCGTCGAGCCGCCCTGTTCGCCGGCTGTCGGGAGGGCGAGGTCGTCCTGGACGCGGCCGCCGATGGTTTGCCTCTGGTCGCCCCGGGGCCAGATCAGCGGTGCGTGGGGGTTTTGCGGCTCCTGCGGGAGGGGGATGTCGAGACGCCATCGGATCCGGAAGATCAGGGCGCCTTGAACCTGCTCGCCCAGCTCATGGGGGCGGCCATCGATCGCAGCGCCCGTGAACAGGAACGGGAAGAGCTGCTGGATCTGTTGCGGGATCGCGAACGCCGGCTGGAGCATGTGGTCGGACGGCTTTTCTCCGCCCAGGAGGAAGAGCGTCGCAGGGTCTCCAGGGATCTGCACGACGGCGTGGCGCAGACGGCCACGGCCCTGTTTCGCCGGCTTGAGGCTGCCGGCGCGGCTGGCGAGGGCTCAGATCCTTTGGCGCTGGCCGAAATCGCCAAGGGTCTGGTGCAGGAGCTTCGACGGGTCATTGCGGGCCTGCGGCCGACCTCGCTGGATGATCTGGGCCTTGTCGCGGCGGTGTCGGCCATGGTCGATGAGCTTGGTCGCGATGGTTATGCCGTCGACCTGCGCGCCGACGGGCCGGAGCGTTGGCCGCCGATCCTCGAGACAGCCTTTTTTCGGGTGGCTCAGGAAGCCCTCGCCAATGTCCGCAAACATGCCGGCGGTCCCTGTCCGGTCGAGGTGACCCTGATCGGGGATCCAGCGGTCGGGCGCTGGGAGCTGGCGGTCGCCGACCGTGGCGTTGGTTTTAGCCAGCCTGGCGTCGAGCCGACGGCGACGGATGGGCGCCATATTGGCCTTGAGGTGATGCGAGAACGCATGGCCGCCATTGGCGGTGATCTCCGGGTCGCCTCCCGCCAGCCTCAGGGCGTTGAAGTTCGCGCGCTGTGCGTACAGGCGCCCCTATGACAGAGCCTGCCCGGATCCTGATTGTCGACGACCATATGCTGGCCAGGGAGGGCCTGCGGGCCATTCTTGGCGCGGCCGGTTTTGAGGTCGTCGGCGCCGCGTCCTCCGCCGAGGACGCCTTGCAGATGGCCGCCGACCTTCAGCCCGACGTCATCATGATGGACATCCGCCTTGGTCCTGGGATGGACGGGCTGGAGGCGACCGCGGCGCTGCGGGCCAGGGGCGTGACCGCCAAAATCATGATGCTGACCCTGCATGATGACCCCGAATATGTGCGTGCGGCCCTGGCCGCAGGGGCTACGGGCTATGTCCTGAAGGATGCCGGGTTGGAGGATCTGCGAGAGGCGGTGGCGCAGGTGCTGCGGGGACGGCTCGCCATTCCGGCCGAGGTGCTGTCGGCCCTGGTGTCGCGACCGGCCAGGATGCAGACCGCAGGGGCGATTGAACGACTGACCCAGAGGGAGCGCGAAGTTCTCGATCTGGTGGCCGAGGGGCTCACCAACAAGGCCATCGCCCGGCAGTTGGACATCAGCCCTGCGACAGTCAAAGCCCATGTGGAGCGGGTTATCGCCAAGCTGGGCGTGGCCGACCGAACCCAGGCGGCTGTGATGGCGGCGCGGCGGAGCGAGCTATGAGCGCGCGGCCGGAGAGGTTCTGGCTGCGGCCCCCTGTCGCCCTGGGCCGCGCCTGGGCCAACCAACCCCTGGCCATCAAGGGCCTGGTTGTCGTTGTTCTGCCGCTTGCCGTTCTGATCGGCGCGCTCACCCTGCTTTATCTGTCCAGCCGGGCGGAGGCTCAGGCGGAAGACGATGTGCGCCTGGCCTTTGAGATTCAGCGCGACACCTACCAGGTCCACGCTCTGCTCGCTGAGGCCGCCAGCGGGGTGCGGGGTTACCTGCTGACGGGCCAGCAGCGTTTCCTAACCCCCTACAGGAAGGCGGAGGCCGAACTGCCTCAGACTCTGGCGAGGCTCGATTCCAGCATCGCCGATGCTCAGGTGCGGACCCGCTTCGAGCATGTCCTGCAGCTGACCGAGCGCAAGCGGGAGGGGCTCTCAGGCTTGCTGACCATGGCGGAGACCGCTCGGCCGTCGGCGGCGAGCGAGCCTGCCATCGTTGCGGCCCTGGAGGCCAACAAGCTGGTTCTGGATGAGCTTCGCGGTGAAATCGATGAGATCCAGAGACTGGAAACGGCGCTGCTGGATGCCCGCCGCCAGAGGGTGGAGGACGTCCGGCGCGGCTATCTGTTCCTGACCGCGATCAGCGCCGCCATCGGACTGTTGGGCAGTCTGGCGGCGGTCTATCTGTTCTCTACGGGTATTGTTCGGCGGGTCCAGATGTTGGAGGCCAACGCCGAGCGGCTGGCCAGCGGGGACCGGCTTCATCCACTCCCGCAGGACCGCGACGAGGTCGGACGCCTGGCCAGCCGGATGGAGCGCGCCAGCGCGCTTCTGCGGGCGCGTGAGCAGGCCCTGCGGGATGGCGAGGAGCGCTTCCGACTGGTGGTTGAGGGGGTCCAGGACTACGGGATTTTCGCTCTGGACCCTCAGGGCCATGTGGTCAGCTGGAACACCGGCGCCGAGCGGATCAAGGGGTGGGCGGCCGATGAGATCCTGGGGGCTCACTTTTCCCGCTTCTATCCCCCGGAGACCCGCGACCGACTCCCGGCGACCATGCTCGCTCGGGCCGCTCGGGACGGGGCGGCCGAGGATGAGGGGTGGCGAGTCAGGAAGGACGGCGCTCGTTTCTGGGCCAATGTCGTCATTACGGCCCTGTTCAATGAGGCGGGCGAACTGCGAGGCTTCGCCAAGGTCACCCGTGACATCACCGAGCGCAAACGATCGGAGGAGGCCCTCTGGGGCGCGCGGGAGGAGGCGGTCGCCGCCAGCCGCGCCAAGAGCGAATTCCTGTCCCGCACCAGCCACGAGCTGCGCACCCCCATGAGCGCCATTCTGGGCTTCGCCCAGGTGCTGGAGTTGGATGTCGACGACCTTGCGCCGGCGCACCGCACAGCTCTGGAGCAAATTCTGAAGGCTGGGCGCCACCTGCTGTCCCTGATCGACGAGTTGCTCGACATCTCCAGCATCGAGGCGGGCGGCGCGGACATCGCCCATGAGGATGTCGATCTCGTGGATCTGGTCCATGAGGCCACGGGCCTGACCGGACCGATCTTCCCCGCCGCCGGTCTCACCTTTGAGACGGACCTGCCGGTCGCGCCGCTGATGGTCCGTGGGGACAGGCGCCGAATTGTGCAGGTGCTGCTGAACATTCTGTCCAACGCCGCGAAGTATAATCGCTCCGGCCGCCTGGTCAGGCTGACCTGTCGGCCCGATGGGGATTTGGCCCGGATTGAGGTCATGGACGATGGCCCAGGGGTCCCGCAGGCCGATGTCCCGCGGCTCTTCACCCCCTTCGATCGCCTCGACCTTCAACGGGTCAAAGGGGTGGAGGGCACGGGACTTGGCCTGGCGCTATCTAAGCGCCTGGTGGAATCCATGGGCGGAGCCATCGGGTTCAGAAACCGCAGCGCCCCTGAGTCTGGGGCCATCTTCTGGTTCACACTTCCCCTCTCCACGACCTCGGAGTCTGACCCGACGGAGCGTCCCTGACATGACTGCGCCAGCGAATATTGTGACCGCGGCCCAGCTTCGCAGCCGCCGCATCCTGATCATTGATGACGAGGAGGCCAACGTCCTGTTGCTGAAAACCCTGCTGGAACGAGAGGGTTACAGCGACCTCATCTGCCTCACCAATCCCCTCGAGGCGCTCGAGTGCTTTGTGCAGCAGGAGCCCCATCTGGTCCTGCTGGACCTGATGATGCCCGATATGGACGGGTACCAACTCCTGGAGGCGTTTCGCCGCCAGACCCTGGAGGGGGCGTTCCGCCCGGTGCTCGTGCTCACCGCTGACACCAATATCGGCGCGCGTCGTCGCGCCCTGGCCCTCGGGGCGAAGGACTTTGTCAGCAAGCCCTTTGATATCGTCGAAGTGGCCTTGAGGATCAGCAACCTGCTGGAGACCCAGATCCTCTATGAGCGGCTGATGGCTCGCGGGTGACGGCGGCGGCAGGCCAGGGTCAGCGTGAGGTCGACAGGGGGCCTGGCCTTGGCTAGGGCATGAAGGGATCAGACCAAAGCGGCTGATCGCATCCTCAAGTCAGACATTTCGAGTGGCGGCCCCGACATGAAGCAATGGACCTTGGGCATCATCGGCGGGTCGGGTCTCTATGACCTTGACGGACTGAAGAACCGCCAGACCCTCTCGATCAACTCCCCATGGGGCGCGCCCTCCGATGAATTGATCACTGGCGAGCTGGATGATGTTCGCCTGGTCTTTCTCCCGCGCCATGGGCGCGGTCATCGCATCCCCCCTGGAGCGCTGAACGCTCGGGCTAATATCGACGTGCTGAAGCGGGCCGGCTGCACCGACGTCCTCTCGGTCTCAGCGGTGGGCTCATTGCGCGAGGAGCTCCCCCCGGGGACCTTTGTCCTGGTGGATCAATATATCGATCGCACGGTGTCTCGGCCGGCCTCCTTCTTTGGAGAGGGGCTCGTGGCCCACGTCTCCATGGCCGAGCCGGTCTGTCCGCGACTGTCAGCTGCGGCGGCGGCGGCGGCGCGAGCGGCTGGCGCGCCCACGATGGAGGGCGGCGTCTATCTGGCGATGGAAGGGCCGCAATTCTCCACCAAGGCCGAGAGCCATCTCTATCGGTCCTGGGGCTGCTCGGTGATCGGCATGACCGCCATGCCCGAGGCGCGGCTCGCCCGGGAAGCGGAGCTGCCCTACGCCAATGTCTGCATGGTCACCGACTATGACTGCTGGCGCGAGGCCACCGCCCATGTGGAGGTGTCCAATGTGCTGGAGGTGCTGCAGAGCAACGCCGACACCGCCCGCCAGATGATCTCCGCCCTGGCCCGCGGTCTGCCGGAGGTGCGCGAGCCCTCGCCCATCGATACGGGGTTGGACTATGCGGTGATCACAGACCCTGGCCTATGGGACCCGGCGCTGGCCGAGAAGCTGGCGGGGATCTGCCCGCGGAAGTTCAGCGCAACCGCCGGGGCGTGAACGCCCGCCGAAGGGCTGGGCCGTCATCCACATCCTCACGCACCTGCAGCAGGGCGTAGGGGGCGGCGCCCAGGGCGCCGATCGTATCCTTGAGCGTCTGTTCGCTCGACCAGCGGATTCCGTCGAAAGGGAGGCGCTCTCGCGGGCGTCGGCGCAGGCCGATCAGCCAGTAGCCGCCGTCTGCGGCCGGCCCCATGACCGCAGCTTTCGGGCCCAGGGCGGCGAAGGCGCGGGCGATGTCGGTGCGGGTCACCCCAGGGGTGTCGGCGCCAATGATCACGACCTGTCCGGCGGGAAGGTTTCGGGTCACCCGCCGGAGCTTCGCGCCCAGGTCCCCTGGGCCCTGGGGCGTGGGTCGGCCGCGGCGGACCCATTGCGTTGGGCGATCGGGCGAGGTGGCCACCCAAAGCGTCCAGCGCGGATCGGCGCCGAGCTCGCGCCACAGTCGCTCCAGGGCGTAGCGGCCAAACCGCAGGGCGGCCAGATCGCCCACATCGGCGGCCAGCCGGCGCTTGCCCACCCCAAGCCTGGGTTGGCGCGCAAAGATCACCAGGTGTCGATGGGCGCGGTCAGCGGCCATAGAGTCGCGCGATCTCAGCCGGGGGCGTTCCGGTCAGATAGAGGGTCAGGCAGCGGAGGTTCAGTAGGGTCTGACGCGCCCAGCCGCGCCGCCGCCAGCGTGTGGCGGAGGTGATGGCGACGCCCGGCAACAGGTGCAGTCGACGGCGGCCCAGCCTGCGGGCGAGATCGACATCCTCCATCAATGGCAGGGCCTTGTAGCCGCCCACCGCCTCATAGAGGTCCCTGTGGATCAGCAGTCCCTGGTCACCATAGGGCAGGGCGAGCAGCGCCACCCGAAGACGCACCCCCCATTCCAGCAACCGGGCCTGCCAGGCGCGATCGTCCAGCTGAAAGCCGAAAACGGCGGCCCTCTGCGCCTGTTCAGGCGCGGTGAGATGCGCCTCCAGCGCTCCCCAGGCCCTGGCGTCGAGCTGGGTGTCGGCATGAAGAAACAGAAGCCAGGGGGTCTGCGCCGCGGCGGCGCCGGCGGCCAACTGAACGCCCCGCCCGGGGGGGCTCTGAAGCACCTCGGCCCCGGCGGCCCTGGCGACCTCAACGGTCGCGTCTCTTGAGCCGCCATCGACCACAATCCGATGAGCGACGGGGGGCAGGGCGGCGAGGGTGGCCGCAAGGCCTGCCTCGGCGTTCAAGGTCGGGATGATCACCGCCAGGGCGCGGCTGATCTCACTCATGCGCTGCAGCTGGCCCCGCCGAGGACGCAGAACTGCGCGCAGAAGGGGTGATTGAGGCTGACGGGGGATCTGGCGCCAGCGAGGGACGAGGAGAGCTCGAACTGCGGATCGTAGGGGGTCAGGGTGCAGGCGACTACCGCTGGTCCCGGGGCGCCGCGACGGCGCACGACCATGCGGCTGGTGGCGCACATCATTTCATTGGGAGAGCGGTTGAGAATACCCCAGCAAGCCTCTGTGATTTCGGGAACTTCCGCCTTTGGCTCCATCTCCGGGAAGAGGACCAGCTCTCCAGGATTGGCGGCGTTCACCGGGAGACCCCGCGCGAGGAAGAGGGCGGCGAAGGCCGCCCGGGCCTCGGCCTCGGTTTCATCGGCGACACGCCGACCGGCGATGGCGATCTTCGCCCCCTGTTCGTTCAGCCAGGTCAGGCCCGCCCAGGCCTTGTCCCAGGCGCCGGCGCCGCGCTCTGCGTCATGAACGGCCTGGGTGTGGTGATCCAGGCTGACTCGGAAGGTGATCTGTGGGCCGCCCTTGGCGATTACCGCGGCCAACCGCTCGCCCCACCGCATCATGGGGCGCATGGCGTTGGTCAGGACCAGCACCTGACGGCCGCTGGCCAGGGCCTGGTCCAGCATGACCAGGATGTCGGGGTTCATGAAGGGCTCACCGCCCGTGAAGCCGATCTCCCGGGTGGGCAGGGCGAGGTGTTCGATCTCGGCCAGATAGGCCGCCACATCGGCCGCGGTCAGATAGACCAGGGCGTCATTGGTGGGCGAGCTTTCGATATAGCAGTTCAGGCAGGCGATGTTGCATAGGCTGCCGGTGTTGAACCAGAGGGTCTCCAAGGCGGTGAGGCCGACCTGGGCGCGGGGGGAGCCATCGGCCGTGATCGCGGGATCGACAAAACGACCCGGGGTCGCAGGACCGCGGTGGGTGGCGAAGGGGGACAGGGCCGTCTGGGTCATCGGTTCCTAACTGGATGAGCAGGCGGGCTGCTGTGAGGTGGCGACAGGGCGTCCTTAGGCCTATTCGGGCCCCCGAGCCGATTGGTTTCAAGCCTAGCCCCCTATCCTGAGACCGTGGATCGTGAAACGGTCCCGCTTGCTGATTTCCGAGGAAGGTTCGCCCCATGCGGCTGCTGATCGCCCGTATTGCGCTTGTTCTGTCCCTGTTGCTTCCCGTCTGGTTCATGGCTGCGGCCCTTGGGGTCAAGTTCGACCTCTGGTCCTGGCGTCTGGGTCTGGGTGTTCTGATCGTCCAATGGGGGCCGCGGCTGCTGATCGCAGCCCTGGTCATCGCCTTGGTCGCCGTGGTGGCGACCCTGGCCCGCTCTCCCCGCACGGGATGGCGTGCAGCCCTTGTCGCCCTGGTGATTCCTGTCCTGGGCCTGGGCTACCTGGCCTATGTCCGCGGGCAGTCGGCCGATATTCCCCCGATCCATGACGTGACCACCAACGTGGAGGATGCGCCGGTCTTTTCCGAGGCGCTGACCGCCCTGCGGACCGCCGAGGAGGCGAACCCGGTGGTGGACTTCTCGACGCCTTTGACCAGCCTTCCGGCCTATCAGGGGCCGCGCTTCGCCCCCCTGGCGGGCAAGACCCTGGGCCAGGTGGGCCAGGAGGCCTATCCGGAGCTTTCAACCCTGGTGACCCCCAAGGCGCCCGCCGACGCCTTCGCCGCAGCCGAAGCCGAGGCCCGCGCGCAGGGTTGGACGATCGTTTCGACAGACGCCGGGGCCGGCCTGATCGAGGCCACCGCCGAGACCTTCTGGTTCGGCTTCAAGGATGATGTGGTCATCCGGGTCCGGTCGGCCGAGGCTGGGTCAGCCATCGACATGCGTTCGACGTCGCGGGTGGGTCTTTCAGATCTCGGGGCGAACGCTGCGCGGATCGAAGCCTATATGACCGCGCTATCGGGCCGCCTTGCGGACTGAACGGAGAGGACGCAAGGCCGATGAGACTGGTCCTGGTGGGCGCAGGTCACGCCCACCTGCACCTTCTGGCTCGGGCCGGGGCCCTTCGGTCCTCCGGGCTGGATGTCACCCTGGTCGCGCCGGCGACGTTTGACTATTCGGGTCTTGCGAGCGGGGTCCTGTCAGGAGCCTTGGCGTCGAGCGCCGCGCGGATCGATGTCTCGAAACTGGCGGTGCGCCAGGGCGTGACCCACCTGCCGACCAGGGTTGAGCTCGTCGATCTGGCGGGACGCACCGTTGTGACCGCCGATGGTGAGGCTGTTCCCTTCGATCTGCTGTCATTCAATGTGGGCTCAACGGTGAGCGACCCTGCGGGGTTGGCCGCGGCCTCAGAAGTCTGGCCGGTGAAACCCCTCTCGCGCCTGTTCGAGCTTCAGAGCCAGCTTGGAGCGAGCCTCAACGCGGGGGCGAGGACGCCAGCCATCCTGGTTGTCGGCGGTGGCCAGACCGGGTTCGAGATCGCCGCGGCCCTGGCCGGGCTATGCGCCCGCCATGGTCGGATGGCCGATGTCACGGTGGTCAGCGGGGGGAGGGCGCGGTGGGCCCCACCGGCGGCCCTGGCTCACCTGACACAGGGTCTGGCTCGGCGAGGAGTCAGGGTGTTTGAAGGCGAAGCGGTGGCCCGCGAGGCTGGCCTCTGCTGTCTGGCTGACGGGCGCAGCTTGCCCTGCGACATGCTCATCCTGGCCGGCGGGCTTGTGGCGCCGCCCCTGATCAAAGGACTCGGCCTGCCGACCGATGAAGCGGGCCGTCTGCGTGTCACGCCGTCATTGCACGCCCCAGACGATCCGGACGTCTTCGCCGCGGGCGATTGCGCCGTGATCGAGGGCGCAGCAAGGCCTCCAGCAGGAGTCTTTGGCGTCCGAGCCGCGCCCATCCTGGCGGCGAACCTCATCGCCAGGGCCCGAGGCGCGCCCTTACGGGCCTATGACCCCCAGCGGCGCTGGCTGTCGATCATGGACCTGGGCGATGGAACCGGGCTCGCTCTGCGTGGCGGGCTCTGGTGGCGAGGGCGGACAGCCCTGTGGCTCAAGCGCCGCCTGGACCTCGGCTTTGTCGCCAAGGCCCGCGGTCTCAGGCCAGATGCTTGAGGATCGACACCACCTTGCGGGTCCGCGGGGAAAAAAGCGCCGGGGTGTACCATTGGCCCGCCAGGCGTTTGCTGATCTCGCCGCGGGTCGGATAGGGGGCGATCATGCCGGTGATCTGGCTCAGCTTCAGGCCGGCCGAGAGGACCAGAGCCCAGAGCGCGATGTGATCGCCGGCGTGACGCCCCACCAGGGTGACGCCCAGCACCTTGCCCTTTGCGGTGGTGATCAGCTTGCCCATGCCCCGGGTGTCGCCCTCGGCGATGGCCCGGTCATTGCCGGCGAAGTCGAACACTTCGACGCGGATGTCATTCCCATGGGCCTCGCGGGCCTGGGCCTCGCTCAGACCCACGGCGGCCAATTCCGGATCGGCATAGGTCACCCGCGGCGTTGCGAGGCCTTCAGCGTTCACGGGCAGACCAAAGATGGCGCGGCGGACCACCAGGCCTGCATGCGCCCCGGCCAGGTGGGTGAACTGGCCCCGACCGGCGGCGTCGCCCACCGCATAGACGCGCTTGTTGCTGCTGCGCAGGGACTTGTCGGTGATGACGCCGTTGCGATCCCGTTCGACGCCGGCCTTTTGCAGGTCCAGATCGTCCAGGGCGGGCCTGCGGCCCACGGCCACAAGAAGGTGAGACCCGGCGATACGAGTCTCACCGGACTCATCTTCCACGACCAGGGTGGGGCCCGGCTCGACCCGGATCGCCTTGCGCCCGGCCATCAGCTCCACCCCGTCGGCGCGAAGCTGATCCAGCACAACGGCGGCGGCGGCCGGGTCCTCGCGCCCTAGGATCCGGTCAGCCTCGACGATCACCACGTCGCTGCCCAGGCGGCGGAAGGCCTGACCCAACTCCACCCCGATGGGGCCGCCCCCCAGGACGATCAGCCGACTCGGCGCCTCGTTGAGCTCAAACACAGATTCGTTGGTGAGATAGGGGACGGCGTCCAAACCCGGGATGGGTGGAACCGCGGCGCTGGAGCCGGTGGCTATGATGATCTTGCGCGCCCGGACGCGCAGGCTCTCGCTAGCCACCGTGCGGGCGTCGAGAAAGCGCGCCGGTTCGCGGATCACCGTGACGCCCAGCCCTTCGAACCGCTCCTGGCTGTCATGCGGTGCGATGGTCGCGATGGCGGCGTGCACATGGGCCATGACCTGGGCGAAGTCGACCGCGACGTCGCCGGCATGCACCCCCAGCGTCCTGGCGTGCTTGGCCTCATGGGCGGCGGAGGCGGCGGCGATCAGAGCCTTGGAGGGGACGCAGCCATAGTTCAGGCAGTCGCCGCCCATCTCGCCCTTTTCGAACAGCACAACCTTCAGCCCCAGCTGGGCCGCGCCTGCGGCCACCGACAGCCCGCCGGAGCCAGCGCCGATGACGGCCAGGTCGGCCCTGATGATCTTGCCCGTCATAGGGTCTCTCCCGACTTCGCGCGGCGGCGCTGATAGAGGGTGACGCCGAGGGACAGCAGACCAAGGGCCACCAGGGGGCCAAGGATGTTGAGCTGGAAGATCACCCCCAGGTCCGGCGCCTCGTTTCTCGCCAGAAGATCGCCTATGCCCGCGCCGATGCCGCTGTAGATGAAGGTGGCGGGCATGATCCCGATGAAGGTGGCCAGGGCGTAGGGGCCCAAGGGGGCGTGCGCCAGGGCGGCCGCCACATTGACCAGCCAGAAGGGGGCGAGGGGAATGAGCCGCAGGCTCAGGATGTAGCCGAAGGCGCCGGCCGCCACCCCATCGATGATCGCTTTCAAACGCCCCTGGGAGGCCTCGGCCCGCTGCCGCAGGGCTGCCCCGAGAGATGTGCGGACAGCGTAGAAGACGGCGACCGCGCCGATGGTGGCGCCCACCACTGTGGCGGCGCCGCCAACCCAGATACCGAACAGATATCCGCCGGCCAGGGTCAGGATCACCGCGCCGGGCACGCTGAGCGCTGTCGACAGGGCGTAAACGCCGATGAAGGTCAGCAGAGCCAGCGGCAGGTTGTCGGCCACGAGCTTGCGCAGGGCCGCCTCATTGTTCTGCAGGGCCTCCAGATTGAGGAAGCGTCCGAGATCGCTGGTGAACACCAGAACGAGTCCGACGGCGAGGAGCAGCAGGGGCAGATAGCGTTTCAAGCGGGTCATGGGGTCCCCAGGGCGGGCCGAAGGTGTGTCGCTGGCGCAGCCGGTCAATGCGCTGCCCTTCGTGTGCAGGCGCGCCCTGGTTACAGCCACGCCTGGGCGTCCGTCGCGAAAAAAGAGCCGGGCCCCGCGCGCCCCTTGGAGCGGACGAGGGGAATTCCGCCGTCTGCGCCCCTCCGCGCCTCGGCTCTGGCGGAGGCTTTGCTTCAATCATGACCAAGATTTCATGGCCGAGCTTGCATCTGTCGGCGACGGCGCGCGCCTCTTATGCTGTGAACGGGCCAGAAGCGCCCGACCGCGCCTAGATAGGAAAACTCCCATGGACGTCGCCATCGCCGGCATTATCTCAAGCGTCTTCAATGTCGCCATCATCTTCAGCGCCATCGTCGCGATCATCGTCGTGCCGCGCTATCTCAAGGCCAAAGAACGGGCGGAACTGCACAAGACCATTCAGGCCGCCTATGAGCAGGGCCAGCAGCTGCCGCCCGAGTTGATCACGGCCCTGACGCAGGACGTGAAGGTCAAGCCCAAGGCCTCGCCGGCCAGGGACCTGCGAACGGGAATCATCTGGGTCGGCGTGGCGGTCGGTCTGGCGGCATTTGGCTACGCCATCGGGTTCGAAGAGCCTGACGCCACCTACATTTTCCTGGGCATCGCCGCCTTCCCGGGCTTTATCGGCCTGGCCTTCATCCTGATGTCCTTCATCGGTCGGGACAGGTCCTGACCGCGCGCGGCGGGGAACAGCCATGTCGCGGTCCGAACGACACCGACTCTCCAGTCTGCACGATGTGGAGCTGGCCAGCCTCGCGGCGTCTGGCGACCGGCAGGCCTTTGGCGAACTCGTGCGCCGACATGGGTCGGCCGTCCGGGCGCTGCTGCGGCGGATGGGGGTGGACGCGGCCGAAGCCGATGATCTGGCTCAGGACGCCTTCATCGCGGCCTTCGAATCCATCGCGGACTTCAGGGGCGAGGGCGCCTTTGGGGCCTGGGTCAAGAAGATCGCCGCCAGGGTCTGCATGCGCCGGGCGCAGAAGGACAAGCGGCTGCGGGGCCGGCTGGAGGCCAATGAGACGCCGGAGGCGCCCGCGGTTGTCGATCCAGGGCGCCGTATGGATCTGGACGAGGCGCTGAGAGGTCTCGCGGACGCCGAACGGCTCTGTGTCAGCCTCTGCTACGGGGCGGGTCTTTCTCATGCGGAGGCGGCTGAGGCCTTGAACCTGCCGCTTGGAACGGTCAAATCCCATGTCAAACGTGGTCTGGATAAGCTCAAGGCCCGACTGGCGCCTGAGGGCGAGGCGATGGAGGGACAGCGTGGCAATGGCTGAGATGGAGGTGGAACGCACCATCGAGCGCCTGTTCGCCCGCGCCCCGGAACTGGGTGACGCTGATGTCTTCGCCGAACGGGTCCAGCGCAGGCTGGACCGGGGCTGGGCTGCGCGGCGGGCGCTGATTGGCGTCGCGGGTCTGGTGGGCGGCGTGATTGGCGCGAGCCAGCTGATCATGTCGAATCTGTTTTCCCGGGCCGAAGCGGCGTCCAGCGAGTCGGCGCGGGTGCTGACGAGCGGCGTGCGCCAGCTGGCGCCGCAGGCGGAGTGGCTGCTGAACGGGCCGGCGGGAATCGAAGCCATCTGGCTGGCCGCAGGCCTTGCCGTGGTGGCCATGGGACTCGTCCTGACCCGCATCATTGAGGAGATCTGACCCTGTCCGCCCAACGCCAGGAGACGGTGCGGCGCCTCGCAGCGCCCGACATCACCGGACGAAAGGGGAAGACGCCCATCGTCTGCCTGACCGCCTACACCGCCCCCATGGCTGAACTGCTGGACGAGGCCTGCGACCTGCTGCTGGTGGGCGACTCAGTAGGCATGGTGATCCACGGCCTGCCCAATACGGTGGGTGTGACCCTGGAGATGATGATCCTGCACGGCCAGGCGGTGATGCGGGGCTCCCGCAAAGCCATGGTCGTCGTGGACATGCCGTTCGGCTCCTATGAAGGCTCGGCCGAGCAGGCCTACGCCAATGCCGCCCGCCTCATGAAGGAGACTGGCGCCCAGGCGGTGAAGGTGGAGTCTGGTCCCACTGTGGCTGAGACCATCGCCTATCTGGTCAAGCGCGGCGTGCCGGTCATGGGACATGTGGGCCTGCGGCCCCAGGCGGTGCTGGTGGACGGCGGGTTCCGGGCCAAGGGGCGCGGAGAGGCCGAGCGGGCGATGATCCTGGAAGAGGCCCGTGCGACCGCCGCCGCCGGCGCCTTCGCCCTGGTGGTGGAAGGCGTGGCCGAGGGACTGGCGCGGGAGATCACCCAGGCCGTCGACATTCCGACGATCGGCATCGGCGCATCGGCTGGCTGTGATGGTCAGATCCTGGTGACGGACGACATGCTGGGCCTCTTCGACTGGACGCCAAAGTTTGTTCGCCGCTACGCCGATCTGCGGGGTGAAATCCTGCGGGCGGCGCAGGCCTACGCCGCCGACGTGCAAGAGAGACGTTTTCCAGGGCCGGCGGAAATCTATTTCCCCAAGGCGGGCTGACTTCGTCGAGATTCGATTGCGCGGCGAGGACGTGGCGACGTTGCGGCGCGCCCGCTTGCACTATAGGTTCGCCGCCTCTGATTTTGTCGCCTGAGCGCGGGGTTTCCATTTCGTGACTGACGTTTTTGAAGAGGTCGAGGAGCAACTCCGCGCCGACCGCTACAAGACGCTCGCCCTGCGCGCCCTGCCGTGGGTGCTGGGCGGGCTCGTCCTGGTTCTGGCTGTCGTCCTGGGGCTCTGGGGATGGAGCGCATTTCAGGCCAGATCCATGGCCGAAGCCTCTCAAGCCTATGCTGAGGGCGTTGAAGCCTTTGGCGAGGGCGACCTGAACAAGGCTGAGCAGCGCTTCGCCGAGGTGGCCGCTGACGGGCCTGAGGGCTATGCGGCGCTGGCGCTGATGCAGCAGGCCGGGCTGCGGGTGAATGACGGTGATGTCGAGGCGGCTGTAAAACTGTTCGACGAGGCCGCCGAGAAGGCGTCCGACCCTGTGCTGGCTGACGCCGCCCGCCTCAAATCCGCCTTCGCCCTGCTCGATACCGCCCCCCTTTCGGAGTTGAAGACCCGGCTGGAGCCTTTGACCGAGGAAGGGCGTCCCTATCGCGCCCTGGCCCTTGAGGCCCTGGCCTTCGCCAAGCTTCTGGGGGGTGAAATGGATGAGGCTCGTTCAGACTTCGGCGTGCTGGCCCTGATGCCGGGGGTTTCGGATGTCGCGCGCCAGCGGGCCCAGGCGGCCCGGGCCATGATCGACTCTGGCGCCGCCTCGGCTCTGCCCGATGTGGTGAAGGCTTCGCGCGCGCTCCCTGAGCCCGCTTCCGACGACGCGGCCGCCGCAGAGGCGCCGCAGCAGCAAGGTTCGGCTTCGCAATGATCCTTTCCCGCCCCTCGATGGTCGCCGTCCTGCTGGCCAGCGCCGTCGCGATCTCCGGCTGCTCGACGGTGAACCGTCTCAATCCGTTCAGCGGCGATGACGGCCCTCAGGAAGTGGCCGGTGAGGGGGAGCGCATTTCCGTGCTCGCCTTCAACGACACGGTTGAGCCCTCAGAGACGTTGAGCGGGGCGGACTTCTTCCTGCCGACGCCCTATTCGCGGGCGGCTTGGCCCCTGCCTGGCGGCGTCGCCGAACAGGCGCCGGAGCACATCGAAGCGCCGGTGAACTTCGACATCGCCTGGCGGCGCGGCTTTGGCGAAGGCTCGGGTCGCGGGCATCATGTCACCGCTCCGCCAGTGGCGGCGGACGGTCGTCTCTATGTGATGGACGGCTCGGCCCAGGTTTCGGCCATTGACGCCAAGAGCGGCCAGACGGTCTGGAGCGCCGATCTTCAGCCCCCCCGGCGCGATGAGCGCGAGGGTTTTGGCGGTGGCGTGGCCTATGCCGAGGGCAAGCTTTATGTGACCTCTGGCTATCGGTTCGTGACCCGTCTCGATGCAGCCACCGGCGCAGTCGAGTGGCGTCGTGAGACAGAGCAGCCGATCCACGCCGCGCCGACCGTGACGGCCGGCCGGGTGATGGCCGTTGCGGTCGACAACACCCTTCTGACCTTTGAGACCGCCACGGGCGCACCCAGCTGGACCTATCAGGCCCTGAGCGAGCCGGCTCGGATTCTGGGCGCCTCAACGCCGGCCGTGTCTGGCGATACGGTGGTCGCGGCTTTCAGCTCCGGCGAGCTGGTCGCCTTGAGAAGCGGTAACGGCAACGACCTCTGGAACGAGGGCCTGTCCCGCGGCAGCCGCACCAACGCCCTCTCTGAAATCCGCGACATTTCTGGTCGCCCGGCCATTTACCGCGGCGACGTCTATGCCGTGAGTCACGCGGGCGCCTTCGCCGCGATCGACCTGCGTACGGGCGCCCCGCGCTGGACCCTGCCGGTGACCTCGACCACCACGCCCTGGCCTGCAGGCGACGTGGTCTATGTGGTGTCCAAGGCGGGTGAAGTGATCTGCGTCTCCCGGGAGAGCGGGCAGGTCTACTGGATTCGCGATCTGAATGATGGCGTTGACCCCAAGAAGGTCGGCGGCGTCTTTGGTTTCGGCGGCCGTCCGGGCGCCAAGCCCCTGTGGACGGGGCCCCTGTTGGCCTCCAACAAACTTGTGGTCGCCTCTTCGACGGGGGAGCTCGCCGTTCTGGACGCCAAGACTGGCGTGGTTGATCGCAAGATGAACCTCGGCGCGCCGGTTCTTCTAGAGCCCATCGCGGTCGACGGCATGATCTATGTGGTCACCGATGAGGCGCAGGTGATCGCCCTGCGTTAGACGCAGCGACCCACTCCGTAAGCTTCTGTGTCACAGGACCGCGCTTGCAGCGCGGATTAGCACTATTTGAGCGGAATCTGGTCTATGGAGGCCAGGTTCTGTTCCAGCGCGCCAGGGGGCGCCTATGCCGCTCAAAATCGCCATCGTCGGCCGCCCGAATGTGGGCAAGTCCACGCTTTTCAATCGACTGGCCGGGCGCAAGCTCGCCATTGTCGATGACCTGCCCGGAGTCACCCGGGATCGCAAGTTCGCGTCTGGCCGGTTGGGCGACATCGATCTGGAACTGATCGACACCGCGGGTTTTGAGGATGTCACCGACGAGAGTCTCGAAGCGCGGATGCGGCAGCAGACCGAGCTTGCCGTCGAAGAGGCTGATCTCATTCTCTTCGTCATGGACTCCCGTGAGGGCGTGGCCCCGATGGACGAAGTTTTTGGCGAGCTCCTGCGCAAGTCGAGCAAGCCGGTGATCCTGCTCGCCAACAAGGCCGAGGGGCGGCAGGGCGATGACGGGACCCTGGACGCCTTCCGTCTGGGATTTGGCGAGCCGATTCCCGTCTCGGCCGAGCATGGGGAGGGTATGGCCGATCTCTATGCCGAGGTCGTTCGCCAGTTCCCTGAAGCCGGTGAGGACGAGGACGATGGCAGCATCAAGCCAGTGCAACTGGCCATTGTCGGGCGGCCCAATGCGGGCAAATCCACCCTGGTGAACCGTCTGATCGGCGAAGACCGGCTGCTGACCGGCCCAGAGGCTGGGATAACCCGCGACTCCATTCCCGTCGACTGGACCTGGGATGACCGGGCCATACGCCTGGTGGACACCGCGGGTCTGCGCCGAAAGGCCAAGGTTCAGGAGAAGCTTGAGCGCCTGTCCACCCAGGATACCATTCGCGCCATCACCTTCGCCGAGGTGGTCCTGCTGGTGATGGACGCCACCCATCCTCTGGAGATTCAGGACCTGCAGATCGCAGACCTGGTGGAGCGCGAGGGCCGCGCCCTGGTCTTTGTGCTGGCCAAGTGGGACCTGGTGGAAGATCCGCAGATCCGTCTGAAGGAGCTTGAGGAAGAGGTCTCCCGCAAGCTTCCCCAGGTTCGCGGCGCGCCGATGATCGCCCTGTCGGCGGAGACCGGCCGCAACCTCGACCGGCTAATGCCCGCGGTCTTCAAGGCGCATGACGACTGGTCGACCAAGGTGAAGACCCGCGACCTGAACGACTGGTTGGCCATGGCCGTCCAGAGGCACCCGCCACCGGCGGTGAATGGGCGCCGGGTCCGCCCGAAATACATCACCCAGACCAAGGCGCGGCCGCCGACCTTCGTGCTGTTCGCCAGCCGCGCCAGCCAGCTTCCAGATAGCTATCGCCGCTACCTGATCCACTCGATCCGCGAGAGCTTCGACCTGCCGGGGGTGCCCGTGCGATTGACGGTGAAGTCGGGGGCTAACCCCTATGCCGATGGCGAGGCCCGTTCGCCTGGCCCATCTCGCACGGCGCCTCGAAAGGCCAAGGCTAGCAGCGCCAAACCGGGCGCCAAGAAGGGCCTGGGGGCTAAGGCAGGCAAGCCCGCCAAGGCCGGCAAACCGACCCGCCCGACCAAGTCCTCCAGCTTCGGCGGCGCCAAGGCCCGGCCGACCCGGGCCCGCCCGGTCAGTGGCCGGAAGACGCCTTCGCGGCCTTCCACGCGGCGAAGCTGACCTGCGTATCGGGCTGACCCAGGTCGGCCTGGGCCAGTTCCACGATCATCGGCCCGATTTCGGCGGGATCGGGCAGGCTGTCGGGATCCTCACCCGGCATGGCCTCGGCCCGCATCTTGGTGCGCATGGCGCCAGGGTCGATCAGGGCGGCGCGGACGCCGGTGTTCTCAAGCTCATCGGCCCAGGTGCGGACCAGATGGTCGGTGGCGGCCTTGGTGGCGCCATAGGCGCCCCAGAAGGCCTTGGGCCTGGCCACCCGGCCACTGGTGAAGATCAGGGCGCGACCAGCCGGCGCGGCCTTGAGCAGCCGCTCGGTGCTACGGAGCAGGCGATAGGTGGCGGTCAGATTGATGGCCACCGCTTTGTCCCAGGCGGGCGGGTCAATGTGGGAGATTGGGCTCAGGCCCCCCAGGACGGCCGCGGCGTGGACCAGGATGTCCAGCTTGCCATGCCGCTCATGGATGGCGAGCCCCAACTGGTCGATCCCGTCGCCCTGCGCCAGGTCCATGGGAACCAGCGTCGCGGCCTGGCCTGAAACAGCGCGGATCTTGTCGTCCAGGACCTCCAACCCCCCTTGGGTGCGGGCCACGCCGATGACATGGGCCCCGGCGTGGGCCAGGGCGATGGCGCACTCGCGGCCGATGCCACGGCTGGCGCCAGTCACCAGGGCCACGCGGCCGGCGAGGGGGAGGGATGTGTCGGTCATGGGTGCTGTCTAGCTGGTCTCTGAAGGGCCATCGGCCCGCTTCGCATAGTGTCCGGCGATGGCCGCGCAGGCCATCAGCTGGAACTGGTGATAGAGCATGATGGGCAAAAGCACGAAGCCGACTGTGGCGGCTGGAAAAAGGACGGCCGCCATGGGCGCGCCGGCCGCCAGGCTCTTGTTGGAGCCGCCGAAGAGGATTGTGATCTCGTCTTCCACCGGGAACTTGAGGCGTTGGCTGATCCAGATGGTCCAGGCCGTGGAGGCGGCGAGCAAGACCAGGCAGATGAGCGACAGGCGCACCAGATCGCCCATGGACACCTGGCTCCAGATGCCGACGGCGACGGCGCCAGAAAAGGCGTTGTAGACCACCAGCAGGATCGAACCGCGATCGGCGAGACTGGCCTGTTTGGCATGGCGCTGGATAAAGCCGCCGATCCAGGGGCGCAGAATTTGACCAGCGATGAATGGCGCCAGCAGTTGCAGCAGGATGGCCTCAAACGCGCCCCATGACAGGCCACCGCCCTCCGCGCTCAGCAGCACGCCCACCAACAGAGGGGTGATCAGGACCCCGAGAATGTTCGAGGCCGAAGCCCCGCAGACGGCGGCGGCCACATTGCCTCGGGCGACAGCGGTGAATCCCACCGCCGATTGGATGGTCGAGGGCAGGCAGCCCAGATAGATGAGGCCCGGAACCAGGGCGGCTGGAACGATCCAGCCCGGCAGGCCAGAGACCGCCAGACCCGCCAGGGGAAACAAGGCGAAGGTGGTCGCCAGCACCACGAGGTGTAGCCGCCAATGGGCGACGCCGGCCACCACGGCCTGCGGCGAGAGCTTGGCGCCATGCAGAAAGAAGACCAGGGCGACGCCGATCTTGGTCGCAATCCCCACCACTTCGGCGGCCTGGCCTCGGGCCGGCACGAGGGAAGCGAACACGACCGTGGCCAGGATGGCCAGGATGTAGGGATCGATCTTGAACCGGGCGAGCGCGCGGCGAACAGCGCCGATCACGCGTCGACCAGGAAGGTCAGCTGACGCTCATCGGCCGCATTCCGGCCCTCGGCGATTTCGCGGTCGAGCAGGCGGGTGGGGTAGTCGCCGGTGAAATAGTGATCGGTGAACTGGGGCGCCGCCGGATCGCGGGGATCCGACTCCATGGCCCAGTAGAGGCCATCCACCGACAGGAATCCCAGGCTGTCCACCTCCAGCATCTTGGCCATTTCCTCAAGGCTCTTGTTAGCCGCAAGGAGCTGCGCGCGCTCAGGCATGTCGATGCCGTAGAAGTCGGGCCACATGATCGGCGGCGAGCCAGAGCGGAGATGGACCTCCTTGGCGCCGGCCTCGCGCACCATGCGTACGACCCGCAGGGAGTTGGTGCCGCGGACGATGGAGTCGTCGATCAGCATCACCCGCTTGCCGGCCAGGACGGCGCGGTTGGGGGACAGCTTCATGCGCACCCCAAGTTCACGGGCGCCCTGAGTCGGTTGGATGAAGGTGCGCCCCACATAGTGGTTGCGCATGATGCCCATCTCGTAAGGAACGCCCGTCTCCTGCGCATAACCCAGGGCCGCAGGCACGCCAGAGTCAGGCACAGGCACTACGACGTCGCAGGGCGGGGCGCTTTCCTGGGCCAGGCGACGACCCATGCGCTTGCGCACCTCATAGACCGAGCGGCCGTTCACGACGGAGTCCGGTCGGGCGAAATAGACATACTCAAAGATACAGGGGCGCGCCCGGGCGGCCGGGAACGGCCGCAGACTCTCGACCCCGTTGTGGTCGATCACCACCATCTCGCCGTGTTCGATGTCGCGGATGAAGCGGGCGCCGATCATGTCCAGGGCGCAGGTCTCCGACGCCAGGACATATGTATTGTCGAGCTTGCCCAGCACCAACGGCCGGATGCCCAGGGGATCGCGGACCCCGATCAGCTTCTTGTTGGTGAGCGCCACCAGGGCGTAGCCGCCCTCGATCATGGACAGGGCGTCGATGAAGCGGTCGGTCATCCGACCCTTCCGAGAGCGGGCCACAAGATGGAGGATTACTTCGGAGTCCGAGGTCGACTGGAAGATGGCCCCTTCGGCCACGAGATTCTGGCGGAGGGTCAGAAAGTTGGTGAGGTTGCCGTTGTGGGCGAGCGCGATGCCTCCGCTCTCCAGGTCGGCGAACATGGGCTGGACATTGCGGATGAAGCTGCCGCCGGCGGTGGAGTAGCGGGTGTGACCGATAGCGGCCCCGCCGGGCAGGCGCTGGGCTAGATCGGCGTCGCCGAACGCCTCGCCAACCCGCCCCATGTGCCGTTCAGTGTGAAAGCGTTGGCCATCGAAGCTGGCGATACCGCAGGCCTCCTGGCCCCGGTGCTGCAGGGCATGAAGCCCCAGGGCGGTGAGACCGGCCGCCTGCGCCGCGCCATAGACGCCGAAGACGCCGCATTCCAGCCTCAGGCTGTCATCATCGGGGTCTCTGACCGGGGGGGACCAGATCTCAGAAGCCGGGCTCATCGGGATTTCTCCACCAGATCGTCGATGTCGTCGCGCGCGCGCTGGTCATAGCCTTCTTCCGAAGGCGGATCACCTGCGCCGTCTCGAACCGCGCCCGCAATCGCGGGCCGTAGCCGATCGGCCACATCCATTCCCTTGGGCGCAAAGGCTTTCAGCACCTCGCCGGCGGCCTTGGTCAAGGGATAAAGCGCCGCACCGGCGATCCATTGCGGCATTCGATCTGGCGGGGTTGCGGCGTTGAAGGCCAGGCTGAACGCGCCCAACACCACCAGGGAGCGAACCAGGCCAAACCCCGCGCCGATCAATCGATCGAGAAAGCCAAGTACGTCAGTGGCCTGAACCCGGTCGGCCATACCGCCCCCGATGAGCCTGAGAACCACATAGACCGCCACGAAGACGATCAGGATCGCCACCACATTGGCCGCCCAGGCCGGCTCGACGACGCCTCTGAGGACTGGCCCAGAAAAGCGCAGGCCCCACAGGGCCGTGGCCCCCGCCACCAACAGGGCGAGCACCGTCGCCATCTCCCGAACCGCGCCCCGAAAGAAACCGACGCCCGCCGATATGGACAACAGCCCCAGGGCGATGAGGTCGAACAAGGTCAAGAGCGGCCTTTCCAGTCTTGCTCGCCAATCCTGGTGATGGCGTCGGCGAGCCTCGCCACGGGATTGAGCTTCATGCCCGGCGCCCCCTCCGCCTCCATGGGGGCCAGGGCCTGACCAAAGCCGAGCTTGGCGGCTTCCTTTAGACGACCATCCATTCGGCTGACCTGACGGATGTCGCCAGACAGGCTGATCTCGCCGAACACGACGCAGTCTTGGGGCAGGGCGACATCGAGGGCCGATGAGGCCAGGGCGGCGGCGGCGGCGAGGTCGGCCGCGGGCTCGGTGACCCGCAGGCCCCCTGCGACGTTCAGATAGACATCCCGGTCGCCGAAACCAAGACCGCAACGGGCCTCAAGCACTGCCAGCACCATCGCAAGCCGGCCGGAATCCCAGCCCACGACAGCCCGCCTGGGCGTGCCATAGGCGCTGGGGGCGACGAGGGCCTGGATCTCCACCAGCACAGGTCTGGAGCCTTCGATGCCGGCGAATACCGCTGCACCCGCGGCCCGCTCGCCAGATGTGTTGAGGAACAGGGCCGATGGGTTCACCACCTCCATGAGCCCAGAGTCGGCCATTTCGAACACGCCGATCTCGTCGGTGGCGCCAAAGCGGTTCTTGACCCCCCGCAGGATGCGGAAGGGATAGCCGCGCTCGCCCTCGAAGGTCAGGACCGCGTCGACCATATGCTCGATCACCCGGGGACCGGCGATGGCGCCTTCCTTGGTGACGTGGCCCACCAGGATGACGGCTACCCCACGCTTCTTGGCGATGCGGACCAGTTCGCCGGCCGCCGCCCTCACCTGGGTGACAGAGCCGGGCGCCGCCTCGTGGGCGTCGCTCCACATGGTCTGGATGGAGTCGATGATCACCAGGTCGAAGGCGTCGCGCTTCAGGCCATCCAGGATGATGCGAAGGGAGGTTTCAGCAGCCAACTGCACCGGGGCCTGGGCCAGCCCCATACGATGGGCGCGGGCCCGGACCTGTTCGACGGCTTCCTCGCCCGAGATATAGGCGCAGCGGGCGCCGCGCAGAGAGGCCTGGCCAACCACCTGCATCAGCAGGGTGGACTTGCCTACCCCTGGATCGCCACCCACCAGCAGGGCCGAGCCTGGCACCACGCCGCCGCCACAGACACGGTCGAACTCGGCCACGCCGGTCAAAATACGTGGTGGGGCCGGGGTTTCCGCCTCAAGGGTTTCAAACACCAGACCCCGTTGGCCTCGGCCAGACTTGGCCGGAGCCAGGGCGCCGGGTGGGCGGGACTGCGCCTCCTCGACCATGGTGTTCCAGGCCCCGCAGGCCGGACACTGGCCGGCCCATTTGCCCTGCACGCCGCCGCAGGACTGGCAGACATAGACCGCGCCGTCTCTGGCCAAGCGGAGCTCCTGATTCGCTGATGCGGCAGTCTAACGCCGCAGACCCGGTTTTGGCCGCCTTAGGCGTCCTCGCTCTGGCCGGCGCCGAGGTAGACCCGTTGGGCCCGGGCCGAAAGGCGGACCAGGCATTCGTGAGCGATGCTGTCGGCCGCCTGGGCCTGTTCATCCAGCAGGGCGTGGGGGCCGAGCAGTTCGACCATATCTCCGGGGCGAGCTGAAGCGTCTCCCAGGTCCAGAACCGTGAGGTCCATGTCGACAATATAGAGGCGACGCAGGGCGCCGGCCGCCCAGGCCTGGCCCCCACGGCGGGTCGCGCGAATGACGCCGTCGGCATAGCCCGCGCCCACCAGGGCCACGCGCGTCGCCCGTTCGGCGGCTATGGTCAGGCCGTAGCCGATGAGCTCTCCGGCGCTGACATGTCGGATGTCGAGGATAGGCGCCTCCAGTCGCGCCACCGCCTTCAGCCGAGGGTCGGGCCGTTCCTGGGGGCCGCCGCCGTAGAGGCTGATGCCGGGGCGAACGAGATCGAAGCGATAGTCTGGCCCCAGGAAGGCGCCTGCTGACGCGGCGAGACTGGCCTTGGCCTTCGGAAATAGCGCCCGCACCGACCGAAAGGCGGCCAACTGCTGGGTGTTGCGCACATGGTGAGGGACTGCGCCAGCGCCCAGGTGGCTCATCACAAGCTCGATCTCCAGGCCCGCGAGCCGATCGGACTGGACGAGGGCGCTGGCCTGCTCTTGGCCCAATCCCTGCCGGTTCATACCGGTGTCGACTTGCAGAACGCAGGGCAGGGGGGCGGCCGCGCTCCGGGCGAACTGGCTGGCGGCGGCCACCTGATCAAGAGTGTTCAGCACCGGGGTGAGGCCGGCGGCCGCCAGGCGCGGACCTGAGCCAGGGGTAAAGCCGTCGAGGACGATGATACGCGCCGACCTGTGCGCCAGAGCGCCACGCAGGGCCTCGCCTTCTTCTAGCCTGGCGACGAAGAAGGTCCGGGCGCCTTCGGTCCACAGCCGGCGGGCGATGGGCGCCGCGCCCAGGCCATAGCCATCGGCCTTGACCACGGGAGCGGTCTCCGCGCCGACCGCTTCAGCGGCGATCACATGGTAGTTGTGGGCCAGGGCGTCGAGGTCGATGCTCAGTCTGGCGCGGAAGTTGGGGGCCATCTGCTCCCCTTGAACCGCCGACGGTCCGGGCGCAAGCCCGGCTGCATCAGTGGGGGTCGTAGCGGCCGTCCCGAGCAAGGTTGCCGAACTTGGTCAGGTCCTCGTGGAAGGACAGCTTCACCGTTCCGATGGGGCCGTGACGCTGCTTGCCGATGACGATTTCTGCGAGGCCGCGGACCTGATCCATCTGCTCCTGCCACTTGAAGTGCTCTTCGGTGCCTTCCCGCGGCTCGGTGCGGCTGAGGTAATAGCTCTCGCGATAGATGAACATGACCATGTCGGCGTCCTGCTCGATGGAGCCGGATTCCCGAAGGTCGGAAAGCTGGGGCCGTTTATCCTCCCGGTTCTCCACCTGACGGGAGAGCTGCGAGAGCGCGATCACCGGCACCGAAAGTTCCTTGGCCAGGGCCTTCAGACCCTGGGTGATGGCGCTGACCTCCTGCACTCGGTTGTCGCTGGAGCCGGAGCCCACGGTGACCAGCTGGAGATAGTCGACCATGATCAGGTCGAGGCCCGTGGTGCGCTTGAGGCGCCGGGCGCGGGCGGTGAGTTTGGCCAGGCTCAGGCCGCCGGTGGCGTCGATATAGAGGGGCGCTTCCTGGATCTCGAGGGCGGCGTCCCGGACGCGGCCGAACTCCATGGCGTCGATCTCACCCTTGCGCAGGCGGTCGCCCGAGACGCCAGAGGCCTCGGCAAGCAGGCGCATGGCCAGCTGCTCGGCCGACATTTCCAGGGAGAAGAAGGCCACAACGCCGCCGCTCACCGTCTTGCGGGTCCCGTCGGGCCGCGGCTCCCAGGCATAGTTGCGGGCCACGTCGAATGCGATGTTACAGGCCAGCGAGGTCTTCCCCATGGAGGGACGGGCCGCAAGGATCACAAGGTCGGAGGGATGCAGGCCGCCGATCTTCTGGTCGAGATCGATGAGGCCGGTGGACAGGCCCGCCAGGCCCCCGTCCCGGGCATGGGCCTCGGCGGCCATGGCCACGGCGCCGTGCAGGGCGTCGGCGAAGGGGATGAAGCCCTGGCTGACGGAGCCTGTCTCGGCGAGGGCGTAGAGCTGCTGTTCGGCGGCCTCGATCTGGTCGCGGGCCGAGGTTTCGCCATCTGTGGTCTGGGCGCCGGTGGCGATCTCCTGACCGATGCGGATCAGATCCCGGCGCAGAGCCAGGTCGTAGATGGCTCGGGCATAGTCGGGAGCGTGGGTGGACGGCGGGGCCCGGTCCACCAAATTGGCCAGATACCGCAGGCCGCCCAGTTCCTCGAACGCCGGGTCGCGGGCGAACTGCTCGGCGATAAGGATGGGCTCGGCCAGCTGACCTTTGCGGATCGAGGTTTCGATGGCGCCATAGAGGCGGCCATGGAACGGCTCGAAGAAGTGACGCGCCTGCAGGTTGTCCCCCAGGCGCTCGAACACGGCGTTGTCATACAGCAGCGCCCCCAGCAGGGCCTGCTCGGCCTCCACATTGGCCGGAGCGTGGGCGAGGTGGGGTTCATCGTCCTGCGGCATGCGCAGATCCAGGGCGGGAACTAAGGCCATAGATTGCTGATAGCTTAATGGCCGCCCCGCGACTGCCGACGAAGTGTCGCGCTCAACAGGAAATCGCGAGCCTGTGGAAAGGTTGTCCCGGCGGCCCAACGAAAAGGGGGCGGACCTGCGCCCGCCCCCTTCAAGGTCGTCTCAGACCGCGGGATCTACCAGCGGACGCTGACCCGGCCGTAGAGGAACCGGCCATTGAACCCGAACGGCGAGAAGGAGCTGAACGGCGCCGCGCCGGTGGTGTTCAGGTTCGGCGGGATCTGCCGGGGATAGACGTCGAACAGGTTATCGGCGCCAAGGGCGACGGTGACCCCCATGGGGAACGTCCGGCGGGCCTCAAGGTCTACCACGCCGCGGACGCCGGTCTCGCTGTCAGCGCTGCCATTGGCCAGGGTGCCCGGCGAGAGGGCCGAACCGTAGAAGGTGGTGCGCAGAGTGGCGCCCCAGGCTTCCCGGCTCCAGTCGCCCTGCAGGGTCAGTTTCTGCTTCGGCGCGCCTTCTTCGAAGCGCAGAACGGCCTGGCGGCCGAACAGGCTCGTCGGAGTCGGCAGGATCGATGCGCTGGCCGTCGGCGTCTTGGTGACCTCGAACTCGTTGATGTTGCCAGCCGCGGTCAGGTCGAAGACGCCAGCCTGGGGATCGACGATCCGATAGCGGGCGACCACGTCGACCCCGGTTGTTTCGGTGTCTACGCCGTTGATGAAGAAGCGGGCGGCGCTGGCGCCGAAGGGGGCTAGCAGATCGGCGATCACCCGGGCGTTGGTCCCCGGCGCGGCGGTGGCCGAGCCCTGGAAGGTTTCGCTCAGGACGATGCGGTCCTCGACCTCGATGCGGTAGGCGTCGACGGTGAGCTCGAAGGCGCCGCGACGATAGACCAGCCCCAGGGCGTAGTTGCGCGAGGTTTCAGGGTCCAGGGCCTGACCGCCTAGAGCGGCGCCCACGGGGCTGACCGAGGGGTAGGTCCCGGTCTCGAAAGGCACGCCGTTGATGTAGAGGATCGAGGTGGCCGTATAGTACTGCTGCTGCAGGCTGGGCGCCCGGAAGCCGGACGATACCGCGCCGCGCAGGGCGAAGGCCGGGGTGAAGTCGTAGCGCGCCGAGACCTTGCCCGAGGTGTTGGAGCCGAAGTCTGAATAGTCCTCATAGCGAACCGCGGCGGACGCCGAGAACTTGTCGGTCAGCTGGCCTTCAAGATCCACATAGACCCCGGCCGCATCCCGATCGACGTCCACCTCATTGCTCGGGCTAAAGCCGGTGAAGCCTCGCGAGCCGAACGAGACATTGGTGATCGGACCGCGGTTGTACGAGGTCGGCTCTCCCTGGTTGATCTCGAAGGTCTCGGTGCGCGCCTGCACGCCAAAGGCGACGTTCAGCGGCCCAGCGAGGCCCACGTCGATGCCGCGGCTGAAGTCGGCGGAGAAGACCGTCTGACTGTACTCCAGGCCGCCGGCCTCGAAGGAGGTTTGCGACGCTGCGCCATAGGACGGGTTGATGGTGTCACGGACGCCGAAATTGATATCATTCTTGCCATAGGCGACGTTGAAGTCGGCGTTGAAGCCAGCGATCTCGCCGCGCAGGCCAAGCGCAGCGCTCAGGTCGCTGGTGTCGGTGGCGAGCTTGGGCAGATAGCCGTTGGGATAGACCGCAGGCACGTTCTGGTTGGCGTCGGTGGGGGTGCGGAAGGTGGCGGCGCTGGAGGCGTCACGCTCTTGCACGCCGAACCAGCCATAGGCTTCCCAGACATCACCCAGGGGCTTGCCGGCGTTGGCGTAGAAGGAGAGGTCTTCCACGTCGGCGTCGCCGAACCGCGAGGTGATGCGATTGGGGGTCACGCGACGGTCGATGTCGCTGCGGTTGGTGTTCTCCCGATCGCGGTATTCCGCCGACAGGGTGAGGAAGCCGTCAGCGCCAAGCGGCAGGCCCTGCCAGCCGGACACCGTGGTGGTGGCGCCATCGGAGATATTGCCGTCGCGGCCGTAGAAGCCGTCGAACTCGGTCTCGTACTGACCGTAGGTCAAGGACAGGCCGCCGCCTGTGGCGGCTTCGCGCAGGCGCAGGTTGACGACGCCGGCGATGGCGTCGGAGCCGTACTGGGCGGCCGCGCCGTCGCGCAGGACCTCGATGCGCTCAAGGGCGGTAGAGGGGATGGCGTTGAGGTCGACGGCGGCCGAGCCGCGGCCAACCGAGCCGTTGGTGTTGAGCAGGGCGCTCACATGACGCCGCGTGCCATTTACCAGCACCAGGGTCTGGTCGGGGCCCTGGCCACGCAGGGTTGCCGGACGGACGGCGTCGGTCCCGTCGGTGTTGGATGGGCGAGGGAAGCTGATGGAGGGCACGGTGGTCGACAGGGCTGCGGCAAGCTCGGTCACGCCACGCTGCTGCAGGCTCTGGCTGGTGACCACGTCTACCGGGGCCAGGGTGTCCAGGCGGCTGCGGCCGGTGGTGCGGGTGCCGGTGACGACAATTTCCTGAACCTCGGCGGCTGATGGCGTAGCGCCCGTCGCAGTCTGCGCGAGGGCGGCGGTGGACATCAGGCTGGTCGCCGAGACAGCCGCGAGAAGAAGCGTACGATATTGCATGTAAATCCCCGTCGTTGGGGTCCGGCGACGCCGACCCCAGGTCCTTTGGTGGCCCTTGAGTCATTAGCTAGTGCGTATTGCGCGCCTAAAGAATGACATATTTGCAACACTGGCTGGCCATCTTTCAGGCAAAGAAAAAGCGGCCCGGAGCCTGGGCTCCGGACCGCTGATTTTCATCTCCAGAAAGACTGGATCAGGACTCGACGTAGTCGCCTTCGATCGAGCCTGCGCCGCCCTCAAGAAGATCGGCGGCGGCCTCTTCGGCGGCGGCGCGTTCTTCCTCGAACTGCGAAGCGATGATGTTCTCGCCGCGGGCCTGACGATCGGCTTCGTCCTGGCTGCGGGCGATGTTGAGGTTGACCGTCACGATCACCTCGGCGTGCAGGCGAACCTTCACCGCATGCATGCCCAGGGTCTTGATCGGCTTGTCCAGCACGACCATCGAGCGCTCGACCTTGCCGCCTTCGGCGTTGACCACGTCAGCGACGTCACGGCCGGAGACCGATCCGTAGAGCTGACCGCTTTCGCCCGCCTGACGGATCAGGACGTAGGTGGTCCCGTCGAGACCTTCGCCAGCCTTGGCCGCGTCGGCGCGGGCTTCGGCGTTGCGGGCTTCGATGGTGGCGCGCTGGGCCTCGAAGACCTTCATGTTCGCCGTGGTGGCGCGAAGGGCCTTGCGGCGCGGCAGCAGGAAGTTACGGGCGTAGCCGTCCTTGACGGTTACAATTTCGCCGAGGCCGCCACGGCCTTCGACGCGTTCAAGCAGAATGACCTTCATGATCCTGGTCCCTTACTTCACGACGTAGGGAAGAAGGGCGAGGAAGCGGGCGCGCTTGATGGCGCGGGCCAGTTCACGCTGCTTCTTGGCCGAGACGGCGGTGATCCGCGACGGCACGATCTTGCCGCGCTCGGAGACGTAACGCTGCAGCAGCTTCACATCCTTGTAGTCGATCTTCGGCGCGCCGGCGCCCGAGAACGGGCAAACCTTGCGGCGACGGAAGAACGGGCGGCGGGGCGCGGCGGCGGCGGCCGGGGCGCCGGCGGTGTCGTTGGTGTCAGTCATGGTTCCAGATCCTCCCCTTAAGCGTCGTCGCGGCGCGGTTCATCGCGGCGGCCTTCGCCGTCACGACGGGGGCCGTCTTCACGGCGCGGCTCGCGCTCGCGGTCGCGGCGGGCCAGGACCGGCGACAGCTCGAGGTCGAGCTCTTCGACGCGGACGGTCATGTAACGCAGGACGTCTTCGTTGAGGGAGAGCTGGCGCTCCATCTCCTTGACGGCCTCGGGCTTCGCATCGATGGCCAGCAGGGAATAGTGACCCTTGCGGTTCTTCTTGATGCGGTAGGTGAGGTTGCGGAGGCCCCAGTATTCGATCTTGGCCACGGCGCCGCCGCTTTCCTCGATCATCGACTTGAGCTGGTCATTGAGGGCTTCGGCCTGTTGCGGCGAGATATCCTGCCGCGAAATGACCACGTGTTCGTAGAGCGCCATTTTTCCTCTTCCGTTGTGGGAGGCGGCGTGAGCGACGGCGGAAGTCCGTCGGGCACGATGGATCTCTGGCGCGGCGGTCGAGCTCGCCCCGACCTGTTCGCGTTCCGGCAAGAGACCGCCTTCCGTGAAGAGGCGGGCTAGTACGCGAAAAATAGGGGCAGGGCAAGCTTGGCCTGGTTGGGGCGCAGCCGGAAAACCTCTATTAATTGAACGCAGGTAAGGATGACGGCTCGGAGTCCCATTGCTCCGCAAAGGAGGAAGAGATGTCTTCCGTCAGAAGTTCGTCCTACCGTCGGGTGGTATCGGACCATTTCGAACCCCAGGATGAGAGCGATCCGGCCGCCCATCGGCGCCTGCGGGGTCTTCTCGAACAGATCGATTACACAGCTTTCGCCTCGAACCGGGAAGTGGTCGCCCAGATGCTGGGGCCGGTCGACGTGGCCAAGTTCCAGCGGCTGGCCCTGGCCGCGGCCCACGCCCGTGCGGCGTGGGTGGCGGAGGGCCTGGCCCTGGCTGGCCGCTCACATCTCCTCAGTCCGGAACAGACCAGCCGCCTGGCTCAGTTGCGCGCCACATTTGAGGAGTTGACCGAGGTCTATGAGGCCATGCGGCGAATGGTTGAGCGCGGCTATCTGCATTGCAGCCCCACAGGCGCCGCCTGACCGGACCTTGGCTTAGTGAACCGGTCGGCCGATCCAGTCGACCAGCACGGGCAGAACCTGCTCGGCCGGCGCGAAGCCGCGCGTCACGATCCCGTATTTTCCGGTGTCGTCAGGGCCGCCCACCAGGGTTGGAAAGCCCGTGACGCCTGACTTCTGCGAGATGGCGTAGTCCGCCCAGGTCTCATTCTCCGCGTCTTCGCTGCGCCAGTTGATGCGGAACGCTTCCAGATCGGCGCCAGGGACAACCTCTCCCAGGACCTCGGCCAGCACATCTTCCTGGGTGATGTCTCGGCCCTCGCCATAGAAGGCGCGCTGCAGGGCGCCCAGATAGTCCAGGGCGAGAACAGGCCGCTCGCGCCGGATCACCACCACCGCCCGGGCCGCTGGATCAGTGTCATAGATGAACCCTTCGCCGGCCATGGCGGTGTCGCTGAAGGCTTGGCCGGACGCTGCGGCCACCTCCGCCCAATGACCGCGCAGCTTGGCCTTGTCCTCTTCGGTCATGGGCTCGGTGGTCCCGGGCCGTAGACCTCCCATCACCAGTCGGACAGGTAGGGTGTCGCCGAACGCCGCCCGCACCGCGCTGATCACTGGCCAGAAGCCGTAGCACCATGAGCACATGGGATCGGCGAAATAGATCAGATGGCGGTCGGTCACGGCGGGCTCCGGCAGGTCAGGGGGCGAACCCTGTCGGCCAAAGTCTGACTCATCGCGCCGCCCCCGTCACCCCGGGCAGGGGCGCTGATGGCGCCTACGCTTGCCGCCCGGGGTCTAATCCCCTAACCCTCGCGGCTCGGAATCGACAGAGCGCGCGCCGGCTTCCGGACGCCGCCAGCCAGGGAGCGCAACCCATGAGCCTCGCCTTCATCTTTCCTGGCCAGGGCAGCCAGGCCGTCGGCATGGGCGTGGATCTGGCCGAGACCTTCTCGGCGGCCCGCGAGGTTTTCCAGGAGGTCGATGACGCCCTGGGACAGAAGCTGTTCGCCCTGATGCGAGACGGCCCGGAGACCGACCTTACGCTGACTGAGAACGCCCAGCCCGCTCTGATGGCTGTCAGCCTCGCGGTGAGCCGCGTCCTGGAAAAGGAGTTCGGCGTCGGGGTGGATCGCGCGGCCTTCGTGGCTGGCCATAGCCTGGGCGAATATTCCGCCCTGGCCGCGGCGGGCGCCATCAGCCTGGCTGACACCGCCCGTCTGCTGAAGTTGCGCGGTCAGGCCATGCAGCGGGCTGTTCCGGTGGGTGAGGGGGCCATGGCCTCCCTGATTGGCCCCAAGACTGACGTGGCTCTGGCCGAGGCTGCGGCCGCAGCCGGCGCCGAGGTCGGCGTCTGCGTCGTGGCCAACGACAACAACCAGGGAAATGTGGTGATCTCCGGGGCCAAGGCTGCGGTTGACCGGGCCATTGAGAAGGCCAAGGAGCTGGGCGCCCGCGCCATCCCGCTGAACGTCTCGGCGCCCTTCCACTGTCCCCTGATGCAGCCGGCCGCCGACGAGATGGCCGAAGCCCTGGCCGCGGCGACCATCATCGCGCCCCGTTCGCCCCTCGTGGCCAATGTCACGGCGCGCCCGGTGCACGAGCCTGAAGAGATCCGTCGCCTGCTGGTGGAGCAGGTGACCGGCCGGGTGCGCTGGCGCGAAAGCATCGCCTGGCTGGTGGAGAGCGGTGGGGTGACCCGCTTTGCAGAAGCCGGCGCGGGCAAGGTTCTCTCGGGTATGGCCAAACGCATCGCCCCGGACGCCGAGGCCTCGCCCCTGAACACGCCGGCTGATCTGGAAGCCTTCGCCAAGTCTCTCTAGAGTTTCAATCGCCGCTGGAGGCGCTGACATGTTTGATCTTTCGGGAAAGACCGCCCTGGTCACCGGCGCGACGGGCGGCATCGGCGCCGCCCTCGCGAAGGCGCTGCACGCCCAGGGCGCCCACGTCGTGCTGTCCGGCACCCGGCAGGCCGTGCTTGACGAGATGGCGGGCGAATTGAAGGACCGGGTCAGCGTCGCAGCGGCCAACCTTTCGGATCCGGAGTCCGTCGATGGGCTGGTGGGCGCCGCCGAAGCTGCGGCTGGAGCCCCCCTGGACATCCTGGTGGCGAATGCTGGCATCACCCGCGACGGCCTCCTGATGCGTATGAAGGATGACGATTGGGACGCCGTGATCCGTGTGAACCTGGAGTCCTACTTCCGCCTAAGCCGTTCTGCGGTGAAGGGCATGATGAAGCGCCGCTCAGGCCGAATCATCGGCATCACCTCGGTGGTCGGTGTCATGGGCAATCCCGGCCAGACCAATTACGCCGCCTCCAAGGCCGGCATGATCGGCTTCTCCAAGGCGCTGGCCCAGGAGGTCGGCAGCCGGGGAATCACCGTCAACTGCATCGCCCCTGGCTTTATTGAAAGCCCCATGACCGACGCGCTGAATGAAGCCCAGAAGACGCAGATCCTTTCCACCATCCCGGCTGGCCGGCTGGGAAGTGGTGACGAGATCGCCGCCGCCTGCGTCTATCTCGCCAGTTCAGAGGCCGCCTATGTCACTGGCCAGACCCTGCACGTGAATGGTGGGATGGCGATGATCTGACCGGGCCTGCTGGCCGCTGGCCTCGCCGATAGGAACATGCTACGGCGCTCGCCGATTAAACTGGCCCGGACTGCCTGGGACCACCTGAGAGGTCTCAAACCCAATACCGCCGAAGGTTGACAATGCGTCTTCCGTCGCGGATGCATCAGTTGAATTTAGAGGGACTAAAAGCGAATGTCCGACATTCTGGAACGCGTGCGCAAGATCGTCATCGAGCACCTCGACGCCGATCCCGAGAAGGTCACTGAAAAGGCCAGCTTCATCGACGACCTGGGCGCCGACAGCCTCGACAATGTCGAGCTGGTCATGGCCTTCGAGGAAGAATTCGATATCGAGATCCCGGATGACGCCGCTGAGCATATCCAGACGGTCGGCGACGCCGTGAAGTTCATCCAGGAGCGTCTGGGCGCCTGACGCCCTGGCGTCACGCCTGACGTCTGACACATGACCGCCGCGTCCCTTAGGCCCCTGCGCCGGAGAGGCGCGGCGGTTTTGTTTTGGGGCCAGCCCCGGGAGTAAAATCGCCATGTCCACCGCCAATACCCGCCGCGTCGTCGTCACCGGCCTAGGTCTGGTCACCCCTCTGGGGTCCGGCGTTGAGGTCACCTGGAAGGCGATCTTGGCCGGCAAGTCCGGCGCCGGAAACATCACCACCTTTGACGCCTCGACCTATGCCTGCAACGTCGCCTGCGAGGTTCCGCGGGTTGACGGCAGGGGCGGCGGCGGCCCGGAGGTGGAGGGCGCCTTCGACCCCGATAGCGTGATGTCCCAGAAGGACCAGCGCCGGATCGACGACTTCATCCTCTACGCCATCGCCGCGGCCGACGAGGCGGTTAAGGACTCTGGGTGGGCGCCCGAGGATGACGAGGGGCGCGAGCGGACCGGCGTCATCATCGGCTCGGGAATCGGCGGTCTGGCCACCATCGAAAAGACCAGCGTTGAGCTGCACGAGAAGGGGCCCCGCCGGGTCAGCCCCTTCTTTATCCCCTCCGCCCTGATCAATCTGGCCTCTGGTCAGGTCTCCATTCGCCATGGCTTCAAGGGCCCGAACCACTCGGTCGTGACCGCCTGCGCCACTGGCGCCCATGCGGTGGGCGACGCCGCCCGGATGATCAAGTACGGGGACGCCGATGTCATGGTCGCAGGCGGCGCGGAGGCGGCCATCTGTCCAGTGGGCATCGCCGGTTTCATCGCCTGCCGCGCCATGTCGACGGGCTTCAATGATGACCCCACCAAGGCCAGCCGCCCCTATGACAAGGACCGCGACGGCTTCGTGATGGGCGAGGGCGCTGGCGTCCTGGTGCTGGAGGAATACGAGCACGCCAAGGCTCGCGGCGCGAAAATCTATGCTGAAGTCGCAGGCTACGGCCTGGCAGGCGACGCCTATCACATCACCGCACCGGCTGAGGACGGCGACGGCGGCTTCCGCGCCATGCAGGCGGCCATCAAGGACGCCGGCATTTCGCCGGCCGACATCGACTACATCAACGCTCACGGCACCTCGACTCCCCTCGGCGACGAAATCGAACTGGGCGCCGTCGAGCGGATGCTGGGCAATGCGGCGTCGAAGGTGACCATGTCGTCGACCAAGTCGGCCACCGGCCATCTGCTGGGCGCGGCCGGGGCCATTGAGGCGGCGTTCACCTGCCTTGCTATTCGCGATCAGATCGCCCCGCCGACCATCAATCTCGACAATCCGTCCGTCGAGACGCCGATCGACCTGGCGGCCAACAAGGCCCAGCCGCGCGAGATCAAGGTGGCGCTCTCCAACAGCTTCGGCTTCGGCGGCACCAACGCCTCCGTGGTGTTCAAACAGGTCTGATTCATGGCTCGCGCGCCTCGCCCCCGACCGGCCAAAAGGGGCGCCGGCGTCTCCCCCTTGCGCCGCCTGCTGGTGACCCTGGCCAGCGCGGCGGTCACCTTTTCCCTGGTCCTGGCCTTGGCGGGCCTCTGGGCGCTCTGGATGTTTCAGGGGCCCGGCCCAGCGGCCGAGGGGGAAACCACCACCGTCATCCTGCGCCGAGGCGCTGGCTTGCCGGAGATCGCCTCGAGTCTTGAAGGCGCAGGCGTCATTTCCTCTGCGCCCATTTTCCTGGCCGCCGCCCAGGCGACCGGCGCGGCCCGCAGCCTGAAGGCGGGCGAGTATGAGTTCCCCGCCCGCCAGTCGATGGCCCGGGTGCTGGACGATATTCGGGCGGGTCGGGTGGTCCGCCATTTTGTGACCATTCCAGAGGGCGTGACCTCAGAGATGGTCGTCGAGATTCTGGCCGAAAACCCACTCTTGACCGGTGTGGCGCCGTCGCCGCCAGAGGGCGCCTTGCTGCCTGAAACCTATCAGATCGAGCGGGGCGAAGACCGGGCCGCGGTCCTGCAGCGGATGATGGACGCCCATGACGAGGTGCTCGCCCTGCTATGGTCCAAGCGGCAGCCCGGTCTGCCCATCAGCAGCCCGCAGGAGGCGGTGATCCTGGCCTCGGTTGTGGAGAAGGAGACCGGCCTGGGCGCCGAGCGGCCGCAGGTGGCCTCAGTCTTCGTCAATCGGCTGCGGCGGGGAATGCGCCTGGAGAGTGATCCGACCATCATCTATGGCCTGACCAAGGGCCGCCCCCTTGGGCGGGGCATCCGACAGTCAGAGCTCAATCGCCAGACCCCCTACAACACCTACCAGATCGATGGCCTTCCCCCGACGCCGATCTGTAACCCAGGGCGCGCGGCCTTGGCCGCCGTGCTCGATCCGCCGCAGACCGATTATCTGTTCTTTGTGGCCGACGGCAGCGGCGGTCACGCCTTCGCCGCCACCTATGACGAACATCGGCGCAATGTGGAGCGCTGGCGCCGGATCGAACGGGCCAGGGCGCCGGCGAGTCAGGGCGCCACAGATCCGCCGGCGGATACGCCGCTGACCGCCGAGCCATGATCGGCGGCTCAGCGAGATCCTCGACCGCCTATCTGGGAGACTGATCATGGGCCTTTCGGGCATGACCGGCTTTGGCCGGGTTGAGGGCGCTCAGGATGACTGGACCTGGGCGGTTGAGGCGCGCTCGGTCAACGGCCGCAATCTGGATGTCCGGTTCCGCGGACCGCCGGGCTTCGAGAGCCTGGAGCGCACCGCCCGAGACGGCGCCCAGGCCCGCTTTCAACGGGGACAGATCACAATCGGCCTCCAGGCCAAGCGTGCCGAAAGCCAGGCGCAGGTGCGCATCAATCTGGAGCAGGTGGAGCGCTATCTCGACGCCACTCAGGACCTGGTGCGGCAAGGGCGGGCGGCGCCGCCATCGGTGGACGGTCTGCTGGCCCTACGCGGCGTGATCGAGGTGGCCGAAGCCGAGCCTGATCTTGAGGCGATGGCGCGCGTCGAAGCCGCCATGGCGGCCTCCATTGGCGCGGCCCTGGACGACCTGAAGCTCGCCCGCGACGCCGAGGGTGTCGCCCTGAGCGGCGTGCTTGGGGGGCTGACCGAGAGGATCGCAGTCCTCACCGGGCAGGCTGAGGCCCTGGCTGGCGAGCAGCCAGAGGTGTTGAAGGCCAGGTTCGCCCGCCGCATGGCGGAGTTGATCGGTGATCCGGCCGGTCTTGAGGAGCGGATCGTGCAGGAAGCCGCCGCCATGGCGGTGAAGGCCGATGTCCGTGAGGAACTCGACCGCTTGGGCGGGCACGTCGAGTCCGCCCGCGGCCTGCTCAGCGGTGAAGGGCCAGTGGGACGGCGCATGGACTTCCTGACCCAGGAATTCATGCGCGAGGCCAATACGCTTTGTTCCAAGTCGGCCCTCTCGGCCCTGACGGCTGTGGGACTGGAGCTGAAGGCTGTGATCGAGCAGCTTCGCGAGCAGGTTCAGAATGTGGAATAGACAACCCGCGCCTACCCGCCCTGACCAGACCCGAGACCGATGATCCAAAGCTCCATTCCCCGCCGCGGCCTGATGCTGCTGATCTCCAGTCCGTCTGGCGCTGGCAAGACCTCCCTGTCGCGGCGGCTGGTGGCCGACCATGCCGAGCTGGAGCTATCGGTGTCGGCGACCACCCGGGATCCGCGGCCAGGGGAGGAAGATGGCCGCGAATACCACTTTGTCGATCGCGCAGCCTTTGATCAGATGATCTCCTGTGACGCCTTCCTCGAATGGGCCAATGTCCATGAGCATCGCTACGGCAGTCCAGCCCAGCCCGTCATGGACGCCCTGGGCATGGGGCGAGACGTCCTGTTCGATATCGACTGGCAGGGCGCCGCGCAGATCGCCCAGAAAGCCCCGGACGACGTGGTTCGCGTCTTCATCCTGCCGCCCAGCATGGCCGAGCTTTCCCGTCGCCTGCATGCCCGCGCCCAGGACCGCGAGGATGTGATTCAGCGGCGGCTGGGCCGCGCCTATGGGGAAATCGAGCGGGCGGTCGACTACGACTACGTCATCATAAATGACGACTATGACCGGGCCTATTCGGACCTGGCCCACATCTATCACGCAGAGCGGCAGAAGCGGGTGCGCAACCCCGGTCTGGGGGACTTCGTGCAGCGGCTCTTGGATGAACGCCTCTAGCTGGCCTCGCGGGCTCGCAGAGCCTCGCCCAGGCCGCGCATGTCCCGCCCGGTGGGAGCCTGGAACAGCCTCAGGTCGAACTCCGGCAGGATCGAGAGGACGTGGTCAAAGATGTCGCTCTGGATCGCCTCATAAGCCTCCCATTGGACGGTGTTGGCGAAGGCGTAGATCTCCAGCGGCAGGCCCTCGGCCGTCGGGTCCCGCTGGCGGACCATCAGGGTCTTTTCCTTGGCGATCCCCGGATGGACCTTCAAATAGGCCTGCACATAAGCCCGGAATGTGCCGACATTGGTCAGCCGCCGGGTGTTGACCGGATCACGGCCTGACTTGACCAGGGACTCGTTCCAGGCCTCCAGCTCTCGGTCTTTCTGCGCCAGATAGACATCGAGCAGGGCGAAGCGCTTGAGGCTTTCCCGCTCCTCCGGGGTCAGGAAACGAATGGCCGTCTGATCCAGCAGGATGGCCCGCATGATCCGGCGACCGCCAGACTCCTGCATGCCGCGCCAGTTGACGAAGGACTCGTTGATCAGCCGCCAGGTGGGGATGGTGGTGATGGTCTTGTCGAAGTTCTGGATCTTCACCGTATGCAGCGCCAGGTCGATGACATCGCCATTGGCGTTGAGCTGCGGCATCTCGATCCAGTCACCCACCCGGATCATGTCATTGCTGGTAAGTTGGACTGAGGCCACCAGCGACAGGATGGTGTCCTTGAACACCAGCAGCAGGACAGCGGCCATGGCGCCGAGCCCGGAGATCAGCAGAAGGGGCGAGCGGTCCAGCAGGGTGGCCACCACCAGGATGGCGGCCGCCGCATAGAGGACGATCTTGCCGACCTGGATGTAGCCCTTGATCGGTCGCTGCCTGCTCTCAGGTCGGCGGGAATAGAGGGCGTTGACGAGATTGAGCGCCCCGGTGATCGCCAGGATCACAGTCAGGATCATGAAGGCCGCGGCGACATTGCGCACGACGGTCTGCGCGGCCTCAGGCAGGTGCGGCACCACCAGCACGGCCTGATAGACCACGATGGCCGGGGCCACATTGGCCAGCCTGGCGATCACCTCCCGGAAGAACAGCTCGGCCTCGTCCTTCAGGGACAGGCTCAAGGCGCGGCGCACGATCCGCAGCAGAACGTGCTGGGTCAGCCAATTGACCACTACCGCCAGGGTGGCGAGCAGCCCCAGTCCAATCAGGGTCTGCAGATAGGGATAGTCATTGAGACCCGCGAGGGCCTGATCCAGTTCCAGCATAGGGCGGTCCTAGAGCGCGTTCCGCTAAGTGGGAACCGGTTATCGGAGCAAGACGCGCTCAAGTTTTTGAGTTTGGAGCCTGATTCACGACCAGACGGTTCCGTCTGATCGCATCAGGCTCCAGAGGAGGGGGATTGGTGCGGGCAACCCCGTCGGGGCCTAGCATGCGCTGCTAGGCGTCCTGCAGGGCCTCTGCCAGCCCCATGAATTCTGCGAGCGACAGGGTTTCCGCCCGTCGGACGGGATCTATGCCTGCGGCCTCGCACAGATCGGCGCCCCCCAGCACCTTGAGGCTGGAGCGGAGCATCTTGCGGCGCTGTCCAAATGCGGCCTGGCTCACCCGCTCCAGGGCCGCGATCACGGCCTCCGGGGGGCGGTCAGGCAGGGGATCGAGGCGGACCACCGCGGAGTCCACTTTCGGCGGCGGGGTGAACGCCCGGGCCGGCGCTTCCATGACGATTTTCGCCTGGGACGTGGCCTGGGCGATAACGGCGAGCCGGCCATAGGCGTCATCGCCAGGACGCGCCACAATCCGTTGGGCCACCTCTTTCTGAAACATCAGGGTCATCGCCGCTGGCCGGTAGGGGCCGGTGAGCCACTTGATGAGCAGGGCGGTGCCGATGTTGTAAGGCAGGTTGGACACGATCGCGACTGGTGCGCCGTCCGTCAGAGCGGCCTCATCCACCTTGAGCGCATCGGCCATCTCGATGGTTAAGCGATCCTCAGAAACTGCTTTTAATTCGTTGAGAAGGGGAAGAAATCTGACGTCCTTCTCAATGGCCGTCACATGCGCGCCCGCTTCCAGCAGCGCTCGCGTAAGTCCCCCAGGCCCAGGGCCGATTTCAAGCACCGGCGCTCCCTCAAGGGGACCGGCCAGGCGGGCGATCTTGCGGGTGATGTTGAGGTCGAGGAGAAAGTGCTGCCCAAGGCCCTTGTCAGCCATCAAGCCGTGCGCTTCGAGGCTTTGGCGCAGGGGCGGCAGATCATTGAGCGCGCTCACGGGCGTCGTTCGGCGATGTCTTGGGCCATGCGGATGGCCGCAATCATGCTGTCAGGTCGCGCCTGACCCCGTCCGGCGATATCAAACGCCGTGCCGTGGTCGGGGGAGGTGCGGACGATCGGTAGGCCGAGCGTGATGTTCACCCCGCCCCAGAAGTCGAGCATCTTCACAGGGATCAGGGCCTGATCGTGATAGAGGCACAGCACGGCGTCGTACTTGGCGCGCGCGGCCTCGTGGAAGAGACTGTCAGCGGGGCTCGGCCCCAGGGCATTGACCCCCAGGTCGCGCAGGGCCCGGACCGCGGGCCCCACCACCTGCAGCTCCTCGCGACCGATGGTTCCGCCCTCGCCCGCATGGGGGTTGAGACCGGCTACGGCCAGCCGCGGTTGCTCAATGCCGAAGTCGCGACGCAGGGCCTGGGCCGTGACCAGACCGGCGTTGACGATTTTTTCCACTGTCAGGCTGGCGGGGACCTCCGCCAGCGGAGTGTGCACGGTGACCAGGGACACCCGCAGTCCAGGCGCCGCCAACATCATCACCGGCCCCCGGGCCCCGTCATAGCGATGGGAAAGGGTCAGCTCGCCCAGGAACTCCGTGTGCCCGGGGAAGGCGAAGCCAGCGCCATACAGGCTCTCCTTGGCGATAGGGGCGGTCACCACCCCCCCCACGGCGCCCGACAGGGCGAGTCCCACAGCCGTCTCAATCCAGGCGATCACCGCTTTGGCCGCCCGCGGCGACGGCACGCCGGCCACAACAGGCTCCAGAAGAGGGATGTCGATGACGGGCAGGGCCTGGGAAAAGGTCCTGGCCGCATCCTCGGCGGTGCTAATCCGTCGCACGAGGCCGCTGGCCCCCCCGGGGGCGGCGATCACCTGGTTCAGATCACCGACCACGAGGAAGGGCGGACCGGTATGGCGAAGCGCGCTCCAGGCCTTGACGACAATCTCAGGGCCTATCCCGGCGGGATCTCCAAGGCTGACGGCGAGGGGACGGTTCTTCACCGGGTCTCAATGGTGGCTGCGTTCCGAAGATCACGCATATAGCGACGGGCGATCAGGCCGAGCTGCTCGAAGAACAGCCGGCGCTCGACCATCTGCGGCGACAGCTCGGGACCGCCGGAAGCGCGCTTGCCGCAGACCGCGACGATATGCATGCCCGCCTCGGTGCGGATCGGCTCGGAGAGCGCGCCCACCTCGAGGGTCTCGGCAGCCGAGCGGAACGCCGGGGCCAGGTCGCTGATCTCAGCCTCGCCGAGGTCGCCGGCGATAACCCCGGTCTCCTGACCGGCAACAGCCTCCAGGTCTTCGCATCCGGTGATCCGGGCTCGCAGAGCCATCAGCCGTTGGCGGGCGGCGTCGACCTGGGTCGCTGACGCATCCGCCGGGACGCCGATGGCCGCCTGCTTCAGATTAACGACCGTCGCCCCCGCGCCTGAGCGCTTATCCCGCAGATAGACGATATAGACGCCGTCGCTCACAGGAATGGGCCGCGAAAGCTGACCTGGGCGCATCTGCTCGAGGGCCTGCTCGACCTCCCGCGGCATTTCACCCGGGCCGACCCAACCGGCGTCGCCGCCAGAGGCCGCTGTCGGGGCGGCGGAGAATTGGCGAGCGACCGCCTGGAACGGCGCGCCCTGCTGCATCTGACCGACCAGCTGCTCGGCGCCGCGCAGGGCCACATCCATGCCGCCCACGCGGGCGCTGTCTATGAAGACCTCGCTCACCTGAAATTGAGGCTTCGAAGCCTGAGCCAGCTGCTGCTCAAGGACTGCACTGACCTGGTCTTCACCGATGCGAAGGCGCGAACCATAACGACCCTGAATCCACCGCTGCCAGCTGGCCTGGGCGCGGAGCTGCTCGCGAAGCGAGTCGAGCACGCCTTGATTGCGAAGCGTGGCGGCGAACTGTTCGGGCGTCATCTCATTGCCGCTGGCCAGTTCGGCCAGTTCCTCGTCGACGTCTTCGTCGCTGGCGATGATGCTGAACTTCTGCTCGCGCTCGACCCGCCGCAATTCCTGGAGCTGCAGGGTCTCATCCACCAGGGAGATCAGGGCCTCCTGCTGGATCTGCGGAAGGTTCTGCTCAGAAGGCTGGACGCCGGTTGTGGCGATGAGCAGGCGCATACGCTGGGCCAGATCATAGGTGGTGATGATCTCATCATTCACCACGGCGGCGGCATATTCTGACAGCCCGGCCGGCGGCGCAGCGCGGGCCGGCGCGGCCTCTTCCTGAGCGAGCGTGACGCTGGGTGCGGCGCCAATCGCCAGAAACGCCACGAGGGCGGCGCCGCAGGCCGCTCGGCCGCGGACTGAACGCGCAGACAACATCGCTTGAGTCATTCCTTCGTGGCGGCGAGGCGCGCCGCTGATGCTAGTTGGCATAGATAGGTTCGCCCAATGTGGCGAGGGTTAGGCGCACGGCCACCGACTCGCTGGGGCCCAGACGACCAACGATGGTGTCCTCGCGCCGATAAATCACTTCGATCCGTGTGCACTCATCCCGATAGACTACGCCGAGGTCGCGCACCACCCAGGCGTTCTGAACCATATCACGGTTGCCATAGGCGGTGAGGCCCCAGTTCTGGGTCAGGAAGACCTCCCCCCCCACATCCAGGTTCTCGCGCTTGGCGCCATTGATGTCGAGATCATCCCACAGGTAGCGGAAGAAGCCCGAACCCCGTCCCAGGGCGACATTCGCACCGGCCTCGGCCCGCCGCACCTCGCCGCTATCCCCGTCCAGTCTGGCCCGACCAAAGGCTGAGACACCTCTGATCGGCTGAGCCTGGGCCGCGACGATCCAGTCTGAGGCGGTGTCTCTCAGGCCGGTGCGATCGGGGAAGGCGGGTTCTTCCTTGTCTCGGAAGCTGCGTCCCACAAGCAAGGTCGCCCGGCGGCCATCGTCCCACAGCAGGCTGCCCCTGGCGGCGACATTGGCCCGAAGGCCGCCTTCCATGAGGTCGAACCCCGGGAAGCGGTCCGCCATCAGCAGATTGGTCTCGTCAAACTCGAAGGCCAGGCTGTCTTCGTCCAGATAGACGGCCTCGCCGGCCGCCGTGATTCCCGTCTGGATCTGCTCAGGGCGAGGCGAAGCCATCACTTGAACCAGCGGTTCAATTACCGCCGTCATCCCATTGAAACGACGATAAAATGGCCAGCTGACATCGGCGCCCACTGTGGCCATGGCGCGGGTCTCAGTTCGCCCGCCATAGACCTCAAGGGGAACGTCGCTGAGACTGTAGGCGTCGGCCCGCAGATTGACGAAGGGCTCCAACCGCATGCCGGTGGCCGTGGTGAATGTGCGCCGCCAGTCGGCCTGGGCGACCACCCGGCGGCTATCCAGACCAGGAACATAGACCGCTGGGGTGTTGTTCGGGGACAGGTCCCGCTCCAAGGCTACTGCATTGGCCCGCAGTCGAACCCGCCCGCCGGCGAGGCGGTAGTCAGGGCTCCAGCGACCCTCGATCAAGGGGGCGACGGTCGGGAAGGTCCGGTCATCGTCACCGGGGCGCAGTCCCTGGATGTCAAAGGCCGCCATGGAGAGATACGACTGCTCGTCCTGCCGCACGGCGTAAATCTGTGAGATCAGCCTGCGATCGTCGGCGATGTAGGGACCGCGAGACTGATAGACGTCGCCGATCTCGTACTTGTCGAACAGGAGGTCATCGGACGCCCGCTCGGCGGTGAATCCCCATTCCCAGTTCTCGTCGATCGCAAAGGCGCCCCGCGCCAGTATGTAGCTGCGAGAGGTCGCCTCGCCGAACTGACCGGTGGAATCGAAGTCCTCGGCATAGGTGTAGCCGCCCCGAACATCGATCTCGCCCGAATAGAAACGCTTGCGGTAGCGCGCATTCAGGAAGGGCTCGACCTTGGCGTTGATCTGCGGGCTGAGCGTCAGGTCGGAATAATCCGAGATCACAAACAGATAGGGCTGTTCGTAGGAAAAACCGCGGCGGTCGGAGGCGGAAATGTCCGGCGTCAGAAGCCCCGACTTGCGCTCGGCCTGAGGGTCGGGGTGCCAGAAGAGCGGGGCGTAGAACACGGGCACGCCAAACAGGCGGAACACTGCGTGCCGATAGGTGACCAGCTGGCGTTCGCGGTCCTGCACGACCTTGTCGGCTTGGATCGACCAGGTTGGTGTCTTGGCCTCGCTGTCGGCGCAGATATCGCAAGGGGTGTAGATGGCGCGGTTGAGCTCGTTGACGTTCTCGTTGCGTCGCACTGCGCTTGAAGCGGCGAGCTTCACATTCTGCGGCAGGCGGGCGGCGAACCCGCGGGCGACCCCGGCTCGCATCTGATCGTCTAGGACGATCTCCCGGGCGAACTCTACGCTGCCATCAGGGTTGAGGATCTCGACGTTGGACGCCTCCAGCACTCCTTGCGCCTCGTCATAGACGAGGGTGTCGGCGCGCAGGTTGCGGCGGTCGTAGCGGGCCTCGACGTTGCCTGTCGCGGTCGTCTTGGGCTTGCGGTCGTCACGCAGGACGGAGTCTGCTTCGAGATAGATGGCGCCAGGGGTCAGGCCGTCCGCGCCAGCTACAGGGGCCGCCGACGGCGGAGTCTGGGCGAGGGCGGTCCCCGCGCAAAGGCTCGCCAGCGCAACCCCCGCCAGGAGGCTGCGCTTGACCGAGGCGAGAGAGCTGCGCCGAGGTGACGTCTTCAAGCGGGATTCCCTTCTTGCCGCCGGCCCGAGTGAACGGAATAGCGGCATGGCGGCGGCTTTCAACCGTCTTCGGTGTAGCAGAGCAGGGTGAGGCCCGACAGAAGGGCGATGAGAGGCGGGGCCCAGGCCGCCGCCACAAGGGGAATGATGTCAGCGTTGGCCAGGGCGCCGGCGAACTCATTCAGGAAAAAGAACACAAACCCGAGCGCCACGCCGCCGCCTGCCAGGCCAGCGAGGCCTCCCAGGCGTGCGAGGCGGAGGGAAAAGGCCGCCGCCAGCACGGTCATGGCCGCGAAAAGCAACGGGGTGGCCAGCAGTTGCTGGAATCGCAGCTGATAGCGGCTGGCGCTGAAGCCCGCCTGCTCGGTGGTGCGGATGGCCGCCGGCAGGCGCCAGAAAGCGATCGCCTGGGGGGAGGCGAAGCGCTCGAGGGCCGATTCGCTGTCCAGGCTTGAGCGCAGTGACAGGCTTTCGGAGCGCACGGAACTCTCGCCTGCGGCCGCCTCGCGGACATCGGTCAGGCGCCAGAAGCCCGGCAGCAGGCGCGCCTCGGCGGCCTCCAGCCGGCGACGGAACTCAGGAACCCCGTCCTCATTCTTCTGGTAAATGAACAGGGACACCCCGCGCAGCACCACCGTGCCGTCCACCATGTCGCGGTCCTTGGCGTGGATCACGATCTGGCTGCGCTCGTCGCCCTGCCGCAGCCAGATATCCTCCGGGGCGTCCACCAGATAGTTGTCCATGATCTGCGCGCGTTCGACGCCGAACCGGGCGTTGGAGGCCGCCGCCAGGGGATTGAGCAAGGTGACGGAGATCAGGCCGAAGAGGGCCGCCGCCGCTGCGGTGGGAAAGATGAAGCGCCAGGCTGAAACCCCCGCCGCGCGCATGGCGACAAGTTCACTGCGGCGGTTCAGGCTCACATAGGCGGCCATGCTCCCGAACAGGAAGATGAAGGGCAGCAGGACCAAGACCAGGCTGGGCGCCCCAAGCGCGGTCAGGCGGAAGAGTTCAGCGACGCTGACCTCGGTGCGCACGCCTACGGAACGGGACAGCTCCACGAACTGAACCAGTACGATCACCGCCGTGATCACGGCCAGGGCGACGCCAACGCTCAGCAGGCTGCGTGACAGCACATAGGCTTCGATCCGACCAAACCTCATGCCGCCGCTCCGGCGCGGGCGATCCGGACGGGACGCTTTCGCATGTCGATGAACCGCGAAACCCTCTGACGGAACACCACCTGCAGAGCCACGGCGATCGTCGCCAGAGGAACCACATACTGCAACAGGTTGACCCAGGCGGCGGACTCCGAGGCGGCCTGGACCACAAAGCCCAGGATGCGGGTCAGGGCCGCTGCCGCCCCCGCCCAGGCGATCCGACGGCCATAGCCCATCCGGTCGTATCCGCCCCCCAGAATGGCCGCGAGGGCCAGGGCCATGAAGGCGATATTATAGAGCGGGGTCGCCAACCGGGCGTGGCCTTCAGCCAGCATCTCCAGCTGATTTCGCTGTTCCCAATCCTGCTCCAGATCCGGGAAGAACAGCTCGTGCAGGTAGCGATCCGAAGGCTTGTAATGGACCAGCTCGTCGGAGGTCACCAGCGGTCCCAGGTCGAAGATGTACTCGTCAAAGGTCAGGTAGTTGAGCACGCCCGTCGCACTGAATTCCTGTGTCGAACCGCGGGCCATGACGAGAACCGGCGTCCCCGCCCGGGTGGCCATACGACCTTCATCAGCGGTGTAGGTGGTGGCCGACCCATCACTTTCGGCGACGTGGATGAACAGGTTGCCCATACGTCCCCGGCTGTCGACGCTCTGGGCGTAGACGGTCAGGCCTGGGGCCGGTTCGGTGAACTCGCCCTCTCGCACAAGGGTCGCGGCCAGGTCGGTTCGGACATCAAACAGGGTGTCGCGTAGCTCGCGATAGGCCACCGGCTGAATGAAGAGATTCATCACGAGCGCCAGCAGGGCGATGATGACCGCCAGGCGCATGGGCGGGGCGATCACTCTCCAACGGCTCATGCCGCCAGCGAAGCAGACCACTAGCTCCTGCTCGCTCTGCAGCCGGTTCAGGGCCACCAGGGCGGCGACGAACAGGGCCAGCGGCAGAACCATGTTGATCAGCTGTGGCATGGCCAACAGGGTGATCTTAAGGAACACACCAGCGCTCTGCCGCTGATTGATGATGACGTCGAGCGCCGACAGGCTCTGGCTCAGCAGGGCCACAGCTGTGAGGGCGAGCGTCGCCAGCAGGGTGGGACCCAGCAGTTGGCGAAGCAGATATCGATCGATCAGGCGCATGGAAAAAAGGCGTCGCCGGGCTGATTTGGCGCGCCCTGGGCGCGAAGCTGTTCTAAACCATGCGTCGCCGCGCCACACAACCGCCGCAGGTGACGCCAGTCTGGGCGACCTGACGGTGGAGCGCCTTCAGCTTTGCTATGGTTGAGATATCGCATGGACATTCAATTCGTCACGGCCGCCACGGACCTCGCCGAAAAATCGGCCCTGGCCATCATCGTCTTCGAAGGCGCCGCCGCCGAGGCCGACAGCCTGACCGGAGGTGTGGTGGGCAAGGCTCTGGCGCAAGGCCGCTTTACCGGCGCCAAGGGGCAGGTTCTTGATCTCGGCGCGCCGGCCGGTCATCCGGCGGGCCGCCTGCTTCTGGTCGGCGCTGGCAAGCGCGAGTCCTTTGACGCTGTCGGCGCCGAGCACGCGGCAGCCAGCGCCTATGGCGCGGTGAAGCTCTCGGGTCTGACGACGCTTCGGGTGACCTTCGCCGATGCGGGCCTCGCCCAACCTGACCGCGCCGCCCTGGGGGTTCGCCTAGCCGCCTACCGCTTCGACCGTTACCGGACCAAGGAGCCGGCGGACAAGAAGCCGTCCATCCAGACGGTCGAGATCGTTTGCGCCGATGTTGACGCCGCCAAGGCGGCCTTCGTCGCCCAGTCCGCCCTGGCGGACGCCATTTCCTTCGCCCGAGATCTGGTCTCCGAGCCGCCGAATGTCCTCTATCCGGCCGAGTTCGCCCGGCGGGTGAAGGGGCTGGAGACCCTGGGGCTCGAGGTCGAGATTCTCGGCGAGGCCGAAATGGAAAAGCTCGGCATGGGCTCCCTGCTGGGCGTCGGCCGCGGCAGCGCTCGGGAAAGCCAACTGGCCATCATGCGCTGGAACGGGGCCGCCGATCCGGCCGCCCAGCCGGTCGCCTTTGTGGGCAAGGGGGTCTGCTTCGACACCGGCGGCATCTCACTGAAGCCGGCTGACGGCATGGAAGATATGAAGTGGGACATGGGCGGCGCCGCCGCCGTGGCCGGCCTGATGCACGTGCTGGCCGGCCGTAAGGCCAAGGTCAACGCCGTGGGCATCCTCGGCCTTGTTGAGAACATGCCAGACGGCGACGCCCAGCGTCCTGGCGACGTGGTGACCTCCATGTCGGGCCAGACCATTGAGATCATCAACACCGACGCCGAGGGTCGCCTCGTCCTCGCTGACGCTCTCTGGTACTGTCAGGAGCGCTTCAAGCCGAAGTTCATGGTGGATCTGGCGACGTTGACGGGCGCCATCATCATCAGCCTCGGCAACGACTATGCCGGCGTTTTCTCCAATAACGACGAGCTATCCGACAATCTGCTGGCCGCTTCCAAAGCTGAAGCCGAACCCCTGTGGCGCATGCCGTTGCCGGCCGCCTACGACAAGCAGATCGACAGCATGATCGCCGATATGAAGAACACCGGCGGCCGGCCCGGCGGCTCGATCACCGCGGCCCTGTTCCTGCAGCGCTTCGTCAACGACCTGCCCTGGGCCCATATGGATATCGCCTCCACCGCCTGGAAGAAGCCGTCCAGCGTGCCGACCATTCCGGAAGGCGCCACCGGCTATGGCGTTCGTCTGCTGAACCGCATGGTGGCGGACAAGTACGAAGGCTGACGCCAAACGATCCGGAAGGCCCGCGGTGCGTTTCGTCCTCCTGCACAGTCCGTTGCTCGGCCCGCTGACCTGGCAGGCCGCAGCGGCGGACCTGCGTGGCCGAGGCGCCCGGGCCGAGGCGCCAGCCTGGCGGCACCTGACGCAGATCGAGGGGGGCTTCTACCGTGCCCTTGCCAATGACATGGCGCAGCTGGTGGACGGGGCAGGGGATGATCCCGTCATCCTGGTGGCCCACAGTGGCGCTGGCGCCCTCGTTCCGGCCCTCAGCGCCGCCCTGTCGGCCCCAGTGGCCGCGACCATTCTGGTGGACGCCATTCTGCCCCATCCAGGTCAATCCTGGTTCGACACCGCGCCGCCAGCCCTTCGCCAGGAGCTGACCCTCGGATCCCAGGGGGGCGAGCTTCCCTCATGGGATGGCTGGTGGCCGCCGGGCGCCCTGGAACGACTGGTTCCAGATCCCAGCCTTCGGGAGCCGCTCCTGGCGGAGCTTACGCCCCTTCCGCTGGCTTTTTTCGAGGAAGTCGCCCCCCTCGGCGACCTGCAGGGCGCTGGGGCCTATGTGCAGCTGAGCGGCGCCTATGAGGATCAGGCTCAGGCGGCCCGCACCTTCGGGTGGCGGGCCCGCCGAGTTCAGCTCAATCACCTGTCCCCCCTCACCGCGCCGCGGGAGGTGGCCGCCTCGGTCTTCGCCCTGGGACAGGAGTTATCGGAGCGCGCGGGTGGCTGATGCGGCGTGCGAGGTGTGGTTTTACCACATGGAGCGTTCCAGTCTTGAGCAGGTGCTGCCTGACCTGCTGGAGCGCACCTTGGCGCGAAGCTGGAAGGCCCTGGTTCGGACGCGACTGCCGGAACGCCTGGAGAAGCTGGACACCCACCTGTGGACCTATCGAGACGACAGCTTTCTCGCCCATGGCTTGTCAGACGAGTCCCATGCCGCCCAGCAACCGGTTCTCCTCACCACAGGCATGGAGAACCCCAATGGGGCCAATGTGGTTTTTCTGCTGGACGGGGCCGAGGCGGGGGCCCTTGACGGCTTCACCCGTTGCATCGTCCTGTTTGATGGACGTGACGAGGCGGCGCTCGCCACAGCACGGGCGCAATGGCGCGCGATCAAGGCGAGCGGGCTGCCGGTGAGTTATTGGAAGCAAATGGCCCGCGGTTGGGAGAAACAGGCATGACACGCAAGCTCGCACTGATCCTGGGGGCCGGCCTTTTTCTGCTGGGCGCCTGCGCCAGCGAACCCTCGGGGCCGCCCCCGACAAAAGAGCGTCCGACGCCCCCGCGGTCTGATCCCGCGCCTCCGGCCGATCAGTGCGGGGCGGCGCAGGCTCAGCGGCTCGTTGGCCGCAATCGCAGCGAGATACCTGTGCCGGTCAATCCGGGGCTGCAGCGGGTGGCTTGCACGACCTGTCCTGTCACCATGGACTTCCATCCCCGGCGTTTGAACTTCTTTTACGACGCCGAAACGGGGATCATCAAAGAGGTCCGCTGCGGCTGAGGCCGCATCGGGGTTGCTGGCGCGCGGTCAGTCTCGCGGCGGCCGTCGCCTGATCCAGCGGGCGATGATGGCCAGGGCGGCTGGGGCCACCAGTATGGCGGCGAGTAGCAGGTAGATTACGCGCGCCCATTCCGGCATCGACAGATCTCCCTCTCGCTCCTGAGGTTCAGGATGGGGCGCCAGCCAACACCGTGTCCAGGGCGCTCAGGAGCCGTTCCAGCTCAATGGGCTTTGGGGTCAGGGCGTCCATGCCCGCTTCCAGGTATTCCCGCTCATGATGGGACATGGCGTTGGCGGTCAGGGCGATGATCGGCGTGCGGGGGCGCCCCTCCGCCTCTTCGCGAGCCCGGATATGACGGGCGGCGGTCGGCCCGTCCATGCGGGGCATCTGCACATCCATCAGGATGACGTCCCACTGCCCATCTGACCATGCGTCAACGGCCTCCTCGCCATCGGCGACGATGTGCAGGTCGATCTGGAGAGGGGCCAGCAGGGTCTTCAGGACCAGCTGGTTCATGAGGTTGTCTTCGGCAGCGAGGATCCTGATAGGCGCCAGGATTGTTTGGCTCGTGTCGATGGCCTGCGCCTGCCCCGGGGTTGCGGGGCCCTGGGTGATCGGCTTCATGGGCAGGCAAACTGTGAAGACCGAGCCTTCACCCAATCTGCTCTCGACGTCGATACGTCCGCCCATGAGGCTGGCGAGTTCCCTGCAGATCGCCAGACCAAGGCCAGATCCGCCGAACTTGCGCGTCGTGCTGGCGTCAGCCTGAACGAACTTGTTGAAGAGCGCGCCCAGGCGGTCGGGGGCGATGCCAGGACCGGTGTCGGCGACGACGAGCTGAAGCTCGCTTCCAACCACGTCGGCGCGGATTTCCACGACCCCGCGAGAGGTGAACTTCACCGCATTGGAGACGAGGTTATAGAGAATCTGACGAACGCGGGTGGGGTCCCCCCGCCACAGGCCTCGGGCGGCCGGATCAATCCTGAGGTCGAACGAGACGTCCTTCTCCGAGGCCAGGGTCGTGAAGGTCGATTTCGCGCTCGCCACGATCTTCACGATGTCGACGACGCCATCCTCCAGTTCGAGGCGGCCGGCCTCGATCCGGGAGAGGTCCAGCAGGTCGTTCAGCAGAGACAGCAGGGTCTCGCCGGCCTGCCGGATCACCGTCAGGCGCTCACGCTGCACCGGAGGAAGTTCGTCGCGGGCCATCGCTTGGGCCATGCCCAGCACGCCGTTGAGCGGCGTGCGGATCTCGTGACTCATGGTCGCCAGAAAGGCGCTCTTGGCGACATTGGCTGCGTCCGCCTGATTGCGGGCCCGCTGCAGGCGCTGGTTCAAATCCCGGAGGCGACGTTCGGACCGCTTCAGGTCAGCCACAGACTGGGTGAACAGAACCGCCCGGGGTGGTCCATCGCCGTGAAAGCGTGAAGCACTGAGGCGGAACCATTCGCCGCTCTTCGACTCATAGGCGCGGGTGAAGGTGTCGACTTCCCCTGCAAGGACCTTTCGGATGCCACGCTCAAGGGCGCGGCCATGTTGTCGCGGGAGTCTGCTGAAGACCTCGAACATGTTGAGGTCCGCCGGCGGCGCGCCGCCGCCTCTGGCGATCTGGCTGGCCTGGCGAAAGGACTCGTTGGACTCGATCAGGAAGCCGTCATCGTCGATCACGACGACCATGGCGGCGATGCCGTCAATGACGCCGCGGACAAACCCCTCCGATGCGCGCACGTCGGCGAGGACCTGCCGGGACAGGGAAATGTCCTGGGTGGCCCCATGGATCGCCACACACACCCCGTCGATGATCTCGGCCTCGCCCATGACCCGGATCCAGATGCGTCGCCCATCGGATGTCTCAGCCTCGGCTTCGAAATCCATGGGCGCGCCGGTGCGCTGGGTCTCGCTGACCGCGTCGAGGACGGTTTGACGGTATTCGGGGCAATAGATGTCTGTGGCGGTTTCGAAGCTCTCGATCGCGTTCTCGTGGCCCAGAAGGCTTTGAAGTTCAGCGCTATAGCGGAGGGTCTGTGACCGAAAGTCGAGCTCCCAGCCGCCGAGGCCCGCCAGCTTTGCGGCGGTGCGCAGGGCTGCCGACGCGGCCTCGGAGCGCCGCTGAGACTCCCGAATGGTGGTGATGTCCGTCAGGGTGAGGACATAGCCCTCGAGTTTGCCGGACGTGTCCTCAACCGGCCGAAGATCGGCGTCCACCCAATAGGTCTCGCCGGTTTTGCGCCGGGCGGAGGCCTCGGCCCGATGACCGTTGCGGGCGTGCATGCGGCGGGTGATCTTGGACTCTTCGGTCTTCCCATCGGGGCCAAGAAGAAGTGCGGCGGCGTCCTGGCCGACAGCGTCCTGGGCGCTGAATCCTGTGATCGCTGTGAAGCCATCATTGACCCAAGTGATGACGCCCTGGACGTCGATGAGCGCCATCCCGTGAGAGACGGCGGCAAGCGCCCGGGCGAGCTGCCCCTCGCGCGAGGTCTCGTCAGGTTGGGGGTCGACGGCGATCCGGGCGTCCATACGCATCTTGTGCCCGAGCTTAGGGTTCGGGTGTGAACAAACGCAAAATAGCTGGGTCTGCAGCCTACTGGAATGGGTAGGCTGAGCTCACCTAGGAGGTCGGGGCCTTAAGCGCCTCATAGGCCTCGACGGCCTCCATCCACTCGGCTTCAGCCGCCTCGAGGTCCGCCTGCGCCTTGATGCGCCGTCGGGCGAGGGCGGCGGCCTTTTCGGGGCCGTCGGCGAAAACGATCGGATCGCTAAGCTGAGCGTCTATGCCGGCCACCGCTTCCGTGGCCCGGGCGAGGGCGGCCTCAGCCGCTTCGGCTCGCCGGCGCGCATTGCCGGTGGGCGCCTTGCGCGCTGTCGGCGGAGGAGGCGGCGGGGGCTGCGGCGCCTCTTCCCGCACTTGGGTCGGCGCGCGCACCCTCGCCTTGGCCCGCTCGATCACATAGCGGGAGTAGTCCTCCAGATCCCCGTCGAAGGGGGAAATGGTTCCATCTGCGGCCAGCCACAGCCGGTCGGCGACCATCTCCATCAGCGAACGATCGTGGGTGATCAGGATCACGGCGCCGGCATAATCGTTCAGCGCCTCCAACAGGGCCCGGCGGGAATCGATATCCAGGTGGTTGGTGGGCTCATCGAGGATCAGCAGGTGGGGCGCTTCAGCAGCCACCATGTTCAGCAGGAGCCGTGCGCGCTCGCCGCCCGACAGGTCAGCGACCGTGGTCTCCACCTTGTCGCGGTTGAAGCCGTACTGGGCCAGCCGCGAGCGCCGGGCGGCCTCAGAGGCCTCGGGCATGGCGCGGCGGATGATGTCCAGCGGGGTGTCCGCCGGGTCCATCGCCTCGATCTGGTGCTGGTGAAACCAGCCCACCCGCATGCGGCGGTCCCGGTGCATGTGGCCATGCTCAATCGCCAGGGCCTCGGCGATCATTTTGGCGAAGGTGGACTTGCCTGCGCCATTGACGCCCAGCAGACCGATCCGGTCGTCGACATCCAGGCGCAGGTTCAGATCCCGCAGGATCGGCGGTCCGCCATAGCCGACGCTAACCCCCTCCAACCGGATGAGCGGCGGCGCCAGGGGCCGCTCGGGGGAGGGCAGGGTGAAGGGGGCGACGCTCTCGCTGCCAACCGCGTCGATCACCGGCAGTTTGGCCAGCGCCTTCAGGCGCGACTGGGCCTGGGTCGCCTTGCTGGCCTTGGCGCGGAAGCGGTCCACAAAGGACTGCATGTGGGCGCGCTTGGCCTCGATCTTCGAGCGCATGGCCTCCTGCAGCCTGGCCTTTTCCGCCCGCTGGGTCTCGAAGGCGTCATAGCCGCCGGCATAGAGGGTCAGCTTACCGTCGGCGAGATGCAGGGTGTGATCGATGGAATTGTTCAACAGCTCGCGGTCGTGGCTGATGACCAGGGCGTTGTAGGGATAGGTGCGCAGCCGCGCCTCGAGCCAGAGGGCGCCCTCCAGGTCGAGATAATTGGTGGGCTCGTCCAGCAGCAGCATGTCCGGCTCTGAGAACAGGGCCGCGGCCAGGGCCACACGCATACGCCAGCCCCCCGAAAATTCGGACATGGGCCGATCCAGGTCTTCGGTGGAAAAGCCAAGCCCGGCGAGAATTTCGGCCGCGCGCGAGGGCGCCCGGTCGGCGTCAATCTCGATGAGCCGGGCATAGATCTCGCCCATCTGCTCGGGCTCAGCGGTCTCCAGGTCGGCCAAGAGGCCGTGCCGGATCTCATCGGCGGCCAAAACCGTATCGATCAGCGAGACGGGGGTCGCGGGATGCTCCTGGTCCACCGACCCCAGGCGCGCGCCCTTGGGCAGGCTGATCTCGCCGGAACCGAGGACCAGTTCGCCCTTGATCAGCTTGAACAGGGTCGACTTGCCGATGCCATTGCGGCCGACCAGGCCCACCTTGGCGTTACGGGGCAGGATGACGCTGGCCCCGTCAAAGAAGCGGCGACCCCAGGCGTCGAAGACGAGATCTTGAATTTGCAGCATGTCAGTCAGGGCACAACATAGAGGGGCGGCCCACGACGCGCGGGGGCTCGGCGACACGGTTGGAGAGCCGTGTGGGGAGTAAGGCCAGGAAACTCGAGATCTGCGCCGCCGCCGTCCCGACCGTGTCGGGCTCATAGCAGACGAGGCCTCCCGCGTCAGGGGGTATCGGCCGCAGCGGCTTGGCGCGGGCGGGTCTCAGGGCTATACACGCGCGCCTCTGGGCGAAACCCCGCCTCAAGACCCCATTCCTGAAGAAAAATCCCATGACCGAACGCACCTTCTCGATCATCAAGCCGGACGCGACCGAGCGGAACCTGACCGGCAAGATCAATGCGGTGATCGAAGGCGCAGGCCTGCGCATCGTCGCCCAACGCCGCATCCGCATGACTGAAGCCCAGGCCAAGACCTTCTACGAAGTCCACAAGGACCGTCCGTTCTACGGCGAGCTGGTCGGCCAGATGACCTCGGCCCCCGTGGTCGTCCAGGTGCTGGAAGGCGAAAACGCCGTGGCCAAGTATCGCGAGATCATGGGCGCGACGAACCCCGAGCAGGCCGCTGAAGGCACCATCCGCAAGCTGTTCGCCAAGAATGTCGGCGAGAACTCGGTTCATGGCTCCGACAGCCAGGACAACGCCAAGCTGGAGATCGCTCAGTTCTTCACCGAAGACCAGATCGTCGGCTGATCGGCGTCACCGCCGGAACGAACAAGGGCCGCAGCGGCGACGCTGCGGCCCTTTTTCATCGATGGTCTGTGGGCCTGATCAGGCCGCGGCCAGTTCGCCGCAGATGAAGGCGTCTTCCCCAGCCGCCAGCAGGGCTTCCAGCACATTGGGGGCTTCGGCGGGGCCCACGATCAGGACCATGCCGAGACCGCAGTTGAAGGTGCGCCGCATCTCCTCCTGCGCCACGCCCCCAGTCTCGGCCAGCCAGGCGAACACAGGCGGCAGGGGCCAGGCCTCCCAGTCGAAACGTGGGACAAGGCCCTCTGCGATGGCCCGCGGCGGATTCTCGGTCAGGCCGCCGCCGGTGATGTGGGCGAGACCCTTGATCTGGCCAGCCTTGATCAGGGGCGTCAGGCTGCGGGCATAGATGCGGGTCGGAACCATCAGGGCCTCTGCCAGGGTCTGGCCTTCGGCGAACGGGGCTGGCGCATCCCAGGCCAGGCCCGAGCGCTCGACGATCTTGCGGATCAGCGAATAGCCGTTGGAATGCGGACCCGACGAGGCCAGACCGATCAGCAGATCGCCGGCCCGCTGATCATCCATCCGCGGCAGAACCCGGCTGCGATCCACCGCCCCGACCGAGAAGCCGGCCAGGTCATAATCGGCCCCGGCGTACATGCCCGGCATCTCGGCGGTCTCGCCGCCTACCAGGGCCGCGCCAGCCAGCTTGCAGCCTTCGGCGATCCCGGCGATCACCCGGGTGGCGACGGCCACGTCCAACTTGCTAGTGGCCAGATAGTCCAGGAACATCAGCGGCTCGGCGCCCTGGGCCAGCAGGTCGTTCACGCACATGGCCACCAGATCGATGCCGACCGTATCGTGCAGGCCAGTCTCGATGGCGATCTTCAGCTTGGTGCCGACCCCGTCCGTGGTGGTGACCAGCAGCGGATCGTCATAGCCCGCCGCCTTCAGGTCGAAGAGCGCCCCGAAGCCGCCCAGGGAGGCCTCGGCGCCGGCTCGCCGGGTCGCCTTGGCGAGCGGCTTGATGGCGTTCACCAGCGCATTGCCGGCATCGATGTCGACACCCGCCTGGGCGTAGGTCAGCCCGTTTGGCCGTTCGGTCATTTCAAAGCCCTCGCCCCGGGAGGCGTAAAGAAAGTGAGGCGCCCCCGCATCGGGCGCTTGCAGACTCGGTCGCGCGCGAGGCTATAGCTACGTGATGACGCCGATTACAACCACCGCCGAACTCGCGGCGTTCTGCGACAGACTGAAAGGCCAGCCCTTCGTCGCCGTAGACACCGAGTTCATGCGCGAGACCACCTACTGGCCCAAGCTCTGCCTGATCCAGGCGGCGACCCCCACCGACGAGGCGGTCATCGACCCCATGGCCGACGGCATGGACCTGGAGCCGTTCCTGGAGATCATGCGCGATGAGCGCATCCTCAAGGTGTTCCACGCCGCCCGCCAGGACGTGGAGATCTTCAACAATCTGAAGGCCATGCCGCGGCCTCTGTTCGACACTCAGGTGGCCGGCATGGCCGCTGGGTTCGGCGAGCAGATCGCCTATGACGCTCTGGTTCGACAGATGCTGAAGATCGAGCTCGACAAGTCCAGCCGCTTCACCGACTGGGCCCGGCGCCCGCTGGCGGACTCGCAGCTGACCTATGCGCTCGCCGATGTGACGCATCTGGCTCGCCTCTATCCGATGTTGCGCGAGCGGCTGGAGAAGGAGAATCGTCTCGTCTGGGTCACCGACGAGATGCAGGCGCTGACCGACCCGGCAAACTACGACGTTGTTCCTGAAAACGCCTGGAAGCGCCTGAAGCCGCGCCGCCACACGGCGAAGTATCTGGCGGTCTATAAGGCCGTGGCGGCCTGGCGTGAGCGCACGGCGCAGCAGCGCGACCAGCCCCGGGGCCGAATTCTCAAGGACGAGGCGATCGACGAGGTCGCCACCCAGGCGCCGACGGACGCCGCAGGCCTCGACCGATTGCGCTCTGTTCCCAAAGGGTTCTCCGGCTCCAAGTTCGGTCCAGACCTCCTGGAAGCGATCCGTGAGGCGCTGAAGAATCCTGAGGCCTATGCGCCTGTGGTCGAACGGGCCAAGACCACCAACTCGCCGGCTGCTGGCGCCGTCGTTGAATTGCTCAAGGTTCTCCTCAAGGCGCGGGCTGAAGACACAGGGGTCGCCTCAAAGCTGATCGCCACTGTCTCCGACCTCGAAATGATCGCCAATGATGACGAGGCCGACAGCCCGGCGCTCAAGGGGTGGCGGCTTGAAGCCTTCGGCGCGGACGCCCTGCGGATCAAGCGCGGCGAACTGGCCCTGGTCCTGGACGGCGCCCGGGTTCGCGTGGTCGAGGTTCGGCGCGCCCCCAAGTCGGCTGGCTAGAGCATTTGATCCGATAAGCGCCCTGCTTATCGGGTCCAATGCGCCTCAGGGCCTCAGGCCAGGACCAGTTTCAGCTTAAGGGCGTTGGCCAGGGTGGCGGCTCGCTTTGCGGTCTGTTCGCCCAGCAACAGATCCGACCAGCTGTCTGCGGCGCTGAGCCGCAGGGTCTGCCCATCGATCACTAGCTCGGCCTTGGCCAGCAGGCGGCCGTTGCGGCCTGACAGATCCCCCCCGAGACGCAGCGCCGCCCCCAGCGCACGGGCCCGGGCGCGACGTTCAACGCTGAGCACACGGTTCAAGGTGTCGGGTTCGGGCAGCTGACTGGAAGCGGAGTGACGGGCGAAGGTCGCCAAGGCCAGAAAGCAGCGCTCGGCATGAGACATCCCGGCGATCGGGGCTCGCAGGACCTGAGCAAAGGCCAGCTCCGCCCGGTGATCGGGATGCAAGCGGCCCCCAAGATCAGCAAGCCGGCAAGCTGCGGCGATGAGCAGCGGGTCGCGCGCGCCGAAGACGGGCTCCAGCTCCGCGAAGGCTGGACCCAGCCAAATCTCCAGGGCCCGCGGCATGTCTCCCGCCGACAGTCCGCGCATGGTGCTCATGGCTTCGCAGCCTTCCAGCAGCGGATCGCGCCTGCGGATCTCTGGGGCCATGCCATTCCACAACAGGCCTTCGCGCAGCCCAAAGGCTGAGACAACGATCCGTTCGAGCCCCAGCTGCTCGATCAGGGTTTCCAACACCAGGGCGGCATAGGGCAGGGTTTCGTAGCGCTTCTTCGACAGGCCGACGATCCGCTCAAGGGAGGATCGGGACTGCCGGACCACGAAGCGTGTCAGGTCCAGGGCCTCTGTTCGCGACATCTCATACTGGTGGGCCACCCGCAGCGGGTAGTCGGTCATGATCATGTGTAGCAGGCCGAGGTTGCGCCAGGCGCCCCCCACGGCGTGAAACTCCCCGCTGGCCAGCGTCCGTGCGTGGGGAGCCAGGCTTTTGGCGACCTGCTGCCGGGTTTGCTCCAACGCCAGGGGTCTTGGCGCGCCCAGGGCGAAGGGGCCCAGGGGCAGGGTGATCCCCGGCGCCGGGCCATCCTTGCCGATCCTCACAAGCTCCAGGCTGGAGCCGCCCAGGTCGCCCACCAGACCGGACGCGGCAGGATGACCGGCCAGGACGCCCGCGGCCGCAAAATAGGCTTCCTCTTCACCTGACAGCACCCTGAGGGGCAGACCAAGCTCATCGCGGACAAAGGCTGCGAAGCCCGGGCCATCTTCAGCCTCACGGACCGCGGCGGTGGCGACCGCGATCACATCATCAGGCGCCCAGTCCTGCAGGATGGCCCGGAACCGACGCAGGGCCCCGACCGCCACCTCCACCCCCTCGGGCGACAGGCGACCGGTTTCCGCCATGTCACGGCCAAGCCCTGCCAGGGCCTTCTCATTGTAGACCGTCCAGATGGCGCGGCCCTCGAGGCGGTAGATGACCAGACGGACCGAGTTCGAACCGACATCAATCACAGCCGCCTGGCGGCTGTCGGCTCTAGGTTCGGGCGGCGACATGATCGATCGCGCGCGGCATGTCCTTCACACGCTGGCCTCGGCCAGAGAGACTTGGGTTGGTCATGAAATACTCGTGCGCGGAAAAGGCGCTGGGGTGATCCCAGTTGGGATCGCGGGTGTAGCCGCCCTCGGCGTCCAGGGTCCAGCTTTGCGCTTCGTCCTTCAGGTTGGCGACCATGATCTGTTGCAAAACCTGCTGGTGGACCGTGGGGTTTTCCACCGGCACCAGGCTCTCCACCCGGCGATCGAGGTTACGCGGCATCCAGTCGGCCGAGGATATGAAGACGCGGGCCTTGCTGGAGGGCATGGCGTGGCCGTTGGCGAAGGCCACGATCCTGGAGTGTTCCAGGAAGCGTCCGACGATGCTCTTAACCCTGATGTTATCCGATAGCCCCCGCACCCCGGGACGCAGGCAGCAGATGCCGCGGATTACCAGGTCGATACTGACGCCATCCTGGCTTGCGGCGTACAGGGCGTCGATCACTTCGGGGTCCACCAGGGCGTTCATCTTGGCCCAGATGGCCGCAGGCTTGCCCGCGCGGGCATTGGCGGCCTCCTGAGCGATCAGAGCGATCAGATCCCGCTTCATGGTGATCGGCGAAAACGACAGGCGCTCGAGCTTTGTCGGTTGGGCGTAACCCGTGATGAAGTTGAAGACCCTGGAGGAATCCCGCGCCAGCGCCGGGTCCGTCGTGAACAGCGACAGGTCCGTATAGATCCGCGCGGTCACCGGGTGATAGTTGCCCGTGCCGTAGTGGCAGTAGGTGCGAACCTGATCGCCCTCACGCCGCACGACGACCGATAGCTTGGCGTGGGTCTTGTACTCCACGAAGCCAAAAACCACGTGGACGCCGGCCCGTTCCAGGTCCCTGGCCCATTTCAGATTGGCCTCTTCGTCGAACCGGGCCTTGATCTCGATGACCGCGGTGACGTTCTTGCCATTCTCGGCCGCCTCGATCAGCGCCGCCACGATGGGGCTGTCGGACGAGGTTCGATAGAGGGTCTGTTTGATCGCCAGCACATGGGGATCGCGGGCCGCCTGGCGCACGAACTGCACCACCACATCGAAACTCTCAAAGGGGTGATGGACCAGGATGTCCTTCTCGCGAATGGCGGAGAAGCAGTCTCCTCCATGGTCGAGAATTCGCTCCGGAAAACGGGCGGTGAACGGTTTGAACTTCAGGTCGGGTCGGTCCGACGGGATCAGCTGTGACAGCTCATCAAGGCCCAGCAGGCCATCAATCAGCAACACGTCGTCGGGCTGGGCGTTCAGGTTCTCGCAGATGAAGCTGCGCAGGGCCTCCGGCATCGCCGACTCGAGCTCAACCCGCACCACGGAGCCCAGACGCCGCTGCTTCAGCCGGGCTTCAAACTCCCGGACCAGGTCTTCAGCCTCTTCCTCGATCTCGACGTCTGAGTCGCGGATCAGGCGAAACACGCCGCTCGCCTCAACATCGCAGCCTGGGAACAGGTGGTCGACGAACAGGGCGACCATGCCCTCGAGGGAGATGAACCGCCGCTGCGGCTTGGCCGGCTTGCGACCCACCCTCGGCGCCTCCAGTTGCCAGAACCTCGCCACCTGGGCGGGGATGGGCACCAGGGCGTTGAACTTCCGGCCATCAGCGTCACGACGCAGAGTCAGGGCCAGGGAGAAGGCGAGGTTCGGGATGAAGGGGAAAGGGTGCGCCGGGTCGATCGCCAGGGGTGTCAGGATCGGAAACACCAAGCTCAGGAAGGCGGCTTCCAGGCTGATCCGCTCGGCCGCGGTCACCTCGTCGGCCTCAATCAGCCGCAGGCCCTCGCTGGCGAGCTCCTGGCGCAGATCGCGCCATCTGGTCTGCTGGTCGGCCATCAACATGGCCGCCTCGGCGTTGACCCGCTCCAGCTGCTCGGCCGCCGTCAGGCCGTCCTGGCTGACCGACCGTACGCGCTCACGCACCTGAGCCTTCAGGCCAGCGACCCGAACCATGTAAAATTCGTCGAGGTTGTTGGCCGAAATAGACAGGAACCGAAGCCGCTCCAGCAGCGGATGGCGAGGGTTCTTGCTCTCTGAAAGCACCCGCTCGTTGAAGGCCAGCCAGGATAGCTCCCGATTGAAGAACCGGTCCCTTGAGGAGGCCAGCTCCGCATCCCACCCCAGGGCCGACTCGGCCTTCGGCGCGCCCGGGGAGGGCGGGGATGCGACATAGGACATAGGGACCTCATTCCAAGAAAGCCGTTCGACGCAGGGTCGCCGATCATGCCCGCAGGGTCACTCGAAAAGGTCAAGATTCTCCGTCTCGTCTTCGAGAACCTGACGCGCCAGGACCCGGGAAACCGGCCTGTGGGTCTCGCCCGAGACGGCGTCCAGCCGCTGCACAAGCGCCCAGGCCGCTGGCGCTGAGCGCTCAATCCGTTTGACGAGGTAGGGAATGACGTCGTCGTGGGGTGTGATGTTGCAGCGGGCGAAGAGCCGGCGCAGCACCGCCTCCAGGACCTCATCGTCTGGGGGCTCGATCTCAGCCACGGGCAGGGCGTTGAGGCGGGAGCGCAGGTCTGGAAGCCGGGTGGCCCAGGCCGTCGGCAAGGTCCGAGCGCTCAGCAGTAAACCTCCGCCCGACCGGCCAGCCATGTTGATCCGGTGAAACAGGAATTCTTCATCGAACCCCTGGTCGATGTCCTCGATCAGCGTCGGGCCTGCGTGGATCAGATCGCTGCCCTTGGCCGATAGCTCAACGGCTCCAGATTGCTCCGCCCAGAGGCGCGCCAGGTGCGTCTTGCCGACGCCCTCCGGTCCCACCAGCACCAGCGCCCCACCATGCCAGTCGGGCCAGGCGCCAAGGGCGGCCCGCGCGGCTGCGTTGGAGGAGCCAGCGGCGAAATCGTCCCGGTCGTAGGACGGCGGACGTCGAAGCTTCAGCCGAAGCTGCCGGGCCATGGTCCGTTTCCGAAGGCGGTTACTCAGTCACGAGCTTGTAGCAGGCCCGAACGGGGGGGTCGATTGCGTGATCCTCGACGCCCTGGGGATGGCATGCCCCCAGCTGTGGGCCGCGTTGGGAACGCTGATGGCCGCTAAGGCGCTTAGGTTGGGCGCCAAGTGAGCGCGTACCAAGGGAGCCGCAATCTATGTCTGAGCATGTGTACCGGGTCGTCGAGCTGGTCGGGTCGTCCAGGAACAGCGTCGATGACGCCATCCGTAACGCCATTTCTGAGGCCGGCAAGTCGCTCAAGGACATGCGATGGTACGAAGTGACGGCGACCCGCGGAGAGATCATTGACGGCGAGCTTGGCCATTTCCAGGTCTATCTCAAGGTGGGCTTCACCCTGGAAGGATCCCGGGCCTGAGGATGCTCAGGTCCGCGACGGGGTCAGGCTGTCGCGGTTGCTTACCCTGGCCCACCCGTCCGGACGCAGCAGGTCGATGGGGGAGAAGCGAATCTTGTAATCCATCTTGTCGCTGCCCCTGACCCAGTAGCCCAGATAGACGTGAGGCAATCCAAGCAGGCCCGCCTGAACCACGTGATCCAGGATCATGAAGGACCCCAGGCTGCGGCGGGCCTGTTCAGGGTCATAGAAGCTGTAGACCATCGACAGGCCATCACCCATCAGGTCGATGAGGGCGCAGGCCACCAGGTCGCCGGGGCCTCCGTCATCTGCGCGGATGCGGTACTCCACCAGATGGGTGCGCACCGCCGTATCCTCGACCATCGCCACATAGTCGGGCCAGCTCATCTCCGCCATGCCCCCGTCAACGTGGCGGGTGACGAGATAGCGACGCAGCAGATCAAACTGCTCCATTGTGGCCTCGGCCTCGACCACGGAACGCTGGATGTCGTCATTGCGGCTCAGGGTCCGACGTTCTGAGCGCGAAAACACATAGTCCGCCACGGGCAGGCGCACAGATATACAGGCCATGCAGGACTCGCACGCCGGGCGATAGGCGATGTTCTGCGAGCGCCGAAATCCCATCTGGGTCAGGGAGTCGTTGACGCTGGGCCCGTCGGTCAGCGGCAGGTGGGCGAAGACCTTGCGCTCGAAGCGATCGGGCAGATAGGGGCAGGGCGACGGGGCCGTAAGGAAGAACCGGAGCTGTCGCGTCGGGAAATGCTGCGTCACGGAGCGGGTCTGGACCTTAAGCCTCTGTATCGCCGACGATTAGGCGGCATGGATCCCGATCAGGCAAGCCGCACATTTTGGTGATCCCAAGCCCGGTGACCCATTCTGTGGGACCTAGGGCTGGACGTCTGGCGGCAGGACTGGCGCCTCACGCAGGAGCACCACGGCGATGCGGCGGTTACCTGGCAGGGTGGGGTCATCGGGGTAGAGCGGCTCGGAATTGGCCTTGCCGGACACCTGATATATCCGGTCAGAGGCCACACCAGCGGCCTGGAGCACCCGGCGAGAGGAGTCGGCGCGGGTGGCCGAGAGCGCCCAGTCACCCTCTGAGCGGGCGCCGTTCATATTGACGCTGGTGTGACCATAGATACTGACCCGGTTGGGTAGTTGGTTGATGATCTTGGCCACCGCGCGCAGCAACAGGCGCGCCCGGTCATTGGGTTGGCCCGACCCTTCGTCGAACATCGAGCGGCCTTCCTGATCGACCAGCTGGATCCGCAGACCTTCTGGCGTCTGGTCGATGATGATGTTCTTCGACAGTTCGGCCAGTTCTGGCATGTCCTGCAGCGCCTGGCGCAGGGATTGGGCCGCCGATTGGAAGGCGGCCTCTTCGCGCTTCTGAAGCGCTTCGCGCAGGGCCTCGGTGCTGGCTTCCTGCAACCGGCTCTTGGCTGAAGGGTCCTGGGTTTCGCCGTCCTCGTCGGGATTGGGCGATTCGGGGGACATCTGCTCGATGATCGACATGGAGCCTGACGACTTGGCCCCATCCTCCCCGAGGGCGGTGCCGCCGAGAATGCCGCCCGATCCCGAGGTGGTGGACGAAATGCTGGCCGGAGCGAAATAGTCGGCGATGCCGCGCTTCTGCTCCGGACTGGTGGTGTTGATCAGCCACATGAGCAGGAAGAAGGCCATCATCGCGGTGACGAAGTCGGCATAGGCGACCTTCCAGGCGCCGCCATGGTGTCCATGGGCCGCCTTCTTGATCTTCTTGATGATGATCGGCCGCTCGCCCGACGCCATCGTCCCACCCCGGTTAACGCTAATTCTGCGTTAGGGTCCCTGGTCGGCGTTAAGATGCCGTTGCCATTTGTTGAGTCTGGGGACTGGGTATGAAGCTGGCGTTTGTGGGTCTTGGGGTCATGGGCTATCCCATGGCCGGCCACCTGGCCCGTGCTGGGCATGAGGTCGCGGTGTTCAATCGCTCACCGGCCAAGGCGAACGCCTGGGCCAAGGCGTATCCGGGACGGGCTGAGACGACCATCGCTCAGGCCGCCACCGGCGCCGAGGCGCTGATCCTTTGTGTCGGCAAGGATGATGATGTCCGCCAGGTTGTCGGAGAAGCGCTTGAGGCCCTCGCGCCTGGCGCCGTGATCATTGACCACACGACCACCTCAGCGGTCGTGGCCCGGGAAATGGCGGCGCGAGCGGCGGAGACTGGGCGCCGTTTCATCGACGCCCCTGTATCTGGCGGCCAGGCTGGAGCCGAAGCTGGCAAGCTCACCATCATGTGCGGCGGCGACCCTGAGCCCTTTGCGCGAGCCCGCGGGGTCATGGAGGCCTATGCCCAGGCCATCCGGCTGATGGGCCCGCCGGGGTCTGGTCAGCTGACCAAGATGGTCAACCAGATCTGCATCGCCGGCGTGGTCCAGGGTTTGGCCGAGGGGCTACATTTCGCAAGGCGCGCTGGTCTTGATCCGGCTGACGTGCTGGCGGCGATTTCCAAGGGGGCGGCCCAATCCTGGCAGATGGACAATCGCTGGCCGACCATGGCCGAGGGCCGCTTTGACTTCGGCTTCGCCGTCGACTGGATGCGCAAGGACCTGGGTCTGGTGCTGGATGAGGCCCAGGCCAATGGCGCACGTCTGGACATTACCCGCCTCGTGGATGGCTACTACGCCGAGGTTCAGGCTATGGGCGGGGGGCGCTGGGATACCTCGAGCCTCGTGGCCCGACTGGAGCCACCCAAATGATCCTCGAGACGGCACGCCTGACACTACGTGAGGCGACGGCGCAGGATGGGCCTTTCATTCTCGATCTGCTGAACGCCCCCGGCTTCATCCAGGGGATTGGCGATCGCGGCGTTCGGACGTTGGATCAGGCCCGCGACTATATCGATACCCGGATGGTCGGCAGCTATCGGGATCATGGGTTTGGCATGTGGGTGGTTGCGGCCAAGGGGGAAGGCGAGCCAGCCGGCCTCTGTGGTCTGGTGCGTCGCGATGTCCTGCCGCATGTGGACCTGGGTTACGCCTTCCTCGAGCCCTGGTGGGGGCGTGGCTACGCCCAGGAGGCCGCCGCCGCCGTCCTCGCCCATGCCCGGAACGTGCTGGGGCTCACCACCGTGGCGGCCATCGTCAATCTGGACAATGCCGCCTCACGCCGCGTGCTGGAGAAGGTCGGATTCCGGTTCATCGACGTCCGCCACCTGGACGGATGGGATCAGCCGAGCGCCTACTACTGCGCCTGAGCACATCAGAGGGGCGCATGCCTATGACCACGCGAATCGTTGAGGCCAATGGTTTCGCCTTCGCGGTGGACGAGGTCGGCGAAGGCGACCGTCTGGCCTTGTGCTTGCATGGGTTTCCAGAGAGCCGCTTCTCCTGGCGCGCCCAGATGCCGGTGCTGGCCGAACTCGGCTACCGGGTCTGGGCGCCTGACCTGCGTGGCTATGGGGAGACCGAGCCCAAGCCCCGGGATGTGGACAGCTACCGGATGGAGCGGTTGCTGGAGGATGTCGCCGCCCTCATTGACGCCGCCGGCGCGCGGGAGGTGATGCTGGTGGCCCACGACTGGGGCGCGGCAGTGGCCTGGACCTTCGCCGCGCGCAAGGTCCGGCCCCTGTCGCGGCTCGTGATCATGAATGTGCCCCATCCCGCGGTGTTCGCCGATGTCCTGCGCCGCTCGCCGAAGCAGATGCTGCGATCCTGGTACATGGCGTTCTTCCAGATTCCCCGATTGCCGGAGCGCATGCTGCTGGCGAAGGACGCCCAGGCTATCCGGCAAGCCTTCTCTGGCATGGCCAAGGACAAGAGCCGATTTTCCAATGCGGTGCTGGACCGCTACGCCCAGGACGCCCAGCGGCCAGGCGCCATGACCGGCATGATCAACTGGTACCGGGCTGCGGCCCGCCGCCCCGACTTCATGCGCGAGCCCTGGGCGAAGATCGAAATTCCCACGCTGGTCATCTGGGGCGCGGCCGATGCGGCGCTCGGTCTGGAAACCCTGGAGGGGACTGAGGTCTATGTGGCCGACCTGCAGATCAAGCGGCTGCCCGGCGTCTCCCACTGGGTGCAACAGGAGGCGCCTGAGGCGGTCAACAGCCTTCTGGTCGACTGGCTAAAGGCCTAGGCGCCCAGCAGTCGCGCCGCATGGGGGGCGAAATAGGTGATGGTTCCCGCCGCGCCGGCCCGCTTGAAGGCGCCAAGGCTTTCGAGAATGGCGCGGTCCTCATCGATCCAGCCATTGGCGCCCGCGGCCTTGATCATCGCGTACTCCCCCGAGACCTGGAAGGCGAAGGTGGGCAGGGCGTAGGCCTCCACCAGACGCCGCAGGATATCCAGATAGGGCAGGCCGGGCTTCACCATCACCATGTCGGCGCCCTCCGCGATATCGAGGGCGACCTCGCGCAGCGCCTCCTCGGTATTGGCCGGGTCCATCTGGTAGGTTTTCTTGTCCCCAGGATTATCCACAGACCCTGTGCCCAGTTTCCCTGACCCGATGGCGTCGCGATAGGGACCGTAGAAGGCCGAGGCGTACTTGGCGGCATAGGACATGATCATCACGTCCTGCAGGCCCTCGGCTTCAAGCGCCGTGCGCAAGGCGCCGACCCGGCCGTCCATCATGTCCGATGGGGCGAGAATGTCGCAGCCGGCCTTGGCCTGGACCAGGGCCTGCTCCACCAGCTTCTCGATGGTGGCGTCGTTGAGGATGCGGCCCTGCTCGATCACCCCGTCATGGCCATGGTCGGTGAAGGGATCGAGCGCCACGTCACACATGATGCCGACCTCAGGGGCGGCGTCCTTCATCGCCTTGACCGCCCGGCAGATCAGGCCGTCCGGGTCGGCCGCCAGGGAGCCTGTGGGGTCCTTCCGGGCCATGTCGATGTGGGGGAAGATGGCGATGGCCGGGATGCCCAGGCGCCGGGCCTCCACAGCCGCCTTGGCGGCTTCATCCACGGAGAGGCGGGCCACGCCCGGCATGGAGGCGACGGGAACCTGCCCTTCGCCCTCATGCACCACCATCGACCAGATCAGGTCGGCTGGGGTGAGAACCGTCTCGCGCACGAGGCGGCGGATCCAGTCGGCCTGACGCAGACGGCGCAGGCGCAGGGCGGGGTAGGCGGCGAGGGGCGGCAGGCTCATGGGACGCGGCTCTTACCCATCCCCTGGTCGGACGCAAGCCTGATGGCGCCGATAACCGATGAGCCGATCAGCCAGAGACCGGAAAGGAAGGCCAGGGCGATTGCTCCGACGATCATCGCCAGAAGTGAGGCGTCTATGGCCACCTGACCGATCACCACCTCCATCTTGTCAAAGCCGTCCCAGCCCAGGGTGTTGGCCACGCCATAGAGCGAAGCCAGAATGTGGATCACCGCCGCCAGCCCACAGATACCTGCCAGGAGGGCGAGTACAAAGGCGACCCAGAAGGTTCGTATCTGGAAGGTGAAGTGGCTGCGCCCCGGCTCAGCGGACGCATCACGCTGGGTATAGGCGATGATCACGGCCACCAGGGCTGGAACCCCAGCGAAAAAGAAGGAGGCGAACAGCAGGCCGTAGTTCATCAGGGCCAGGTTGCGGGCCGAGTCGCGGGGAGTCCCGCCGATGCCATCGAACGTCATTCTTTAGTCCCCCTGTCGTTGACAGGGTGCGCCGCCCGGGCAAGTTCCTCAAGCCTACGGAGCAGCCAGACCATGGATTTTGAGTTTTCCGAGGATCAGCGCGCCCTGCAGGGGGCCGCCCAGGCCTTCGCCCAGGCCGAACTGGCGCCCCATTCAGCGCGATGGGACGCCGAGTCGCATTTCCCCGCAGACGCCCTGCGACAGGCCGCAGGCCTCGGCTTCGCCGGTATTTATCTGTCCGAGGACCTGGGCGGATCCGGCCTGTCGCGCCTGGACGCCTCGCTGATCTTCGAGGCCCTTGCCTATGGCGACGTGGCGGCGACGGCCTATCTGACCATCCACAACATGGCCGCGTGGATGATCGACCGCTTCGGGGGCGAGGACCTGCGCCGGCGCTATGTGCCGCGCCTCTGCACGATGGAGTTGATCGCCTCCTACTGCCTGACCGAGCCTGGCGCCGGCTCTGACGCTGCGGCCCTTGCGACCACAGCCCGCCGGCAGGGCGAAACCTACGTGCTTGACGGCGCCAAGGCCTTCATCTCTGGCGGCGGTGTCTCAGACCTCTATGTGGTCATGGCCCGGACGGGCGGGTCAGGCGCGGGCGGCGTTTCGGCTTTTGTCGTCGAGAAGGGCACGCCGGGCCTCTCGTTTGGCGCCCGTGAGCGCAAGATGGGCTGGAACGCTCAGCCTACCGCCCAGGTGAACTTCGATCAGGTCGTCATCCCCGCCGCCAACCGCATTGGCGAGGAGGGGGAAGGGTTCAGGTTCGCCATGATGGGGCTGGATGGGGGCAGGCTCAACATCGCCTCATGTTCCCTCGGCGGCGCCGCCTTGGCTCTGGACACCGCCAAGGCCTATCTCGCTGAGCGACAGCAGTTCGGGCGGCCGCTGAAGGATTTCCAGGCCCTGCAATTCAAGTTGGCCGACATGGCCACCGAGCTGGAAGCCGCCCGGCTCATGGTCCGTCGGGCCGCCGCGGCCCTGGACGCTGGCCGTCCCGACGCCACCAAGCTGTGCGCCATGGCCAAACGTTTCGCCACGGATGCGGGCTTTATGGTGGCCAATGAAGCCCTGCAGCTGCACGGCGGCTATGGCTACCTGGCCGATTACCCGCTGGAGCGGATCGTCCGCGACCTGCGCGTCCACCAGATCCTGGAGGGGACGAATGAGATCATGCGGGTGATCATCGCCCGGGAGATGTTTCGATGACCGACGCCCCTGAGGTCCTGATCCGAGTCGACGGCGCGGTAGGACGTATCACCCTCAACCGCCCCCAGGCGCTGCACGCCCTGACCACAGCCATGTGCCGCGAGATGATTGAGGCCCTGGTGACCTGGCGCAGCGATCCGGCGGTGACGTTCGTGCTCATCGACCATGCCGGCGAGCGGGGGTTCTGCGCCGGCGGCGATATCCGCATGCTGGCCGAGAGCGGCGCCCGCGACGGCTTTGCGGCCCGGGAGTTCTTCTTCACCGAGTACCGGCTCAACCATCTGCTGTTCGAATATCCCATGCCCGTGATGGCGATCATGGATGGGATCACCATGGGCGGTGGGGTCGGGATCGCCCTGCCGGCCCGCTATCGGGTGGCGACGGAGAAGACCACTTTCGCCATGCCTGAGACCGGCATCGGCCTGTTTCCAGACGTAGGCGGCGGCTGGCATCTGCCGCGGCTGCCCGGCAAGTCGGGCCTTTGGCTCGCCCTGACAGGCGCCCGGATCAAGGCCGCCGATTGCGAGCTGCTTGGACTGGCCACAGACTTCATTCCTTCCGAGCGCTTGGAGGAGCTGAAGGCGCAGATCATCGCCGATCCCGCCGCGGTGGAAACGCACCTCACCGTCCTGGAGGCCGATGCTGGCCGCCCCCCGATTGGCGCGCATCGCGACGAGATGGACCATCTCTTCGCCGGCGACAGTGTCGAGGCGATTTTCGCCGCCCTGGAGGCCGACGGCGGCGAATGGGCGAGCGCGCAGCTGGCGGTCCTCAAGACCAAGTCGCCCCAGACGCTGAAAGTGGCCTTCCGCCAGTTGGCGCTGGGGGCCCAGGCGCAGTCCTTCGCCGAGAACATGGAGATGGAATACCGGATCGGCGCCCGTGTGGTCGGGCTCTACGACTTCATCGAGGGCGTCCGGGCCGTGCTCATCGACAAGGACAACGCCCCGCGCTGGAACCCGGCGAGCCTGGCGGGGGTGAGTGAGTCCATGCTGGACGAGATCTTCGCGCCACTGCCTTCCGCCCAGACCTGGCGACCGATACCCTTCGACTAAGGGCGGCCTTCGTTCGCCCATCGATGGGAGAACTGTGATGCGAGGCCAAGACCTTCGGGGGCCGGCATGACCCGCTATGGGCTGATCGGTCTGGGAAATATGGGTGGCGGCATGGCCGCGGTTCTGGCCAAGGCGGGGCACAAGGTTCAGGCCTTCGACCTGTCTTCTCAAGCCGTCACGCGCGCTGTCGAGGCCGGGGCGAGCGCCTGCAGCTCCGCCCGCGAGGCGGTTGCTGGAGCCGAGGTGGTGTTGACCATGCTGCCGGCCGGCGTCCATGTGCGCGAGGTCTATGAGCAGGCGGTCCTGCCCCACGCGCCGCCCGAGGCGCTGCTGGTGGATTGCTCCACCATTGACGTTGAGAGCGCCAGGGCCATCGCCAGTAGGGCCACGGCGGCAGGGTTCGCGGTCGCTGATGCGCCGGTATCGGGCGGCGTGGCCGGAGCAGCGGCGGGAACCCTGACCTTCATGGTCGGTTGTGACGAAGCCGACTTTCCACGGGCCAAGGCCGCCCTGTCGCCCATGGCCAAGACAGTGGTTCGCGCGGGCGACGCCGGAGCCGGGCAGGCGGCCAAGATCTGCAACAATCTGCTGCTGGGCGTTTCGATGATCGGGGTCTGCGAGGCCCTGACCCTGGCCGAGGGGCTTGGGCTTGATCCCGAGCGATTCTTCGAGATCGCGTCCACCTCGTCGGGACAGTGCTGGTCCTTGACCTCCTACTGTCCCTGGCCGGGGACAGTGGAGTCGGCCCCGTCAAACCGGAACTATGAGGGCGGGTTTGCGGCGGCGATGATGCTGAAGGATCTGCGTCTGGCCCAGGGGGCGGCCGCGTCCGTGGGGGCCTCGACGCCGCTCGCGGCCCAGGCCCAGGCGCTTTACGCGCTGTTTGACCGTCTCGGCTATGGCGAAAAGGACTTTTCAGCCCTACTTCAGCTGCTGCGCGGGCGACTGGCCGACCTGACGTGACGGTTCACGCAGAACTGACGGTTGTTGACGCAGATCAAGCGGGCGCGACACAGCGCCTTGTAGACTTTTTCCGAACCCGGCGCCAAAAACCGGGCGGTTAATAGAGGACTGGCTGCGGCGTGAGATCGTCGAGCGCGCGGCCGGATTTCGTTGCGATGGATTACAGAGCCGCTTTCCAGAACGCCCTCGAGCGCATTCATGCTGAGGGTCGTTATCGGGTCTTCGCCGATCTGAAGCGGCATCGCGGCGCCTTTCCCCGGGCCACCTGGACCCGCCCTGACGGCGGGGCGCAGGATGTGGTGGTCTGGTGCTCTAACGACTATCTCGGCCAGGGGCAGAACCCCGTCGTCATCGACGCCATGAAGCAGGCCATCGACGAGGCGGGCGCCGGCTCGGGCGGCACCCGGAACATCTCTGGCACCACCCACTATCATGTGGAGCTCGAGGACGAGCTGGCCGACCTGCATGGCAAGGAAGCCGCGCTTCTGTTCACCTCAGGCTATGTGTCGAACGAAGCCTCGCTCTCGACCCTCTACAAGATCCTGCCTGGCCTGATCATCTTCTCCGACGAGTTGAATCACAACTCGATGATTTCCGGCATCCGAGCCGGCGCCCGCGAACAGCGCCGCGTGTTCCGCCACAATGATCTGGCCCATCTGGAAGAATTGCTGGCTGCCGCGCCGGCTGACGCCCCGAAGCTTATCGCCTTTGAGAGCGTCTATTCCATGGATGGCGATATCGCCGACATGAAGGGCATGGTCGCCCTGGCCAAGCGCTACGGCGCCATGACCTATCTCGACGAAGTCCATGCGGTTGGCATGTATGGCCCTCGCGGCGCCGGCGTCGCCGAGCGTGATGGCGTGATGGATCAGATCGACATCATTGAGGGCACGCTCGGCAAGGCGTTCGGGGTGATGGGGGGCTATATCGCCGCCGACGCCGTCATCATCGATGCGATCCGGTCGTTCGCTGATGGCTTCATTTTCACCACCTCGATCCCGCCCGCCCTTGCGGCCGGGGCCGTCGCCTCGATCCGCTACCTGAAGCAGCATGACGAGGTTCGTCAGGCCCATCAGGCCCGCGCTCAGGCCCTGAAGGACCGGCTGACCCAGGCTGGCATCCCCGTCATGCCGTCCGAAAGCCATATCGTCCCCGTGCTGGTGGGCGATCCGGTCCACTGCAAGATGATCTCGGACATCCTGCTCAGCGACTACGGCGTTTATGTGCAGCCCATCAACTACCCGACCGTGCCCCGCGGCACCGAGCGGCTGCGCTTCACACCGTCGCCTGCGCATACCGACGAGATGATGGACCATCTGGCCCAGGCCCTGGAAACCCTCTGGGTCCACTGCAACATCAAGCGCGTGGGCGGCGTCGCAGCTTAGGGCCTGCGGCGGACGCCTTTGCCCAGGCCGATCTGCTTGGCGAAGTTGGACCTCTTCGCCGCATAGGCCGGCGCCACCATGGGGTAGTCCGCAGGCAAGCCCCAGCGGCGGCGATAGTCCTCAGGGCTCATGTCGTAGCGAGAACGCAGGTAGCGCTTCAGCATTTTCAGCCGCTTGCCGTCCTCAAGGCAGACGATGAAGTCATCCTGGATGGATCGGCTGATGGGAACGGCGGGTTTGGGCCGTTCCACCAGCGCGCTAGGTTCGGCTTCGCCCAGGCCGTTTAGGGCCCTGTGCACCGCCAGGATCAAGTCGGGTACAGCGTCGGCGCTGACAGGGTTGCGGCTGACATAGGCGGCCACGATGTCCACCCCCAAGCGACGGACATCATTGGGCTGACCGGCGGCGTCGTCTTCAGCGTTCATCTGGCAATCCCCTGGGCGGCATGCGGCGTCGCCACGGCGTGACTTGAAACACCCGGCGATGGGTTCCCAAACGCACCGGCCAGAACTTCGTTCCGCCCCCGCGCCGCCGTGGTTGGAACCTCCGGGAGATGGGAGTAAAAGGCGCCTCCGCCCACCCGACTCCGACGTGAGGTCCGCCCTTGACCGCCCAAGCCCAAACCGTCTCCGCCGCCGACGCCTTCTTCAGCCGCGGCGTCGCCGAAACTGACCCGGAAATCGCCCACGTCCTGTCGAAGGAACTGGCGCGGCAGCAGGATCAGATCGAGCTGATCGCTTCAGAGAATATCGTCTCGCGCGCGGTGCTGGAGGTCCAGGGTTCGGTTCTGACGAACAAGTACGCCGAAGGCTATCCCGGCAAGCGCTACTACGGCGGGTGTGACGAGGTCGACGTGGCCGAGACCCTGGCCATTGAGCGCGCTAAGCGGCTCTTTGGGGCGGAGTACGCCAACGTCCAGGCCCATTCGGGCAGTCAGGCGAACCAGGCGGTGTTCATGGCCACCATGAAGCCGGGCGACGTCTTCATGGGTATGGATCTGGCGGCTGGCGGCCATCTGACTCACGGCAAGGACGTCAACCAGTCGGGCAAGTGGTTCAATCCGGTCGCCTACACGGTGCGTCAGCAGGACCATCTGATCGACTATGATCAGGCCGCCGAGGTGGCCCTTCGCACCCAGCCCAAAGTCATCATCGCCGGCGGTTCGGCCTATAGCCGTGAGATCGACTGGGCCCGTTTCCGCCAGATCGCCGATAGTGTCGGCGCGATCCTGATGGTCGATATGGCCCACTATGCCGGTCTGATCGCCGGCGGCGCCTATCCCAACCCGGTTCCCCATGCCCATGTGGTGACGAGCACGACCCACAAGACCCTGCGTGGTCCGCGCGGGGGGCTGATCCTCACCAACGATAAGAAGCTGGCCAAGAAGATCGACTCGGCCGTTTTCCCCGGCCTGCAGGGTGGCCCGCTGATGCACGTCATCGCCGCTAAGGCCGTGGCGTTCGGCGAGGCGTTGAAGCCGGAATTCAAGCTCTACGCCCGCCAGGTGGTGGAGAACGCCCGCGCCATGGCCGACGCTCTTGCTGCTTCAGGCCTGAAGATCGTCTCCGGTGGCACCGACAGCCATCTCATGCTGGTGGATCTGACGCCCAAGGGGGTCACGGGCGCCGACGCCGAGGTGGCGCTGGAGCGGGCCAACATCACCTGCAACAAGAACGGCATCCCCTTTGACCCGCTGCCCTTCATGCAGACCTCGGGCCTGCGGCTTGGCTCGCCGGCGGGCACGTCGCGCGGCTTTGGCCCGGCTGAGTTCCGCCGGATCGGCCAGCTGATCGCCGAGGTGGTCGATGGCCTCGCCGCTGGCGGCGACAACAGCGCGGTCGAAGCGAAGGTGCGCGAAGAGGTCCTGACCTTGACCCGACGCTTCCCCATCTACAACTAGGCCGGCTGGGACCAGGTCCGGGAGGGGCTGAACCGATGCGATGCCCGTTCTGTGGCCACGCCGAGAGTCAGGTGAAGGACAGCCGCCCGTCGGAAGACGGCGCGGCTATTCGCCGACGTCGCCTGTGTCCGGCCTGCGGCGGTCGCTTCACCACCTTCGAACGGGTGCAGCTGCGGGAACTGGTGGTCATCAAGCGCTCGGGCCGTCGGACCCCCTTCGACCGCGACAAGCTGTTGCGTTCCATAGATATCGCCATTCGCAAACGGCCCGTGGATCCGGAACAGGTCGACCGCATGGTCAACGGGATCACCCGTCAGCTTGAGAGTATGGGCGAGACCGACATTCCGTCCGAGGTGGTGGGCGAGCTGGTGATGAAGGCTCTGAAGTCCCTCGATGACGTGGCCTATGTCCGCTACGCCTCGGTCTATCGGGACTTCCGCGAGACCCGCGACTTCGCCGACTTTCTCGGCAGCGAGGGCTTTGGTGAGCCCACCGAGGAGGAGCGCTAGGCGCGACGCGCCGGCGTCGGGCCATGATCACCCTGAAACTGGCCACCTCGCTGGATGGGCGAATCGCAACCGCGCAGGGGGAGAGCCGCTGGATCACCGGCGAGGCCGCCCGTCTGCAGGTGCACCACCTTCGCGCCGCCCATGATGGGGTCGTGATCGGGGCGGGCACGGCCCTGGCTGATGATCCTGAGCTGACCGTGCGAGTGGAGGGCTATGTCGGCGCCCAGCCAGCCCGGGTCGTACTGGACGGGCGCCAGCGGCTATCGCCTGAATCCCGACTCGCGCGGACCGCCAGGGACATCCCGACCTACCTGGTGTCGCCCCAGCCCCTGCACGCCAACTTGGTTGCGGCCGGAATACGGGACGTTCAGGCGCCGATTATCGAAGGGGAGAGACCTGCGATAACAGAGGTCGTGGCGGCCTTGGCCAACCGGGGTCTTCGACGTCTGTTTGTGGAGGGCGGCGGCGAAGTGGCGGCGAGTTTCCTGAAGGCCGGACTCGTGGACCGGTTGGAGTGGTTCCGCGCCCCCATGCTCATTGGCGGGGAGGGGCGGCCTGGGATTGGGGACCTGGCGCTCGGCTCGCTCGCCATGGCGCCGCGCCTGCGCCGCGTTGACCTTCGGGTGCTGGGCGACGATCTGTGGGAAACTTACGAGAGGATCTGAATGTTCACCGGCATCATCACCGACATCGGCAAGGTCCGCGCCGTGCGCGACACCGACCGCGACCGCAGGTTCGAGATCGAGACCCGGTTCGATCTGTCGACGGTCGAACTGGGGGCCTCCATCGCCCATGCCGGCTGCTGCCTGACCGTCGTCGAGAAAGGCGCGGACTGGTTTGCTGTGGAAGTTTCCGGCGAGACCTTGGACAAGACGACCCTGGGGGACTGGGCGTCGGGCCATCGGGTGAATCTGGAACGCGCGGCCCGGGTTGGCGACGAGTTGGGCGGGCACATTGTCTCGGGCCATGTGGACGGGGTCGGCGAGGTGGTGTTGGTGCGTTCTGAGGGTGGTTCTCACCGAGTGCAGGTCCGCGTGCCCCGCCCCCTGCATCGCTACATCGCGCCCAAGGGCTCCATCACGGTTGAGGGCGTGTCTCTGACCGTGAACGAGGTTGAGGACGATGTCTTTGGCGTGAATCTGATCCCGCACACCTGGGAGGTCACCACCCTGGGCGACCTGAAATCCGGCGCGCGGGTCAATCTCGAGATCGACATGCTGGCGCGCTATCTCGCGCGTTGGCGCGAAACCGCCTAAAGGCAGGGAGAAGATCGCCTTCCGCGGTCGCTGGGATCCAAGATGCAAGACCAGAAGCTGCGCGTCCTCGTGGTCGAGGCGCGGTTCTACAGTGAAATCGCCGACGCCCTCCTGGCCGGCGCGACTGACGTGCTAAGTGCGCACGATGTGGATTTTGACGTGGTGACCGTACCTGGCGCCCTGGAAATTCCCGGGGCCATCGCCATTGCGGACGCCTCAGGCGCCGGGGCGGGCGTCTCCTATGATGGCTATGTCGCCCTCGGCTGCGTCATCCGCGGGGAAACCTACCATTTTGAGGTGGTCTCCAACGAGTCGGCGCGGGGCCTGATGGATCTGTCGATCGGTCGTAAGCTCTGCATCGGCAATGGCATCCTGACAGTTGATGAGGAGTCCCAGGCCTGGGCTCGCGCCCGAGCCAGCGAAGCTGACAAGGGCGGCGGCGCGGCGCGGGCCTGCCTGGAGATGATCAGTCTCAAGTCGCGGCTGTCTGGGCACGATCAATGAGCGCCGATCTTCCTGCTTCCCCCCAACCGCCGAGGCAGGCCCGTTCGGTCGCAAGACTGGCGGTGGTTCAGGCCCTCTATCAGATGGAGGTTTCCGGGGCTGGGGTCGAGGCGGTCATCCGCGAGTTCTCTGACCACCGCTTCGAGCGAGATGTTGAAGGTTTCGCGTTGAATGGAGCCGATGAGGCCTTCTTCGCCGAACTCCTTCGCGGCGTGGTGGCTCACCAGGCGCAGGTGGACCGCGCCGTCGTTCGTCGTCTGGCCTCAGGGTGGCGGCTTGAGCGCCTCGACGCCACCGTGCGCGCGATCCTCAGGTCAGGCGCCTATGAGCTCTCCGAGCGCCCTGACGTGCCCACAGAGGTCGTGATCGACGAGTATGTGGAACTGGCCAAGTCCTTCTTTGAAGGGCCGGAGCCAGGCTTCGTCAATGGCGCGCTCGATGGGGTGGCGCAGGATGTCCGAACCTGACGAGACCGATTTGCCCGATGAGTTCGAGCAGATCGCCCGGCTTTATCGCCCCCTGACCCGCGGGGCGCCGGAAGCTCTCGCCCTGCTGGACGATGCGGCAGTGATTGGGTCTCGGCCGGGCTATGATCTCGTGATCACCAAGGACGCCGTGGTGGAGGGCGTTCACTTCCCATGGGATGAGAGGCGCGACCTGGTGGCGCGCAAGCTCTTGCGGACCAATCTGTCAGATCTCGCCGCAAAGGGGGCCCAGCCCTACGGCTATTTTCTGGCGGTCGCGTGGCCTGCCGACACTCCGTTTTCCTCACGCCAGCACTTCGCCAATGGGCTGGAGGTCGATGGCGCGGCGTTTGATGTCTCCCTGCTCGGGGGGGACACGGTTTCCACGTCGGGGCCGTTGAGCGCGAGCCTGACGCTGCTGGGGTGGGTCCCAGAAGGTCAGGCTGTGCTGCGCTCAGGTGCTCGGTCAGGGGACCTGGTCATGGTCAGCGGCCCAATTGGCGACGGCGGACTGGGGCTGGCCGCTGTTCAAGGCAGCTGGCCGGATCAAGGCGGCTATCTGAGGGGGCGCTACGAACTCCCGTCACCCCGGCTCGATCTACGCGAGGGCTTAAGGCATTGGGCCTCGGCCTGTGCAGACATCTCAGATGGTCTGATCGCAGACGCGGGGCACATCGCCACCGCAAGCGGCGTCGCTTTGCGCCTCGATCTCGACAAGATCCCCGTTTCGACTGCGGCTCAAGCCTGGCTCGACGTCCAGCCAGACAGGGCCCTGGCGTTAAGCCGGCTGGCGAGTTTTGGCGACGACTACGAGCTCGTGATCACCGCTCCCCCGTCGGCCGCAGCCGCCCTTGGTCTGCCCGTCGTGGGTGCGGTTGAAGCCGGGTCTGGGATCACCGTCACCTATGCGGGCCAACCCATGGCGGCTGGGGCGAGGGGATGGTCGCACCCCTGATCGTAAGACTACGGCAACCCTGGTGGGGTTAGCCTTTTTCCTATGCATCGTCGACGCCTCATCGCCCTGATCCCCTTCATGCTGGCGGCTGGTCCCGCCGCTGCGGCCGGGGGCGGCGCCAAGCCCGCTGGCAAGTCTGGTGCGGCTCAGCACATTGATATCTCGCCGGTTGCCCTGCCGGTGACGATCGGGTCCAGGGTGGTCAACTACATCTTCGTCGGCGTGCGGTTGAACCTCTCAGCCATGGCCAATGTCCAGAAGCTTCGGGAGCGGGAGCCGTTCTTCCGGGACGCTCTGGTCCGGGCCGGCCACCGGACCCCGTTCACCGGCAAGTCCGATTTCACCAGCCTCGATGTCGAGCGCCTGAAGTCGGTGATGCTGAAAGAGGCTGTGCGTCTCGGCGGCAAGGATGTTCAGAGCGTGGCGGTGATGTCCCAGACCGCCAAACGCCAAAGCGGGCTGCCCAAGCATCCTGGCGCCTCAGCGGGCTGAGTCTGCGGTTCTGCACAACCCGTTGCGCCCCTACCGCAACCTTGGCACAGTCGCCGCGCGACCAAAAAAATAGGAGCGGCGCATAGACGGCGCTCCAACCCAGAGGAAACGTTGCGGCCAGTCCTTCCCGCCGTCCTGGCGGAGAAGCGGCCTGTCGCGCCATTGAATAGGGGCGTCTGAACTATGAGTCTCGAGCTTATGCTGGTGATTGTCGCCGGCTTGCTGGCGGTGCTGTACGGCGTCGTCCAGTCCGCATCCCTGATGCGGGCCTCCCCTGGAAACGCACGCATGCAGGAGATCGCCGCGGCGATCCAGGAGGGCGCCCAGGCCTATCTGCGTCGCCAGTACACCACCATTGCCATGGTGGGCGTGGTCATCTTGATCGGTGTGGGGGTGCTGCTGGGCGTCCTGCCGGCGATCGGCTTCCTGATCGGCGCGGTCCTGTCCGGGGCCGCAGGCTTCGCAGGGATGTGGATTTCCGTGCGGGCCAATGTTCGCACCGCGCAGGCGGCGTCCGAGAGCCTTGAGAAGGGCCTTTCGCTGGCCTTCCGCTCCGGTGCGGTCACCGGCATGCTGGTGGCGGGTTTCGCCCTGGTTGGCGTGGCCGGCTACTTCTTTGTTCTGACCGGTCCCCTCGGCTTCGAACTCACCAGCCGTGAAGTGGTGGACTCCCTGGTCGCCCTGGGCTTCGGCGCCTCGCTGATCTCCATCTTCGCCCGTCTGGGCGGGGGCATCTTCACCAAGGGCGCTGATGTCGGCGGCGACATGGTGGGCAAGGTCGAGGCTGGCATCCCGGAGGATGATCCGCGTAACGCCGCCACCATCGCCGACAATGTGGGCGACAATGTCGGTGACTGCGCCGGCATGGCCGCTGACCTGTTCGAGACCTATGCGGTGACCACGGTCGCCACCATGGTGCTTGCGGCCATCTTCTTCCGCGGCACGCCGCTGGTGGAGACGATGATGATGCTGCCGCTGGCCATCTGCGGTGTCTGTATCGTCACGTCCATCGTCGGCACCTTCTTCGTGCGGCTGGGCAAGTCCCGCAACATCATGGGCGCGCTGTATCGTGGCCTGATCGTCACCGGCCTGCTCTCTGTGGGCGCCATTTGGTGGGTCACCACCCGCATGGTGCCGGACATGGTCACCCTGGGCAGCCGCAGCTTTGACGGCCTCTCGCTCTTCTATTGCGGGGTTGTCGGCCTGGCCGTGACCGCCGCCATCGTGGTCATCACGGAATACTATACCAGCACCGCCTTCCGGCCGGTGAAGTCGGTGGCCAAGGCTAGCGTCTCGGGCCATGGCACCAACGTCATTCAGGGCCTGGCCGTCAGCCTCGAGGCCACGGCTCTTCCGGCCCTGGTGATCATCGCCGGCATCATCGTGGCCAACGGCCTGGCGGGCCTGTTCGGCATCGCCATCGCCACCACCGCCATGCTGTCCCTGGCGGGCTTCATCGTCGCCCTGGACGCCTTTGGTCCGGTGACCGACAACGCCGGCGGCATCGCGGAAATGGCGGGCCTGCCCGCAGAGGTCCGCGTCTCCACCGACGCCCTGGACGCGGTCGGCAACACCACCAAGGCTGTGACCAAGGGCTATGCCATCGGTTCGGCGGGTCTGGGCGCCCTGGTGCTGTTTGGCGCCTATACCGAAGACCTGAAGTTCTTCTCATCCACAGCGACGCCCGGGTCCTTCTTTGAGGGCATGGGCTCGGTCGCCTTCGATCTTTCCAACCCCTATGTCGTCGTCGGCCTGCTGTTCGGGGGCCTATTGCCCTTCCTGTTCGGCGGCATGTCCATGACAGCGGTGGGTCGCGCGGCTGAGGCCGTGGTGGTGGAGGTCCGCCGGCAGTTCAAGGAGAACCCCGGCATCATGACCGGCGAGGTAAAGCCGGAGTACGGCCGGGCTGTGGATATCCTGACCAAGGCCGCGATCCGGGAAATGATCGTGCCCAGCCTGCTGCCGGTGGTCTCGCCGGTGGTGCTGTTCTTCGTGATCATGGCGATCGCGGGCAAGGCGGACGCCTTCTCCGCCCTGGGCGCCATGCTGATGGGTGTGATCGTCACGGGCCTGTTCGTGGCCGTGTCGATGACGTCTGGCGGCGGCGCGTGGGACAACGCCAAAAAGCTGATCGAAGAAGGTCACTATGGCGGCAAAGGGTCTGAGGCCCATAAGGCCGCGGTGACCGGCGACACCGTCGGAGACCCCTACAAGGATACGTCCGGTCCGGCCGTGAACCCGATGATCAAGATCACCAACATTGTGGCTCTGCTGCTGCTGGCGATTCTGGCCCACGGGGTCGGCGGCTAACGCCCGCATCACCTCTGAACGAGAAACGCCCCGGAGATCACTCTCCGGGGCGTTTTTTGTCTTCGTCTTCGCCTGCGGGGCGTTGAGACTTAGCGGCGATCCCCAGGCCGGTTGCCTGGCACGGATTCGTCGTCCCGCGGCAGCATGCCGCCACGGCCGACATTGCCGAGCAGCTGTTCGAGAATGGTCAGCTCGCGCCCGCGGGTGGGGGTTTCCCGCTCGTTGAAGGCGACAACCTTGCCATCCTCCAGGGTGTAGTGATCCACCGACTCGACGACCTCGCTGTCGCCATTGAACCGGATCGCCACAACCTCACGGTTCACGACCTGAGGCCTGCGGAAGGCCACCTGCTCCTTCACCTGGGCGATATAGAACCAGATGTCGTCCTCGAAGGTCGAGGTTGTCGACGGTGATCCCAGCCGGCCACGCACGGTGGACTTGGTGTCTTCGCCAACCTTCACATCCTTCGGATTGGCGTCGATGGCCTGGAAACCGGAGTAGCTGGTGATCGGCGCGCAGGCGCTGGTGGTCAGCAGTCCGGCCGAGAGGACGGCGATGGCGACATGGCGAAACATGAGGGAACCGGACCTGTTCAAGATTTCAAGACTTTGACCTATCGCCCGCGGGGCCTTAGTTCAATGCCGCCGTTACCGCCCCGTGGCGGCGAAATCGAGGCCATGATGATCCTGCAGCGTCTCTTTCGTCCCAAGCCCGCGAAGATTGCGGGGCAGAAACTTTACGCTGGGCTTGTCGCCCAGGCCCGACAGCCTGATTTTTATGGTCGCCTGGCGGCCCCTGACACGGTGGAGGGGCGTTTCGAACTCTACACCTTGCATGTGGTGCTGTTGCTCGACCGCCTGAAGCGCCAGGGGGCGGCGGCGGGCGTCGTCGCCCAGGCCCTGTTCGACACTTACGTCTCGGCCTTGGACGACGCCCTGCGGGAGATGGGGGTCGGCGACCTGTCGGTGGGCAAGAAGATGCGAAAGCTGGGCGAGGCTTTCTATGGCCGGGTGAAGTCCTACGAAGCCGCCCTGGCCGCCCTGCCAGACGAGGCGCAGCTTGCCGAGCTTCTGATCCGCACGGTCTATGCCGAGGCGGCCGGCGCGGCGCCAGAAGCCCTGGTGGCCTATGTGCTGCGCCAGAGACAGGCCCTGGCGGACCAGCCACTGGAGGCGATTCTCGCGGGCGAAGTTGAGTGGTCGACCCCATGAACGACGAACCGATCTGGTCCCACCGCTTCCGCATGGCTGACCTCTCTCGCGGGCCCGTGGTGGTCCGACTCGAAGCTGACGAGGCCACCCGCAAGGCTCTGGCCCGATATCTTGGTGTGCGCGCGATCAAATCCCTGTCGGCGGAGGCGCGCATCCGCCCGTGGCTGGACGGCGCCGAGATTGGCGGCGGGTTCAAGGCCGTCGTTGAACAGGAGTCCGGCATTTCCCTCGAGATCTTTGATCAGGAGGTGGAGGGGCCGTTGGAGGTCCGGCTCGTCCCGGCCGGCAGCCCCAATGCGCCGGACCCGGAGGTTGAGATCGAGCTCGATCCCGAGGCGCCTGATCCGCCGGAAATCCTGGATGGCGATGTCATCGATGTGGCCGCCTATGTGGTCGAACATCTGGCCGTCGAGATCGATCCCTTTCCCCGGAAGCCCGGGGAAACCTTCGAGTACACGTCGCCGCAGGATGACGACTCGCCCTTCGCCGTGCTTAAGCGGTTGAAAGACGATTATGGGTGAGCGCCCGCCGGTCGCCGCCATGGCGGATTGCGCCGGCCAGCGAGATGGGGCTGTAACCACGCCGTGAGCCAAGTTTTCACCATTTCCATCGACGCCATGGGCGGCGACCATGGGCCAGAGGTGACCATCCCGGCCCTGGGCCTGGCGGCCCGTCGCCTGGGTCCGGACGTCCGATTCCTGGCCCATGGCGAGGTTCAGCTCATTGAGGCTGAGCTGGCTCAGATCCGGGACCTGGCCGGTCGGGTGGAGATCCGGCACACCGAAAAACAGGTGGCCAGCGATGAGAAGCCCGCCACGGCCCTGCGCCGGGGCAAGGGCTCCAGCATGTGGAACGCCGTCGAGGCGGTAAAGCTGGGTGAGGCGGCCGGGGCCGTCTCAGCGGGCAATACCGGCGCCTTGATGGCGATCTCCAAGCTGATCCTGCGCATGAGCGCCGATCTTGACCGGCCCTGTCTGACCGCCAGTTGGCCGACCGTGCGGGGGTTCACCACTGTGCTGGATGTCGGCGCCAATGTGGATTGCGACGCAGCCCGGCTGGTGGAGTTCGCGATCCTTGGGGAGGCCTTCCACCGCGCCGCCCACGGCGTGGAACGCCCCACGGTCGGACTGCTTAACGTCGGGTCTGAGGACATCAAGGGCCATGAGGAGGTCCGTGAGGCGCACCGGATCCTGCGGGAGGGCGGCGCCGGCCTGAACTATTACGGATTTGTTGAGGGCGATGACCTGACCCAGGGCGTGGTGGACGTGGTCGTCACCGATGGCTTCACGGGAAATGTGGCGCTGAAGACAGCGGAGGGGGTGGCGAAGTTCATTTCCGGTGAACTCCGCTCGGCCTTGACCTCCTCCTTGCCCTCGAAGCTCGGCGCCTTGCTGGCTCGGAAGGCGCTTCTGGCCTTTCGGGAACGGCTGAGCCCACCGGCGGCGGCGCCTTTGCTTGGCCTCAATGGGGTGGTGGTGAAGGGGCATGGCGGCGCTACGGTCCGTGATTTCGCCGACGCCATCCAGGTGGCGGCCGATCTTGCGCGCAGTGACTTCGCCGCCGAGATCAGCCGAAGTCTTGGACGACTGGGCCTGGCGGCCCAACCGATGACCGCCGAGGCGGGGCAGGGAGGCGAGTAGTTTGAGTTCCGTGCGTCGCAGCGCCATCACAGGCGTGGGGGGATACCTCCCCGATGAGATCGTCACCAATGACGACCTGGCCAAGGTTGTCGACACCAGCGATGCCTGGATCCAGGAGCGGACGGGCATTCAGATGCGCCGGCGCGCCGGCCCCGATCAGGCCGTTTCGGACCTGGCCGTCGCCGCCGCCCGGCAGGCCCTGAGCGCCGCCGGCAGGACCGTCGACGAGGTGGACCTGATCATTGTGGCCACCACGACCCCTGACCTCACCTTTCCGGCTACGGCGGCCATTGTTCAGCGCAAGCTGGGTTGCCCAGTGGGGATCGCCTTCGACATCCAGGCAGTGTGCTCCGGCTTTGTCTATGCGCTCTCTGTGGCGGACGGCTTCGTGGCTGGCGGTCGGAGCCGCTGCGCCCTGGTCATCGGGGCGGAGATGATGACCCGCCTCATGGACTGGACCGACCGCGGGACCTGCGTGCTGTTCGGGGATGGGGCCGGCGCCGTGGTGCTGGAGCCCGCGGAAGGGAACGGAACGACCGATGACCGGGGGCTGCTGGGGTTCGCGCTGCGCGCGGATGGGACCAAGCAGGACCTGCTATATGTGGACGGTGGCCCTTCGACCAATGGCGAGGTGGGTAAGCTTCGCATGCAGGGCAATCAGGTGTTCCGCCACGCCGTGGTGAACATCTCCGAGGCGGTCACCGCCGCAGCCGCTGACGCGGGAGTCGCGGTGGCCGACGTGGACTGGTTCATCCCGCATCAGGCCAATCTACGGATCCTGGAAGGCGTGGCCCGCCGACTGGGAATAGAAGAGGCGAAGGTCGTCACGACGGTCGCCGAGCACGCCAACACCTCCGCCGCCTCCATCCCGCTGGCCATGTCGGTCGCCGTCGCCGATGGCCGCATCAAGCGGGGAGATCTGCTGCTGCTGGAGGCCATGGGTGGCGGGTTGACCTGGGGCGCCTGCGTGGTCCGCTTCTGAGCAAGGCCTTAATTCTGGACCGGAACCCTTTGACCTTGCCCGACAATCACGGCATGAGGAGGCTTGATGGTTGTCCGGGGGCGGGGTGCGTATGAAGGGCTCGACACTAACGCGGGCTGATCTTTGCGAGGCGGTCCACGACGAGGTCGGATTGTCGCGGCAGGATTGCGCGACCCTTGTAGAGCGGACTCTTGAGCTGATGATCCAGGCTCTGGAGGCCGGAGAACAGGTCAAACTTTCCGGCTTTGGCGTTTTCCAGGTTCGCGCCAAGCGGGCCCGGATGGGACGCAATCCCAAGACGGGCGAGCCGGCGGCTATCGAGCCACGCAGGGTTATCGGCTTCCGAGCCTCCCAGGTCATGAAGGCGAGGGTCGATAAGGCGCTCGCTGGGGGCGACTAGGCCGTGGCCAAGAGCCCCGAAGCGTTCCGGACTATTTCGGAAGCCGCTGAGGAGTTGGACGTGCCTCAGCATGTCCTGCGGTTCTGGGAGACCAAGTTTTCCTTCATTCGCCCGATGAAGCGGGCTGGCGGTCGGCGTTTTTACCGACCGCAGGACCTGGCCGTCCTGCAGGGCGTACGCCGTCTGCTGCACGATGAAGGCTACACCATCAAGGGCGTGCAGAAGCTGCACAAGGAGCAGGGCGTCCGAAAGCTTCTGGCCTTGGCGCAGGTCGAATCAGGCGCTGTGCCGCCGGGGACGCCCGAGTTGGATGATGATCGACGCGAGCGCCTGTGGCAGGTGCTGGAAGACCTCCAGGTCGCCAAGGCCCGCCTCGATCAGGGTCTTGGGGACAGGCGTGGCGAAGGCTGACTTTGCGGGTTGCCGGGCGCGGGGCGCCCGCCTATAAGACGCGACCTCGCCGCTGGCGACGGAGCGTAGCGCAGCCTGGTAGCGCACTTGACTGGGGGTCAAGGGGTCGTGGGTTCGAATCCCGCCGCTCCGACCATCGTCCTGAGGACGGGGTCGAAGATTGAGATCACGGAGCGTGAGACGCCCCGGCGGGCGGATCAAACGCCCCGGTTCATCCAGCTGATAAGCGGCAAGATGGGGATTCCCCAGGCTAGGCCTGCGACCGCAAAGTAGATGGTTTGCACCCAAAGGCTGTCGGGCAGTCGCTCACCGATGGCGATCGCGACCACAGCATAGGCCGCCACAAAGGCGACCATCCCAAACAGGCCAATAAGCTTGCGCAGACGGGCGCTCATCAGATCCTCGTGAGGCGGCGGCGCCGCAACGGCGCCGCCTCCATATAGGTGACGTGCTCGCCCAATGTCACTTGCGCCGGATCAGCCCCAGAATGGCCAACAGGAGGATCGCGCCGACGGTGGAGACGATCAGGCTGCCGATAAAGCCATCGATGGGCAGATCAATGGCGTTAGCGATAAAGCCACCGATCAGGGCGCCAACGAGGCCGACCACCAGGTTGGTGAAGAGCCCATGGTCTCGCTTCATGATCTTTTCGGCGATCCAGCCGGCGAAAATGCCGATGATGATCGCGCTAAGGATGCCGACGCCGCTCATGCTCAAGTTCTCCGCTCCGCGGCAGGCTCCGCCGCCCCATCACAATGCGGTCAAGCTTGGGGGGTTCCCATTGTGCTGGCAAGGGTGGCCGGGCATGGACGGAAATCTCCCGGTGCTTTAGCCCATGGCCCAACTTAAACCCCAAAGGGGCGCGATCCCGCCGCAATGACCTCATTCCTGCGTTCGGACCGGTCGACACCGGTCGCCATCTGGCTGTCCATCGTGGCGGCCCTGGTCCTCTTGATGGTGGTGGTTGGCGGCGCGACCCGTCTGACCGACTCAGGCCTCTCGATCACCGAGTGGCGGCCGGTGACCGGCGCCTTGCCGCCGATGTCTGACGCTCACTGGGACTCTGAGTTCGCCAAGTACAAGCAGATCCCCCAGTACCAGTTGGTCAACCGGGGCATGTCCCTGGAGGAGTTCAAGGTTATCTACTGGTGGGAGTGGGCGCACCGGTTCCTGGGTCGCCTGGTGGGCCTGGCCTACGCCTTGCCGTTCGCCTATTTCCTGGTCCGCAAGGAGATCCCCAAGCGGCTCATCCTGCGCTGCGCCGGGCTCCTGGCCCTTGGCGGCCTGCAGGGCGCGATCGGGTGGTGGATGGTGTCCAGCGGCCTGGCCGACCGAGTCTCAGTCGCCCCCGAACGATTGATGATCCACCTTGGCCTCGCCTTCATCCTGTTCTCCGCCCTCATTTGGACGGCTCTGGACGCCTGGCGGGGAGAGGCGCGCCAGCCCCTGCCCAGTCCCTGGAGCGCCATGGCCCTTGGGCTGATGGGCCTGATATTCCTGCAGATTCTGTTGGGCGCCCTGGTGGCCGGCAATGATGCTGGCCGGGTCTATAACGACTGGCCGCTGATGAACGGGACGCTGTTCCCCCGCGACTATGCCGGCGAGGGGATTTGGGGAACGATCGCCCACAGCCAGGGGGCGGTGCAGCTGCACCACCGACTTTTGGGGTACGTTCTTACCGTGGTTGTGATCTGGATGGCGTTCAGCGCTCGGCGCACCAACTATGTGCCGCCACCGGCCAAGCGGCTGATGATGGCCACCACCCACGCCACCCTCCTGCAGGTGGTGCTGGGGATCGCGACCCTGATGCTGGTCGCTCCCCTGTGGCTCAGCATGATCCACCAGTTCCTGGCCGCCGTGGTCCTGGGGCTCGCGACGGCCTTCGCCTGGCGGATTCGCCGGGTCTAGGCCGCCGCGGCGCCGGCTCAGGCGCGGAAGCTGCCCCAGGGTCCGGTGATGGCCACCGTCAGGCCTGGCCAGTAGATGTTGACAAAGCAGGTGGACCCGTCCGGCGAGAAGCAGGCGCCGGCCAGTTCGGCATTCCCCTCGAAGACGTTGCGGGCGATCGTATAGACACGCCCGTCAGGGGTGATCCCCTTCAGATGATTGCGCAGGGTCTCAGAGTAGCGATCCTCGCACGCGAAGATGTGTCCCCAGGGCGAGATGGCCAGGTTGTCGGCGAAGTCCATCACCCGGCTGTCGGACGGCTCCACAAACAACTCAAGCTGAGCGGGCGCGTCGGCTTCGCCAGCCTGTCCTTCCTGGGGGCTTGGGATGTAGCGCAGCACCTGACCATGGCCGGCCGGTCCACTGGAGGTGCAGGTGAAATAGACGCCCTCAGGGCTCCAGAAGATGCCTTCGCCCCGACCGATGAACGCAGCGCCCGCTTTCTGCATGCGGAAACGCAGGTCTTCGTTGGGGTTGTCGGCGCCCTCCACGTCGATCCAGACGCAGGCCTTGCGATCGCCGACCTTCCAGCTGGGCTCGGATCCCTTCATGTTGCGCGCGTCGCCGCCCTCCGGCGCATCCCGGAAGCCGAGGGCCTGCAGCCGCCCGCCCTTGGACAGGTCCCGACGGTCGTTGGGTAGGAACCGGTAGAACAGTCCCTTGGAATCGAAGGAGTCCTCGGTCTCGTAAACGACGCCCGTGTTGGGATCGACAGCGGCGGCCTCATGCTGGAACCGACCCATGGCCTTGAGCGGGATCGGGGGGACAAGCCCCTTGTTACGAGCCGGAACTTCGAACACCCACCCGTGCTCTTTGCCGAGACCGGCCTTGGGAGACAGGGTGGTCTCCTCGCAGGTCAGCCAGGAGCCCCAGGGCGTCATCCCGCCTGAGCAGTTGACGAGGGTCCCGGTCAGACTGAGGTGCTGGCTTTCCAGCCGCTGGCTCTTCAGATCGTAGATCATCGTGGTGACGCCGCCACCCAGAGGATAGCCATCGGGTCCCACGTCGTAGGCCTGATCGGGCTTGAGCTTGTCGGCCAGCTTTCGACCATGCCCGAGGGGGCCATAGTTCAGGTCCCGCGGGCTGAGTTCGTGGTTGCGCAGGAGGGCGAGGCGCGAGCCGCCCAGAGGCGCCACGCCCATGCCATCGGCCTTGTAGGGCACGAAGAAGCCGTCATCCATGGTCTGACCGGCGTGGGAGATCACCCGATAGGAGAAGCCCTCGGGCAGATCGAGGATCTTATACGGATCCGGTTTTAGAGGGCCGTAGCCATAAACCTCATTGAGGTAGGTCTCAGAGTCAGACTGGGCCTGAGCGCGAAGGGCGTAGCCGGTGAAGGCCGCGCCAGCCGCGGCTGCGCCCAGCAGGGCTCGACGATGAAGGGACATGAGACTCCAGGAATTGCAGGGGCTTTGAGCTATTCTAACTGAAACCCGTGGCGAGGCGATGACGGGAGTCAAAACAGGGTTGGAACGGGTCGATATGACAGTTATCGTGTCAATATATCGAGGCGAGCATCTCGCCTGAATGGCGCAGTGGAGGCCTCCTTGACCCTGACCTACGAGCTCTATTGGTCCTTCCGCTCACCTTATTCCTACATGATCACGCCGCGGCTGATGGCCCTGGAGGCGGAGTACGACGTCAGGGGCGTCATCCGCCCGGTTTACCCGTTGGCGGTCCGGACCCCTGAGTTCTTCGAAACCCAGGACCCCCTCTGGTTCAGCTACTTCCTGCGGGATATCCACCGCGAGGCGGAATATCTGGGTCTGCCGTTCGGCTGGCCCCGTCCGGACCCCGTCTATATGGACATGGCGACCCGCACCTATCCCAGGGAGCAGCCGCATATCCATCGTCTGACGCAGATGGGGGTGGCCGCAGCCGAACGCGGCATGGGGCTGGCCTACTTGACAGAGGTCAGCCGCGTCATCTGGGGCGGGCAGGTGGAGAACTGGCACGAGGGCGATCACCTGGCTAAGGCGGCTGAACGGGCGGGCCTTGATCCGGTTGAACTCGCCGCCGCCGTCGATGCGCAGACAGAACGGCTCAACGCCGTGGTGGAGGCCAACCAGGTGGCCCAGCGCGAGGCCGGCCACTATGGCGTGCCGATGATCGCCTTTAATGGCGAACCCTTCTTTGGTCAGGACCGGTTTGATCAGTTCAAATGGCGGCTGGAACAACAGGGGATGGCCCGTCGCGAAGGCTGACGACCATAAGCTGGTAGGCGGCTTGGCTGGACCTGATACAGTCAGTCCTGGGGCGCGTTCGGCGTGCTTCTGGCCCAATCAGGGCCTCACATTTCTGCAGATGGTTCATGAGCGATTCCAAACCGCCCTCCGGTCCGCCGGAGCCGACCCCCGTCTCGGCCAAGATCCGGGCGCGTCTGAAGTCTTCCAACAAGCGCTTCTTCGCCAACGACAATATCGCCGCCTTCCTTGAGCCCGGCGAGCTCGAGGGGCTTCTGGATGAGGTTGAGGGCAAGTTCCGTTCGGTGCTGGACAGCCTGGTGATCGATACCGAGAGCGATCACAACACCCAGGATACAGCGCGGCGGGTGGCCAAGATGTACCTGACCGAAGTGTTCCGCGGCCGCTATGCCGAGGCGCCTCCGGTGACGGAGTTCCCCAACGCTTCATCCCTCAACGAGCTGATGATTGTCGGGCCGATCACGGTCCGCAGCGCTTGCAGCCACCACTTCTGCCCCATCATGGGCCGGCTCTGGGTCGGCCTGATGCCCAATGAGCATTCCAATCTGATCGGCCTGTCGAAGTACTCCCGCCTCGCCGAATGGGTGATGTCGCGGCCGCAGATCCAGGAGGAAGCCATCACCCAGATGGCTGAACTGCTGATGGAGAAGGTTCGTCCCGATGGCCTGGCCGTGGTGATGGAGGCCGATCACTTCTGCATGCACTGGCGCGGGGTCAAAGACTCCGAGACCAAGATGACCAACAGCGTCATGCGGGGGTCTTTCCTGAAGGATCACACCCTGCGCAGCGAGTTTCTCTCGCTGATCAAGTCCAGCAAGTAGGTAAGGCGTCATGCTCGTTCGTTGTCTCTACGCCAGCCGCCCCTCCACCGCCCTGCAGGGCGCCGAGCTGGATCGCATTCTGCATCAATCCCGGAAAAACAATCCGGCCCTGGGCATCACCGGCCTTCTCTGCGTCTCCGACAACCTTTTCATCCAGGTGATCGAGGGGGGACGGGACGAAGTCTGCGAGCTCTACAACGCCATTGTTCGCGACGAGCGGCACCAGAACGTCCGGATGCTCGTGTTCGAGGAGATCTCTGAGCGCCAGTTCGGTCACTGGACCATGGGCCAGGTGAGCATCAAGAAGCTCAACCCCTCGCTGGTGCTGAAGTATTTCCGCCGGCTGGAGTTCAATCCCTTCGAGTGTTCGGGCTCGGCGACTCTGTCGCTGCTCAACGACCTTGTGGCGACGGCGTCGATCGTCAATCGCGGGGATTAAGTTTCGCGGTATTATAATACCATTCGCATTTGAGCCGTGATTTATAAGGCTTTCTGGGTCATCCGTGTTGACAAGGTGGCGCGTGGCACGTACATGCCGCGCCTCACGTCGCCGGCGCTACGCCGCCGTCGCAACTAACGGATCGTCCCCATGATGAAGACCACGGCTTCTTTGAAGCCTGCCGAGGTCGAGAAGAAGTGGATCGTGATCGATGCTGAGAACGCCGTGGTCGGCCGCCTCGCTTCGTTCATCGCCATGCGTCTTCGCGGCAAGCACCGGCCCGACTACACCCCGCACGTCGATTGCGGCGACTATGTCGTCGTCGTCAACGCCGACAAGGTGAAGTTCACCGGCAAGAAGCTGACCGACAAGGTCTACTACTGGCACACCGGCCATCCCGGCGGCATCAAGGAACGCACCGCGGACAAGATCCTCGGCGGCAAGTTCCCCGAGCGCGTGCTGGAAAAGGCCGTGGAGCGGATGCTGCCCAAGGAAAGCCCCCTGGCCCGCAAGCAGATGACTCACCTGCGCATCTACACCAGCGCTGAGCATCCGCACGCTGCCCAGAACCCCGAGACCATCGCGTTCGCTGACATGAACGCCAAGAACGTGCGGAGCGCCTGAGGCCCATGTCCGAGACCCAAGGTTTCGAGGCCCTGCAAAGCCTCTCGTCCAATCCTGAATCGGCCCCCCGTGAGCCGGTCATCGACCAGTACGGCCGCTCCTACGCCACCGGCAAGCGCAAGAACGCCGTGGCCCGGGTGTGGATCAAGCCCGGCAAGGGCAAGATCACCATCAACGGCCGCGACCAGGAGATCTATTTTGCGCGCCCCGTGCTGCGCATGATGATCGCCCAGCCGCTGGAGATCGCTGACCGTCTGGGCCAGTTCGATGTCATCGTCACCGTCAAGGGTTCGGGCCTGTCGGGCCAGGCGGGCGCGGTCCGTCACGGCATCGCCAAGGCGCTGACCTATTACGAGCCGGGCCTGCGTCCGGTCCTGAAGCCGCACGGCTTCCTGACCCGCGACTCCCGCGTCGTTGAGCGTAAGAAGTACGGCAAGGCCAAGGCCCGCCGTAGCTTCCAGTTCTCGAAGCGCTAGTCGCGCGCGAACACCGCGTATGCGAAATGGGGCGCTTCGGGAGACCGGAGCGCCCTTTTTCTTGTCCATCGTCCCAAGCGGGAGACGACCATGGCCCACAAGATCTTCATCGACGGCGAAGCCGGCACCACGGGTCTGCAGATTCGCCAGCGTCTGGCGGACCGGCGCGATCTCGAGGTGGTCTCAATCGACCCGGCGCGGCGCAAGGACGCCGAGGCCCGGGCCGAGCTGCTCAACAGTGTCGATGTGGCCATCCTCTGCCTGCCGGATGACGGCGCCCGCGAGGCTGTGGCGATGATCGTCAACCCGGAGGTACGGGTCATCGATCCCTCGACCGCCCATCGTACGGCGCCGGGTTGGACCTTTGGTTTTCCCGAGCTCATGCCGGGCCACCGGCAGGCGATCGCCGCGTCAAAGCGGGTCACCAATCCAGGGTGCTGGTCCACCGGCTTCATCGCCCTGGCCGCTCCCCTGGTCCGGGCGGGCCTGATTCCTGCCGATTCGGCGCTCTCCGTGCACGGGGTGTCGGGTTATTCGGGCGGCGGCAAGGGACTGATTGCGGAGTTCGAGGATCAGCCTGCGCCAGCGCCCTCGGCCGACGCCTTCCGACCTTACGGCCTGACCCTGGCCCACAAGCACCTGCCGGAGATGGTCGCCTATACGGGGCTGTCGCATCCCCCGATCTTCTCCCCAGCCGTCGGTCGGTATGCCCAGGGGATGATGGTTGAGATCCCGCTGGCGCTCTGGGCCCTGCCAGGTCAGCCGAAGGTCCGCGATCTGAGTGCGGTTCTATCCGAGGCCTATGCTGGCGAAGCCTTCGTCTCCGTCGCCACAGACCTGGAGGTCGCTAGCCTGAGTCAGGCCCGGGCAGGCGCGGCGGGTTATGTCCAGGCCCTGGACCCGGAAGCGCTCAATGGGTCCAACAGTCTCAAGCTCTATGTCTTCGGGGATGAATCTAAGGGCCAGGCGAGGCTGGTCGCCGTGCTGGACAACCTCGGCAAGGGCGCATCCGGCGCAGCGGTGCAGAACCTGAACCTGATGCTGGGTCTGGATGAGGGGGCGGGGCTCACGCGCGCCTGACACCTCAACGTGGGGTTGGCGGCGCAATGAGTGCTTAACCCGGCGCGCCTACCGTCAGCCTGGTCACAGTCTGACGCGTAAGGATGCGCTTCCCATGGACCAGGCGACGCTCGTCGATCCCGAACCCCCGTCCGGCTGGTCGCAACGCGAAGCCCCGGCCCTGGACGCTGCGGCTTTTTTTGATGTCTCCCATGATCTGCTGGTCATTCGCGATATTGAAGGCCGGGTGCTGAAGGCTAGCCGCTCCTGGCTGACGACCCTTGGACATGATCCCGCCGAAATGGAGGGGCGCCCGCTATTGCGGTTTGTTCACCCGGACGATCTCCCCGCCACGCAAGGCAGTGTGGAGGAGGTGGAGAACCGCAAGCCCGGCGATCCGGTTCTGGGGTTCATCAATCGCTATCGCCACAAGGACGGCAGCTACCGCACCCTTGAATGGCGGGCCCAGCGGCAGGGTGATCGCATCTATGGCGTCGCCCGGGATGTGACCGATCGGGTCGCCGCTGAACAGGCGCTGTTGCAGGCCAAGGCGGCTGCGGAGGCCGCGAGCCGCGCCAAGACCGACTTCCTGGCCAATATGAGCCACGAGGTTCGGACTCCCCTCAATGGGGTCATCGGCATCATCGACGCCCTGTCGCGCACGCCGCTCAGCCCGGAACAGGCTGAGATGGTGGGGCTTGTCCGGGACTCTGGGGTCATCCTGGAGCGGCTGGTGTCTGACTTCCTCGTGGTCTCAAAGATTGAGGCCGGGCAGTTAGACCTCGAGACCCGGGCCTTTGACCTGGATGAGGCCTTGCGACCCTGCATCGAAGCCACCCGGCTCCGGGCCGAGGAAAAGGGCCTTGCCTTGCATGTGACGCGGGAGGGGGCGACCTCGGGGCGGTTTCTCGGCGATGCGATCAGGATCAGCCAGATCGTCAGCAACCTTCTGTCCAACGCAGTGAAATTCACTGAGCGGGGGCAAATTGCTTTGCGGATTGGCAGGGTCGAGGGTCCGCAAGGTGATCATCTGACCCTTGTGGTGGAAGACACTGGCGTTGGCTTCGACGCCGACGCCGCCACGCGGCTATTCGACCGCTTCAGCCAAGCCGATGAGACCATCAGCCGTCGCTTCGGGGGTACGGGACTTGGTCTGTCGATCTGCCGCTCCCTGGCCGAGCTGATGGGCGGCGATATCTCGGCGGCCTCGGAACCTGGCCGGGGGAGTCGCTTTGTGGTCTCGATCCCGTTACCGAGAGCGACGCCGGCCGAGGTGGGGGACGCCTCGATCGTGTCTGCCCCCAGGTCGACGGACGCGCCGCAGAGCCTGAAGATCCTGCTGGCCGAGGACCATCCGACCAATCAGCGAGTCGTGCAGTTGATCCTGGCCAGTCAGGGCGCCGAGCTGGTCACAGTGGAGGATGGCCGTCAGGCGGTGGAGGCCTTTGCCGCAGGAGGGTTCGATATTGTGCTCATGGATATGCAGATGCCCCACATGGATGGCCTGACAGCCACCCGCGCCATTCGGGCCATGGAGGCGGAGAGGGGACTCACGCCGACCCCCATCGTCATGCTGAGCGCCAACGCCATGGCCGAGCATCAGGCCGAGGCGCTGATGGCCGGGGCGAATATTCATGTGGCCAAGCCGATCACCGCCGCCAGCCTATTTGCGGGCATCGAGGCGGTGCTCGCGCCCTGAGCGGCCGGGCTTCATCCAGGGGCCATAATCGCGCGTATAGTAAGGCATGACCTTGCTCGATGCTCTCCACCGTCGCGCCGTCCTCCTGGGCGCCACGGCGCTCGCCGCTTGCAGTGGTACGCCGCAGGCCAAGACCCCTGATCGCTTTTCCACGTCCCCCTGGCGCAAGCTGAGTGATGCGCAGTGGCGGAGCCAGCTGTCGCCGGCGGCCTATCAGGTTCTGCGGCGTGAAGGGACCGAGCGGGCCGGCTCCAGTCCGCTGGACAAGGAGACCCGACGCGGAACCTATGTCTGCGCGGGCTGTGAGCTGCCGCTGTTCAAATCGGACTGGAAGTACGACAGCGGCACGGGCTGGCCGAGCTTCTATCGTCCGATGGACGGCGCGCTTGGGGAGAAGACAGACTTCAAGATCGGCTTCCCCAGAACCGAATATCATTGCGCCCGGTGTCTCGGGCACCAGGGGCATGTGTTCAAGGACGGGCCGCGGCCGACGGGTCTGCGCTACTGCAACAACGGTGTGGCGCTCAAATTCATCCCGGCCTGATCAGCCAACGAAATTCTAGGCCGTGGTTCTGCGGCGCCCTAAGAGGTCTCTCAACAAGGGATCACACCTTAGGGAGGATGAATGAGACACCATCTTGCGCGACGTCTGGCCATGGCCGCGTCGGCCGCTGTTCTGGCGACGCTGGCCGCTGGGTCCGCGGCCGCTGAAGTCGCGATTGTCGCGCCGGCCGAGGCCGGGTTCGCCGCACCGGGGGTTGAGGCCCTGAAGGCGGAGATGCAGAGCCTGGTCGACCAGAAAAAGCTGGCTGGCGCGGTCACCCTGCTCGCGCGCCAGGGCAAGGTCGTCCATTTCGAAGCCTATGGTGTCCAGGACGTGGCCACTGGCCAGCCGACCACCCGCGACACCATCTACCGCATCGCCTCAATGACCAAGCCTGTCGCCGGGGTGGCCATGATGATCCTATGGGAGGAGGGCAAGTGGAGCCTGGATGATCCGGTCTCCAAGCACATTCCCGAGTTTGCTGACCTGAAGGTCGTGACCGCAGATGGGGGAACTGAGCCGCAGGCTCATCCCATGACCATGCGTGAGCTGATGAGCCATACCGCCGGCTTTGATGTCAGCGCCGGCTATGAGGATGACGGCCTGCAGGATGGCGACCTCCAGGCGATGATCGACAAGCTTGCGGCCCTGCCCCTGGCGGTCCAGCCTGGGACGGACTGGCGCTACGGGCCCAGCGTCAACATCCAGGGCTATATCGTTGAGAAGCTGTCGGGCCAGAGCCTGGATGACTTCTTCCGCAGCCGCATTTTCGAGCCCCTGAAGATGGGCGACACCGGCTTCCATGTGGACGCCGGCAAGCTTGATCGCGTCTCGGCGGTGCACACCTACGGTCCCGACGGACAGGTTGTTCCGGCCGGCGATGTCCGGCCAGCGCCCACCAGCCCGCCGACCTTCCTGTCGGGCAGCGGCGGACTGTTCTCCACCGCCGAGGACTACTGGCGCTTCGCCCAGATGCTGGCCAATGGCGGCGAACTCGACGGTGCGCGGATCCTCAAGCCGGAGACCGTGGAGCTGATGCGCACCAACGTGTTGGCCGAAGGGGTCACTGTGGATCTCTACGGGCCCAGCCAGAAGGGTGTCGGCTTTGGCCTCGACTTCGCCGTGATCATGGACCCCGCTGCGGCGGGCACACCCCAGGGCCTCAACTCCTTCTATTGGGGCGGAGCCTTCGGGACCTGGTTCTGGATCGACCCCACCAACGATCTGGTGTTCGTCGGCATGATCCAGAACCTGCGCGGCAGTATTCCAGGCGCTGGTACGCCGCCTATGCGGGATATCTCGCCGCGCCTGGTCTATGAGGCCCTGGTGACCCCCTGAGCCCTGGCGCCAGCCGTCCTGCCTGGGGCGGCTGGCCTAGAGCCCTTTCTGATCTGGTTGCTTCCGTCAGATCGGATAAAAAGGGCTATAAATCAAAAAGTTAGAGCATTTTCGATCCGGTAACCGCCTGACACTTATCGGAAAATGCTCTAGTTCATCTGATTGGCCGGATCAGCGAAGAACAACAGCGACAGCGCGGCCAGGGCGGCGACGTCCCGGTCAGGCGATCCGGGTTGCGGCAGATAGATGGCCGGCGACATGATGCGATTGAAATCAATCCCTCCGATCTCCTGGCCGTCCTTCAGAAAGACATAGCCGGCGATCCGTCCAGTGGGCAGGGGCACGCCGCCAATCCGCTGGGTCTGAACGCGAATGGTCTGACCGCCATAGGTCATTTCACCGGCGCGCTGGGGTTGTGACATGCGCGCCAGCAGGCCCGCCTTCTGCAGGGCGAGCTCAAAACTGATATCGGGCGCTGGCTGGCCGTTTAGAGTGAACACACAGCCATAGCTCAAGTCCTCGCGCTCAAAGGCGATCCACCCCAGCTGTGTGCGACGTTGCCCGCCTGAGCACTGGGCCTCCAGCTCCGGGATCGAGGGGCTAGAGACCTTGAAGCGAGTCCGTGCGCTGTCGCGGGAGATGGCCTGGCCCAGGGCCCGGAAGCTGGAACTGCGCGTGGCGGTCTCTCCGGTGTATTCAGCGAGGTCGTATCCGTAGCCCAACAATCCGGGAACGCGCCGGGGTTTCAGCTCCAACTTCTGGGTCGTCTCGGTCATGGGCGTCTGGGCCCCGACAGAACTTGCCAGGATCAAGCTGGCGACAACGCCTAGAATTGCTCGCCCAATCATGGGTCACCTCCCTGATGGCTGGACCCCACTGGGGGTCAGGACTTCACCTTCACATAGCTGCCGGGGGCGTCCTCAATCGGCTTCAACGGCCCGTTGGCGGGATCGCGGGCGGCGACCAGATCGCCAGAGTGACTCTTCAGCCAGCCGGCCCAGTGCGGCCACCAGGACCCAGGGGTTTCGACGGCGCCAGCCTGCCATTCGGCCAGGGTGGGCGGCAGCTGGTCGAAGGTCCAGTGCTGGTATTTCTTCGCCGCCGGCGGATTGACGACGCCAGCAATGTGCCCCGATCCGGCCAGGGTGAAGGTTACTGGTCCGCCGAACAGGCGTGCGCCGCGGTAGACGGAGACCGCCGGAGCAATGTGATCCTCCCGCGAGGATTGGACATAGATGGGCGTATTGACGGTCCCGAGGTCCAGCTTCACCCCGTCCACCTCGAGCTCGCCCTTCGCCAAGGCGTTCTGGCCATAGAACTTGCGCAGATAGAACATGTGCAGCGCCTTGGGCATGCGGGTCTGGTCGGAATTCCAGAACAGCAGGTCAAAGGGGCGCGGCTCCTTGCCCATCAGATAGTTGTTCACGAAGAACGACCAGATCAGGTCGTTGGACCGCAGAACATTGAAGGTGTCGGCCATGGCCTGACCGGACAGGACACCGCCCTCGGCGTCCATCTTCTGCTCCAGATCCTTCAGCCAGGCCTCATCGGTGAACAGCAACAGGTCGCCAGCCTCGGCGAAGTCCTGCTGGGCGGCGAAGAAGGTAGCCGAAGCGATCCGCTTGTCCCCCTTGGCGGCCATGTGCGCCAGGGCGGCCGAGAGCAAGGTGCCCCCGATGCAATAGCCTACCGTATTCACCGACTTGACGCCCGCCTGGGTCATGGCCGCGTCGGTGGCCTCATAGATGCCCTGCCGCAGGTAGTCGTCAAAGGTCTTGGTGGCCAAGCTCTGGTCAGGATTGACCCAGGATACGACGAAGACGGTGATCCCCTGGTCAGTGAGCCAGCGGATCATCGAATTGTCGGGGCGCAGGTCCAGGATGTAGAACTTGTTGATCCAGGGCGGGAAGATCACCAGCGGAATCTCATGGACCTGGTCCGTTGACGGGGTGAACTGCAGGAGCTGCAGCAGCTCGTTCTGGAACACGACCTTGCCAGGCGCCGTGGCGACGTTCTCGCCGATCTTAAACTGCTCGTAGTCGGTCTGGCTGATGGACAGCTGTCCGCCGCCGCGGGCCAGGTCGGCGGCGAAATTCTCCATGCCACGAACCAGACTCTCGCCGCCGGTGGCCATGATCTCGCGCAGGGCGGTTGGATTGCTCGCCAGAAAGTTCGTTGGCGAAAAGGCGTCGGTGAGCAGTTTCATGAAGAACTCGACGCGACGACGCGCCATCGGATCGACGCCTTCGACCCCGCCCACCAGCCCATTCAGCCAGTCGGCCGTGACCAGATAGGACTGCTTCATCACGTCAAAGACCGGGTTTTCCGACCAGTCTGGGTCGAGGAAGCGCTTGTCGCCTTTGGCGGGGGTGGCCACCGGGCTCGGCGTCTCGCCTGTCAGGCGCCGCGCAGTGGACTGCCAGAGATCCATGTAGCGCGACAGGAGGTCCGCCTGGGCGCGGACCAGGCGATCTGGCTGGCTGGCGAGCTTGCCCATGACCTCGGTGAGGGCAGGGGCGATATGGAAGGGGTCGGTGGAGAGCGCCGCTGGCCGGTCGGCGTTGCGCAGGGCGGCTTCGGCGATTGCGCCCTGGGCCGTCATGGCGGCACGGGCGAGGTTCGTCGACAGGGTTTCCAGCAATCGCTGTTGGTCAGGACTCATCTGAGCCGCCGCAGGCGGCGGTTGGGGTGCGCGCGCTTCTGCCTGGGGGGGCGGTGGCGCCGATTCTTGCCTGGGCGGCGTCTGCTTCGCCGACTTGGGAGCCGCCGACGACACCTTGGGCTTGGCTGGCGGCTTGGGTTTCGCCGCCGGCGCCTTCCCGGCTGAGGCCTTTGCCGGCGAGGGGCTGGGCGATGCGGACTTGGCCGCCGTCTTGCGGCTCTTAGGACTTTTTTCGCTCATGGACAGCCGTCCTCCCGGCAGATGGGCCTATCGCGGCCCTTTCGCTGGACCGCATCATGTCATAAGAGCGAGGCGGAAATGAATGTCTCAGCAGGTCTTTTTCAAAACACGACGAGCGCCGTCGCCGGGCGAGGCGTCGGCGTGTGCCTTGTGGCGATGGTGCTGACCAGCTGTGCGGGGGTGAGCCCCTTTTCCGCAGGGCCCGTGGATCCGCAGTCGCCTGCGGCTCAGGCCGTGCTCGACTCGGCGCGGGCTGACCGCGCCTATCCGAAGTTCAGCGACATTCCCCCGGCGCCGACTGATTTTCGCACACCCAGGGCCTGGGCTGCGGCGGTGGCCGATGTCGAGGCTGCGCGCAGCGAGCTCCTATCCGAGACGGCGCCGGCGACTTGGACGTTGAGCGACACCGAGGCCTTCGCCGCCAAGGCGCAGGCCGATGTAGAGCCGCCGCCGCTCGCTGGGGCGCCAGCCAACACCGAGGCCTTCGCCCGGGACGCCCGGGAGCGAGCTACACCGCCTCCGTCGTCCCGTTGAGGGGACCTGCGGAGGCGAAAAAATCCCCGAACCTGCTTGGCGGACTCCAGCCCGGAGTCTATCCATGCGCGACTTTCAGCTCCCCAACGCCGCAGCAGCGGCAGAGCTTGCAATGACCCCCGAATTCCATCGAATCCGTCGCCTCCCGCCCTATGTCCTTGAGGAGGTGAACCGCATCAAGGCGCGGCTTCGCGCCGAGGGCACTGACATTATCGACTTCGGCATGGGCAATCCCGACATGCCGACGCCGAAGCACATCGTCGAAAAGATGATCGAGACCGCCCGTGACCCCAAGGCGGGACGCTACTCGGCCTCCAAGGGCATCATCGGCCTGCGTCGCGCCATGGCCGGCTACTACAAGCGTCGCTTTGGCGTCACCCTGAACCCGGACACCGAGGTGATCGCCACCCTGGGCTCCAAGGAAGGGTTCGCCAACCTGGCCCAGGCGCTGACCGCGCCCGGCGACGTCATCATCTGTCCGAACCCGGCCTATCCGATCCACGCCTACGGTTTCATCATGGCCGGCGGGGTGATCCGCCATGTCCCGGCCCATTCGCCGGAAGAGTATCTGGCGGGAGTCAGCCGTGCGGTGAAGCATTCGGCGCCGCCGCCCAGCGTGCTGATCCTGTCCTATCCGTCCAACCCCACGGCCCAGTGTGTGGACCTGGACTTCTACAAGGACGCCATCGCGCTGGCCCGGAAGCACGACCTGTTGGTCATTTCCGACATCGCCTATTCGGAAATCTATTTCGACGACAATCCGCCGCCTTCGGTGCTGCAGGTCGAGGGCGCCAAGGACATCGCCGTCGAGGTCAATTCACTGTCGAAAACCTACGCCATGGCTGGCTGGCGCGTGGGCATGGTGGTGGGCAATGAGCGCATCTGTAACGCGCTCGCCCGGGTGAAATCCTATCTCGACTATGGCGCCTACACGCCCATCCAGGTGGCGGCCGCCACCGCCCTGAACGGGCCCCAGGACTGCGTCGCCGAGATTCGCGCTATCTATAAGTCCCGCAGGGATGTGCTTGTGGAATCCATGAAGCGGGCCGGCTGGGACATTCCCTCGCCAGATGCGTCGATGTTCGCCTGGGCGCCGGTGCCCGAGAAGTTCAAGGAAGCCGGGGCTTTGATGTTCTCCAAGCTGCTCATTGAGGAGGCCGGGGTGGCGGTGGCGCCTGGTGTCGGCTTCGGGGAGTATGGCGAGGGGTTTGTCCGGGTGGGTCTGGTTGAGAATGAGCACCGGATCCGCCAGGCCGCCCGCAATGTGAAGAAGTTCCTGGCCAACGCCGACGAGATTCTCGCCAGGGCCCACAATACGGTGACTAGCTGATGAGTTCTCGCAACTGGCGCGTCGGAGTCGCGGGTCTGGGCACAGTGGGCGCAGGCCTGTTGTCCTTTCTGAGTGAACGGCCGGGCTTTGCGCCGGCCGGCGGCCTGGTGACGGTGAGCGGCGTTTCCGCCCGTTCTAGGAGCCGGCCGCGACCCTTCGACATCTCTGGCCTCACCTGGTTCGATGATCCTGTCGCCCTGGCCCAATCGGATGAGGTTGATCTGTTTGTCGAGCTGATCGGCGGGTCTGACGGTCCAGCCAAGGCCGCCGTCGAGGCGGCCTTGAAGGCCGGCAAGCCCGTTGTGACGGCCAACAAGGCGCTGATCGCTGAGCATGGCGCCGCCCTAGCCGCCTTGGCTGAGGCGTCTGGCGTCCCCCTGCTGTTTGAGGCCGCCGTCATGGGGGGCACGCCGGCGGTGAAGATGGTCCGTGAGGCCATGGTTGGCGACGATGTCCAGAGCATCTCTGGCATCCTCAATGGCACCTGCAACTTCATCCTTAGTGAGATGGAGCAGGGCGGTCGCGCCTTTGAGGACGTGCTCGCCGAAGCCCAGCGGCTAGGCTATGCCGAGGCCGATCCGACCATGGATGTGGGCGGCTTTGATGCGGCCCACAAGATCACCATTCTGGCGGCGCTCGCCTTCAACTGCGCCCCCGATTTCGCCGCCTGCGAGGTGGAGGGCGTCGACCAGGTGGAGTTGCTTGATATCCGCATGGCCAAGGATCTCGGCTATCGTATCAAGCTGATCGCCTCGGCTGAGCGCAGCGACGAGGGCGTCTCGGTGCGGGTTCACCCGTCCCTGGTGCCGTTGGCTCACCCCCTGGCCCAGGCCGGCGGAGCGCTGAACGCCCTCTTCATCGAGGGCCGCAGATTGGGGCGGATCTTCATTCAGGGGGCCGGGGCTGGCGCGGGGCCGACCGCCGCGGCCGTGGCCGCCGATATCGCCGACGTCATGACGCAGGCGGTTCGCCCTGTCTTCCAGCACCCGGCGACGGATCTGGCCGCCTTTACGCCTGTGGACCGCAGCCGCAGTCTGGTGCGCGCCTATCTGCGCCTGCTGGTGAAGGACGAGCCGGGCGTCATTGCGGCGGTGTCCGAAACCCTGGCCGAGGCCGGCGTGTCCATCGAGAGCTTCCTGCAGAAGCCCGTCGAAGACGCTGAGGGCGTGCCGATCGTCCTGACCACACATTCGGTCTCTGAGGCGGTATTGGCGCAGGCGGTGGAGCGGATCGGGGATCATCCAGCCGTCATCAAGGCGCCACGTCTGATGCGAATCGCCCGGATATGAGACTTCCCGGAGACTGAAAGACCCGCACGGGCAGGACGGAGACCGACATGAGCGCTGAGACCCTCGATCGCGGATTGGTGCTGGACTCGGTGCGGGTGACAGAGATCGCCGCCATCGCCGCCTGGAGCCTGGTGGGGCGGGGTGATGAGAAGGCGGCAGATCAGGCCGCGGTGGACGCCATGCGCACCGCCCTCAATGATCTCGCCATCGACGGTGAGATCGTCATTGGCGAGGGCGAGCGCGATGAAGCGCCCATGCTCTATATCGGCGAGAAGGTCGGCCGGGGCGGACCGGCTGTCGATATTGCGCTCGACCCGCTCGAAGGCACGACGCTGACGGCCAAGGCGATGTCGAACGCGCTGACCGTCATGGCCTGGGCCCCCAAGGGCACGCTTCTGAACGCGCCCGACACCTATATGGACAAGATCGCCTGCGGACCGGGCTATCCGGCCGGGCTGATCGATCTGGACGCCTCGCCGGCCGAGAATGTTCAAGCCCTGGCCAAGGTCAGGGGCGTCGACGCCAGTCAGATCACCGTCTGCGTCCTGGACCGCCCTCGCCACGGGGAGATCATCGCCAGATTGAGAGAGGTGGGCGCCCGGGTCCATCTGATCACCGACGGGGATGTGGCCGGCGTCATCAACACCGCAGACCCCGATACCGGCATCGACCTCTATCTCGGTCAGGGGGGCGCGCCTGAGGGGGTACTCGCCTGCGCGGCGCTGAAATGTGTCGGCGGCCAGTTTCAAGGGCGACTGGTTTTCCGCAACGCAGATGAGCGGATGCGCGCCGAACGCTGCGGCATTACCGAGCTCGACAAGAAGTACGACCTGCATGAGATGGTGCGGGCCGACGCCATTTTCGCCGCCACGGGCGTCACCAAGGGGGTGCTTCTGGATGGGGTGCGGCTGAAGGACGGCTTCGTCCACACCCACTCCATGGTCATGAATTCCTTTACCCGCACGGTCCGGGAAGTGCGGATGAAGCGGCCGGTCTGACCGATGGGGCGGATTTGACCATGGCCGACGGCGCGGGCGTTCTGGGCTACCTGGATATGGACCGCTCCCTGAGCGGCCGCCTGTGGCGCGCCCGGCCGGCTGATCCAGCTCTGGTGCGCAGCCATCAGATGGCCCTGGGGCTGGATGAACCCATGGCGCGCGCCCTGGCGTCCCGGGGGATAACGGCTGAGGCTGCCGGCAGCTACCTGCAGCCGACCATGAAGGCGCTGTTCCCAGATCCCTCGACCTTCGCCGACATGGACAAGGCCGCCCGCATCCTTGTGGACGCCCTGGTGGCCGACAAGGCCGTGGTGGTCTTCGCCGACTATGACGTGGACGGCGCCTCCAGCGCGGCCCTTCTGGTGCGCTGGTTCGCCGCCCTGGGCAAGAATCTGACCATCTATGTGCCAGACAGGGTCGCCGAGGGCTATGGCCCCTCGCCAGCCGCCTTCCGCCGGCTGCGGGAGGACGAGGCTGATCTGGTGGTGACGGTGGACTGTGGCGCCGCCGCCGTGGACGCCATCGCCTGCGCCGCTGAAATCGGCCTCGATGTCGTGGTGGTCGATCATCACCTGATGCGTGACGACGTCCCAGTCTGCGCCGCCCTGGTCAATCCCAATCGACCCGATTGCCCGTCAGGGCAGGGGGTCTTGGCGGCGGCTGGTGTGACCTTCGTCCTGCTCGCCGCGCTCAACCGCGAGGCGCGCGCCCGTGGGTTGTTCGCCGAGCGGGCGGAGCCGGATTTGCGCCAGTGGCTGGATCTGGCGGCCATGGGGGCGGTCTGCGACGTGACACAGCTTGTGGGCTTCAATCGCGCCCTCACAGCCCAGGGGCTGAAGGTGATGTCAGCCTGGGCCAATCCAGGCCTCAAGGCCCTGCTTGAGGCCGCTGGCTCCAAGGGACCGGCGACGACGTTTCACGCCGGATTTGTCCTGGGTCCAAGAATCAATGCGGGCGGCCGGATCGGCCGCTCCGACCTCGGGGCCCGGCTGCTCTCCACAGACGATGCCGACGAGGCGCGAAAGATCGCCCTGGAACTGGACGCTCTGAACGCCTCCCGTCGGGAGGTGGAGGCTGAGGTCCTGGAGTCCGCCGTGCGCATCGTCGAGCGGGAAAGTAATTTCGCAGATCAGCCCCTTTTGCTGGTCGCCGCCGATGACTGGCATCCCGGTGTCATTGGAATCGTCGCCGGTCGGCTGCGCGAGCGGTATCGTAAGCCGGCCCTGGTGGTGGGCATCGACCGCGCCGCCGACGTCGGCAAAGGTTCGGGGCGGTCGCAGCCAGGGGTGAACCTTGGGCGCGCGGTGCAGGCGGCCTTTGACGCGGGTTTATTGCTGGCCGGCGGCGGTCACGCCATGGCTGCTGGTTTGTCGGTGCGCCCCAGCGCCCTGCCGGAGCTGCGGGAGTTTCTCTGCGCCCGACTTGGCGTTGAAGCGGAGGCCGCGGCGGAAGCTGACGCCCTGGAGATTGACGCCTTGATCACAGCGGCCGGCGCTGATCGCGGTCTGTTGGACTCCTTTCAGCGGCTGGCCCCGTTTGGACCCGGAAACCCAGAACCCCTGTTCGCCATCGCTGAGGCCCGGTTGGAGCGTCCGATGATGCTTCGGGGTGGTCATGTGCGTTGCACCCTCACCGACCGCTCTGGGGGCCGTCTGAAGGCCGTGGCGTGGCGGGCGGAAGAGACCGAGGTCGGGCGACGGCTGATGAGCGGCGGCGGCGCACTGCACGTGGTCGGCCGTCTGAAGGCGGATGATTGGAACGGACGGCAGGGCGTGGAGCTCGAGATCGACGACATCGCCGACCCCCGTCGCAAAAACGTCTAGAGAGCGGGTTGCGTGGGGCAGGGAAGGCGGATATAGAGCCGCCCTCCGCGTCGAGTGGTCCCTTCGTCTATCGGTTAGGACGCCAGGTTTTCAACCTGGAGAGAGGGGTTCGACTCCCCTAGGGACTGCCACGCGGAGCTTTCTTTCCATCTCAAAAATGGGTCGCTTGCGCGGGTTGTCTGGCGCAACGAAGAGCTGCTCTGCGCGTTGGTCTCCAGCATTTCGAGGGAGACCCATCCATGAGACCTCTGACGCTTCTGGCGACAGGCGCCGCCGCACTGGCGCTGGCGGCCTGCACCAATCCCAATCCGGAAGAGACCGACACCGCCGCGACGATGCCCGACACCAGCACGGCTCAGTCCCCAGCGCCCGACGCTGGCGAGACGGGGGTGGCAGGATCGAATGCGATGTCCGGGGATCCGGCCCAATCCGCCGCTGGGATTGGCTCCGAAGGTGATCAGGCCCTGCCGCCGGTTGATGTTCCGGAGGTGGCGAACTAGCCGGCGGCCGCCCGCCATCCGCCAGCCCCAATGCCCACAACCGACTGTCTCGCGGTCGTTTTCGCTATTGCCAAGCTTGTTTGCGCAAATGGTTATTGACGGCCTGCGCCTAACGAGAACAGTGTTATGACTGGCCCGGTTCCGAGGATCGAAGGAGACCGGACCAGAGGGGCGCATGTCTGGTTACGATTATCACGATGCCGGCGCAGACGACGCTGTACGCATCAGCGGGCGGGTGAAGTGGTTCGATGCGGGCAAGGGGTACGGCTTCGTCGTGCCGGACGATCCCAGTAAGACCGACCTGAAAGACGTCCTGCTGCACGTCACCTCCCTGCGGGACTCCGGGCATGAAAGCGCGCTTGAGGGCGCCATCATCGTCTGTGAGGCGATCCGCCGTCCCAAGGGATGGCAGGTCGCCGAGGTTCTTGAGCTTGATGAAAGCGCTGCTCCCCCACCAGAACCACGCCGCCCCCGCGAGGATAGCCGCCGGGACAGCTATGATCGGATGCCAGATCGCACCCATGATCGTGGGGATGGCGCCGCGCGGCCGCGGCGCGCGGTCCTCGCTGGCGGGCCCCTCGAACAGGCCAAGGTCAAATGGTTCAATCGCGCCAAGGGCTATGGTTTCGTCGTGCGCGAGACCCAGCCCGGCGACATCTTTATCCACATTGAAACCCTGCGGCGCGCGGGTCTTGAGGACCTTCAGCCCGGGGACGACGTGCGGGTTCGGTTCGCCGAGGGTCCGAAAGGACTTGTCGTGGCCGAGATCGAGTCGGTAGGTCTGGCCTAGGCGCGCCCCTGCGCCGGGCGGATGGTCCTGCAGGCCGTCTGCGGTCTGCCGGAGGTCCAGCCTTGTCGTCGCTTAGGGTTCACCGTGCCGATATCCATAGACGCGGGCTTCTGGCCGGCCTGACGGCTCTTGCTGCGCCTGGGCCGCTATGGGCCAAGCCCAGCCTTCCGTTGGAGCCCCTGGAAATCCTCACCTCCCGGGGGCCGGCCCGCTTCAAGGTGGAACTCGCCGCTGATAACGCGAGGCGAGCGCAGGGCCTGATGTATCGCAAGTCGCTGGCGCCTGATCGCGGGATGCTGTTCGACTTTCACACCCCGCGGCCCGTCTCCTTCTGGATGCGCAACACCTACATTTCCCTCGATATGATCTTCATCCGCGCCGACGGCCGCATCCTGTCGATCGCCCGCAACACCGTTCCCCTCTCCGAAGAGGGGGTGCCGTCTGGCGGACCGGTGCGCGCGGTGCTGGAACTGGTGGGCGGACGGGCGGCTGAGATCGGCGCACTGCCGGGTGACCGCGTCGTCCATCGGATCTTTCCTCGTGGATGAAGCCGACGAGCTGATTCCGACGCCGCCAGACGGTTTTGTCCGCTCAGAAGGGCGCGGCGCCTATTCGGGACATAACGGCCCCTATTTCCATCGCGCCAATCCGGGCGAGACCACAGAACAGGCTTTTTTTGCTCTTCCGCGACATGCGAACGGCCTTGGTCTGGTCCATGGGGGCATGCTGACCAGCTTTCTAGACGGCCTGATGGGCGCCGCCGTATTCCGGGCCGCCCGGCGCCCTGGGGTCACCATCCATCTGTCGGTGGACTTCCTGCACATGGGGCGGGTCGGGGAGTGGGTAATGGGCGAATCACGGGTCACGCGCCTGACTCGCGACGTGGCCTTTGTCGAAGGTCGCGCCTATGTCGGCCGTCGGGACGTGGTCCGGGGCTCCGGCGTGTTCAAACTGATGCATCGTCGGGACTGATCGGCTCGCCTCACATTGCGGTGCGAAGCCTTGCGTGGCATGAGACGGCCGTTGTCGGCGTCCGTCTCGGGGCGTAGCGCAGCCTGGTAGCGCATCTGCTTTGGGAGCAGAGGGTCGCGTGTTCGAATCACGCCGCCCCGACCAGACGCCGATATCTGGCGCTCTCGCCCTCTCGCCCGCGGGATGTCGAGGACCACATAGTGTTTCGCCTTCGGGCCCTGGAGCGTCGTCAGGCTGTCGTCTGGCGAACTGCAGGGCGCCGGATCGCCAATGGGACAGCCATATGCTTGCGCGCATCCTTCGCCCCGCCAAGAACGCCATGCAGTCTGGACACGGCAAGTCCAAGGACTGGGTTCTGGAGTTCGAGCCGGCCAGCGCCAGACGCCCGGACGCTCTGATGGGCTGGACGCAGACCGACGACACCCGCACCCAGCTGCGCCTGTCCTTCGACACCAAGGAAGAAGCCGTGGCCTATGCCGAGCAGAACGGCATCGCCTTCGAGGTCTTCGACCCGAAACCCGCCAAGCGGATCATCAAGGCCTACGCCGACAATTTCGCCTTCGGCCGCAAGGTTCCCTGGACCCACTAGGGCCGACCCCACACGCGCCCTTAGCTCAACCGGATAGAGCATCCGCCTTCTAAGCGGACGGTTGCAGGTTCGAGTCCTGCAGGGCGCGCCATCCCGATTGCGACTTCGCAGGTATGCCAAAGGCTGCCGGTGCGCACTTCCGTCTTGGCAGCCCAGGGGATGGGGAGATGCCGCCACGATAGAAATGGGCGGCCGCGACCTATCGTCACCCCGAGCGCGCTCCCGTCGTGAATTAATGCATTCATCAGGATGCTGAACCACCCTCTCGGGAGGATCGAGATTACATGTCACTGAGTAACTTCATAGTTGCTCGAGTATCAGTCAAATTAGGTGGGAATTTACGAACATGGCCGCGCCAACAGTCAGCATCCTTGTTGCAGATACAGCAATTTCCGTTGGCGAAACATCGCTGGTAACATTCACGTTCTCAGAGGCTGTGCTTGGCTTTGACAATGGTGACGTTACGGTCGCTAACGGAACTCTGAGTGCGGTTTCATCGGCAGACGGTGGGATTACTTGGACCGCCACCCTGACGCCAACAGCCAGCATTACGGACGCCACCAACATTATAACAGTCGATAATACCGGTGTCACAGACGGTGGAGGGTTGCCCGGTGTTGGAACGACGGACTCAAACAATTACTCAATCGACACCGCGAGACCAACGGCTAGCATTGTCTTGGCAGACACCGCCCTTGCGATCGGGCAGACTTCGCTCGTTACTATCACATTCTCTGAAGCCATCGCAGGCTTCACGAATGCTGATCTCACGATCGCCAATGGCTCGCTGAGCGCAGTATCTTCGGCAGATGGCGGCGTCACCTGGACGGCCACCTTTACCCCGACGGCGGCCCTGACTGACGCCACCAACGTCATCACCCTCGACAACACCGGTGTGGCGGACGCGGCGGGGAACGCAGGCACGGGAACGACAGACTCCAGCAATTACGCGATCGATACAGCCCGGCCCACTGCGAATATCGTTGTGGCGGACACCTCGATCACGGCTGGAGAGACATCTGGCGTTACGATCACGTTCTCTGAAGCCGTCACAGGATTCACGAATGCGGATCTGACGATCGCCAATGGCTCGCTGAGCGCAGTGTCGTCGGCAGATGGCGGCGTCACTTGGACGGCCACGCTAACCCCAACTGCAGCGCTGACTGACGGCACCAACGTCGTCACCCTGGACAACACTGGTGTGGTCGACACCGCCGGTAACGTCGGTAGTGGAACAACAGACTCTAACAATTACGCGATCGACACTACAGTGGCCCAGCCAGCCCCTGTATCCTTGCAGGGCACAACGGGTGCAGACGCAATATTTGGCAACGACCTGAATAATGTACTTGACGCTGGTGGAGGCAATGACTCGGTTACTGGAGATGCGGGCTCTGATAAAATCATTGGCGGAGATGGCACTGATTATCTACAGGGAAATACAGGCGCAGACACCGTAACTGGCGGATCTGGTGATGATAATGTGCTTGGCGGCAAGGATAATGACTTCATCCATGGCAATTCAGGCGCGGACTATGTCACAGGAGATGCCGGAAACGACACGGCTCATGGCGGCAAGGACGCAGACCTTGTTCATGGGCGTGAAGGTAACGACATAGTCTCAGGCGATGATGGCGATGACGTAGTCAGAGGCGGCAAGGGCGACGATCAAGTGCTCGGTGGCGCCGGAGCTGACTTTATCTCCGGCGACACGGGAAATGACACCGTTTCCGGCGGAGCGGGGGCTGATACATTCCATGCCTTTAGCGGTTCCGGTTTGGATCTGGTCGTCGACTTCGATCTCTCAGAGGGGGATCGGGTCATGTTGGCCCCAGGAACACAGTACTCAACGTCACAGGTCGGATTAGATACCGTAGTAACGATCGCTGGTGGTGATCAGATTATTCTTCAAGGTGTTCAGCTGAGCACGTTGACAGACGGCTGGATTTTTAGCGCCTAAGACTATCGACTTTGACGAGGGTGTCGATGCTGGCGATAATTCGCGAGCATCGATCCATTTCTGGCATGCCATTGTGGGGGCGGATTTGCTCCTATTCCGATTTTCCCTACATGCATGGTTATTTGGGCCTGCAAGATCCTTTTGGGGTAATCTCGATCCATCAGCGACAGGGATGGCGAGGGTCGGGCGCGCCATCCTTAGCGCAACCTGAAATCGACATCCGATACGCCTGCGCGTCAGGGAAGTGTCGGCTCGCTGACAGACATGGCGGTTGTCTTCAGATCAGATGCAGGTGGCTAGCCCGGCCACACGGGCGATGTCGGACCGGAGGACCAATGGCTTGGCTCTCGAAGGCAGGCGGGGCGACGGACAATGTCGTATCGGTGACCCCTGTGGAAGGCGGTTGGTCGGTGACCTGCGGCCTGGCCGATCACCCGTTGATGTTCATGTCCGGGGCTCATGCCGAGGCCAAGGCGCGCAGTCTGGCCCAACTCATTGCAGCGGCCGGCGGCGACGCCCAGGTCATCGTCCATGACCGGCGCAACACCCTGATCGGCACAGTGCGCTACTTCGCGGCCGAGGGTAGAGGCGCTGAGTTCAACGGTTCATCGCCCTCGGATCCCCCGTCGCCATAGTCCGATCGGCCTGCAGGTCGATCACGACGTCGGCCCGGGCAGGCAGGGTTGCCAGGATGTGACGGGTCAGCCGCTCATAGAGCTGGATGAAGGCGGCGACCTGAGCCTGATCCATGGTGCGGCCGGCATCGTTTCCTTCAGTGAGCCGCCGGGTGCGCAGCTTCTGTTCCTGGAGCCAACGCCAGTCGGCGACCACCTCGAAGCTGGGCGCGCGTAGCAGGGTCAGGTGATCGATCCGGGCGAACAGGTCCTGGTAGCGACAAGTCAGGGCGTCGTTCGCATAGGTCCGCCAGACGCCGGCCGGGTCCTCCTCGGCCTCCAGTCTGTTGATGGGCGTGGCGAGAGTCTGGGTCGACTCCGGCAAGGCTCCCACGCACCAGCCTTCAAACAGGATCAGGTCGACCGGGGCCTTGATAACCGGCCAGCTCGCCCTCGGCGCCGGCTCGTCCTGGGCCTTGTCGAACCGGGGCAGGGCCACCTCGCCGTTTCCCGAAAGTTCTTCGAACAGCTTGAGGCCCTGAGCCACGTCATGGGTTCCCGGTGGGCCGCGTGTGGCCAAAAGGGGGTGGATGTCGGCGCCCAGTTGCGCCCGCGCGGCGCGGGGGAGGTAGAGGTCGTCCAGCGACAGCACCGCCACTTTCAGGCCACGCCTACGCAACAGTCGCGCCAGCGCTTCGCACAGGGTCGACTTCCCCGAACCCTGCGCTCCGCAGACCCCGGCGATGGCCGGCCCACGACGGCCTGCCGCCAGGGCGGCCAGACGTTGGGCCAGGGGCTCGGCCACCGTCTCTATCGTATGGCGGTAGCCCGGGGGCAGGGACTGCTCGCGCAGGAAATCGTCGACCCAGTCCGAAGGCTCGGCCATCTAGGTCGCGGCGCGCCAGGCGGCGAAGGCTTGATCCAGGTCGTCCATCAGATCAGCGGGATCCTCCAGACCGATATGGAGCCGGATGAGCGGACCTCCATAGTCGCCGGGCGAGTTGCGACCAGCCAGCTGTGGATCGCAGTCAATGGCCAGGCTCTCGAAACCGCCCCACGAAAAGCCCAGGCCAAAGATCTTCAGCGCGTCGAGAAAGGCCGCCGTGGCGGAGGGCCGGCCCGGGGACAGGGTAAAGGCGAACAGACCGCAGGCCCCACTATAGTCGCGACGCCAGATGTCGCTCCCCGGGGCGTCTGGCAAGGCTGGATGCAGCACCTGGCCCACCTCGTCGCGGCTCTTCAGCCAGCCGGCGATCTGGCGCGCCGACCTGTCGTGGCGGGCCATGCGGGTCGCCAGGGTCCGTAGGCCCCTGAGCATCTGGTAGGCGTCGTCCGGAGATACGGCCCAGCCGATGTTCAGCACGCCATCATCCAGGGCCTGGACTAGGTTCGGCGCCTTCACGGCGGCCGAGCCCATGAAGACATCGGAGTGGCCGCCCACATATTTGGTCAGGGCCTGGACGCTGATATCGACCCCATGGTCGAGGGGTTTGAACAGAAGGCCCGCCGCCCATGTGTTGTCGATGAGGGTCAGGATGTTGCGCGCCCGGGCGGCCGCGGCGATCGCCGGAACGTCCTGGAACTCGAAACTCAGGGACCCCGGAGACTCCAGCACAATCAGCCGAGTGGCGGGACCGCATGCGGTCATGAGCGCGTCGGCGTCCAGCTTGGCCGGATAGTAGCGAACACCTACGCCGTAGCGCCTCAGAACCGTGTCGCAGAACCTGCGCGTGGGCTTGTAGATCGTGTCGACCACCAGCACCTCATCCCCAGCCTTCAGGACAGCCAGCAGGGCGCCCGTGAGCGCCGCCAGGCCAGATGGGTAGAGGGTGACGCCCGCGGCGTGCTCGAGCTCGCCCAGGGCCTCCATCAGGGCCGACTGTGCGGCCAGGCCCTGACGCCCATAGGTCACCTGTGACTCGTGGTCGTAGAGCGCCGCCGCATTGGGCAGCAGAACCGTGGAGCCGCGCTGGATCGGCGGGCCAACGGTGCGGGCGAGGGGCGTTTGCGCCAGACCGGAGTGGATCAGGCGTGTTTCTTCGGTCATGCGGGTTGACGATCGTGAGGCATCAGGGGCGAAACTCCCTGTACTAGACCTTTCCCGTCCTGTCCGATCAAGGAGCGCCCCATGATCCGACGCCTCGCGGCGTCCGCTGTCCTGTTGCTGGTCCTGGCCGGTTGTGGTCGGGAGGCGGAGTCTCCTGAACCCGAACCGACGCCCGCCCCGACCCCGGCGGTTGTGCGGGACTTCGCCCCGACCCCAAGCCCGACCCTTCAGGCTGTGCGACGGCGGGGGCATGTTCTGTGTGGGGTTCATGCGGGTTTGGCGGGTTTCGCCGTGCGCGACGTGCGCGGGGTATGGCGCGGCTTCGATGTGGATATCTGCCGGGCTGTGGCGGCCGCTGTGCTGGGGGACGCCGATGCGGTGCGCTATCGGGCCGTTTCTGCGCAGAATCGGTTCGCCGAGCTTCAGGACGGCTCGGTGGACATCCTGTCGCGAAACACCTCCTGGACCCTGTCGCGGGATGCGGGCCTTGGGCTCGACTTTGCAGGGATCACCTATTTTGACGGCCAGGGCTTCATGGCCCCGCGCTCACTGAATCTGACTAGCGCTGATGAGCTCAATGGCGCCCGTATCTGCGTGCAGGCCGGAACAGCGACCGAGACCAATCTGGCGGACTATTTCAGGGCCAGGGGGCTGGAGTTCACCCCTGTGGTTCTGGATGAGGAGGCTGAGGCGCGGGCGGCCTATGAGGCTGAGGCCTGTGATGTGTTCACCGCCGATGTCTCGGCGCTCGCCTCCGCCCGCTCGCTAATGAGCAACCCCAACGCCCATGTCATCCTGCCGACCGTAATCTCAAAGGAGCCTCTCGGGCCCGTGGTCCGACAGGATGATCCAGCCTGGACCGATATTGTAAGATGGACGATCAACGCCTTGATTATCGCCGAGGAATTGGGCGTGAATTCAACGACAGCCGAAGCCTCTCGCGAGACGGCGTCGGACCCAGACACCCGGCGCCTCCTTGGGGTGGATGGCGATCTGGGCGCTATGCTGGGGCTCGAGGCGGACTGGGCCTACGAGGCGATCACGCAGGTGGGCGCCTATAACGAGATCTTCCGACGGAATTTGGGCGCCGACTCCGGGCTGAAACTCGAGCGAGGACTCAACGCCCTCTGGAGCGCGCCAGATCCGGGCCTGATCTACGCGCCTCCCGTCCGCTAGAGCCCTTTCCGATCTGATTGCTTCAATCAGATCGGATAAAAAGGGCTCTAAATCATAAAGTTAGAGCATTTTTCGATCCGATAACCGCATCACACTTATCGGAAAATGCTCTAGGTGGGCTAGAAAAGCAGGACCACTGCGCACCGGCGGGCCGGGTCGAGCCCCCGGCTGGCCTCCCGGTCGAGATAGGTCTGCAGAGCGCCTCGCGCGTCTTCGCCTTCGACAATGGCGAAGCCGACCGAGGCGTAGAATGGTGCGTTCCAGGGGACGTCGCGGAATGTGGTGAGGCTGAGCCCCGCCAGCCCGCGTCGCCGGGCTTCTGCGACCACGAAGGTCAGCAGACGTCGCCCCAGACCCTGGCCTTGATGCTCTCGGTGGACGTCAAGTTCCAGAATGTGCAGGCGCCCTTCCTCGATACGGGCGGCCACAAAGGCGCCGGGGGGCCGTCTGGCTTGGCCATCACCCACAAGAGCCCCTCGTCCACAATCGGCGCCCAGACCTTGGCGGGGGTGAAGTCGATCGGCGTCTCCGGGGCCTCTCCAGCGAAGACCTCCACCCCTTGGTCTCGGAAGAGCGTGGCGGCCGAGACCTCGATCTCGGGCAGGCGGGGAAGATCGGTTGGCCGGGCGAGGCGGACGATCATTTCCAGGCTCATGGCCCGGTGACGACAGGCGTATCGGGCAGGCTGCCCCACTCGCTCCATGAGCCGTCATAGATCGGGACCTGGTCGACCCCCAGGCGAGCCAGGGCCAGGGCCAGGACTGCGGCGCTGACGCCTGACCCGCAGGTGGTGATGATGGGACGTTCAAGATCTACGCCCGCCACCGCGAATGCGGCCCGGAGTTCTTCTGGCGAACGCAGGGCGCCGTCAGTATCGACCACCGCGTTCCACGGGAGATTGCAGGCGCCTGGCATGTGACCACCCCGAAGGCCGGGGCGGGGCTCTGGCGCCTCGCCGCGGAAGCGGGCCGCTGGACGAGCGTCCAGGATCTGAAGGGCGGGGTCGCCAAGAGCGGCCCGGATATCAGCCAGAACACGAACGAGATGCGGCTGGAATCGGGCTGAGCTCTCAACCGGCTGAGGCGACGGCGCGCCCACCGCCACCGGGCGACCGGCAGCCCTCCAGGCTCTCAATCCGCCATTCAGCACGGCGACATGCTCGAACCCCATGACCCGCAGGGTCCACCAGACCCGGGGCGCAGAGAAAATGCCCTGACCGTCATAGACGACGATCCTTTGCGCGGGGTTCAGCCCCAGTCTGGAGGCCGCCTCGGCGAAGGCCTCAGGGCGGGGCAGCATGTGGGGCAGGTCGCTGGAGCGATCGGCGATCTGGTCGATGTCGAAGAAGACGGCTCCTGGGATATGGGCCTGCTCAAACTCCGCCAGTCCGGGTCTGTTTTCGGCGGGCATGTACCAGGTGGCGTCCACCACCCGCAGGTCTGGCGCGTCCAGGCGGCTAGCGAGCCAGTCGACGGAGACGAGGGGGCCGGTCTCCATCCTCAGAGCCAGGCGGGGATCGGCAGGCCCTTTTCCGTGAGGAAGGCCTTGTTGAAGATCTTGCTCTGATAGCGTGCGCCCTGGTCGCAGAGGATGGTCACGATGGTGTGGCCAGGACCAAGCTCCCGGGCCAGTCGGATGGCGCCGGCCACGTTCACGCCGGTCGAACCGCCCATCACCATGCCCTCGTGCTCGACAAGGTCGTAGATCACCCCCAACATCTCCTCATCGGAGATCCGGTAGGCGTGATCGACCTTTAGGCCTTCGAGGTTGGCGGTGATTCGGCCCTGGCCGATCCCCTCGCTGATGGAGCCGCCTTCCGACTTAAGCTCGCCGGTCGTGTAGTAAGAGTAGAGCGCTGCCCCATAGGGATCGGCGAGGCCGATCTTCACGTCCGCGCGCTTGGCCCGCAGCGCCTGCGCGACGCCGGCCAGGGTGCCGCCAGAGCCCACCGCGCAGATGAAGCCATCAACCTTGCCCTCGGTCTGGCGCCAGATCTCCGGTCCTGTGGTCTCGGCATGGGCCTGGCGGTTGGCGACATTGTCGAACTGGTTGGCCCAGATGGCGCCATTGGGGTCGGTAGCGGCCAGTTCCTCGGCCAGACGGCCCGAATACCGGACATAGTTGTCGGGGTTGGAGTAGGGGACAGCGTCCACCTCAACCAGGTCGGCGCCAAACAGGCGGATGGCGTCCTTCTTTTCCTGGCTCTGGGTCCTGGGGATGACGATGGTCGCCTTGTAGCCCAGCGCTTTGGCGACCATGGCCAGACCGATGCCGGTATTGCCCGCCGTGCCCTCGACGATCCGCCCGCCCGGGCGCAGCAGACCTTTGGCCTCAGCGTCGCGCACAATGTAGAGCGCGGCCCGGTCCTTCACCGACTGGCCGGGATTCATGAACTCCGCCTTTCCCAGGATCTCACATCCAGTGAGTTCGCTGGCGCGGTTGAGGCGGATGAGCGGCGTGTCGCCGATGGTGTCAAGAACGCTATTTGCGACGGTCATGGGCCCGTATTTAGGGCCCCGCGAAGCGACGGAACAGGGGGTAGACGGCCCGACGCCTAGGTTTTCGACAGGGCGAGCTGAATCACATTGGTCCGTTCGGTGCGGAAGCCAGCCTCGCAATAGCCCAGGTAAAAGCGCCAAAGCCGCCGGAAGCGATCGTCAAAGCCCTGGGCCTCGATTTCGGGCCAAACGGCCTCAAAGGCCCGCATCCATTCCCCCAGGGTGTCGGCATAGTCCTGCCCGAACCGGCTGATGTCGTCCCATTCCAATCCCACGGCGTCAGTCTCGGCCCGCAACCGGGCTTCACTGATCAGCATGCCGCCTGGGAAGATGTAGCGTTGAATGAAATCGGCCCGGCGGCGATAGAGCTCGAAAAACTCATCCTTGATGGTGATGATCTGCAGGCCCGCCCGGCCGCCCGGCGCCAGGACCTCGGCGATCTTGCCGAAATAGCTCGGCCAGTATTTTTCGCCGACGGCTTCGAACATTTCGATAGAGGCCACCCGGTCGTAGGTCCCGACGACATCGCGGTAGTCGATCAGCTTGATCTGCGCCCGCTCGTTGAGGCCCAACTCGAAGATGCGGCGGGCGGCGTAGTCGTATTGTTCCTGGGAAATGGTGATGGCGGTGACCTGGGCGCCCACTTCACCGGCGGCATAGGCTGCAAACCCACCCCATCCGCAACCGATCTCCAGGACATGATGGCCTGGCTCCAGGCGCATGTGCTGAGCCAGGGCGCGGTACTTGTTGATCTGCGCCTCGGCGAGCGGCTGGCCCTTATAGGCGTAGCGGGCGGCCGAGTAGGTCATGGTGGGGTCCAGCCACTGGGAATAGAAGGCGTTGCCCAGGTCGTAGTGGGCGTGAATGTTCTTCTTTGCGCCCGTGCGGCTGTTGTCGCGGAACAGATGCAGGATGCGGTTGAGCACCCACATCAGAGGCGCGCCAAGGGCCAGGCGCTCGATCTTGTCGAAGTTCAGGCTGAAGACGCACAGGAGGGCCGCCATGTCCGGCGTCTCCCACTGGCGCGCCATGTGCCCCTCGGCAAAGCCGATGTCGCCGGCCGCCAGCACCCGGTTCATGAAGGCGTAGTCGCGAATGATCAGCCGTCCGCTGGGGCCAGGCTCAGGGCCCACCAGATCCAGCTCCCGCCCGGTGGGCAGGACAAAGGTTAGCGTGCCGACGGTCCAGTTTCGGGCCAGAAGTCCAAGGGCGCTGCGAAAAGCCGCCGGGGCGCCGCTCAGCTCTGGAGCCCGGCGGAGCGCCCCCGGGGTCCCGGCGAGCTCGGCCAGGGAAGACGAGTTATGGGCGATGGTCATCGTCGCTTACCCCTCGTGTCAGTCACAAATAGCACAAACTGGCCCCAGACGCGACACCCGCCCAGACCTCTGTGTACGGGAGCGGCACAGCCTCGGACGCAGGCGCCCCGACCCTGCCCCGGGATTTCCGGCTTGTGAAGCCGCCGCACGGGCGCCACTTAGGCCTGATCCGCGCACCCCAGGGATGATCTCATGGCCGCACTCGAACTGACCCGCTGGAACATGCCGATCGGCGCCGGCCATCCTCTGGTGGTGATCGCCGGCTTGAATGTGCTGGAGGATCTCGACCTGGCGAGGGATGCGGCGCGCCACCTCAAGGGCGTCTGCACAGAGCTTGGCCTGCCCTATGTCTTCAAGGCCAGTTTCGACAAGGCGAACCGCTCATCCATCCGCAGCTATCGCGGTCCGGGCCTGGACGCGGGGTTGAACATCCTGCGGCAGATCAAGGCGGAATTCGACGTCCCGATCTGTACGGACCTGCATGAGATTGATCAGGCTCAACCTGTCGCCGCGGTGGCCGATCTTGTGCAAATTCCGGCCTTCCTCTGTCGCCAGACCGACCTTGTGGTGGCTACCGCCCGGGCGACGAAGGCCGCAGGCGGCCTGCTGCATGTGAAGAAGGGGCAGTTTCTGGCCCCCTGGGACAGCCGCAACATCCTCGACAAGATCAAGGAAGCGGTGGAGGTCGACATGACCATCCTGTGCGAGCGCGGCGTCAGCTTCGGCTACAACAACCTCGTCGTGGACATGCTGGGCATCGCCGAGATGCAGGCGCTGGGGGCGCCCGTGACCATTGATGCGACCCATGCGGTCCAGCTGCCAGGCGCCAATCCCAAGTCCAATGGCGCCTCCACCGGCGGTCGCCGGGAAGGCGTGCCAATCATCGCCAAGGCCGCGGTGGCCGCCGGCGCCGACGGGGTGTTCCTTGAGTTTCACCACGATCCGGATCGGGCTCTGTGCGATGGGCCCAGCTGTCTGCCGCTGACCCAGGCCATGCCCCTTCTCAGGACGCTCAAGGCCCTGCGCGACGCCGTGCAGGCCTGAGGCGCGCCATGGATCTCACCGCCCTTCAGCATCTGCTGTCGACCATTCCGGGGGTCAGGGTCGCCTGCGTAGGCGACCTGATGATCGACCGCTTTGTCTATGGCGAGGTGACGCGGGTCTCGCCCGAGGCGCCGATCCCTGTGCTAGCCCGGGAACGCGAGCTGGTCATGTTGGGTGCGGCAGGGAATGTGGCGCGCAATGTCGCTGCGCTCGGGGGGCACGTCTGCCTGGTGGGGCTGGTGGGCGGCGACAATGAGGGCCATGAGGCGCTGAGGCTGGTGGCCGCCGAGGCCGGGGTTGAGGGCTTTGTGGTCACCGATGCGGCCCGACCAACGACGCTCAAGACCCGTTTTGTCTCCGGCGGACAGCAACTGCTTCGGGTCGACAATGAAGTCGCCATCCCAGCGCAGGGCGATGTTGAGGAGCGTTTGGTCCGCACCGTCCGCGATATCGCCGCTGACGTTGGTCTGATCCTGCTGTCGGACTACGGCAAGGGTGTGGTGACCCCCGCCGTGATCGCGGCCTGTCGCGCGGCGGGCGCTCGGATCATCGTAGATTCCAAGGCCCGCAGCTTCGCCCGCTATGGCGAGGTGGACATCATCAAGCCCAATGCGGCCGAGCTGGCCCACGCCACCGACATGCCCACATCGACTGATGATGAGGTCGCCGCGGCCCTGATCCACGCCCTCAGCCTGTGCGAGGCCCGTGCGATCCTGGTCACGCGCTCAGCCAAGGGCATCTCCTTGGCGGTGCGGGGACAACCAGTGCGCCACTTCCCCGGCGTGCCCAAGGAGGTGTTCGACGCTTCCGGCGCTGGCGACACGACCCTGGCCGCACTCGGCCTGGCCCTGGCGGCAAATGCGTCTATCGAGGACGCCGCCGCCTTCGCCATGCTGGCCTCCGGCGTAGCGGTGGGTAAGGCCGGGACAGCGGTCGTGACCCCAGAAGAGCTGATCGAAGCCGCGCTGGCGGCCCATCAGGCCCCGGCTGAGGCCAAGGTCTGCACCCCCCAAAAGATGGCCGAGATGGTGTCTCGGTGGAAGTCGCGGGGGCTGCGCGTCGGGTTCACCAACGGGTGCTTCGACATCCTGCACAAGGGTCACGTGGCCTATCTCAACCAGGCCCGGGGCTGGTGCGACCGGCTGATCGTCGGGGTCAATGACGACGCCTCTGTCCGGCGGCTGAAAGGCGAGGGCCGACCAGTGAACGATCTGGAGAGCCGCGCTGTGGTGCTGGCTGGCCTTGGGGCGGTGGACCTGGTGACGCCCTTCGACGCTGACACCCCGATTGAGCTGATCAAGCTCGCCCGACCTGACGTGCTGATCAAGGGCGCCGACTATTCTGAGGACCAGGTCGTCGGCGCGGCTGAGGTGAGGGCGTGGGGTGGGGAGGTCCGTCTGGCGCAGATCGTCGATGGCTATTCGACCACGGCGGCCTTGAACCGGATGCAGGAGAAGTCATGAGCCGACGTATCGTCTTCGTCACCGGGGGGGCTGGCTTTATCGGCTCCAACATCGTCGCGCGCCTGGCCCAGGATCGCAGCCTGGACGTGGTGGTCTGTGATCGGCTGCGGGACGCCGAGCTTGGAAAGTGGCGGAACATCGCCAAGCACCCCATCGGCGATTTCGTGGCGCCCGAAGACATGTTCGAGTGGCTGGAGAAGCGCTGGCGAGACGTGGAGCTGGTCGTCCATATGGGCGCGGTCTCCTCCACCACAGAGCCCGATGCAGACAAGATCATCCAGTCCAACTTCGGCCTGTCCCGGGACCTGTTCCGCTGGTGCGTCGACCGTCAGCGCCGGATGATCTACGCCTCGTCGGCGGCGACCTATGGGGATGGGCATCTGGGGTTTGGCGACGACAACAGCTTCGAGGCCCTGGCTGCGCTCAAGCCGCTCAACGCCTATGGCTGGTCAAAGGCGCTGTTCGACATATTCGCCGTCCGGCAGGCCGCCCGCGACTATGCGCCGCCCCAGTGGGCGGGGCTGAAGTTCTTCAACGTCTATGGCCCCAATGAGGGGCACAAGCACAGCATGAAGTCCGTGGCGGCTCAGATCTGGCCCAAGGTTCGCGACGGCCAACAGGTCCAGCTGTTCAAGTCCCACCGAGACGACGTGGCCGATGGGGGACAGTTGCGGGACTTCGTCTATGTCCGCGATGTGGCCGAGGTTGTGGCTTGGCTGGCGGGCAATCCGCAGGTGAACGGCGTCTACAATCTGGGTTCTGGTCAGGCCCGTTCGTTTGCTGACATGGCGAATGCAGTGTTTGCGGCCGCAGGACGGGCGCCGGACATTGACTACATCCCCATGCCGCCAGCCATTCGCGATCGCTACCAGTACTTCACGCAGGCCGAGATGTCCCGACTGCGGCAGGCGGGTTACGAGGCCCCCTTCACAAGCCTGGAGGACGGCATTGGCGACTATGTCCGTAACTACCTCGCGCAGATCGATCCCTATCGCTGATCACGATCCTGCGGCGTTGTTCTTGGCGGGCGCACGGGGCTAGGCTGCCGCCATGGCGGATGCATCACGACGTACTCGGGTCTGGCTGACCGGCGCGGCGCTTCTGCTCGTCGGGCTGCTGGCGGTCGGGGGGATGGTCTGGCGCGACGACATTCTGCGGACGGGCCTCGACCCCAAGGAGCCGTTCCAGACCTATGAGCCGCCCGCGGCGCCGGATTACAGCCAGCGCTCGTCCTGGAGCCTGCTGCCAACCGAGCCCACGACCTGGTCAGACGACGCGCCGATCGCCGACGTCTTCTTCGTCGCGCCCACCAGCTATGACGGCGGCCGGCACTGGAACGCCCCCATCGATGACCCCAGCGCCGATCTGTTTTTCCGCCGCACGGTGGGGCCGAACTATGTGGGGCCGTTTGTGCGGAACGGGCGGGTCTTCGCGCCGCGCTATCGCCAGGCCAGCCTCTATTCGATGCTCACCCTGCGGGACGATGCCCGTGAGGCGCGACGATTCGCCTATGGCGACGTCCGCGAGGCCTTTATCCGCTTCATGGAAGACTACAATCAGGGCCGGCCGTTTGTAATTGTGGGGGTGGAGCAAGGCGGAACCCTGGCCGCACGGCTTCTGGCTGAGGAAGTGGCCAGTGATCCCGATCGGCAGGCTCGTCTGGTGGCGGCCTACCTCATCGAGACGGCGGTTCCAGATGCAAGCCCGCCTCTGCCGCTTTGCCGGACGCCAGAGGAGACCGGTTGCCTGGCGGCCTGGGTGTCAGCCTATGAGGGAGATCGCGACCGGGCGCAGATGCTGCGAGATCGCTCCCTGGTGTGGGACGACCAGGATCAGCTAGTCAACCTCGCTGGCCCCGCGGCTTGCTACAATCCCCTGCTCGGCGCGGCAGGCGAGGCGGTGGCGCCGGCGCGTCTGGCCAAGGGGGCGACCAACGCCACCAACCTCGAATGGGGGGCCAGGCCAGCCCTACAGACCCGTCAGGTCACCGCCAGATGCGAGGCGGGAATCCTGCGCGTTTCGCGGCCCCGTTCAGTGGCCTTCCGATCCACTGGATCTTGGGCGAACCAAAGAAAAGTCCCTGGATACAACTTATTCTATGGGGATATTGAAGCGAGTTATGAGGCGCGGCTGGCCAGTCTGATGACCGATCCCGATTTCCGCCATGCTGCTCGCCCCATTGCGCTTGGCCAGGATGTGAAGGTCGCGCCCTTTCGCCGGATAGACTGAATCTAGCCGGCGTCCGGCAAGGCGGCCTGACCTTGCCAGTCGAACAGGGCTTGCAGGACGCGCAGAGCTTTCCCCCGCTCAGAAGTCAGCTTTGGATCGCGGGCGAGAATGAGACGCGCGTCGTCCCCGGCGGCGGCGATCAGGTCGCGATGGGCGATGGGATCGGCGAACACATAGGCGGGAAACCCGCTCTGACGCAGGCCGAGGGGATCACCGCCGCCACGTAGCTCGAGATCACGCTCAGCGATGAGGAAGCCATCGTCGGTGCGACGCAGGATGTCCAACCGCTTCTGCCCGGTTTCCGACAGCGGCGGATCATAGAGGAGCACGCAGGCGCTTTCGCCGCGCCCTCGACCAACCCGGCCGCGGAGTTGATGCAGCTGGGCCAGACCGAAGCGCTCGGCCTGTTCGATGACCATGATGGTGGCGTTGGGAACATTCACGCCAACCTCGACCACCGTGGTGGCCACCAGGACCGACAGCTCGCCCTGCGCGAAGCGGGCCATCACCGCGTCCTTTTCAGGCCCGGGCATCTTGCCATGGACGAGCCCCACGCTGGGGCCGATGCGCTCGCGAAGCTCAGCGGCGCGACGCTCGGCGGCGGCCAGGTCGGTCTTTTCCGACTCCGACACCAGGGGGCAGATCCAGAAGGCCTGGGCGCCTGCGGCCACCACTGATTTAAGCCGCGCCTCCACCTCGGCCATGCGGCCCATGGGGATCGCCCGGGTGGCGACAGGCGTCCGCCCGGGGGGCTTCTCATCAATTCGCGAGACATCCAGGTCGCCGAAAACGGTGAGCTCCAGCGTCCGGGGGATCGGGGTCGCAGACATGGCCAGAAGATGGGTGGCCTGGCCCTTGGCCTGCAGGCGCTGGCGCTCGGCCACCCCAAACCTGTGCTGCTCATCAATGACGGTCAGGCGTAGATCCTGAAAGACGACGTCGTTCTGAAACAGGGCGTGGGTGCCCACGGCGACCTTCACGGCGCCACTGGCGAGCGCTCGCAGCTTCTCAGCCCGGGAGGCGCCCTTGTCCCGGCCCGTCAGGAGGACAGCGGCCAGGCCTTGGGCCTCAAGCGGGCCGGCCAGGGTCTCGAAATGCTGTCTGGCCAGGATTTCGGTGGGCGCCATCAGGGCGCTCTGTCCGCCCGCATCGGCCACGTCAGCCATGGCGAGCATGGCCACCACCGTCTTCCCCGATCCTACGTCCCCCTGCAGCAAGCGCGACATGCGCTCACCCTTGGCCAGGTCCGCGCGGATATCGGTCAGCGCGCGGATTTGGGCGCCGGTCAGCTGGAAGGGGAGGGCTGCGGCCAGGGCTTCGGCTCTTTGACCTCCGAGAATCGGCGCAGCAGGTTCGGCGCGACGCTCCGCCTTTTTTCGCCCCATAGCGAGTTGGTGCGCCAGCAGTTCATCAAACGCCAGGCGCTGGCGATGCGGCGCCTGCGCCGTGAGATCAGCCTCCGACTGGGGCGCGTGCAGTCGTGAAAGGCTGTCGCGCCAACTCCCCCAGCCCTGGCGGGCGAGCCAGGCCGGGTCCTGCCACTCGGCAAGGTCAGGGCATCGAGCCAGGGCGTCCAGCACCAGGCGTCGCACGGTGCGGGCCGGCAGGCCGGCTGTGGCGGGATAGATGGCCTCGACCTCGGGGATCTGATCGGCCTTCTCCACAGGCAGGAGGTAGTCCGGATGGGCGATCTGAATCTCGGAGCCGAACCGTTCGACCTTGCCGCTGACCAGGCGTTGGGCGCCCACGGGATGTTGGGCCTCGATCCGCCCGCCCAGGGCGCCGAAATAGACCAGGGTTAGAAAGCCAGTCCCGTCAAACGCCCTGACCCGCCAGGGCTGAGAGGCATTGCGCGGGGCCTGAAAGGCCTCAATCGTTACGGCAAACGTCTGAACCGCCCCCTCAAGGGCCTCGGCCACTCGGGCGGGATGGCGGTGGATCAGGCTGTGGGGCGCCAGGAAGGCGACATCCCGCACCACAGGCCCCGCCAGCTTGGCCAGCAGCGGCGCAACCCGTGGCCCCACGCCCTTCAGCGTGTCGATCGGGGCGAAGAGGGGATAGAGAATCTCCGGGCGCATGGCGGTGACCATAGCGCGCGTGGGCCTGCCGCGCGCGGTAGACGGGGCGGCCCTGTCGTGATGACGTACGGCCATAGTCTTAGCTTGGGAGGGTGCGATGAGAGGGTGGATGTTGAGCGCGGCGGCGACGGTTGTCCTGGCCGCCTGTGGTCAAGCTGAGCCTACCGCTCCCGAGCCCGCGCAATCGACGCCCGCGGCCACCGAGACCGCTGAACCTGAGGCGGTCGCTCCGCCCAACAAGATTGAGGGCTTCACCCACGCGCCTGGTGAGGACCTCTTCGGCTACTACTTCCCGACCCGGCCCGTGCAAGTCGGAAACTATCGCCTCGACAACATCCATATCGGTGGAGCGATGGATTTTGCGGCCTGGGAGCGAGGCGAGCGGACGGCTACCTACGCCCCGGTGATGCTTGAGTTCTCAGATGTGACCAGCCCGATCGCCACCAACGAGCTTGGTCAGGAGTTCCACCAGCGGAGCATCCGCGTCCTGCCCAGCGCCTATAGGCTGGGCGAGGGCGACTTTCGGTTTGTGGGCAGCCATCCTGACATTGGTGATGTGTGGATCGATGGCATGATTGATCTCGCCCAGCTGAAATCCGAACGGGATCAGGGCGGCCTGCCACAGGACGAAGCGTCGCCGCTGCTCACCACCGCAACTCAGATTGGGCCGGAGGCCTTTCGAAACCTGTCCTTCGTCTGGTTCGGCGGCGACTGAGCTTGTCCTGGCGCGTTCGCAGCGTCCTTGACCCTGGCGTTCGGGCGCCGGGGCCTCTATATCCGCGCTCGCCATGGCCGACACACACGACATCCGACTCAAGCGCCTCAAGTTCCGTTCCTGGCACCGGGGATTTGTAGAGGCTGACCTGATCCTGGGCGGCTTCGTCGACCGCCATGCGGGCGATCTCAGTCCCGCCCAGCTGGATGTCCTGGAACACCTGCTCGACCAGCCTGATCAGGATATTTATGCCTGGATCGTCGAGCGAACTCCCACGCCCCCGGAATTCGACACCGAGATCATGAATATGATCAAGGGCTTTCGGGACGAGGCTCACAAGACCATCGGCGGCGCCCGTGGCGGCTGACGGAGCTGCTGCTCCCAGCGCCACACAGCTGAAGCGCATCAATACCGATCCCGAACGCCTCGATCTTGTTGGGGCGCCGGAGGGGTATGACGCCCTGGTGATGTCCGACATCGTGCGGGCCCGCGGCGGCCTCAGCGTCTTCATCGCCCGGGACACCGCCCGGATGAGCGCGTTCGCTGACGCCTTCGCCTTCTTCGCGCCAGACGTCGAGGTGATGCGCCTGCCGTCGTGGGACTGTCTGCCCTATGATCGGATCGGGCCTTCGCCGGGCGTCGCCGCACAGCGGATGACGACCCTGGCGCGGTTGGCGACGGGCGGTTTCGCGCCCAAGAAGCCGGCCCTGCTGGTGGCCGCCATCCCGGCCATGATCCAGCGCGTTCCGCCCCGGTGGGCCGTGGACGGCGCCTCGTATAGCGCCCATGTGGGACGGCCAGTGAAGATCGCGGACCTGGAGCGGTACTTCGCCGTCAACGGTTATCAGCGGGCCTCCACGGTTTCCGAACGGGGCGAATTCGCCATTCGTGGCGGGGTGATTGACGTCTTCCCACCCGCCGCCGACGAACCGGTACGTCTGGACCTGTTTGGCGACATCCTCGAATCCATTCGGGCTTTCGACCCGGAGACGCAGCGCTCCACAAAACAGCTGACGGAGGTCAGCCTGCTCGCCGTGAGCGAAGCCCTCCTGGACGCCGAGGCGGTGTCCCGCTTTCGCAAAGGCTATGTGGCCACCTTTGGCGCCGCCGGCGACGATCCGCTCTACGCCACAGTTAGCGAAGGCGGCCGTCGGGCGGGGATGGAGCACTGGCTGCCGCTCTATTATCCGAGCCTTGAGACGGTCTTCGACTATCTGCCCAATGACACCCTGATCGCCGTCGACCATCTGGCGCCCGAGGCCCGGGATGAGCGGCTGAGCATGGTTCGGGACGCCTATGAAGCCCGGGCCGAAGCCGGCCGAAAGTCCAACTATCGCCCGTTGCCGCCGGAACAGCTCTATCTGTCCGCCGAGGAATGGGAGAGCGCCCTCTCCACGAGGCCCAACCGCAGGTTTTCCGCCTTCAACGCGGTCGAGGGCGAGCAGGTGATCGATCTGGGGGCCCGGGCCGGCCGCAATTTCGCCCCGGAACGTCAGCGCGATAGCGTCAACCTGTTCGAGGCCACCGTCGACCACGCCAAGGCCCAGACGGCCGCTGGCAAGCGAGTCCTGTTCGCCTCCTGGACCGAGGGGGCATCGGAGCGTCTGGGCGGCATGCTGGCCGATCACGGCCTGTCGAAGGTTTCGCTCGCGCCATACTGGCAGGCGGCCAAGGCGGCTGATCCGAAGACGCCGCAGCGGGTGGTCCTGCCTCTGGAAGCCGGCTTCGAGACTGACAAGCTGGTCGTCATCTCTGAGACCGACATTCTCGGGGACCGGCTGGCGCGGCCACGCAAGCGCCGACGCGCGGCCAATTTCCTGGCTGAGGCCTCCGCCCTGACCCCTGGCGACCTGGTCGTGCACATCGAGCACGGCATTGGCCGCTATGAGGGTCTGAAGACCCTCGACGTCCAGGGCGCGCCGCACGACTGCCTGGAACTGCAGTATGGCGGCGAGGCCAAGCTCTACCTGCCGGTGGAGAATATCGACCTCCTGACCCGCTATGGGGCGGAGACCGAGGGGGTCACCCTTGACCGCCTGGGTGGGGCGGCCTGGCAGGCGCGCAAGGCCAAGGCCAAGGAACGCCTGCGTGAGATGGCTGGCGGCCTGATCCGCATCGCCGCCGAGCGGGCCATGAAATCGACCCCCGGCATCGATCCGCCCCATGGGGTGTTCGACGAGTTCTGCGCCCGGTTCCCCTACGAAGAGACCGAAGATCAGCTCAACGCCATCGGTGACGTTCTCACAGATCTGAGTTCTGGCCGGCCAATGGATCGGTTGATCTGCGGCGATGTCGGCTTCGGCAAGACCGAGGTCGCCCTGCGGGCCGCCTTCGTCGCGGCGATGAGCGGACAGCAGGTGGCCGTGGTGTGTCCCACGACCCTTCTGGCGCGGCAGCACTTCAAGACCTTCGAAGCCCGCTTCCAGGGATGGCCCATCAAGGTGCGGCGCCTGTCGCGGCTGGTGCCAGCAAGGGAAGCGGCTGAAACCTGCGAGGGGCTCAAGAGCGGCGAGATCGAAATCGTGGTCGGCACCCATGCGGTGCTGTCCAAGCAGGTCGGGTTCAAGGATCTCGGCCTGGTGATCGTCGATGAGGAGCAGCACTTCGGGGTCAAGCACAAGGAGAAGCTCAAGGAGCTTCGCGCCGACGTGCACATGCTGACCCTGACGGCCACGCCAATCCCCCGCACCTTGCAGATGTCCCTGTCGGGCATCCGCGAGATGTCGATCATCGCTACGCCGCCGGTGGACCGCCTGGCTGTCCGGACCTATGTGACGCCGTGGGATCCGGTGACTGTTCGCGAAGCCCTGCTGCGGGAGAAGTACCGGGGCGGCCAGGCCTATTTCGTCACGCCGAGGATCTCCGATCTCACCAATCTGGAGCGGTTCCTGCGCGAGCAGGTGCCAGAGGTGCGATTTGTGGTCGGCCATGGCCAGATGCCGCCCACCCAGCTGGAAGAGGTCATGTCGGCCTTCTATGACGGCCAGTATGACGTGCTGCTCTCCACCACTATCGTGGAGTCGGGTCTGGACGTGCCCACGGCCAACACCTTGATCATCCACAGGGCCGACATGTTTGGCCTGTCGCAGCTGTATCAGATCCGGGGTCGGGTCGGCCGGGCCAAGGCCCGCGCCTACGCCTATATGACCACGCCCGAGGACAAGGCCATCACACTGTCGGCGGAGAAGCGCCTGCGGGTGCTTCAGTCGCTGGACAGCCTGGGCGCCGGCTTCCAGCTGGCCAGCCATGACCTGGATATTCGCGGCGGCGGCAACCTGCTGGGTGAGGAGCAGTCGGGTCACATCCGCGAGATCGGGGTCGAGCTTTACCAGCAGATGCTGGAGGACGCGGTCAACGAACTCAAAGAACTGGCCGGCGCCGAGGGCGTGCCCGACCGCGGCTGGTCGCCACAGATCAATACGGGCGCGGCCGTCCTGATCCCTGAGGCCTATGTGCCCGATCTGAACGTGCGGCTGGCGCTCTACCGCCGGCTTTCAGAGGCCGAGCAGGCCGCCGATCGAGAGGCTTTGGCCGCCGAGCTCATCGACCGCTTCGGCCCGCTGCCGCCGGAAACTGATCAGCTGCTGAAGGTCGTCGCCATCAAGGGCATGTGCCGTCAGGCCAATGTCTCGAAGATTGATGTCGGGCCCAAGGGCGCGGTTGTCACCTTCCGCAACGACGCCTTCCCCAATCCAGGGGGCCTGATCGAGTTCGTCCATCGCAATCAGATGGGCTGGCGGCTGCGGCCAGATAACAAGGCCGTGGTGAAGGGCGAGTGGGAGAGCCCTGAGCAGCGGCTGAACGCCGCCGAGCGGATCCTGACCGAGCTTTCGCGCTTGGCGACCGCCGCCTAGCTCCCTGGCTAGGTGGCCATGGCCCGCCGGGCGGCCTCCTCCAGGGCGCGGCCGGCGCCTTGGGCGGGGGTGACCTCGGCGACGCCGATATCGAATTCGACCACGAAGGGGGGGCGGTTGTCGCCGGCCTCGAACGCGGTGCAACCGATCACCGCGGCGATCCGTTCGCCGGCGGCCCGGGCCGCGGCGGCTGGGGTTGCGGGCAGGGCCAGGGCGAAGACTTCGTGGCTCAACCTGGCCGCGGTGTCCTCAACCCGGACCAGACGGCCGATCATCGCCCCGATCTGGGGGATTGCGCGATCCAGCCACCCCTGAGCCCGGGCCTCCGCCACATCCTCACGCTCGGAAACCTTGAGGACACAGACGCTCAATGGGCGATTGCGAATACGGGCTGCCTGGGCCAGTCGGCCAAGATGGTTGGCGAAGAGTTCGCGGGTGAAGAGGCCCGTGGCCGGGTCCATCAGGCCTGAGCTTCGGGCGCGTTCCAGGGCTTTGCGGATCGCCGTCTGCTTACGATAGGACCTAGCGAGTTCGGTGACGCGACTGGCGGTCTCGCTCTCCGCCGCCCCGGGAGATGCCACGTCGGAGACACCACGGTGATAGGCCTCCGACATGGTGAGATAGGACTCCTCGCGCATGTAGAGCAAGGCTGGCACGTGGTAGAGGCGCGTGTTGCGCCGCATGCCGGCGGCTATGGACAAGGCCTCATTGGGATTGTCGCCGGCCCAGAGCACGACGGTGTCAAACGGCCGCTCATGGAGATAGTCGAAGGCCGTGTAGGCGGTGAATGCGCCCACCACTTCAGCCCCGCTGCGCGCCAGGGCGTTGGACAGGGCGAGGAACTGCGGCGCCGGTTCCCCTATGGCCAGGATCCGGAAGGGGGCGGGATCGGACTCAGCGGAGTCGAGCGCCCGGTTCTTTTCCGCAAAGGTCTGTTGGCGAAGCTCATACTCCTCCTCGGCCACAGCCATGCGCACAAGGTTCTCGAGCCGCAGCACTGCTTGAGCGGGATGGAGGGGTGGGGCCAGGATGAGATCGAAGTCCTGGGCGCCGTCGACAGGCTCGCCGATCGCCACGACTGGAAGCCGCCGCGGCGCGCAGGCCGCCTTCAGACGACGGGCCAGGGTCAGAGCCTCCGGGCCGCCGCTGCGGAGATCCACAATGGCCGCTTCGATCTGCAGATCCGCCAGGGCGGCGATGCCGGCATAGGGGCCTCTGGCGGTGATGGTGCGCCAGCCCAGCCGGTCCAGCCCTTCGGCCAGGGGACCCGCCAGCCCGTCGTCTCGCGCGACAATCAGAACCCGCGCCTGGACGCCTGCGGACATTCTCTGCACCTTTGACGCAATACACATTCCCCGACGTGCGCCCAGCGCGCCAGAATCGGGCGTCCGCGACGATATCCCGCCGAGACGGAGCGGGCGAGGGATCAGGCGCCGCACCGCAGGGCCAAGGAGATAAAGATGGTCGCTGAACGAACCCTGAACGGCAAGATCGCCCTGGTTACAGGCGCTTCGGGGGGACTGGGCGCGCACTTCGCCCGCGTCTTGGCCCAAGCCGGAGCCGAAGTCGTGCTTGCCGCCCGGCGACTTGAACTGGTGGAATCTGGGGCCGCGGAGATCATCGCCGCAGGCGGCAAGGCCCATGCCCGAGTCCTCGACGTCGCCGACGTCTCCCAGATTGGTCCGCTGTTTGATGAACTGGGCCAGGCTGTCGGCCCTGTGTCGATCCTGATCAACAACGCCGGCGTTGGGGGAGAGGGGCGGGCGCTCGACCTCACTCCTGAAGCCTGGGATCAGGCCTTTGATGTGAACGTCCGTGGGGTGTTCTTCTGTGCTCAGGCCGCCGCCCGACAGATGATCGCCGCCGACCTCGCCAAGTCCGGCGGCGGGCGCATCGTCAACATCGCCTCCATCGCCGCTCACACCGTGCTGCCAGGCCTTTCAGCCTATAATGCGTCGAAAGCGGCGGTCGGCATGCTCACCAAGGCCCTGGCCCGGGAATGGGCGCGTCATCAGATTGCGGTCAACGCCCTGTGTCCCGGTTATGTAGAGACCGACATCAACAGCGACTGGTTCGCCACGGAGGGCGGGCAAAAGCAGATCCGGGGCTTCCCGCGCCGTCGCCTCATGGAGGCCACTGATCTGGACGCCGCCCTATTGATGCTCTCGGGACCGGCGGCCGCGGCGATCACAGGAACCCTGGTCACTGTTGATGATGGCCAGTCACTACCCTGACGGTCTTGGCTGACGGGGCGTCACGGCGCTTAGGTGAGCCCCAACATCAAGACAATGGAGGATCGCCCCATGCGCCAAGGCCCCCTGAGCGGATTGAAGGTTGTTGAGTTCGCTGGGATCGGACCAGGCCCGTTCTGCGGCATGTTGCTGTCCGACCTTGGCGCTGACGTTGTGCGGATAGATCGCAAGGGAAAGGGCAGGGCCTCGCCGGCTGATGTGACCAGCCGTGGCCGCCGGTCCATCGGTATGGACCTTAAGTCACCCGACGCCATCGAGGCCTGTCTGAAGCTGATGGAGGGGGCCGACGCCATCTTTGAGGGCTTCCGCCCGGGCGTCATGGAACGCCTGGGCCTGGGACCGGACGTGGCCCTGAAGCGCAATCCCAAACTGGTCTATGGCCGCATGACGGGTTGGGGTCAGACGGGCCCCTATGCCCACGCGGCCGGCCACGACATGAACTACATCGCCATCACCGGGGCGCTAGACGCCATCGGCACGACGGAGAAGCCTGTGCCGCCGCTGAACCTGGTGGGCGATTTCGGCGGCGGCGCCCTCTACCTCGCCTTCGGCTTGCTGGCGGGCGTCATCCACGCCCGTGAGAGTGGGCAGGGCCAGGTGATCGACTGCGCCATGAGCGATGGCGCGGCTTCCCTGATGGCCATGTTCTACGGGTTCAAGGCCTCTGGCATGTGGAACGCCGGTCGGCGCAACAACCTGCTCGATGGTGGCGCCCATTTCTATGACACCTATCAGTGCAAGGACGGCAAATGGGTCTCGATCGGGTCCATTGAACCACAATTCTACGCCCTCCTTCTGGAGAAGACTGGCATCACCGATCCCGCCTTCCAGAGGCAGATGGACCGGGGCGAGTGGGAGGGCCTGCGGGCCAAGCTCGCAGGGGTGATTGCTGGAAAGACCCGGGATGAGTGGACCGCGATCATGGGTGGCACCGACGTGTGCTTCGCCCCAGTCTTGGATATGGATGAGGCGCCTGCGCACGCTCACAATCAGGCCCGTCAGACCTTCGTCGAGGTGTCCGGGGTCGTGCAGCCGGCGCCTGCGCCGCGCTTTTCGGCCACGCCAGGGGCCATCCAGGGCCCGCCGCCGGCTATCGGCGCTCATGACGAGGAGGCGCTGAGCGACTGGGGCTTTTCGGCCGAGGAGATTACGGCCCTGCGCCGGGCCGGCGCGGTGCTGGAGACGGCCTAAGCACCTGAACATAAAGCCGAACATCCGTTCAGGCGGCGTTCAGCGCCAGGTTAATAGCCTGAACACAGGTCGAGGTCGCACTCTCCCGTCCCTCGAGCGGCCCCGACCCGATGGCTGACACGCCCATCGATGGCGCGCCTCCAGTTGTCCTGGAGGCGCGTCGTCACTTTCAAAGGGGCGCTTGCGCTGCTGCAAAATCCTTGTTCAACGTGCAGGGATGACGATCCACCTGGAGCTGGACCGCTTGGGCCTGCGTCGATGGGAGCCCGTTCGGGCGGCTCGCCTGGGCCTCTCGACGGTCGGGCGCGCCCTGACCCGCCTCTGGGGGCGGGACGTGATGCTCTATGTTGGCGGCACATCATTCTTCATCATGCTCGCCATCTTTCCGGCCGTGGCTCTGTTGATCGGGGCCTACAGCCTTCTGGCCGACCCGGCCCAGGCTGAGTTTCAGGCCGAAGCGCTGGCGCGGCTCATGCCGGCTGGGGCTCGCGATCTATTTCGTGCGGAGCTTGAGCGGCTGGCCCACGCACCGCGGGACGCCATATCGGCCCAGAGCGGCGTCGCCCTGGTGATCGGCGCCTACGCCGCTCATCGCGGCTTCAAGGCGCTGCTGGCGGGCCTGTCCTTCATTCACGATGAGCCCGATCCGCGCGGCTTTGTCGGGTTCAATCTTCTGGCCCTTGTGGTGCTGCTGGCTGCGGCGGCGATGATGGGGCTGGTCTCGTCGATGTTTCTGGGCCTGAGGGTCGCGGCCGCCACCTTCGACCTTCGCCCGCTGGCCGGCGTTTCGTGGCTCTACAGCGAATGGACCTGGGCGAGTTCCGGCCTGACCCTGGGGATGAGCCTCATCTATCGGTACGCCATGTCCCGGCGGACAGTGGCCTGGGTGGCGGCGGCCTGTGGCGGCTTCGCCTCAGCCATGCTGTGCCTGTTCGCCTCCTGGGCCAGCGCCTTCTATGTGGAACAGATCGCTCATCTCGGCGCGACCTATGGGTCGATCACCGCGGTCGTGGTCTTCCTCATCTGGCTGTCCTGGAGCGTGAACGCGGTGTTTTTTGGCGGAGCGCTGGCGACGGAGATCGAGATTCGCCTGGACGAGCACCGCCGGCAGGCGCTGTTGGCCGACCTCAGGCCAAAGAGCCCTCGACTGACTTCTCGACCAGAAAACTGAGAACCTCACCGTCATGGGCCTGTTCGATCAGGATCAGACCCGCACCGGCCACGAAGTGAGGCACATCTATCCGCGCCAGCGGATCGTCAGCCAACAGCCGGACATGGGCGCCCAGCGGCGCCACCTCCAGCGCCCGGCGCAGCCGCAGGGTTGGCACCGGACAACGGTGCCCACGGGCGTCGACAAGGATTTCAGGCGCGGCCATGTGGCCCCATAATCCCGTGGGACGCCAAGCGAAAGCCCGATGATCCGCCTTTTTTGACGCCTTGGTTGGGTCTTTTCGCGCGCCAGTGCGTTCATAGCGGGTTTGGGGAGTGGGGGAGAGCTCATGGCCAGTCCCGATGTCTTCGTAACCCGGGTTCCAGCCCGGCTGGATCGTCTGCCCTGGAGCCGGTTCCACTGGCTGGTGGTGACGGCCCTTGGGGTCACCTGGATTCTTGACGGCCTGGAGGTCACCCTTGTGGGCTCCCTGTCACCTGCCATTGCCGGTGAAGGGGGGCTGAACCTGACGGCCACACAGGTGGGGCTGACCGGCAGCGCCTACATCCTCGGGGCCGTCATCGGCGCCTTGACCTTCGGCCGGCTGACCGACCGCTTTGGCCGCAAGAAGCTCTTCACCGCTACGGTCTTCGTCTACATGGTCGCGACCATCGCTACCGGATTTTCCTGGGATTTTTGGTCCTTCATGGTGTTCCGGTTCCTGACCGGAGCCGGCATCGGAGGCGAATACGGCGCCGTCAATTCCGCCATCCAAGAGCTGATTCCGGCCCGCCGACGGGGGTTCACCGATCTGGTCATCAATGGCAGCTTCTGGCTCGGCGCAGCTCTGGGGGCTCTGAGCGCCATATTCCTGCTGAACGCAGACTTCATCGATCCCGATTGGGGATGGCGACTGGCCTTTATCGTCGGCGGGACGATGGCGCTCATTATCATCTGGATTCGGCGCTTCATGCCGGAGAGTCCCCGGTGGCTGATGACCCATGGCCGCGAGGCCGAAGCCGAGGCCATCATTGCCGAGATTGAAGCGCGGGTGGAGCGTGAGACCGGCCAGAAGCTGCCGCCGCAGGATGATTTGTTGAGCCTGCGGCTTGTCCGCCGTCCTCCGACATCCTGGCTGGAGATCGCCAACACCCTGGTCAGACGCTACCCGCAGCGCACCGTCCTTGGGGTGGTGCTGATGGCCACTCAGGCCTTTTGTTACAACGCCATCTTCTTCACATACGCCCTGATCCTGACCCGCTTCTATGGCGTCGCCCCAGCCAGCATCGGCTGGTTCATGCTCCCCTTCGCCCTCGGAAATTTCATGGGCCCCTTGCTGCTCGGCCGTCTGTTCGACAGCTGGGGACGTAGGCCGATGATCAGTCTGACCTATGGACTTGCCGGCGTGCTGATGTGCGTCACCGGCTGGCTTTTCAGCGTGGGGCTGTTGTCAGCGCCCGCCCAGACCGCCGCGTGGACGGTGATCTTCTTCTTCGCCTCCGCAGGCGCCAGCGCGGCCTATCTCACCATCGGCGAGACCTTTCCCCTGGAGATCCGAGCCGTCACCATCTCCATGTTCTACGCCTTCGGAACGCTGGTGGGCGGCGTCGGCGGGCCGGTCCTGTTCGGCGCCCTGATCGATACCGGTGAACGCGGCCAGATTCTGTGGGGCTACCTCCTGGGCGGGGGGCTGATGGTTCTGGCGGCGCTTGTGGAGTTGCGGCTGGGCGTGGCGGCCGAGCGGAAGCCCCTGGAAGAGGTGGCGCCGCCCCTGTCTCAGGCTCCGCTGGATGCGCCCTAGACCAGGCGCGCACCGCCGCGGCCCAATGACGCACGGGTTGATATTGAGCACGAACGCGGAGACAAAAGAACAGGCTTGAGCCTGTCAGCTGGAGACGCTGCGCGATGAAGTCTCTGACCCGCCAGTTTTTGGTAAGTATTGGGTTTACCACACTATCCCTGACTGTATTGGCTGCGGCCATCGCAGCCATGATTTTTCAGAGCGAGCTTACCCAACGCCAGGTCGATTTCCTTGGCGACTATGTGCGTGAGCGCAGCCTCAATCTGGATCGTCGCTTCGCATCACTGACAGCGCTTCAGGTCGCCGCCGCCAAAGAGCTGGAGCGTCGAACCCTGGCCTTAGGACCCGGTGAGGCCGAGCGGCTTGCGGATCAGTACTTCCCACTGCGGGCAGACGGCACCCGTCGAAGCCGGCCTGAATACTATGACGGGATCGCTCGGCCCGATGGCGGGTTCGTCTATGGGATGGGCGCCTTCATTCGCGACGCCGAAGCGACGCCGCCGCTGGAGCTGGCTGCGCTTGCTGCAAGCTTCAGCGTGGTTTCAGACCTGGGGCAGGCCGCCAGCGCTGATCTGGACAACTTCTATTTCTTCACGCCGGCCACCCGACTGGTCATGTTCGGGCCCAAGCGTCCCGACAGGCTGATGTTTTATCGCGAGCACGCCCCCGCTGATCTGGACGTCAGCGGCGAGGAGATGACGCAGATTACGCTTCCGGCCAACAACCCCAGAGGCGAGACCCGGTGCACCGGATTGCAGCGGTTGGTGCAGGAAGCCGATCCCCAGCTGCGGCTGGGGTCGGCCTGCGTCACGCCAGCCTTCGTCGACGGCCAGTTCGTGGGGGCGTTCGGCTCCTCCATTGAGCTGACAGGACTATTTCTGAGCGCTGTGCGTGAGACCTTACCGGGCGCGACGGCGATGATCATGACCCGGGACGGCCAGATCATTGCAGACGAGGCCTTTGGCCTGGAAGGCGCGACCTCGGCGGGTGAGGTCACCGCCCTGGAGCAGAAGACCGGGACCCTGGAGATCGCCAAGGTCATAAGGAGTCACCCCGACCGCTTTGGGGTCATGGGCAGCCCTGACGGCTCAGCCATCGTCGCCTTTGGTCGTTTGAGCATGGCCGACTGGAATCTGCTGCTGGTCTATCCCAAGCGCGCCCTGATGATCAGCGCGGCGCAGTCGGCGGCCTGGGTTCTTCTGCTCGGTGGCGTGGCGGCGGTTCTGCAGGCCTTGCTGATGATCTTCCTGGCGCGCAGGCACATCACAGGCCCCGTGCAGCGTCTGGCCGATTCCTGTGACCCTGATCTGCCTCCACCCTCGGCGGCGAGCCGGGCCGCCGACGAGGCCCGTCAGGATGAGATTGGCCTGTTGGCGCGAGCCTTGGCGCATGAGCGGGCCAAGGCTGAGAGCGCGCGCGTCGGACTGGAAGACCGGGTGCGGGAGCGGACCGCCGAGCTCGAGCGCGCCAATGCGGAGAAGTCCCGCTTTCTGGCCAATATGAGCCACGAATTGCGAACCCCCCTCAACGGGGTGATCGCGATCTCACAGGCATTGAGGGAACGTCAGACTGATCCAAGGGACCAGGAGCTTGCGGAGTTGATCGTCTCATCCGGACGGCTGCTGGAGCAGGTCCTGACGGACATTCTCGACTTCTCCAGCATTGAGGCTGGGCGCATCCGATTGGCGCGTGAGGCCTTTGACATGGAGGCCCTGGTCGGCCGTATCGCCGAGCTTCATCGAGCCGCGGCGGAGGAGAAGGGACTGGGGCTGAACTGGTCCGTCAGTTCCGATGCGAAGGGCGCCTATCTAGGAGATGCAGTCCGGCTCACCCAGGTCCTGTCAAACCTGCTGAGCAACGCCGTGAAATTCACCGAGGTCGGTGAGGTCAGTCTGACCGTCGGGCGGCAGGGGCAGGCCGTCGAAATCATCGTGCGGGACACAGGCATCGGCTTTGACGACGCCGTTCGCAGCCGTCTGTTCCGCCGGTTTGAACAGGCTGATGATTCCATCAGCCGCCGCTTTGGGGGGTCGGGCCTGGGCCTAGCCATCAGTCGCTCGCTTGTGGACCTGATGGGCGGGGAGATCACGGCCTCTTCGACCCCAGGGCAGGGATCGGTGTTTTGCGTCACCCTGGTCCTTCCGCGCGCCGACATGCCAGACCCGATCGAGGATCCGCCAGCGGCGACGGCGCAGGAGGCCCCCCTGGGCGAACTGCGAATCCTGCTCGCCGAAGACCATCCGACCAACCAGAAGGTCGTCCAGCTGATCCTCGGGGCGGTGGGACTGACCCCCGTGGTCGTGGAAGATGGACAGGCGGCCCTGGACGCCATGGCGGCCGCGCCCTTCGACGTTGTGCTGATGGATATGCAGATGCCGGTTCTCGACGGGTTGAGCGCCACGGCTGAAATCCGCCGACGAGAGGCCGCTCTAGGAAAGCCGCGGACCCCCGTCATTATGCTGACCGCCAACGCCCTGGAAGAACATGTACAAGCCGGGCAGGCCGCCGGCGGCGACTGGCACCTGTCCAAGCCCATCCGGGCGGAGGATCTGCTAGGCGCCATCGCGGCGGTGACGGAAGCGTCGAACAATCCACAGAAAGCCGCAGCGACGCCTTAGGGGGCTGGAGCTAAATGAGGGCCGTCGGCATTATAGCTGTGGCCGCCCGTGACCCAAAATCGCTCAACAGATCATCCGACGGGCTCTCCCGTCCCCGCCCCGGGGTCCCGCCAAGGCCGCCGACGTGGTGTCCTGTGGCTGGTCGTCGTCCTTGTCCTGGCCCTCAGCACGGCCCTGGTGATCAGCTATCTCGCCCGTCGGGTTTTGGCCCGTGAGGCGCTGATCGCCTGGCTGAACGGACGGGGGGTCGAAGCTGAAGCCAGCTTTGAAACCCTCGGACCCCGGGGACTGGAGGGAGGGCTGCGTATTGGTCCTGCTGACGCGCCGATCCTGGAGACCGAGCGGGCGGTCATCACCTACCGGTTCACCGGACCCTGGTCTGGACGCGGGTTTGGAGTGGAGGTTGAGCGGCTCGAACTGTTTGCGCCGATGATTTCCGTTGACTGGACATCTGACGGGCCAAGCCTTGGGGCCCTCGATCCCCTGATCGCGGAGTTTCGCAGCCGGCCCTCCAGGCCTGACGCCGCTGCGCCTGACATCGTCGTTCACGATGGCCTGCTGCGCATCACCCATGCCGCCGGGCAGGCGCGTATTCACGCCGACGCCACCATGAGGGAGGGGGTGCTCGTCGCCCTCGTTGGCCGGCTTGAGCCCACTCACCTGGAGTTTGACGACCTTTCCCTGCAGTTGAATGGCGCACGCCTGGGCCTCGTCACGCGAGATGGGCGCAGCAGCCTGAGCCTCGCCGGCGCGCTGACGTCAGGACGGCTTGGCGACGTTTCGGTGGGGCCTGGGGCGCTTTCAGCGGCGATCAACGCCCCCTATCCCCAGGCTTCGACGCTCCTTGGGCAGGGCCCGATCACCGCGGTGGCAACCCTCAAGGCGAGGAGCCTGAGCCGCGACGGTGATGGGGCCAGGATGCTTCAGGCGTCGGGAAGCTTCCAGGGGCGAGCTGATGGCGGCTTGGAGGCCCTTGCCCTCAGGGGCGAGACCAGTTTGCGCGCCGATGTTGAGCAGGCCAAGGTCGGCGACCTCCGGTTCGAGGCCCTCACGGTATCGGTCCAGGACCCCGAGCTGACCTGGCGGCGCGGCTCTGAAGGGGCGCAATTGGACGCGGTGCGGCTGGCTCTGACCGGCGTTGGCGTTCGGGCCGGGGCGCTGAACCTCACGAAGGTGGCCTCCGAGGTGACTGGGTCGATCTCAGCCAAGCCAGGGCGGTTCGAGGCCGCACTTCGTGGTCCGGTCAGCCTTTCGGGCGGATGGACCGGCCTTGGTCCCACCCAAGCCGATGACGTGGACACCCTGGCGGCGATCAAGCACGCCGCGCGAGCCTTCAGCCTCACGGCTCCGTCAGTGGCCCTGAGATTCGGGCCGGACCGCCTTCAGTTGGGCCTTAACGGGCCTATGCGTGTGACGTCTGCAAGTGGGGGACGGGCGACTCTGACCGCTCACAATGGTGAGGTGATCTATGCTGATGGCGCCGGCGCCTTTGACCTGAAGGTCGCGGGCGGAGGCCTTCCAGAACTCGACGCGAAGGTCGCGAGCTATCAGCTCAGCGCCGGCGAGGTCACTGGGCAGACGTGGCTCTCGGCTACAACCGACTTTGGGCCCTTGGAGGGCCTCAGCGCCTCTCTTGACGGGCGGTTCGCCATCGGCGGGGCCGGGGCAAGCCTCTACGCTGACACCTGTGCGCCGGTCCGTATCATTCGGTTCGAGGCCGGTGAGACCAGCGTCGATGATATCAGCCTCAACCTCTGCCCTGGCGCAGCGCCGCTTCTCAGGAGCAAGGGCGGTCAATGGGCTGTTCAAGGGCGTGTGCGGAACGCCTCTGCGCAGGTTCCTTTCCTGCAAGCGGCACTTGCTATGGGGCAGGCCGATCTCCGTTTTGGGAGCGAGCCTTCAGGATTGTCCGTCCAGGCGAAGGTGACGGGCGGCGAATTGGTCGACACTTCAGAGGGCCCGCGGTTCAATCCCCTGGAGGTTGCAGGGACGATCAGCCTTGGGGCGAACGCCTGGCGCGGCGATCTCATGCTGTCCTCCGAGGGGCGTCCGGTCGGGGCGGCTCAGCTGGCGCACAACGGGGCGACAGGCGCCGGCGGCGTCGATGTGGACACCGGGACCTTGGTCTTCGAAGAGGGCGGGTTGCAACCCCTCGACCTTTCGCCCCTCGCGACGGCCATCGGATCGCCCGCGACGGGGCGCGCGCAGTTTATCGGGGGTTTCGACTGGGGACGCCAGGGGACCCAAAGCGACGGACGCCTTTCGGTGCTCGATCTCGATTTCGTCAGTCCGGCCGGGAAAATTCTTGGCCTGTCGGGAGACCTCGCCTTCACCAGTCTAGCCCCGTTGGAGACCGCCCCTGGGCAGCAGCTCACCGCGCGAGAACTGGAGCTTCTGGCGCCGCTGGCTACGCCGCAGGTCACCTTCCAGCTTTTGGGGCAAAGCCTGGAGGTCGCCGGTGGGGCGGTGAGCGTCGGGGGCGGAACGGTGCGAGTCGAACCGATGAGCGTGCCGTTCGATGGTGACCAGTCGTGGAGAGGCGAGTTGGTCGTCGAGGGCGTTCAGCTGGCTGATATTGTCCAAGCGACACCGTTTGCTGACCGAGTGTCCTTGTCTGCTCGGGTGAGCGGCCGCTTGCCCTTTATCATGGGGCCGGAAGGCTTCCGGATCGTTCAGGGTCGGCTTGGGGCTATCGAGCCAGGACGCCTCTCGATCCGTCGCGCGGCTCTGACCGACGTCAACGCCTCCGGCGGGGAGGCCAACGCCGCCGTCGAAGGCTTGGTGGACGAGGCGCCGCTCACACCTGCCAGCGAGACCAACACCGCCGTTGATTTCGCCTATCAGGCTATGGAGCATCTCGCCTTCGACCTACTGGACGCGGAGGTCAACAGCCTGCCGGGCGGGCGCCTGGGCGTCCTGTTCCGTGTGCGTGGCGAGCATAGTCCCCCCGAGCGCCAGGAAATTCGTCTGACGCTGGGCGAGCTCATCGCCCGCGACTTCTTGAACCGCGAGCTTCCGCTACCATCGGGGACCAAGGTCGATTTGACGCTGGACACATCCCTCAACCTGGATCAGCTCTTGTCTGACTATGCGCAGGCGCAGGCCGCCCGCGGTTCAGGCGAGGTTCAGGCCCCTGAGCCAGACTAGATATCCACAGACACCGACCCGAGGAGCCGCATCTTGATAACTCCAACGCGAAAGATCACAGGGGCGGTCCTCGGGGCCGCTGTTCTCGCCGCTGGGCTGAGCGCCTGCGCGCCCACGGTGCGAGTGCAGGTCGATCCAATCACCATCTATGCGAAGCTCGACGCTGATGTGCGCGTGCGCCTGGACGAGGACGTCAAGGCGCTGATCCAGCAGAATCCGAACCTGTTCTAGGGGAATATTGATGACCCGAATGAAGTATCTGATCCTTGCCGCCGCCATTCTCGGCGGGGCCGGAGTCGCCACTGTCGGCCTCGGCGCCGGCGCGGCCCTTGCTCAGACCGCCCAGGCAAAAGCCTTGGTGGACGCCGCAAAGGCCAAGGGCGTTGTCGGAGAGCGGAACGATGGCCTCCTGGGCTTTGTCGTGGAAACCGCCGATCCCGCCTTGGAGGCCGCGGTCAACGAGATCAATGCCGGCCGCTCGCAGCTCTACCGTCAGGCCGCGGCCCGCAACAATGTGACTGTCGCGGCGGCGGGGGCGGCAGCCTTCACCGAGGTGGTGAGCACTCGGCTGCGTCCCGGAGAATACTACCAGTCCTCCACCGGCGCCTGGGTTCAGAAATAACCTCTGACCCGCCACGATGACCATTGAGCCTGCGCGAATCCGCCCCCTCAAGGATGCTCCAGAACATCCTGAGGGGCGGTACGTCCTGTACTGGATGCAGTCCTCCCAGCGGGCCGATTTCAACCCGGCGTTGGAACATGCCCTGGATCTGGCGAACCAACAGAATCTGCCGTTGCTCGTGGGGTTTGGCCTGACGGATGACTATCCCGAGGCCAATGCCCGACACTATGCCTTCATGCTGGAGGGGCTCGCCGAAGTGCGCCGTCGTCTGCAGGCGAGGGGGATCAGCTTCGCGATCAGGCGCGGGGATCCCGACGCCGTGGCGCTTGAGCTCTCTCGTGAGGCGGCTGTGGTCGTCTGCGATGCCGGTTATCTCAGGGTTCAACGCCTTTGGCGCAGGCGGCTGGCGGAGGCCCTTGATCGCCCCCTGATCCGGGTTGAGGGGGACGTCGTTGCGCCCATCGCTCAAGTCTCGAAGAAGCATGAGTATGCGGCGCGGACCATCCGCCCTCGGGTCCAGAGGGTCATGGACGATTATATCGTCCCGCTGAAGCCCCGCCCGGTGGCCTGCCCGGGTGATCTGGCCGTTCGATCGGACTTTGACCTAGACAATATTGCGCAGGTTCTTGAGGGGTTGCGCCTGGATAGGACCTGTCCCCCGGTTAGGCGCTTCAAGGGCGGCGAAGGCGAGGCGCGCCAACGGCTGGCCCGGTTCATCGATCATGGTCTGGCCGCCTATGGCGAGGCTCGCGGCAAGCCCGAGGCTGAAGTCGTCTCCTATCTCAGCCCATACCTTCACTTTGGACAGATCTCGCCTGTGGAGATCGCGCTGGCGGTCCGCAGCGCCCAGTCCGGCGCGCCGGATTCCCGTGCGACCTATCTTGAGGAACTTATCGTTCGACGAGAACTGGCGATCAATCATGCCTGGCACTGCGCCGACTATGATCGCTACGACGGGTTGCCCGAGTGGGCGAAGGCTACGTTGCAGGCCCATTCCGACGATCCACGCCCGCATCTCTATAGCGCAGAGGCGTTTGAGCAGGCCCAGACCCACGATCGATACTGGAATTCGGCGATGACCGAGATGAAGGTCACTGGCTACATGCACAACCGTCTTCGCATGTACTGGGGGAAGAAAATCCTGCAGTGGTCTGAAACCCCTGAAGAAGCCTTCGCCACTACCCTGGCGCTCAACAACCGCTATTTCCTCGACGGGCGCGACGCTAATTCCTACACCAATGTGGGTTGGATCTTTGGTCTGCATGACCGTCCATGGCCCACCCAGCCGGTTTTCGGGACGGTCAGGTCGATGGGCCCCAACACCTTCAAAAGCTTCAACGCCGATGCCTATGTGGCTCAGGTCGCCCGACTTGGGGCGATGGAGGACTGACCCCGGAGGCGATGCTGCGCGCGCGCAACCCGCAAGACTCTCAAGGGGTAGGGGCTGGGCTGCACGCAGCAGGAACCGGATCGCAGTCTCCGCCGACACCCCCACAGCAATCGGTCATCAGAAATCCGGCAAGGTCCTGAACCCGGCCCAGTTCAGCCCGGTAGATGATCGAGCGGCTACGCCGCTCTGAGCTGACCAAGCCCGCCCGACTGAGGACAGCGAGATGGGCGGACATGGTGTTGGCCGGGGCGCCCATGGCCTGGGCGATCTCCCCAGCCGGCAGCCCCTGCGGTTCATGCCGGACAAGAAGCCGGAAGGTCTCCAGGCGCGTGGCCTGGGCGAGGGCGGCGAAGGCCGATATGGCGTCAGCTGGTTCCATGGTTCCAGTATCGATGAAGCGCCCAGAGGGGCAAGCGGGAGCGCCTTCATAGCCCTTGGCCGAAAACTATATCGTAGCAGAGCGCCCGTAAGGGGATGGCGGACGGGGTGGGATTCGAACCCACGGTGGGCTTTCACCCACGGCGGTTTTCAAGACCGCTGCCTTAAACCACTCGGCCACCCGTCCGGAGGGGCGGGCTATAGCAGGGCCTGGGCCGCTGTTCCAAGGCTTCTGGCGCCGGCTTAACCTCGCCGCAAGGCTCAATCTTCATGCTCCGGTAAGCACAGGCAGAGGAGCCGGACATGGAAGGTGACCCGCGTCGTCGTCAGATCAGGACCGCCCAGGCCCTCGTGGGGGTGAGCCTTGGCGCCCTGGTGGTCACAGCCTGCGCCGCCCCGAAGCCAAAACTTGCGAGCCGACTGCCCCAGGCCGAGTCGTCCGGGGCTAAGGCGCCGACGGGGGCGGGCGGAACCTACAAGGTCGGCAAGCCCTATCAGGTGGCGGGCGTCTGGTACGTGCCTAAGGAAGACCCGACCTATAACCGCGTGGGGACAGCGTCCTGGTATGGGGCCCAGTTTCACGCCAAGGCCACCGCCAACGGCGAAGTGTTCGACATGGACGCCCTGACGGCCGCCCACACCACGCTGCCTCTACCAAGCCTGGTTGAGGTCACTAATCTGGAGAACGGTCGCAAGGTCATCGTGCGGGTCAATGACCGCGGCCCCTTCGTGGGCGACCGCATTATCGACATGTCCCGCGCAGCGGCGCGGGAGCTGGGCTTTGAGTCCAAAGGGCTGGCCAAGGTCCGCGTTCGCTATGTGGGGCGGGCGCCCCTGGGCGGCCGGGGTGATCCAGGGGTGCGGCGGGCCGAAGCACCGGCCAGCCTGCCCCCAGCGCCAATTCCCTACAGCCAACTCGCCAAAACGCCGCCGGCGCCAGTGAGCGCTCCGGAGCCTGTGCTGGCGGCGGCTGCGCCAACCCCTCCATCGTCCAGCTATCGCGTGCAGGCCGGGGCGTTCGGCGATCGGATCAACGCAGAGCGCGCGGTCAGTCAACTGGCTCACGCAGGCCCTGCGGTCATTGAGTCCGCCGGCGACGGTCTCTACCGGGTGGTGCTGGAGACGGGCGCCGACGAAGGACGGGCCTGGTTTATCCGCGACCAGGTGGCCAGCGCGGGCTTTGCTGATGCTCGGGTGATCCACCCCTACTGATCAGCCCGCCCTGGACTTACGACGCAAACCGGCCAATTTGAGCGCCGTGGACAAGGGTCGTTTCATCACATTCGAAGGCGGGGAGGGGGGCGGAAAATCCACCCAGCTCCGCCTGCTGGCCCAGCGCCTGACCGGGCTGGGGCTGGAGGTTGTCGCCACCCGGGAGCCGGGGGGCTCACCGGGCGCCGAGGCGATTCGAGATCTGCTTGTTCGCGGCGAGGCTGATCGCTGGTCGGCCGTGACCGAAACCCTATTGATGTACGCCGCCCGCCGCGATCATGTGGAGCGGGTCATCCGACCGGCGCTCGCCCGCGGCGCCTGGGTGCTCTGCGACCGGTTCGCCGACTCTACCCGCGCCTATCAGGGGGCCGCGGGCGGCGCTGACCCCGGCCTTATCGCGGCGTTGGAATCCTATGTTCTTGAGGATGTGAGCCCGGATCTGACCCTTATTCTCGACCTGCCGCCGGCCGCGGGTCTGGCGCGGGCGGCCAGCCGACCAGGCGGTGAGACCCGGTTTGAATCCAAGGGCGAGGCCTTCCACACGCGCCTGCGGGAGGGATTCCTGGTCATCGCCGCTGCGGAGCCTGAACGGTGCCGGGTGATTGACGCCAGTCAGCCCCTTGAGACCGTCAGCGCGGCTATATGGGATGTCGTCGAAGCCGGACGTGGGCGCGTTGATGGCTGATTCTGCCTCACCGGCTCATCCCAGGGACACCTATGATCTGATGGGGCATGAAGCCTCCGAGGCGGCCTTCGAAGACGCAAGGGCCAGGGGCAGGCTTCACCATGCCTGGCTGTTGACGGGCCCGGAGGGAGTCGGCAAGGCCACCTTCGCCTATCGGGCGGCCCGGCGCCTGTTGGGGGCGCCCCCGGCCAAGGGGCATGGCGCGCTGGGCAGTGATCCTGATCATCCGGTCAGCCGTCAGGTCGCCGCGCGATCCCATCCCGACCTGCTGGTAATCGAGCGAATGGGGGAGGACGGGAAGCTCCGCAAGTCGATCCCGGTGGACGAGGCGCGCAAGCTCTCGGATTTTTTCTCAAAATCGCCCGCCGCCGCTCCGCACCGGGTGGCCATCATCGATCCTGCCGATGACCTGAACATCAACGCCGCCAACGCCGTGCTGAAAACCTTGGAAGAGCCTCCGCCGCGGGGGGTGATTTTCCTGGTGTCCCATTCCCCGGGGCGCCTTCTGCCCACCATCCGGTCGCGCTGCCGGAGGTTGCTGTTTCGCCCCCTCGGGCTCGAGGCCACGGCGGCCTTCGTGAGAGCCCAGATCAACGTCAATCCTGAGGATGCCCTGCGCCTGGCCCGGATGTCTGGTGAGGCCCCTGGGCGAGCCTTGACCATGGCCGCCGGGGCGGCTCTGGCTCTGGATGATGCAGCCCGGGAAATCCTCGCCCGCCTTCCGGATCAGGATGAGGCCGCGGCGCTGTCGCTCGCCGAGCGTTTTCGGGGCGGGGAGGGGGCCGCCAACTTCGCCCTGTTCATGGAGCGATTGGGGGAACGGGTTCACACCCTGGCCCGGGAGCGGGCAGCCGCCCGCCTGGGCGGCCTTGATCCATGGGCGCAGGCATGGGAGAGGCTGAGCGTCCTGCCGCGCGAGGTCGAAGGGTTGAATCTTGACCGCGCCGACGCCCTGTTTACCGCGCTTCGCGAATTGCGGATCGCCGCCCGCGCCTGACCGATCGCCCCCGATTCATGCTCATCGACAGTCACGTTAATCTGCACGCCCCCCAGTTCGACGAGGACCGGGCAGAGGTCATTGCGCGCGCGCGGGCCGCGGGCATCGCCCTGATGGTCAATATCAGCGACAAGGTCTCCGGCTTTGCGGCGGTCCGCGCCGTGGCTGAGGCGCCTGACATCTGGTGCACAGTCGGCACCCATCCCCATGAAGCCAAGGAAGACCCGGACCTCTCGGCCCAGACCCTGATAGAGCTGGCCGATGATCCTAAGGTGGTCGGTATCGGGGAAACTGGACTGGACTTCCATTATGACCTCAGCCCACGGGACATCCAGGCCAAGGTGTTCCGCGCCCATGTGGCGGCGGCCAGGGCGACGGGACTGCCCTTGGTGGTCCACACCCGGGAGGCCGATGAGGTCATGGGCCAGATCCTGGAGGAAGAGTTCGCCGCCGGGCCGTTCCGCATGCTGATGCACTGCTACACCAGCGGCGCCGAGCTCGCCCAAAGGGCGGCGGCCCTGGGCGCCTGGTTTTCGGTCTCGGGGATTGCGACGTTCAAGGCGGCGCAGGACGTCCGCGACGTGATCGCCGAGATGCCCTCCGACCGAATTATCGTCGAAACGGACTGCCCCTATCTGGCGCCAGTACCGCAGAGGGGGCGGCGCAATGAACCCGCCTATCTCCCGCACGTCCTGGCCAAACTTGCGGAAGTCCGCGGCTGGTCTCTCGCTGACGCGGAAGCCCGTACCGAAGACGCCTTCTTTGCCCTGTTTGATAAGATTTCACGCCCATGAGCGGCGTCCTGGAGATCACGATCCTCGGCAGCGGATCGTCTGGCGGCGTGCCCAGGGCCGACGGCGACTGGGGCGCGTGCGACCCCGCCGATCCCCGCAATCGGCGCTCCCGGTGTTCGCTGCTGGTCCGGCGTCTGAGCGGCGATCCCGAGGCGGACGCCGCGGACTTGACCACGGTGCTGGTCGACACCTCGCCGGACCTGAGACTGCAGACCGCTGCGGCAGGGGTGCGCCGATTGGACGCCGTGTTGCTGACCCACGACCACGCTGACCAGGTCCATGGCATTGACGACGTGCGAGCGTTCTTCATTCGTCAGAGGGCCAAGATCCCCTGCCATATGGACGCCGCCACCTGGGCCACCCTGCAGCAGCGGTTTGGGTACATTTTTGAGGCGTCTGGCGGCTATCCTGCGATCTGTGATCCCGTTCTTCTGCCGCCGCTGGGGGAGGACTTCTCCGTCCAAGGCCCCTCAGGGGTAATCCCTATCGCGACCTTTGACCAGGATCACGGCGGCGTCCGATCGGTGGGATACCGGTTCGGTGATGTCGCCTATTCCAGCGATCTCGTGGACCTTCCAGAGGCCTCCTTTGCGGCCCTTCAAGGCCTGGATGTCTGGATCGTGGACGCTCTGCGCTGGCGGCCCCACCCGACCCACGCCCATGTGGACCTCGCCTTGTCTTGGATTGAACGGCTCGCGCCGCGCCGGGCGATTCTCACGAACATGCACATCGATCTCGATTTCGCCGATCTTGCATCGCGCCTGCCAGACGGGGTGGAGCCCGCCTATGACGGCCTTCGCTTTCAACACCAACTACCGCCAGCATTTTCATGAAAACAGAGGGGCTTAAGCTCGGATTCCTCGCCTCGAGAAACGGCAGCTCAATGCGCGCGATTCTCGAAGCCGTCGCCAGCGGCGACCTGCGCGCCGAGCCGCGCCTGGTGGTGAGCAACAATCGCACAGCGCCAGCGCTGGACTATGCGGCGGCGGCGGGCGTGCCCACCGCTTGGGTCCCGACCAAGCTTGATCCAGTCGCAGCCGACCAGAGCCTCACGGAGACCATGGCTGATGCCGGCGTAGAGCTGGTGGTGCTATCGGGCTATCTGCGACGCCTTGGCCCGGTGTTTCTGGATCATTTTCGGGGGCGCGTGCTGAACATCCATCCTGGCCCCCTCCCGGACTTTGGGGGGGAGGGGATGTATGGTCGCCGGGTCCATGAGGCGGTGATCGCCGCTGGCCTGAGCCACAGCGCCGCCGTCATTCATGTGGTGGATGGCGAGTATGATCATGGTCCAGAGGTGGCGCGTCTGGACATCGCATTGGAGCCGGGCGAAACCGCCGAAAGCCTGGAGACCAGGCTCACGGCCCTGGAACCGGGCTTCTACCTGCGAACACTTCAGCAGATCGCGACGGGCGACCTCCGCCTGCCTACAGTTTGAGGCTGACTGCGCCGCTGGCTTCGGCCGGCCATGGTGCGACACTTTCGCCGAACATCATTCATTTGCCTTTAAGCCGGGGCGGGTCAGTTTAGGCCCACCTAGGGGAGCGATTCATGACCGCAGTGGCCGCCACGATTATGGACCGCGTTCGCATCAGCCCGGCGAAGGCGCTCGATCTGCTGGCCGGCGAGATCGCCATGGCATGTCATGCCTCACAGCATCTGGACGATACCCTGGGCAAGATGCTGGAGTTGATTGCGCCGGAAGAACGGTTGAAGGTCATGCAGGATCTGCATGCCATTGACCTGTTGAATCAGCACCTGACCGCTCTGGCGAATTTTGCCCGCGACCTGGGGCTTCAGGCCAGCGAGGAAGCCGCTGTCGATCTAACCTCGGCTCTGAGCCACATCACCCTGGGCGATGTCGTCAAGCGGATCGAAGGCGCAGCCACCGGCGTCAGCTATGGCGCGGCTGACGAGGATGGCGACCTCGATCTCTTTTGAGGGGTTTTGGTTTGCCAGCGATGCGCCAAGGGCCTGAGACATCGCCACCTCAAATTTCCGATAATCTATCTTAGGCGAAGATCGTTAGCGGTCACGTTTGTGGATGCTCACTTTCTCGGCGCAACTCGCTACCTCCGCCTCGGCTGGGTGGCCTGACTGAGGCCATGATCGATTCGACCTCTCCCAGCGTGGCTTCGAAATAGTGTTCGGCCGGTGCAAGATAGATCACCACATAGGTCATGCCTCTGACTTCAGACGCCAGCGCCGCGCCGCGCCGCGCCGCTGATATCCAGCCCGTCCTGCGACTTCGTGGGAATAAGGCAAAGGCCGGCGCCTGGGAGGCGCCGGCCTTGTTCGTCACCCCCCATTCGAGAGGCGTCGCAGGATGCGTTCTAGAGCATTTTCCGATAAGTGTGATGCGGTTATCGGATCGAAGAATGCTCTAACTTTATGATTTAGAGCCCTTTTTATCCGATCTGATTGAAGCAATCAGATCGGAAAGGGCTCTAGCGCGGCCTTAGCCGTTGACGGCGTCCTTGAGGGCCTTGGCCGGCTGGAACGACACCTTCTTGGAGGCGGCGATCTGGACGGCTTCGCCGGTCTGGGGGTTGCGGCCCGTGCGCGCCGGCTTGTTCTGCACCTTGAACTTGCCGAAGCCCGGCAGGGACACTTCCTCGCCGCTGATGGCGGCGTCGCGAATCGCGGCGAAAACGCCGTCCACGATCTGCTTGGCCTGCGCCTTGGTCAGCTTGTCGTCGGCCGCGGCGACGCGATCGATGATGTCGGAGGTGTTCATGGATGGCTCCAGGTTGGGAATCAGCTTTCGACACTGCCAAGGGCATGCGCCGGTGTCACCTGAGCAAATGGTCCAATCGCCGCCGATTCAAGGGAATTTTGCACCCTTAGGGTGAACATCGGTACACAATGTCTATCCCGCGTGGGGTTCACCCTCCTCGCCCAATAGACCGCACCTGGGGATTCCGGCAGGCTTGGATCATGTCACACACCGCCGGCTCGCCCCCCGACGTCGCCCGTCAGCTCAACTCGCCCTCCTATCGTCTGGCCGCTCTGGATCAGGACTTCCTGTTGGGCGACTCCATGCGCGGCGTTCGCTTTCTGCTGGAGTTCGCCAAGGCTGAGGAGGCTTTGAGAGCCTGGGGTGTTGTATCCACCATTGTGGTCTTCGGCAGCGCCCGGGTGGCGCCAGATGGGCCTGGCCGTCAGGCCCACTGGTACGAGACAGCACGACGGTTTGGCCGCCTCGCTTCAGAGGTTGGAGGCGCCCTGCTCAACGGGCGAGAGGGCCGGCACAATGTGATCGCCACCGGCGGTGGACCGGGGGTGATGGAGGCGGCCAATCGTGGGGCCTATGAGGCCGGCGCCCCCTCGATCGGGTTCAACATCACCCTGCCCCATGAGCAGGTTCCCAACCCCTACTCCACCCCGGAATTGACCTTTCAGTTCCACTACTTCGCCATGCGCAAGATGCATCTGGCCATGCGGGCCAGTGGGCTGGTGATCTTTCCCGGCGGTTTCGGCACCCTGGACGAGCTCTTTGAACTGCTCACCCTGCGGCAGACACAGAAGAGCCCCCCCATCCCCATCGTGCTCTGCGATCCGGACTATTGGCGCCGAGTGATCAATTTCGACGCCCTGGCCGAACAGGGGATGATTTCGCCCCAGGACCTCGAGCTGTTCGGCTTTGCTGAGACGGCTGAGGAGATCTGGGCATCGCTCGAGGCTCGGGGCCTGCATGCTGTGGATTAAAGACGCCGGCGTCGCCCAACTGGTGTGCGCCATAGTCGCGCCACGGTTTCGCCTCAACCTCGCGGCGATCCACAGGAGGCATGTTCCATGCGGCCCGTTCCAAGCCTGATCCTGGCCCTTTGCCTGGTCTCATCGGTTTCGATCGGCGGAATCGCCGTGGCCGGTCAGGCTGACCCACCGGCGCCTACGGCGGCCGCGGCGCCCCGCGTCACCGTCAGCCTGAGCGCACAGCTCACCGAGGCTGCTCAGAAGACCTATGGATTGGCCGAAGTTGAACGTCAGGCCGAGCGACTGCGCAGGCTGGTCGCCGAGGACCTTGAGCAGATGGGCGTAATGGCCGGAGGTCGAGTCGATCTGATGCTTGTCGACCTCAAGCCCAGTCGCCCGACCCGACAGGAAATGATCTCGCGGCCCGGTCTTTCTTTCCGCAGCGCGGCCCTGGGCGGGGTGCGTATCGAAGGCGAGATGACGACCTTTGACGGCAAGGTCACCCCAGTCAGCTTCTCCTGGTACGCCTCGGACCTGTCCAATTCCCGTCGGCAATCGGTCTGGGGGGACGCCCAGTGGGCGTTTGAGCGATTCAGCCACCGGCTTAGCCGAGGTCAGCTCTACGCCCTGCGTTGACCTCAAGCTTGCCTCAGGCTCTGATCGGCTACTTCAGTTCCCGATGAGAGTGTTCAATGTCGACCGAGCGCCGTTCAAGCTGGACCCTGGCGGCGCTGGCCGCGCCATGTCTGCCGTTGGCCGGCTTGGGACTGCCGCTCGTGGTCTATCTGCCGGAATACTACGCCAATGAGCTGGGCTTGAGCCTGTCGGCCGTCGGTGCGGCCTTCATGGGCGTGCGACTGCTCGACATCGCCTTTGATCCATTCATCGGCGGGGTGATGGACAAGACCCGCACCCGCTTTGGTCGCTTTCGCCTGTGGTTTGGGGTGGGCATCCCCATCCTGATGCTGGCCGCCTACATGCTGTTCATGGCCCGGCCGGGCGTGGGTGTGGGCTATCTCTGGCTCTGGCTGCTGATCATCTATGGCGGCTTTTCCATCGCCACCCTGGCGCATCTGTCCTGGGGCTCGGTGCTTTCCCCCGGCTATGACGAGCGATCGCGGATCTATTCCTGGTGGCAGGGCGGCAATGTTGTGGGGATGATCCTGGTCCTCACCCTCCCCCCGCTGCTGGGCCTCATGGGTGTGCCTGGACATGCCGTGGGGGTCGAGGCCATGGGGTGGTTCATTATCCTGCTACTGCCGCTGACCGGGCTGCTGGCGCTGTGGAAGGTCCCAGAGCCGTTCATTGCTCGGCCACAGCAACAGTCGGGGTTGAGGGAATATCTGGGTCTCTTCAAACGCAGCAGCGTCCGTCGGCTGCTCGCCGCCGATCTGGCCATTGGCACCGGGCCAGCGATCACCGGCGCGCTATTCTTCTTCTATTTCGAGCGCATCAAGGCCTTCGACAAGGCTGAGGCTGGCGGCCTGTTGCTGATCTATTTTATTGGCGGCCTGGTGGGTGGTCCGATCTGGACCCGGCTGTCCTACAAGCTGGGCAAGCACCGGGCCTTGGCGGTTTCAACCGTCTTCTATGCAGTTGTTACGGCTGGCGCCCTGATCATTCCGCCGGGCGCCTGGCTGATCGCGGCCGGTCTGATGTTCCTCATCGGGCTGCCCTACTCTGCTGGCCCATTCCTGTTGCGCGCCATGATGGCTGATGTGGGAGACGAGGAGCGGCTGGAGTCAGGCGCCGATCGCACCGGCCTCCTCTACGCCCTGTTGAGCGGCACGGTGAAGATCGGCTCGGCCGCAGCGATCGGCATCACCTATGTGGGGCTAGACCTTGTAGGCTTTGACGCAAGGGCCGGCGACTCCACGTCGGGGCTTGTGGGACTTCAAGTGATGTTCCTGGCGGCGCCGGCGGTCCTCTCCCTGCTGGCCGGCTGGATCATCATGAACTATCCGCTGAACGCTGAGCGACACGCTGAGATCCGCAGCGCCCTGGACGCCCGTGACCTAGCGGAAGCTGCGCCGGAATTCGGGGCGGAACCCAAGACCTCCGAGGAGATTCATGCCGTCGTCCGCCCCGCCCAGTAGCCTGCCGCCCTTGGAGCGTCTTCTGGCCATCATGGCCAGGCTGCGTGACCCTGTGGACGGCTGTCCGTGGGACCTTGAGCAGACCTTCGCCACCATCGCCCCCTATACGGTGGAGGAGGCCTATGAGGTGGCAGACGCCATCGAGCGGAATGACCTCAGCGATCTGAAGGAGGAGCTGGGCGATCTGCTGCTGCAGGTCGTGTTCCACGCCCGTATCGCCGAGGAACTGGGCGCCTTCGCCTTCGAAGACGTGGCCCTGTCCATCAACGATAAGATGATCCGCCGCCACCCGCATGTCTTTGGCGAAGAGACCTACGCCACCGGCGAGGCCCAGACCGCGGCCTGGGAGGCGATGAAGGCGCAGGAGCGGGCGGGCAAGGGCCGTAACCAGAGTCTGCTGGACGACGTGCCCGCCGGCCTGCCGGCCATGACCCGCGCGGTGAAGCTGACCAAGCGCGCCGCCCGGGTGGGCTTTGATTGGCCCGAGGTGTCCTTCGTGCTGGAAAAGCTGCGCGAGGAGATCGCCGAAATGGAGGCTGAGATCGAGTCTGGCGACAAGGACGCCCTGCGCGGCGAGATCGGCGACGTGCTGTTCGTCATGGCCAATCTGGCCCGCAAGCTGGACATCGAGCCCGAGGACGCCGTGCGCGCCACCAACGCCAAGTTCGCCCGACGCTTCCAGTTCATCGAGGCGGCGCTTGCCAAGCGCGGCCGGACGGCGGTGGAGTCTGATCTGGCCGAGATGGACGCCCTCTGGGACGCGGCCAAGGCCGCTGAACGCGCCTAGAGGTCGTCAGCGCTTCCGGACACAGCGCCAAGGTCGATCCGGGGGAACAGCTGCTCAAACTGTCCCAAGGCCTTGGGCGTCAGGCGCACGGCCATGCGAACGGCGCCGTCATCCTCGGTATGGCGATCAATCACCCGGCCATTCTGATAGAGCCAAGCGATGGCCGCGCCTTCTCCCGCTGGCAGGTGAGCCTCGACCGCCGGGGACTCATCGACAAGGTCGGCCACGGCCAACAAGAGAGGTTCGACCCCCTCCCCCGTCACCGCCGAGACCAGCAGAGCCGGCGGATGGGCGCGGCGGGCATCCCCCACCAGCAGGGGCCGGTCCTCCACAGGCGTGAGGTCAATCTTGTTCCAGACTTCCAGCACCCGGCGCTCATCCATGTCGAGCCCCAGGCGTTCGAGGACCTCGCGGACGTCGGCGGCCTCGGCGGCGCTTTCGGGGCTGGCGATGTCCCGGACGTGCAGGATGACGTCGGCTTCCTTGACCTCCTCCAGGGTGGCGCGGAAGGCCTCGACCAGTTCGTGCGGCAGGTCGGAAATGAAGCCCACCGTGTCCGACAGGATGGCTGGCCGGCCGTCGGGCAGGTTCAGCATCCGCAGGGTCGGATCGAGGGTGGCGAACAGCATGTCTTCGGCCATGACCTCGGAATTGGTCAGGCGGTTGAACAGGGTCGACTTGCCGGCATTGGTGTAGCCGACCAGGGCGACGACCGGATAGGGCCTGCGCTTGCGGGCCGATCGCTGCAGGGTGCGGGTGCGGCGAACCTCCACCAGCTCCTTCTTCAGGCGGCCGATCTTTTCCGCCAGCAGGCGGCGGTCAGTCTCGATCTGGGTTTCGCCAGGACCGCCCATGACGCCGAATCCGCCCCGCTGGCGCTCCAGGTGGGTCCAGGTGCGGACAAGGCGCGAACGCTCATAGGAGAGCCGGGCCAACTCCACCTGCAGTCGCCCTTCCCGAGTGCGGGCGCGCCTGGCGAAGATCTCCAGGATCAGGCCGGTGCGGTCGATGACCTTCACCTTCCAGGCCTTCTCCAGATTGCGCTGCTGAACCGGCGTCAGGGCGTCGTCGACGACCGCCACGTCGATCTCTAGTTCTTCGCAGAGCTCGCCAATCTCAGCCACCTTGCCCTTGCCGAACAGAGTGGCAGGCATGCGCTTGCGAACCGGGGCGACCATGCCCCGACGAATTTCGAGGTCCAGGGCCAGGGCGAGACCTTCGGCCTCTTCCAGGCGCGCCTGGGAGGACCGGGCGCCGCCGCGGCCCTCACGCTCGGGATGGATGATGAGCGCGCCCTGGACAGGCGTCTCATGGTCGATAGGTGGGGAACTCAATCGGTCTCGTCTTCCGCCGGCTCGTACAGCTGAACGGGCTGGGCCGGCATAATGGTGGAGATGGCGTGTTTGTAGACCAGTTGGGACTGGCCATCGCGGCGCAGGAGCACGCAGAAATTATCGAACCAGCTGACCACGCCCTGCAGCTTGACGCCGTTGACGAGGAAGATGGTCAGGGGGGTCTTGGCCTTGCGGACGCTGTTGAGGAAGGTGTCCTGCAGGTTCTGCTTTTTTTCGCTCATGGCTTTTCGCCCTTTTCTCCGATTAAGGGGCCACGCGCCCCCACACACATAAGGCAAGCTAGTCCAACCTCGAGCCGCCGTGCAATCACGGTCGGCCGCTCAGATGGTGGTCTGCTTCGCCCTTTCGATATAGAGGCTCCGCAGACGCTTCGCCACCGGGCCTGGCGCCCCGCCCCCGATGGGTTGTCCGTCGATGGCGATCACCGGCAACACCAGCGAACCGGCCCCGGTGATGAAGGCCTCCTTGGCCTCGGCCATCTCCTCCGGCGTGAAGGGACGCTCCTCGACCTTCAGACCGGCCTCGGCGATGACGTCCAACAGGGTGCGGCGGGTGACGCCCCGCAGGATGTTGGCCTGGGTGTCGCGGGTCCGCAGGACGCCATTGCCGTCGAGGATCCAGGCATTGGCCGAGGCGCCCTCTGTGATCAGCCCCATCTCATCGACGAACAGGGCCTCCCCGGCCCCCCGTTCCCGGGCCGCCTGCCTAGCCAGAACGTTGGGCAGCAGGCCCACCGTCTTGATGTCGCAGCGGCCCCAGCGGTTCTCTGGGGTGGTGATGACCGCGATACCCTTGGCCGCCTTGGCTTCTGAGGCGGCGCGGTCGAGGCTTTTGGCCGTGATGACGACGGAGGGACTGAGGTCACCCTCTGGAAAGGCGTGGTCCCGCGGCGCCACACCTCTGCTGACCTGCAGGTAGATGAGGCCCTCGCGCACCTGATTGCGGCGCAGCACCTCGCGCAGGACGATGGTCAGCGCCGCCCGAGACATGGGTTCAGGGATCCGCAGCTCGCCGAGACTACGGGCCAGGCGGGCGAAGTGTCCTTCGGCGTCGGCGAGCTTGCCGCCAAACACCGACCACACCTCATAGACCGCGTCCGCCAGCTGGTAGCCCCGGTCCTCGATATGGACGGCGGCGTCGGCGTGCCGCTGATAGCGGCCATTTACATAGGCGATGCGCCCCATGGCTATTCAACGCCCTCCTCGAGCGCGCGCGCCCCGGACAGGCCTAGGGACTTGAGTTTGCGGTGCAGAGCCGAGCGCTCCATGCCGATGAAGGCTGCGGTTCGGGAGATGTTGCCGGAGAAGCGCATCATCTGGGCGCTCAGATACTCCCGCTCGAAGGTCTCTCGGGCCTCGCGCAGGGGCAGGGCGATGATCTTGTCGGCCCCTAGCAGACCACCCCCATCAGTTGGCGGGGCGTCGGAGGGGACCATCTCGGCGGTAATCGGCTCCTTGGGGTCGCCAGAGCTGAGAATGAGCATCCGCTCCACCACATTGCGCAGCTGCCGCAGATTGCCCGGCCATGGCCTGACCTGCAGGGCGCCGATAGCGTCTTCCGACAGCACCCGACGGGGCATGCCACTCGCCTCACAGATCCGCTCGATAAAGCTTTCCACCAGCTCCGGTATATCCTCCCGCCGCTCCGAGACGCCCGGTACGGTGACGGGAACGACATTGAGCCGATGGAAAAGGTCCTCGCGGAAGCGCCCCTCGGCGATCTCTTCGCGGAGATTGCGCGAGGTGGAGGAGATGACCCGAACGTCCACCTGGACGTCGGCGTCGCCATTCACCCGTCGGAACCGCTGCTCCACCAGGACACGCAGAATCCGGCTCTGCGTCTCCCGGGGCATGTCGGCCACTTCATCGAGATAGAGGGTTCCAGCATGGGCCCGCTCAAAGACCCCGATCTTGCCGGGTCGGCCGCCCTCGCCCTCGACGCCGAACAGCTCGACATCCATCCGCTCGGGCGTCATGCCGGCGGCGCTGATGGCTACGAACTCCCCCTTGGCCCGGGGGCTCGCGGTATGGATCAGGCGCGCCACCGTCTCCTTGCCCGAACCCGGAGGACCAGCGATCAGCACCCGGCTGTTGGCGGCCGCCAGCTTGGCGATCATCTGGCGCAAGTGCTGGGCAGGCATGGATTTGCCAATCAGCCCCTCGGGCATGATGGCCTGGGTGCGCAGGCGGCGGTTCTCCCGCCGCAGATTGGCCGCCTCCAGGGCGCGGTCGACCACCAGCAGCAGCCTGTCTGACTTGAAGGGCTTTTCCAGGAAGTCATAAGCGCCGCGCTTGATGGCGCTGACGGCGGTTTCGATATTGCCGTGGCCAGAGATCATGATCACGGGCAAATCGGGGTCCAGAGACTTCAGCAGGTCCAGAAGCTCCAGACCGTCCATGCCCCCGCCCTGCATCCAGATATCGAGGATCAGCAGGGATGGCCGCCTGGCCCGAACGGCGGCTAGCGCGCTTTCAGAATCTGAAGCGGTGCGGACCTCATAGCCCTCATCGGCCAGGATTCCCGCCACCAGTTCGCGGATGTCGGCCTCGTCGTCCACCACCAGCACGTCAGCGGCCATGGGCTTCTCCTTCGAGCATCAATGCAGCATCGGGGGCGCCGCCCGCCGGGCGTCTGGCGATGGGCAGGCTAAGCACGACTCGGGCGCCCCGCCCTCGCGTCGCGTCGGTCAGGACCAGATCGCCCCCATGGTCCTCAACAATCCGTTTGACGATGGCCAAGCCTAGCCCCGTACCCTTCTCGCGGGTCGTCACATAGGGCTCTGTCAGCCGGTCGCGGTCCTTTTCCGGAAGGCCGACGCCATTGTCCTCGACCGAGATGATTGTGGTCTCGTCAGCCAGGGCCATCTTCACCGTGATCTTCCCCGCCGGCCGCGGGCTGGATTCCAGGCGGGCGTGGACCGCCTCGGCGGCGTTCTTGAGTATGTTCGTCAGGGCCTGGGCCAGCATGCGCCCGTCAGCCATGACCGAAACCTCTGGCGCGGGCTCCGTCAGGACGATCTTGAGGTCCGGATTGGCGACCCCTTGGGCGAAGACCTGCGCCCGGACCAGCTCCGCCAGGTCCTGAGGTGAGAACCGCGGCGCGGGCATCCTCGCGAAGGAGGAGAATTCATCCACCATCCGTCCGATGTCGCCCACTTGCCGCACGATGGTGTCGGTGCAGCGGTCGAAGGTTTCCAGGTCGGCCGCCGCCACGTCCTTGCGGAACTTCCGCTGCAGGCGCTCGGCCGACAGCTGGATGGGCGTCAGCGGGTTCTTGATCTCATGGGCGATGCGGCGCGCCACATCCTTCCATGCGGCGTTGCGCTGGGCCGCCACCAGGCGGGTGATGTCATCGAAGGTCAGAACCAGCCCGCTGTCACTGCGGCTGGCGCGCACCCGAAGACGATGGCTTTCCCGGGCGCGCTGAATATCGACCTCAGCCTCGGCCTCCCCGGAAACAGCGGCCTCTCCGGCCACAGCGCTGAGTTCCGGCGCAAGCTCGGCCAGGGTCAGACCCTCCACCGCGCCGTCGCTCAATTCGAGCAGCTGGGCCGCTTGTCGGTTGAGGGCCGATATCCGCCCGCGACTATCCAGACCAATGACCCCGGCGCTGACCTCTGAAAGGACGGTTTCGATAAACTCGCGCCGTCCCTCCGCCTCGTCGCTGGCCCGCCTCAATGCCTCTTGTTGAGCTTGAAGATCATGGGTCATGCTATTGAAAGCGCGGGAAAGTACGGCGATCTCCTCGGGATCATTATGAAGATCAACCCGGGCGCTGAGATCCCCACCGGCCACCCGCCCCGCAGCCTGCACCAACCGCGCCACGGGACCAGAAATGGCGTTGGCGGCGGACATGCCCAGCCACACCGCCCCCACCAGCACCAGCAGGGCGGTCTCCACATAGCTCAGGGCGAACACAGTCTGGATGCGCGCCCGGCTCTGGGCAGCCTCCCGATAGGAGATCAGCGACCCTTCAGCCTCGATCAGATGGGTGATGATCCCCGACTCGACGGGCCGGGCCACATAGAGATAGGCGTCGGGATAGTCGTTGAGACGATAAAGGGCCCGCATCAGATCGGAAGAATCGAACGCCGGGACCGAGATATCGCCCTCGTCTGCCGCCTGAAAACTCGACTCGGGGGGCATGACGAAGGGTGGCGCGTCAGGCGCCTCGGCCCGGGCCAGGACCCGGCCTTCCCGGTCGATGAGATAGGCGGCTGGAAAGGCGTGATAGGCGGCCTGGTAAGACAGGAAGTGGGCGAAGGTGACCGGCGATGTGCCTAGGGCCGGGGCTGCGCGATTGAGGTCCACGGACATCAGGGACACGTGCTCCCCGATATAGCGCTTCTGATCCTCCACATAGGAGCGGGCCACAGTGGCGGAATTCTCCACTACGGTCTGAACCCGTTCACTGAACCAGTTGTCGACGCCACGGTTGACAAGGACCCCGTAGAACAGGGCCACGACCACGGCCGGGGCCACGGCCGCCAGGGCGAACAGGGTCACAAAGCGAAGATGAAGGCGGGCGCCGGCGTCCACTGAGCGGGCGTCCAGCAGGGCCAGCAGGCGGAACCCCACCAGGGCCGCCAGGACCAGGATCAGCACCAGGTTCAGGCTCAGGACGGTCAGAATGGCGTTGGAGGCTGGACGAAGGGGCCCGGCCTCCGGGGGCGAGGCCGCCAGGAGGATGGCCACAGCCGTCAGCACGGCCGCCAGGAGGTAGCCGCCCCCAAGCACATAGCGCGACTGCATCGCCCGCCAGAGTCTGGCGAACGGTCTCGCGGCTTCCAGGCTCCCGACCAGCGACGTCATGATGACGCAGCCTAGGCCCAACTGTGTCTGGAACTCAACACAGATGTTGCCGGATTACGTCAGGTTGTTCGGCGACGCCAGATCGCCAAGCCTCACTTGCGGCCTCGGGTCAAATCCACCCCGAGATCCTGGATCTTCTTCCGCAGGGTGTTGCGGTTCAGGCCCAGAATTTCAGCCGCGCGCACCTGATTGCCCCGGGTTGCGGCCAGGGTCAGCTGAATGAGGGGGCGCTCGACCTCCTCGAGCACGCGATCATAGAGGCCGACTGGCGGCACGCCGTCGGGTTGCTCGGCGAAATACCCGCCCAGATGACGCTCAACCAGCTGAGCAAGCGTCATCGGCCCCTCCTGGCCGGGCTGGCTCGGCTGCTGATCAGCCAGTTCCTTTTCGACGATCCGGGCGGTGATCAGCTCCTCGGCATACAGGGCGCAGACCCGGCGGATCAGGTTCTCGAGCTCGCGGACATTTCCCGGCCAAGCGTGCAGCTTCAGCCTTTCGAGGGCGGCCTGATCAATGGTCTTGGAGGGCAGCCCCTCCCGATTGGCCCGCAACAGGAAGGAGCGCGCCAGATCAGGAATGTCCTCGGTGCGATCGCGCAGGGGCGGCAGCCGCAGGGGCGCCACGTTCAGTCGGAAGTAGAGGTCTTCCCGGAACAGGCCCTGGGCGATGAGGGCGCGCAGGTCGCGGTTGGTGGCGGCGATCAGCCGGGCGTTGGGGCGGCGGCCCGTCTTCGGGTTCAAGGCAGGTTCGGACCCATCAATCACCCGTAACAGGCGGGTCTGAGCGTCCAGCGGCATGTCGCCGATCTCGTCCAGGAACAGGGTGCCGCCGTCGGCCTCCACCAGCTTGCCGCTGTCGCCATCGGCCCGGCCAAACAGCTCGGCCTCAACCCGCTCCCGCGGTGTGGCGGCCAGGTTGATGACCACGAACTTGCCGTCACGGCGGCGACCCATGTCATGCAGGGCCCTGGCGACCAGCTCCTTGCCGGTGCCGGATTCCCCAAGGATCAGCACCGTGAGATCGGCGCCCACCAGGCGGGCGATGGTGCGATACACGTCCTGCATCGGCGCAGAGCGGCCGATCAGGGGCAGGCGCTCATCGCGCATGGCCCTCGCCTGGGCCCTGGAAGCCTCCGGATTGGCAGGCCGCGCCAGAGCCCGCCTGGCAAGCGCGGTCATGTCGTCCAGGTCGAAAGGCTTGGGGACGTAGTCAAAGGCGCCGATCTCGGCGGCGTTGACGGCGGTGAGCAGTGTGTTCTGCGCGCTCATGATTATGACGGGCAGCTTGGGACGCTCCTTGCGGATGCGTGGCAGCACGTCGAACACGTTCTCATCGGGCATCATCACATCGGTGATGACCAGGTCGCCCTCCCCTTCAGACACCCACTTCAGGAGGGTTGAGGCGTTGCCTGTCGCCCGGACCTGGTAGCCCAGGCGGGTGAAGGACTGCGACAGGACGAGGCGGATGGAGGCGTCATCGTCGGCGATCAGGATCTTCTTTCCGGCCGGGCTCATGCCGTAGCGTCCTTTTCAGTCACAATGGGAAGCAGGACCCGGAACACTGTCCGACCGGGTTCGGATTCGAAGTCGATCAGTCCGCCGTGGCCAGCCACCAGCTTGGACACCAGGGCCAGGCCAAGGCCCGCGCCCATCGGCTTGGTGGTGACAAAGGGCTGAAAGAGGCTTTCACGCAGATGGGCCGGCACGCCTGGCCCATTGTCCTGAATGCGGACTTCCAGGGGGGCGCCCCGCAGGGGACGATCCTTGGCGGATCGAACACGGACCCCATGGCGGAAGGCGGTGGTGATGAGCACTTCACCGCGACCGTCGCCCCGCATGTGGGCGGCCTCAGAGGCGTTTTTCACAAGGTTGAGGAAGACCTGGATCAACTGATCCTCATCGCCGGGGGTGGCCGGCAGCGAGGGATCATAGTGCTCGCGCAGGGTCAGGCCATCGGCCACCCCATTAGCGGCGAGCGCGCGCACCCGATCGAGAACCTCGTGAATGTTCACCGGATCGCGAGCCGGCGGAGCGTCATCGGCGAAGACCTCCATCCGGTCGACGAGGCGCTTAACTCTGTCGGTCTCATCGACAATCAGCTGGGCCAGGGGCACATCATCGGCCCTAGCGCCGGCCTTCAGCAGCTGGGCCGCCCCACGGATGCCCGCCAGCGGGTTCTTGATCTCGTGAGCGAGCATCCGCCCCAGCCCCATGATCGAGCGCAGCCCCGCCGCATCGCCGCCAAATTCGGAAAAGACCCCACCCTTCACCTGCAAGGACAACAGCACCGATCCGTCGCCCAGGGGGGCGGCCGCACCATCGGCCTCAAAGGTCGGCTGGCCGAACAGGCTGATCTCCAAACCCCGCTCACGGACCGCGCCGCCCTCTTCCAGGGCTCGGCGCAGCAGCGCCACCAAGGGAGAGGCCGGTGGCAGCGCTGCGCCGAACCGTCCCCGGGCCAGCAGGCCCAACCCTTGGCCAAAGAGCGCCTCGGCGGCTTCGTTGGCCGCTACCAGGGCGCCGTTTCTGTCAATGACCAGGGCAGGCTCTGGACTGAGATCAAAGGCTGCAGACTTGAGGGCGTTCAGATCGACCTCCCCGGGGGCGCTTCGGATCCGACTGGTCATGCCGCCAACCTTGTCTCGGGATTCCGCCATAGGGCGATCAACTCGCGCTTCACATGTGACGGGTCTTCCAGCCGACAGATGCGCCCTCGGGCCGCCCGCCGGGCCTCGGCCTGCGACGGCCAGGGGGCGTTGTCGATATAGGCGGCCAGGTGCTTTCGGAAAATTCGAAGGCCGAGGCGCTCGCCATAGAAGCTGAGACTGTCGTCGAGATGGGCCTGGACGATGGCCAATCGGGTTTCGACATCTGGCGTCGCGAAAGGCGCCCCCGATAGAGCGGCTTCGATCTCTGCGGCGATCCAGGGACGGCCATAGACCCCGCGGCCGACCATCACCCCATCGGCTCCGGATTGTTCCAGCGCCGCCTTGGCTGAAACGCCGTCAATGATATCGCCATTGACGATCACTGGGATGTCCACCGCGGCCTTCACCGGCGCCACGGCCGCCCAGTCAGCGGCCCCTCGGTAGAACTGGCTGCGCGTACGGCCATGGACGGTGATCGCCTGGACCCCACGACTCTGGAATCGATGAGCAAGGTCGGGCGCATTCAGCGAAGCCTCGTCCCAGCCCAGGCGCATCTTCGCCGTCACCGGAACATCAGCGGCCTCAACCACGGCGGCGACGATGGCCTCGGCCAGCTCAGGTTCGCGCATCAGCGCCGAGCCACAGGCGACGCCAGTCACTTCCCGGGCCGGACAGCCAAAGTTGAGATCGATGATCTGGGCCCCAGCCTGCACCGCCAGACGGGCGCCCTGCGCCATGGTGGCGGGATCCTTGCCGACCAACTGAACGACCATCAAGGGTAGGCCTTCCCCCACAGCGGCCCGGCGGACCACGTCTGGCCGTCCTTTCGCAAACTCATCGGACGCCACCATCTCGGTCGCCACATAGGCGGCGCCCAGTCGGCTGGCCAGCCGACGGAACGGCAGGTCGGACACCCCGGTCATGGGCGCGATCCAGACCCGCCCCCCCACTGTCACCCCACCGATGTCGAGCGGCTTGCTCATTTTATAATCACCCCTATCGACCGCTTTTTAGGCAATTTGTGCGGCGCCGTAAAGCCTGGACAAGACGGTCCCAGGGCCTAAACACAGGCCATGAGCTTTTCGGCCATAGTGGTCGCCGCAGGAAGCGGTCTTCGCGCCGGCGCAGGCGTTCCCAAGGCTTGGCGCAGTCTGGGCGGCCGGCCGGTCGCCAGGTGGTCGGTGGAGGCCCTGGCCGCCGCGGGGGCCGCGCCTCTGGTGGTCGTCATCGCCGAAGACATGCGGGCGGAGGCGGAGCAGGCCCTGAGCGGCCTGGCTGGTGTGACCCTCGTTGCGGGTGGGGCCACCCGAGCAGCGTCGGTCCAGGCCGGCTTGGCGGAGCTCGCGGGCGCTCCAGACGATCACAGGGTGCTGATCCACGATGCGGCGCGGCCCTTCCTCACCGGGGCGCACATCGAGCGACTGCTTGCCGCTCTGGACGAGCAGGATGCCGCGATCCTCGCCCTCCCCGTCGCCGATACCCTGAAACGTCAGGATGAAGCCTATCTGGCCACGCCGCCTCGCGAGGGGCTTTGGCGCGCCCAGACGCCGCAGGCCTTCACCCTGGCGGTTCTGCGGCGTGGCTACGGCGCCTGGGATTTCGCCGCAGAGCCCACCGATGACGCCCAGGTGGTGGCGAGCGTCGGCGGCGCCGTGGCGCTGGTCGCCGGTGACCCCCGGCTATTCAAGCTGACCTATCCGGAGGACTTCGTCATGGCTGAGCACCTGGCTGGCGCCGCACGGAAGGTCCGGACGGGAATGGGCTATGACGCACATAGATGGGGACCTGGCGACGCAGTCTGGCTCTGCGGCGTGCGTGTCGACCATGATCAGACCCTGATCGGCCACTCCGACGCCGATGCGGGCCTCCACGCCCTGACCGACGCCCTGCTCGGCGCCCTGGGCGCCGGGGATATTGGTGAGCACTTTCCCCCGAGCGATCCGCAATGGCGCGGGGCGTCGTCAGACCAGTTTCTCGCCCATGCTGCGGGCCTGGTCCGCGCCCAGGGCGGGGAGATCGCCAATGTCGATGTGACCCTGATCTGCGAGCGACCAAAGATTCGACCTCACAGGGACGCCATGCGCGCCCGTCTGGCAGAGATTCTCGGCGTGGCCGAAGCCCAGGTGAGCGTGAAGGCTACGACGACGGAAGGCATGGGGTTTACGGGACGCCAGGAGGGTCTTGCGGCCCAGGCGATCGCTACGATTGAGCTGCCAGATCATGGCAGCCAGGGCCAGACCTCCTTCATCCGGGCGTAGAGCGCCCCTGGCAGGTTGGTGTAGGCGTCGGTCCAGGGGGCGGTGAGCGTGCCGTCCACCGGCTCCCACCGCACATCATTTTCATAGGGCAGCAAGCCCTCAGGCGTCCGCGCCACCAGGACGACGTCTTCGGCCGACTCCCACAGGACGGGGCTGTCATAGGCCGCCTGATGCCGCTGCAGCAGGCCATAGCCGCCCGCCGCCGTCGCCACAGCCATGGCCGGCGAGATCAGATCCAGGTTGCGATTGGACAGGTGCATCACAAGGACCCCATCGGGCTTCAGCTTGGCCAGGTACATCTCCACGGCCTCCACCGTCAGCAAATGGGCGGGCACGGCGTCTGAAGAGAAGGCGTCCAGCAGCAGAAGGTCGAACTGTCCCTGAGGCTGGTCTTCCAGGGTCAGGCGGGCGTCGCCGATCACATAGTCGATCGGCCCCTTGGCGCATTCGGTGGTGTAGGAGAAGTAGGCCGGGTCGTTGGCGATCTCGACCATCAACGGGTCAATCTCAAAGAAGGTCAGCCGGTCCTCTGGTCGGACATAGGCGGCCACCGTCCCGGTGCCGAGCCCCACGGCCCCGATGGTCAGGCTGGCCTTGTCCGCGCGCTTGGCGGCGAAGACCTGGCCGATGGGCGTCTCGGGCGCGTAGTAGACCAGAGGCCGGCAACGATGCTCAGGCGCCTGAGCCTGGGCGCCATGCAAGGTCGTGCCGTGGGCCAGCATGTGGACGGTCCCGCCCAACGCCTGGACGGGCATCACCGACTGGCGGGCGACGCCGAAGAAGCTCCGCCAGGTCTGACGAACATCCACACGGTCGCCGGCCATCTGCGCCGAGATCAGCAGCATTGAGACGGTCGCCAGGAAGAGGATCGAGCTGCGCCGCAACAGAAAGGCCGACACCGTGACCACGCCCAGCAGGATGCGCACCACGGAGTCGCTCTGCGCATAGAGGCCCGCTAGAACTGGCGCGGCGATCACTGCGACCACGCAGATGGCGAACAGCCCCCATCGCCAGAAGGGCCCGGTCTCCCAGGTCCAAGGTCTGGCCAGGCACGACAGGGCGAGCACCAGCGGGTACTCCCAGACATTGGTGAAGATGACCGGCGCCAGAAAGGCGTTGAACCCGCCTCCGACCACGCCGCCGATGGATAGGCAAAGATAGAATTCCGTCAGCCGGGCGGGCGGCGGACGCCTGGCGACCAGAGCCTGATGACAAACCAGCGCGGTCAGGAAGAAGGCCGCGAGATGGACGCCGAGCTGGATCACCAGATTGGTGGTGTGGAACGGCATGATCACCGCGCAGGCCACGACGGCGGCGGCCTGGAACATCAGGGCCGTCTCCGACGAAATCAGCGGCCGGTCCTGGAAGGCGATGATGAAGGTCAACAGATAGAGGGCGAGCGGAACGACCCAGATGAACGGGGCTGAGGCCACATCTGTGGTGATATGTGTGGTCACACCCAGCATCAGGCTGGACGGTATCGCCGCCAGTCCGATCCAGATCAGCCGCTGACGCCAGGGTCGCTCGCCTGACGCGGCCTCGACCGGTCCACTGAGGTCTGGCCGGCCGACCTCAAGGTGCGGGGCGCGCGCCACCAGCAAGCTGAGGGCTGCCATCAGCACCACAAAGCCCCCATAGGCCAGGCTCCAGATGAAGGTCTGGGCCTGCACGGCCAGGGTGGGCTCGACGACGAGGGGATAGGCCAGCAGCGCAATCAGGCTGCCCAGATTGCTCGCCGCATAGAGGACATAGGGCCCCCGCCCCTCGCCCTCACGGTAGATCCGGGCATGCCAGGCCTGGGCCAGAGGCGCGGTGGCCGAAAGCACTGCAAAGGGCGCGCCGACCATCAGGGCGAGCGCCGCCAGCAGCCAAACAGCCGGATGGTCTGAAGATGGCGGCCCCAGCAACTCGTGCACCCGCAGCGGCAAGACCAGGGCGGCCAGCAGCAGGGCGCCGCCGTGGATAAGCGCTTGGCGCCGAACCGTACTGGCCCTCTGCAGCAGATGGGCGTAGGCGTAACCGGCCAGCAGGGCGGCCTGAAAAAAGGCCATGCTGGTGTTCCAGACCGCCGGCGCGCCGCCCATCAGGGGCAAGAGCAGCTTGGCGGCCATGGGCTGGACCATGAAGACCAGAGTGGCGCTGGCGAAGACGGTAAGCCCAAAAAGCGCTGGCGCGACGGCGGGCTTGGCCTTGGGGAGGGTGTCCTGCAGGGTCATGTCGCCGATTCGGCTTGTAAGGTCAGGGCGGCCAATGGTGTGGTCTGACTGACCCGGCGCCTAGCGCCCTTTCGTACCTGGCATCGGATACAGCCATGTTTTCTTTGGAAATCGAGACCTTGGCGCGGCTTCTCATCGATGAGGCGCGTCAGAAATCCCTGCGAATCGTCACCGCTGAGAGCTGCACTGGCGGCCTGGTCAGCGCGGCCATCTGCGCGATTCCAGGCGCCTCGGACGTTTTGGACCGTGGCTTTGTCACCTATTCCAACCGCGCCAAGCAGGAGATGCTTGGGGTTCCGGGGGATCTGATCGCCGATCTGGGCGCGGTCTCAGAGCCTGTGGCCCGCATGATGGCCGAGGGCGCTCTGGAGAATTCGAACGCCCATCTGGCGGTGGCCATCACCGGCATCGCCGGCCCGGACGGCGGCACGCGGATGAAGCCGGTGGGTACTGTGCACATCGCCACGGCCCGGACCAATCACGGCCTGACCCACCGGGCTGAGCTCTTCGAATTTGAGACCCGATTTGAGATCCAGCAGGCTGCGGCTCAGGCCGCCCTGGAGATGCTGCGCGAACGGCTGACCTGACGCCTCAGGAGGGATCGGCCACCGGCCCATAGAGACTCTTGGCCCGCGCCTCGAAGCAGCCGATGAGCCGATCTACCGCGCTATGGAAATTGGCGCTCAAGAGCGCCGCCAGCATCCGCGACTTGAACTCAAAGTCGATCTCGAACTCGATCCGGGTTCCGGCCGGGTCCTCATGGAAGCGCCAGCGGTTCTCAAGTCGTTTGAACGGGCCAGAGATCAGGCTGACCTGGATCACACGCCCGACCGAAACCCGTCGCACACGGGTCGAGAAGCGCTCCTTGAGGAAGGAGAAGCCGACTGCGGCCTCGGCGTCGAGCATGTCGACGCCAGGCCCCACTGGCCGATGGTTCCAGCTTCGCATGCCGGTGATCCAGGGCACGAACTCAGGGTAACGGTCCACATCTCCGACCAGGGCGAACAGCTGATCGGGTGCGTAGGGCAGCACCTTCTGGACGCGATGATACAAGTGGTTGGGCCTAGGCCTGGGTCACGGCCTGCGCTGCGGCGCGGGCCTCCTGAGCCTGCCGCGCGGCCTGGAGCTTGGCGAAATCCTCGCCGGCATGGTGGGAAGACCGGGTCAGCGGACTGGCCGAGACCATCAAGAAGCCCTTGGCCCGGGCGATCTCCTCATAGGCCCCAAACTCCTCCGGCGTCACATAGCGGTCGATGGGCGCATGCTTGCGGGTCGGTTGCAGGTACTGGCCGATGGTCAGGAAATCCACGCCGGCCGAGCGCATGTCATCCATCACCTGCATGACCTCTTCCTTGGTCTCCCCAAGGCCGACCATCAGGCCAGACTTGGTGAACTGGATGGGGTCGCGCTCCTTGACCCGTTCCAGCAGGCGCAGGGAGCTGTAGTAGCGGGCGCCCGGACGGATCGACAGGTAGAGCCGGGGCACCGTCTCCAGATTGTGGTTGAACACATCAGGCCGGGCGTCGATCACTGTTTCAACCGCAGAGACCGGCTTTCGCAGGAAGTCCGGGGTCAGGATCTCGATGGTGGCGGCCGGGGCGGCGGCGCGAATGGCGCGCACCACCTCGGCGAAGTGGGCCGCCCCCCCATCGCTCAGGTCATCCCGATCCACCGAGGTGATCACCACATGCTTCAGCCCCATCTTGGCCACGGCGTCGGCCACGCGGGCCGGCTCCGTCGGGTCCAGGGGATTGGGCTTGCCGGTCGCGACATTGCAGAAGGCGCAGGCCCGGGTGCAGATCTCGCCCATGATCATCATGGTGGCGTGGTTCTGCGACCAGCACTCGCCGATATTGGGGCACGCCGCCTCTTCGCAAACGGTGACAAGGCCGTGGGCTTTGACCACGCTGCGCGTCGCCGAATAGCTCTCCGAGCCAGGGGCGCGGACGCGCAGCCAGTCGGGCTTGCGTAGCAGCGGAGTATCAGGCCTGGCCTGCTTTTCCGGGTGGCGCGGACGGGGCTTAGCCAAATTGTCGATGACAACGGTCATGGAGCCTAAATCGTCCCTCTCAGGCTTCGGATCAAGCCGTGAATGTGCGCCCTTGCGTAGCAGGCCCCAACTGCGCTGAAACTGGCTCATGCGTCCATGGCTCCTCCCCCTCGCCGCGCTCCTGCTGGCGGCCTGCGATACCGGGGGGCCTCGCCCGGCCCTGCTGGACAGCCGGCCGCCCCCCGGCCTCGCCCCACGTTTCCTTCCCCCCGAAGGTTGGGCCTGGGGCGCCATCCAGCCGTCTGAGGGGCCGGCGCTACGGTATGGGGTCGCAACGCCCGTGGGCGCAGCGCGACGGGCTCAGGTCCTGATTTTGCCTGACAGCCAGGAATCCGCGGAGGTCTGGTTTGAGACCGCCCGAGCCCTGACCCAGGCCGGATACGTCGTATGGACTCTGGAGTGGGCGGGGTTCGGCGGATCGGGTCGCGCGGCGGCGCCCCATGACATGATCCACGCGGGCCAGGCTGGAACAGCCCGCGAGGCGGTGATCGCCCTGGTCAGCCAGGTGATCCGTCCAGATCCAGATCGCCCTCTGTCCCTGATGGCGTCCGGGGATGCAGCCGCCGTCGCGCTCACGGCCTTGAGCGATGAGCTCCCGGTCGGGTCTCTGATCTTGAGCGCGCCTGATCTATCAGGCGGCCCCGCACTGACCCTATGGGAGCGGCTGGCCACGCGGGCTGGCCTGGGGCGGCTACCTAGCCCCGACTGGCGGCCATGGTCGAAGACTGCATCCGCCGCAGCGATTTCGGCTGAGGCCGACCCCTGGCGGGCGAAGGTCGCTCACAGCTGGCGGGTCGCCAATCCCGACCTCCGTCAGAGCGGTGAGAGCCTTGGCTGGCGGGTTCAGCGCCAGGAGATGGCGGCGAGCGCCCATCCGCCCGCCGCCGTTCGCCGCCCGCACCTGATCTTGGCCGGCAAGGCCGTCGGGCTTGCCAGTTCCGAAGCCTGCATCGCCGCCGAAGGTTGCCAGGCGGTGATCGCGCCTGCCCTGACCTCTGCGCCGCATCTGGCCCGCGAGGCCGAAAGATCGCTCTGGCTGAGATCGATCGCGGACTTCCTTAGCCAACAGATTCCGCCAGCCGCGCCTGAGCGCCAAAATCCCGGCGCCATTGAATAGCCACCCGCCGATCACGAACTGTCACTTATCTTTTCATCGGCCCGTGACGCCTCTAGGGTCGCGGCCAGCACAAGACGCCCAACAGAATGGCGTCAGGCACCTGGGAGGCCTCCGTCCGTGACCGCCGACTATGATCCCCGCGACAGCCAGATCTCGATCTTCGACGCCCTGATCGCGGCGCGCGCCCGGTACGGGGCGAAAAAGCCGATCCTGGAAGATCAGGAGCGCAATCCGCTCACCTATACTGGTCTGATCCAGGCGTCTTTCGCTCTGGGCCGCAAGATCGCCGGCTTCACCACCAAGGGCGAGCGCGTGGGCGTGATGCTGCCCTCCAGCGCCGGCGGCGTGGTGACCTTCTTCGCCCTGCACGCCTTCGGCCGTACGCCGACCATGCTCAACTTCACCGCTGGTATCCGCAACCTCAAGGCCGCCTGTGAGCTGGCCGGGGTGAAGACCGTGCTGACCTCCCACCGGTTCATTGAGCAGGGCAAGCTCCACGACCTGATCGACGCCCTCGAGCCGATCGCCAACGTGGTCTACCTGGAAGAGGTCCGCGAAAAGGTCGGTCTGGCTGACAAGCTGTTCGCCGCCGCCGGCGGCGTGATGACCCGGCAGTTCCGCGCCAATAGCAAGCCCAGCGATCCCGGCGTCATCCTCTTCACCTCAGGCAGCTTTGGCGCGCCCCGGGGGGTTGTGTTGAGCCAGGCGAACCTGGTGGCCAACGTCCAACAGATCGCCGCCCATATCGCCCTGGACCCGGACTGGGTGATGTTCAACCCCCTGCCGATCTTCCATTGCTTTGGCCTCACCGGCGGGGTGCTGCTGCCGATCCTGACAGGGATGAAGGCCTTCCAGTACCCCTCGCCCCTGCACACCAAGCAGATCCCGCCGCTGATCCGCGACTCCCAGGCCTCGATCCTCTTGGCCACCGACACCTTCGTAAATCAGTACGCCCGGGCCGCAGAGCCTGGGGAACTATCCGGGCTGAAGTTTGTGGTCTGCGGCGCCGAGAAGGTGCGCGACGAAACCCACAACCTGGTCGCAGAGCGCTTTGGCCCGATCCCCTTGCTGGAGGGCTATGGCGCCACCGAGGCTGCGCCCGTGATCGCGGTGAACAAGCCCCTGGACAATCGTCGCGGCACGGTCGGCGGCCTGTTGCCCGGCATCGAGACCCGGCTGGAGCCGGTGGAAGGCATTCCCGGCGGCGGGCAGCTTTTCGTTCGCGGCCCCAACATCATGGCCGGCTATCTCGCCGCCGATGGCACGATCGAGGCGCCGGTCGATGGCTGGCACGACACGGGTGACGTGGTCAGCATGAGCAATGACCAGTGGATCAAGATCCAGGGCCGCGTGAAGCGCTTCGCCAAGGTCGGCGGCGAAATGGTCTCTCTGACGGCGGCTGAGGACATCGCCGTGGCGGTATGGCCAGACGGTCGTCACGCAGTCATCGCGGTTCCCGATCCGCGCAAGGGCGAGCGGCTCATCCTGCTGACCGACCGCCATGATGCGGAGGTTGACGCCCTGCTGACCCATGCCAAGGCCGTGGGCGCTCCGGAGCTAACGGTTCCGCGCAAGATTCTATCGGTTCCTGAAATCCCGGTCCTGGGCACCGGAAAGACCGATTATGTCGCCATTCAGCGGATGGCCGAGGCGGAGTTGCGCCGAGTCGCCTGATCGAGCGACCCGTCCAGGTCAAGCGTGCAGGACGAGACCGTAGGCGTCGAGGGCGGACTCGTGCATCGCTTCGCTCATCGTCGGATGGGGGAAAACCGTCGCGTGCAATTCGGCCTCGGTGGCCTCCAGGGTCATGGCCAGGGCGTAGCCCTGGATCATCTCGGTGACCTCGGCGCCAATCATGTGCGCGCCCACCAGGGCGCCTGTCTCGGCGTCGAACAGGGTTTTCACGAAGCCCTCGGTTTCACCTGCGGCGATCGCCTTGCCATTGGCGCGGAAAGCAAAGCGTCCAATCTTGACCTTGCGGCCCGCCGCCTTGGCCGCCGCCTCGGTGAGGCCCACTGAAGCGATCTGTGGATTGGCGTAGGTACAGCCCGGGATCGGGGCGTTCAGGTTCTTGGGCGGTTGACCAGCGATGTGCTCGACGCAATGCACCCCTTCGTGGCTAGCCTTGTGGGCCAGCCAAGGGGGCCCGGCCACATCGCCAATGGCGTAGAGCCCAGGCACGCCCGTCGCCCCATGGGCGTCGGTGACTACGTGGGTCTTCTCGATCTTCACGCCCAGGGCCTCAAGGCCAAGGTCCTCGACATTGCCGACAATGCCGACGGCGACGATGGCGCGCTCGGCTTCCAGAGTCTCGGTCTTGCCGCCGGTTTCGATCTCCACGGCGACGCCCGTCTTGGACTTGGTGAGCTTCTTGACGGTCGCCCCGATGCGGAACTTCAGACCCCGTCGCTCGAAGGCCTTGCGGGCGGCGGTGGAAACTTCCTCGTCCTCCACCGGCAGGATGCGTGGCAGGGCCTCGACCACCATCACCTCGGCGCCCAGGGCGCGATAGAAGCTGGCGAATTCGATGCCGATGGCGCCCGACCCGATGACGATCAGCGACTTGGGCGCGGCCTTCGGGACCATGGCCTCCCGATAGGACCAGACCCGGTCGCCGTCCGGCTCCAGGCCGATCTGCGGCAGGGTGCGCGCCCGGGCGCCGGTGGCCAGGATCACGTGCTTGGCCTGCAGGGTGCGCTCGCCGCCGCGCTTCTGGGCGATGACGACCTTGGGAGCCGGGGTCCCCTTCTCGAGCCGAGCGGTCCCCTCGATCACCTCGATCTTGTGCTTGCGCATGAGGAAGCCGACGCCGGAATTCAGCTGGCCGGCCACCTTGCGCGAGCGCTCGACGACCTTGGCGAAGTCGAATCGCGGCTTGTCGGCGGCCAGGCCGTAATCGGCCAGGTGATGCAGCTGTTCAAAGACCTCGCCGGACTTGAGCAGCGCCTTGGTGGGGATGCAGCCCCAGTTCAGGCAGACCCCGCCCAGGGCCTCGCGCTCGACAATGGCGGTCTTGAGGCCAAGCTGGCTGGCGCGGATAGCAGCCACATAGCCGCCCGGGCCTGCGCCCACGATGATGACGTCGAAATCCATATGCCTTGGCCCCTTAGACCATCATCGCCAGGGGCTCTTCGATCAGAGCCTTGAACGCTTCCAGCCAGCGGGCGCCGGTCGCCCCGTCCACGACCCGATGGTCGCAGGTCATGGTCACCGACATTACCGTAGCGATGGCCAGCTGATCCCCGCGGACCACGGGCTGCTTCGTCCCCGCTCCCACCGACAGGATGGCGCCCTGGGGTTCGTTGATGATCGAGCCGAAGGACTTGATCCCGAACATGCCGAGATTCGAGACGCTGAAGGTCCCGCCCTGGAACTCCTCGGGCTTCAGCTTGCGGGTCCGGGCCCGCTCGGCCAGATCCTTGGTCTCCTGGGCGATCTGCGCCAGGCCTTTGGTCTCGCACTTGCGGATGATGGGGGTGATCAGCCCGCCCTCGACGGCGACGGCCATGGCGATGTCGGCATGGTGGTGCAGGGCGATGCCCTCAGGCGAATAGGAGGCGTTGGCCTCGGGCACCCGCTTCAGGGCCACGGCGCAGGCCTTGAGGATGATGTCGTTGACGCTGACCTTTACCCCGTCCTTTTCCAGCATCGTGTTGATTCGGCCGCGGGCCTCCAGCAGGCGGTCGATCTGCAGGTCGATGGTCAGGGGGAAGTGCGGCACGTCGCGGAAGGAGTCGGTCATCCGCCGCGCCACAGTCTTGCGCATGCCGTCCAGCGGGATCAGGTCGTAGCTGCCCTCAGGAATGCCCATCTGCTGCAGAGACTGAACCGGCCGGGTTTCGCCGCGGCGCTCGGTAGGCATAGCCGCCGCCGTCACGGCGGGTTTGGCGCCTGGCTTGGCGTCCTTCACGTCCCGCTCAATGATCCGGCCGTGGGGGCCCGAGCCCGTGATGGCAGCAAGATCGAGACCCTTCTGCTCGGCGATTCGACGGGCCAGGGGCGAAGCGAAGATACGCTCACCATCCTTAGCCTTGGCCGGCGGCGCCTTTGCAGGCGCAGGCTCGGCCTTGGCCGGCGTCTCAGACTTGGCTTCAACCTTGGCGGGCGCTTCAGGTTCGGCCGTTTCCGCAGGCTTGGGCTCGGGCGCCTTGGTTTCCGTGCCGCCGGACAGACGGGCGATGGGCGCATTGACCTTCACGCCCTCGGTGCCGGCCTCGACCAGGATCTCCTCGACGACGCCCTCATCGACCGCCTCGACCTCCATGGTCGCCTTGTCGGTCTCGATCTCGGCGATCACGTCGCCGGCCGAAACCGTGTCGCCCTTCTTGACCAGCCACTTGGCGAGGGTGCCCTCCTCCATGGTGGGCGACAGCGCCGGCATCAGGATGTCGGTCATGCGGATTCCTTGGAGAGGTGCGCGAGGCCCGCGGCATGGGCCTCCCAGTTCTGGCCGTCAAAGGGCTCGATATCGAAGTCCAGGTCCTCGGCTGGGTCCAGGCAGCGGACATTGAGCGACCAGCCATCGGGGTTTGATCGGGGACGGTAGAAGCTCTTCACCCCGCACACCTTGCAGAAGGTGTGCTTGGCGACGCCGGTGTTGAACACATAGGTGGTGATCTGATCCTGGCCTTGGGTCAGGCGGAACCGACTGGCCGGGACGATGGCGTGAATGAACCCCGTCATGGCGCAGATCGAGCAGTTGCAGGCCTGGGCGGTCACCCTGGCCGGCAGGGCGGCCTCGAACCGCACCGCCCGGCAATGGCATCCGCCGCTGCGCCAGGTCAGGTCAGCCGCAGCCATCATGACCGATAGCAGACCGCCTTGGCGGCTTTCACGATCTTCTCCACCGAAGGCAGGGAGGCGGCTTCCAGATTGGCCGCATAGGGCAGAGGCACGTCCTCCTGACAGACCCGGGCGGGCGGCGCGTCCAGATGGTCGAAGGCGTGCTCGATCACCCGGGCGATCACCTCGGCGCCGACGCCCATGGGGCCCCAGCCCTCCTCGACGGTCACCAGCCTGTGGGTCTTCTTGACGCTGTCGACGATCGTATCGTGGTCCAGGGGCCGGATAGTGCGCAGGTCGACGACCTCGGCCTCGATTCCCTCCGCAGCCAGTTCCTCGGCGGCCTTGAGCGCCAGGCCGACCATGCGGGAATAGGCCGTGATGGTCACATCGGCGCCGATGCGCCGCACCTTGGCCAGGCCAATGGGCAGGACATAGTCCTCTCCCTCGGGAACATCGAACTCCTGGCCATAGAGCATCTCGTGCTCCAGGAAGACGACGGGATTCGGATCGCGGATCGCCGCCTTCAGCAGGCCCTTGGCATCGGCGGCGTCATAGGGGGCGATGACCTTCAGGCCAGGCACGTGAGCGTACCAGGCGGCGTAGTCTTGACTGTGCTGGGCCGCCACGCGGGAAGCTGCGCCATTGGGGCCGCGGAACACCATGGGCGTGGTGATCTGGCCACCGGACATGTAGTGGGTCTTGGCCGCCGAATTGATGATGTGGTCGATGGCCTGCATGGCGAAGTTCCAGGTCATGAACTCCACGATGGGCTTCAGGCCCGCCATGGCCGCGCCGACCCCCAGGCCCGCAAAGCCGTGCTCGGTGATGGGGGTGTCGATCACCCGGCGCTCGCCGAACTCCTCCAGCAGGCCCCGGCTGACCTTGTAGGCGCCCTGGTACTGAGCCACCTCTTCGCCCATCAGGAAAACCGTGTCGTCCCGACGCATCTCCTCGGCCATGGCGTCGCGCAGGGCGTCGCGGACCGTGGTCTTGACCAGCTTGGCGTCCGCCGGGATTTCCGGGTCCGCCAGGGCCTCCGTCGGCCGAATCGCGGCAGGGCCATCGCCCTCAGGCTTCTCGGCCTTCGCCTTCGCCGGGCTGGTCTTCTCCGGATCCCCGGACGCTTCGGCCTTCGCGCCCTTGGGCTCATCGGCGGCCGGCGCAGGCTTTGCCGAGGCAGATCCGCCCGACAGGCGAGCAATGGGGGCGTTGACCTTCACGCCTTCGGCGCCAGCCTCGACCAGCAGTTCCTCAATGACGCCCTCGTCGACCGCCTCGACCTCCATGGTCGCCTTGTCGGTCTCGATCTCGGCGATCACGTCACCAGAAGCGACGGTGTCGCCCACCTTGACGTGCCATTTGGCCAGCGTCCCCTCCTCCATGGTCGGAGACAGGGCCGGCATCAGGATGTCGGTCACTGGGCGGCCTCCACATAGACCTCGGTATAGAGCTCGGATAGGTCCGGCTCGGGGGACGTGCGGGCGAATTCGGCGGCGTCAGCCACGATGCGTTTCACCTCGGCGTCGATGGCCTTCAGGGTCGCCTCATCGGCCACGCCGTCCTTTTCGAGCTTCTCCCGTAGATGCTCGATGGGATCGCGAGTCTTGCGGACCTCGTCCACTTCTTCGCGGGTGCGGTACTTGGCCGGATCGCTCATGGAATGGCCACGATAGCGATAGGTCTTCATCTCCAGAATGAAGGGACCTTCGCCACTGCGGGCGTGGGCGGCGGCGCGCTTGGCCGCATCCCGGACGGCTAGAACATCCATGCCGTCCACCTCTTCCCCCGGTATCCGGAAGGAGGTCCCGCGCTTGTACATGTGGGTTTCAGAAGAGGATCGCTCCAGGGACGTGCCCATGGCGTACTGATTGTTCTCAATCACATACACGACCGGCAGCTTCCACAGGGCGGCCATGTTGAAGCTCTCATAGACCTGGCCCTGGTTGGCGGCCCCATCGCCGAAATAGGTGAAGGCGACCTTCCCATTGTCACGGTAGCGATTGGCCAGCGCCAGACCCGTACCCAGCGGCGCCGGGGCGCCGACAATCCCGTGGCCGCCATAGAATTCAGCTTCGCGGGAGAACATGTGCATCGATCCGCCCTTGCCCTTGGACGAACCTCCGGCGCGGCCGGTCAGCTCGGCCATGACCTCGTTTGGGTCCATGCCGCAGGCCAGCATGTGGCCGTGGTCACGATAGGCGGTGATGACCTGGTCGCCATCCTCCTGGATCGATTGGACGCCGACGGCGATCGCCTCCTGGCCGATATAGAGGTGGCAGAAGCCGCCGATCAGGCCCATGCCGTACAGCTGGCCGGCCCGTTCCTCGAACCGGCGAATGAGGAGCATGTCGCGATAGAAGCCCAGCAGGTCGTCCTTGCCGAGGCTCTCCCCCGTCTCAGTCGACGATCCGCCGGTCTTGGCGGCCGGTTTGGCGCGCGCCATGTCTGTCTCCCGGGTCGTGTTGCGTTCAGGCACCCTAACCCAGAGCCGGCCGTGCCGTCAGCCGCCCGCCGAGTCGTCGTGCTGGATACGGATCACATAGTCCCTGGGGTCGCTGTAGCCTAGGAGGGACCGGGCCCGTTCCTCCAGAAGATCAGCCGAAAGGGAGGTGTCGCGCAGCAACTTCGCGCGGGTTTCCAGGTCCCGCCGCTGCGCCGTCAGCCGTTTCAACTCCGCCGACTTCACCGCCAGGGTCTGGTCGCGCTGAGCCGAGGTCAGCAGACCCTGCTGACCGGTGAAGGCGTGATAGGCGAAATAGACGATCAAGAGCGCCAGGAAGGCGGTCGAGATGTACGGGCGGACTGCGTTGAGCACGGCGACTCTGCGTTTGTGAACCCGCAGAGTCTCCGGTTGTGCTTAATTTTGCGTTGCAGCTCAGCCTTTTGGCCTCAGATCATGAACCAAGGCCGGCCCTAGATGTGCTTGAACGCCTTGCGGCCGATGTAGAGGGCCTGGTCGCCCAGTTCCTGCTCGATGCGCAGCAACTGGTTGTACTTCGCCGTCCGGTCAGACCGCGCCAAGGAGCCGGTCTTGATCTGCCCGCAGTTGGTGGCGACCGCCAGGTCGGCGATGGTGGAGTCCTCGGTCTCGCCCGAGCGGTGGCTCATGACGGCGGTGTAGCCGGCCCGGTGGGCCATATCCACGGCGTCCAGAGTTTCCGACAAGGTGCCGATCTGGTTGACCTTCACGAGGATGGAGTTAGCCAGACCCTGGCTGATCCCGTCCGACAGACGGGCCGGATTGGTGACGAACAGATCGTCGCCCACCAGCTGAACCTGGGCGCCCAGCTTGTCGGTCAGCAGCTTCCAGCCGGCGAAGTCATCCTCGGCGCAGCCGTCCTCGATGGAGACGATGGGGAACTTGGCCACCAGGGCGGCCAGATAGTCGACCATGCCGGCCGGATCGAAGGTCTGGCCCTCCCCGTCCAGTACGTACTTGCCGTCCCTGAAGAACTCGGTCGAGGCCACGTCCAGGCCCAGGTGGAAGTGATCGCCGCAGCGATAGCCCGCCGCCTCGCCGGCCTTGACGATGAAGGCGAGCGCCTCTTCGGCGCTGCCGATATTGGGTGCGAAGCCGCCCTCGTCGCCCACATTGGTATTGTGGCCGGCGTCTTTCAGCGCCTTCTTCAGGCTGTGGAAGATCTCGGCGCCCATGCGCAGGCCCTCGGCGAAGGTGTCGGCGCCGGTGGGCAGGATCATGAATTCCTGGATGTCGATGGGATTGTCGGCGTGGGCGCCGCCATTGATGATGTTCATCATCGGCACCGGCAGCACGCGGGCCGAGACCCCGCCCACGTACTTGTAGAGCGGCAGGTTGGCGCTGATGGCCGCAGCCTTGGCGGTCGCCAGGCTGACGCCCAGGATGGCGTTGGCGCCCAGGCGCGACTTGTTGGCCGTGCCGTCCAGTTCGATCAGGGTGGCGTCCAGCCGGCGCTGATCCTCCGCTTCGAAGCCCGCCAGGGCGTCATAGATCTCGCCGTTCACCGCATCGACGGCGGCCAGCACGCCCTTCCCCAGATAGCGCCCTTTATCCCCGTCCCGCTTCTCGACGGCCTCATGGGCCCCGGTGGAGGCGCCCGACGGCACGGCGGCGCGGCCGAGCGCGCCATCTTCCAGAACCACATCGACCTCGATGGTCGGGTTGCCGCGGCTGTCGAGGATTTCGCGGGCGGTGATGTCGACGATCTCGGTCATGGCGGTCCTCACAGGCTCGGCGGCGCAGGGTTGCAGAAAGGCCCGGGAGGCTTAGCCACCTTCGCGCGGCCGGGCAATCGGCCACGCAAAAGGCCCCGCCCGGTTCGGGCGAGGCCTTGATGTCTTGCGACGGTCGACGGGCTCCTGGGAGCCTTAGTCTTCCTTCGGCGTCAGAACCTGACGGCCTTTGTACATACCGGTCTTAAGGTCGATGTGGTGGGGGCGCTTCAGCTCGCCGGTTTCCTTGTCTTCGACAAAGGAGTTCTTGCCCAGCGCATCGTGGGAGCGCCGCATGTTGCGCCGCGAGGGCGATACTTTTCGCTTAGGAACGGCCATGGGAATCTCGCAGGCGTATAAAAATTGAGACGGCGGCCGCGGGGGCCGCCGACATGAGCGCGCGTGTATGACGCAATCCGCTCGGAGTTTCAAGCGCCTGTCTGGCGATCTGGCCCGGGAGCTTGCAACGCCCGCCCTAGGGTTGCACACCCTCGTTCGGTTGAGCTAGCTCGACCAATTCCATGAGGGGGACGTCCATGTACCGCAATGCTGCAGCCGCGCTGACTCTGTTTTCAGCCCTTGTCGCCTTGCCTGAGCCGGCTCGGGCCCAGTTCGGCTCCGTCACTCGGTCCAGTGAGACCACGAATTCGAACACCTCAGGGCAAAGTCAGTCTTCGACAACCACACAGACCCGGCAGAGCGGTTGGGGGAACAACACGGTCACCGAGACGACGAGCCAGACCACGGGAACGAGCAGCAGCCGGACGAATTCGACCACCCGTGGAACGTCCGTCACGACGCCCACCTGGAACAACGGAACAGCCACCCGGCAAGGTGGGAATGACACGGCCGCGGCGGTGGGCGCCTTGATTGGCGTGATCGGCGCCATCGCTGAGGAGCGAGAGGCCCGCAATGCCCCCCGAATTCAACCGGAAGAGGCCTTTGGCGCATGGGTCGCCTCGGCCAGCAGTTGGAGCGGGACCTCCACCTGCAACCTGGAGCTCAAATCGGAAAAGGCCTTCCTGAACCAGGGTTTGAAACTGAAACCCGAAAAATGCTGGGGCGGGCCCTACGCTCAAATCTTCGCCTGGCGGCCTATCGACGGCGCGGTCACCCTGATCAAGCACGACGGCAAGCCGCTGGCGACTCTGCGCGGCGACGCCAACCGCCTGTCCGGCCGCACCGCCGAGGGCGTGCAACTCGTGCTGCACCGGCCGGGCTACTGAGGCCGCTGCCCCGGATCACCGCGCGGCCAGCGGCCCCTCGGCGCCTAAATCGCGTGAACGAGGGCGGATGAGGCCCGCATAGGTTGCCCGCGCATCGATTCAGACTGCCGCTGGCCCTTGTGCGCATCCTAAAGTGATCTGAAACGCAGAAGGAGGCGGCATGCTCGAGGTTCTTGCCCATCGCACCTACCGCCATCTCTTCGCCGCCCAGGTGATCGCCCTGCTGGGCACGGGGCTCGCGACCGTGGCGCTGGGGCTCCTGGCCTATGATCTGGCTGGCGCCAATGCGGGCGCGGTGCTGGGCGGCGCCCTGGCCATCAAGATGATCGCCTATATCGGCGTCGGCCCGGTGGTGAACGCCTTCATCGACCAGATCCCACGCCGGACCCTGCTGGTGGCCATGGATGTGGTCCGGGCGATCGTGGCGCTCAGCCTGCCGTTCGTCGATCAGGTCTGGCAGGCCTATGCTCTGATCTTTTTGCTGCAGTCAGCATCGGCGGCCTTCACCCCGACCTTCCAGGCGGCGATCCCCGACGTTCTGCCCGACGAGCAGACCTACACCCGCGCGCTGTCCCTCTCGCGCCTCGCCTATGACCTGGAGAGCCTGGTCAGCCCGATGGTGGCCGCCGCCCTGCTGACCCTGATCTCGTTTCACTGGCTGTTCGCCGGAACGGTGGGGGGCTTCCTGGCCTCAGCGGCCCTGGTGCTGTCGGTGACCATCCCC